>Ga0181582_10003364_pt1 | contig 12853 bp, 7 predicted proteins | sample 071ome_32_FD_132438 | JGI IMG/M metagenome (GOLD analysis project Ga0181582, IMG submission 132438) | Coastal salt marsh microbial communities from the Groves Creek Marsh, Skidaway Island, Georgia - 071405AT metaG (megahit assembly) | ecosystem: Environmental > Aquatic > Marine > Intertidal zone...
GGAAGATTTCAATCGCCCGTTCAGCATCAACTCAACACCCGTGCACTGGTAGCCTACAGCCCTGGAAATTTAACATTAACGGATTGGTCCTTGGCTTTAGATGAAAGTCAACTGGAAGGAACCTTAACTTTAAATGGAGAGGATGCTAGTTTTCGAAATTTTGGAGCAAAGGGTCGATTTGATTTTGAGTTAATACACAGTCAGATTGATCCAAATCTTTTAACAGAACACTTTAAAGTTTTGATTGATCCGAGTCCTATTACGGCTCAATTTGCAGCAGCGGGTACGCTCGATGCATTTGAGATTAAAGGCATCGAACTTAAGCACAAGGAGTTTTATTTAGAAGGAGAGGGGGGCATTCAAAATCTTTTAAATTTAAAAAAGTTGATTGGACAGTTGAAGTTAGTCAAAGCCCATTTGAACCTCGAGCGCATCGGTAAAAACCTAAAGGGTTTTATCAGCCTCAGTCCCTATTTTACAGGAGATTCCCTCCACCTTCAAGGGGAGCTTAAGGCAGCACGCGAGCTTATTTCTTTTGATTTAAATTCTCAGAATGAATGGGGATCGATAGCGCTCAAGGGCGAAATGGGGCAAGGGCTAGTTGATAAACGACTCCCCTCTAAAACCTTAGATCTAACCACTAGGTTAAATTCCATTCAATTTACAATTCCCACACTGACTAAAGAGAAAGTAAGCCTTGGTGCAGACCTTAGTTTACATGCAGACTTTAGTAAAACCAAAAATCCCAATTTGAGCTGGGACGTTCAAAATTTGAAACTAACAACCCCAGCGGTTACTTTAGATGAAATAGCTTTAAAAGGGAATTATAATGCGCATCAATTGAAAAATACCCTCAGCGCCTCAAACGAGTTGCTGCAATTAAAGAGCGACTTGCGGTTTGATTTTTCAGGGCCGACCCCCCAATACATTTTGGCAGCAAATATTTCCAAATGGGACATTAACCGCCTTGGACTTCAGTTAGGAAGCGGGAAGCGAGAGTTCAAAGGCGTGGTTTTGGGAGGATTTGAAGGAAAAAGTCTTGATGCGTTCATTGGAGAAATTAAAATATCGGCTGCCCAAATCACCAATGATGAGGGAGTAGTTAGTTTAAACCCCATCACCCTTTCGCAAACCTTGGAGCAAGGGCAGACCCGATTGAGTCTATTGAATACAGATTGTATTTCAGGAGAAGCTAAAGGGGTATTTAAAACGTCACAGTTGCCCCTTATGTTTCAGCAGACATTACACCAGGCCTATCCCTTTTTGCCTTCAAAAAATCCAGAAAAAGGGCAAGAGTTGAGTTTCAATCTTACGATCAATCAAAAACTTTTAGACGCACTGTATCCCGAGTTTTCTATTTCAGAAAACATCAGCCTCAAGGGGACCATTGCCTCCGATGCCTCCCGGTCTAATGTGACTTTGGATGCTCCATTGTTGAGGTGGAATAGTTTACAACTAGAGCAACTGCATTTTCAAATTGACACGAAGAACCCTATTTACAATACCTTTTTAAGTGTGGATTATGTAAGTCAAGAGTACCTTAAAGGCAGGGCTTTTAACATGATAAGTACCCGATTTAAAGACACGCTGTATTTTCGTTCTGAATTTACCAATGAAGCCAAAGAGCAATTTCCCTTTGAACTGAATTTCTACCATACCATGGGGAAGGAGGGAACCTCTTATTTTGGATTTAAAAAATCAAAACTTCCTATAGGTAAAGAGACTTGGGTATTGAATCCACAGGACACTCCCAATCAAAAAATAAGTTTTAATGCAAAAACGAAACAACTTGTATTGTCTGAACTGTTAGCCGTTACAGAGAATCAAATGATTGAGCTGTCGGGAGCATATTTGAATAAGAACCAATTTAAAGTGAATGTAGCGGTAGACAATTTGGTGTTGGAAAACATACTCCCCAATTCAGCTGTCTTTTCTCAGTCCGGAACTGCAGATTTTAAATTAGCTATTACTCGTTCAAAAAATGAAAATCAATTAGACATTTCAGCGGCAATTGCCGATTGGAATATCAATGGACAGTCCTTGGGGCAATTTGAATTGAATACTCAGGGCAATACCCAATTGAATACTTATATCGTTGATTTTGATCTTAAAAAGGATCGCAGAAGTCAATTGTCAGGAAAAGGGGTCTGGCAAGGCTTGGAAAAGCCAACACTCAATTTAGACTTTAATTTCGACCGTTTTGATCTCGATTTTTTATCACCTTTAGGACGTGATGCGATACAAAATATTAAAGGGGCTATTTCAGGGAATGTAAATCTTTGGGGGCCTTTAAGTCAACTCAGACACAACGGACTACTCAATTTAGAAAAGGCTCAATTGGGGATTCCCTACCTCAATCTACTGTATCAGGTAGAGGAAACCCAAGTGAATTTGATCAATCAGGACTTTGTATTCAAAAATGTTGAGCTCAAAGAAGAAGCAGAGGGAACTTCTGCGCTCTTGGGGGGAACTTTTTCTCACATCAACTTTAAAGAGTGGATTTTAGACATGCAAATTCAATCGGAACGAATGTTGCTGCTCAATACCACCCAAAAACCCGAATCTCTATTTTTTGGTCAGGGGTTTTTAGAAGGGAATGTTAGCCTTAAGGGGCCTACTCGAAATTTAACAATTTCGATGCAAGGTACTTCAGAAAAAGGGACTTCCATTAAGATTCCTTGGGCTGAGAGTTACGGTATTTCAGAAAATAGCTTTGTGAATTTTATCGATAAAAAGGTAAAGCGAGAGAAAGATCCGAAAACACAAACCAAAGAGTTGAAGGAAATTCGGGGGGTTGAGATGGATTTCGAATTGGACGTCACCAATGATGCCTCCATCGAAATTGTAATTGATCAAGAAACAGGAAGTTATTTAAGCGGACGCGGAGCGGGCAACCTTTTTATGGAAATCAACACCAAGGGTAAATTCAATATGTGGGGGGACTTTATTACGTACGATGGCATTTACAATTTCAAAAATTTAGGAGTAATTGATAAAAAATTTAATGTTAAACCCGGAGGAACCATCGTTTGGGAGGGCAATCCACTGGAGGCTCAAATGGATTTAGAGGCGGTATATAGTGTACCTGGAGGAGCAAATCCAGCACTGCTGTTAGACAATCCTAACTTCAATAAAAGCATTCCAACAGAGGTTTTAATTCGGCTGCAAGGGAATTTATTAAAACCCGACGACCCCGTTTTTGAAATAGACTTTCCTAATACCAGCGGTACGGTAGCTTCTGAGATCAACTATCGCTTGGCCGACCCTCAGCGCAGTCAGCTTCAAGCCATTTCATTACTTTCTCAGGGGATTTTTATCAATGAAGTAAGTGTTTCCATGCAAGGAATTACGAACAACCTCTATCAAAAAGCGTCTGATATTGTCAGTAGTCTTATAGGGGAAGAAAACGACAAACTAAAAGTAGGGATTGATTATTTGCAAGGGGATAAAAGCGCCCTTTTGGATATTGCTACGGAAGACCGTTTAGGGTTTACCTTATCCACTCAAATAAGCGATCGAATTTTATTGAATGGAAAAATAGGTGTACCGGTAGGGGGGGTAGAGCAAACCTTGATCGTGGGAAATATACAAATTGATTTTATCCTCAATGCAGAAGGATCGTTGCGAGCCAAAGTGTTTAACAAAGAGAATGAATTTCGATACATAGGGGATGAGCTGGGCTATACGCAAGGAGTAGGACTTTCGTATGCGGTAGATTTTAACACCTTTAAAGACTTGATTCAAAAGGTGGTGGCAAGCCAGTCTATGCAAGCAAAAGAGGATACTACTCAGACAAACCAAGTGGAGGAGGGACCCATTCGTTTTGTCAAAAAAACCAAATTATAACATTCCGTTTCATTTTTGTAAAATTTCTTTACGCGTTAGTCTGCTGTTGATATTATGTTTAAATTTGCCGTGAAATCAAATGGATGAGTACGAGTATTAAAAAAATAGGTGTGTTAACCTCTGGAGGAGATGCCCCAGGGATGAACGCTGCCCTTCGAGCTGTAGTAAGAACTGCAGCCTACCATAATGTAGGATGTGTTGGAATTTACCAAGGATATCAAGGCCTTATTGATAACAAAGTAAAAGTGATGAATGCACGCAGTGTAAACAACATCATTAACAAAGGGGGGACTGTTTTAAAATCTGCACGTTGTTTAGAGTTCCGAACAAAGGAAGGTAGAAAAATCGCTTATGAAAACCTCCAAAAACAAGGGATTGAAGCCCTGGTAATCATTGGGGGAGACGGTTCTTTTACGGGAGCTTTAATTTTTCAATCCGAATTTAACATTCCTGTGATCGGGATTCCCGGTACCATAGACAATGATATTTTTGGCACCTCACATACCATTGGTTTTGATACGGCTTTGAATACTGTAATTGATGCTATCGATAAAATTCGAGACACAGCCATCTCACACAACCGACTCTTTTTTGTTGAAGTAATGGGAAGAGATGCCGGTCATATTGCATTAAATACGGGTATTGGAGCAGGAGCTGAAGAAGTACTCATTCCTGAAGAGGATATGGGATTGGACCGTTTGCTGGAATCTCTAAAAAGGAGCGAAAAATCGGGTAAGTCGTCTAGTATCGTAGTAGTGGCAGAAGGGGATAAAACAGGGAAAAATGTTTTTGAAATCGCCGAATACGTAGAAAAGAACCTGCCTTACTACGACGTAAGAGTTTCTGTATTAGGGCATATGCAGCGCGGCGGAAGTCCATCTTGCTTCGATCGTGTGCTCGCATCTAGAATGGGGGTATATGCCGTTGAGGCCCTGTTGGATGGACATTCCAATATGATGGTTGGAATGCAAGGGGGAGAGATGATTTTAAGTCCACTCGAAAAAGCAATCAAGGGAAAATCAGAAATAAATAAAGATCTCATCCGAGTATCGGATATATTAACAATTTAACTACACAAATAATAATCAACTAAACAAAAGTAAAATGGCAATTAGAATTGGAATCAATGGATTTGGAAGAATAGGAAGACTAGTATTTCGCTCGGCAATGAAGCAAGACGACGTTACTGTCGTAGGGATCAATGACCTTTTGGATATCGAGCATTTGGCCTATTTATTAAAATATGATTCTGTACACGGAAAATATGACGGAACAGTAGAGGTTAATGGAAATAACTTGGTTGTAGACGGACATGCTGTTCGTATTTCAGCCGAACGCGATCCTGCTGCAATTGGCTGGGGAGAAATGAATACAGATGTAGTAGCTGAATGTACTGGAATTTTTACGACTCTTGAAAAAGCTCAAGCTCATATTGATGGAGGAGCAAAAAAGGTGGTAATTTCTGCTCCCTCTGCGGATGCCCCCATGTTTGTAATGGGAGTTAATCACAAAGAGGCTAAAGCTTCTCAAACAATTGTTTCCAATGCATCATGTACAACCAATTGTTTGGCTCCCGTGGCTAAAGTTTTGAATGACAACTTTGGAATTGCCGAAGGATTAATGACTACCGTACACGCTACAACTGCAACGCAGTTTACCGTTGATGGACCTTCAAGAAAAGACTTTAGAGGAGGTCGTAGTGCGTTAATTAATATCATGCCTGCTTCAACAGGAGCTGCAAAAGCAGTTACAAAAGTAATTCCTTCACTAGAAGGTAAACTTACCGGTATGGCCTTCAGAGTGCCAACGGCAAATGTGTCTGTAGTAGACCTTACCGTGAGACTTGAAAAAGACACTACCTACGAGGAAATCAAAAGCGTGATGAAAAAGCATGCCGATACCGATTTGAACAATATTTTAGGCTATACAGATGAGGCCGTAGTCTCTCAAGACTTTGTTGGAGACATCAGAACCTCCATATTTGATGCAGAAGCAGGAATGGAATTGAATTCTCGTTTTTTCAAAATCATTTCATGGTATGACAACGAGTGTGGATATTCTAACAAACTCATTGATTTGGCAAAACACATCAATCAACTCTAAACTCATTTCAGTATGATTTTAGTTGTTGACAGCGGTTCGACTAAGACCGATTGGATTGCTGTAAATTCACAGGGAGAAACACTTTTTTCTACTCAAACTTTGGGGTTGAATCCTCAAGTGCTTTCCAGTGCCATTCTTAAAGAGCGAATCATCAATAATTTTGATTTGTTTCAAAACAGGGAACAAGTGTCTCACCTTTATTTTTATGGAGCCGGTTGTGGAGTGGATTCTCCCCAAAAAAGAATAAGAAAAATTTTTGATGAAATTTTTACCCAAGCAAATATAATCATCAAAGAAGATACCCATGCTGCCGTATATGCCGCTTCTGACCCTGGAGAAAAATCCATAGTTTGCATATTGGGAACGGGTTCCAATTGCACCTACTTTGACGGAAAAGAGATAGAGCAACGGGTAACTTCATTGGGCTATATTTTAATGGATGAAGCCAGCGGCAATTTTTTTGGAAAACAACTGATTCGAAGTTATTACTTCAAAACCATGTCGGAGGATATGGCTAAAGCGTTTGAACAAGAATACGACCTTACTCCCGATACGATAAAGGAGAATATTTACCGCCGCGAAAATCCGAATACCTATTTGGCTACGTTTTCAAAATTTTTAATTCAGCATAAACAAAATGAGGTATTTCAGAACATTATTGCCAAGGGTCTCGAACGGTTTATCAACCATCAAATTTTACAATTCGACAACGCCAGCGAAATTCCAATTCATTTTATCGGTTCGATCTCTTTTTATTTGAAAGATGAAATCGAAAAAGCACTGAGTCTCAAGGGACTTCGTATGGGAAGAATTGTACAGCGTCCCATAGATGAATTGGTAAAATACCACAAAAAACTGATCGACAAAGCGTCTTAATCGACTGCTATCATTGAGATTTCAACCCGCACTGATTTAGGAAGTGTTTTTACAGCAACGGTTTCTCTGGCAGGCGCCGTTTCACTGTCAAAATAGCTTCCATAGACCTCATTTATTTGAGCGAAGTTGTTCATGTCATCAATAAAGATTGAGGTTTTTACTACCTGATTGAAATCCATGCCAGCTGTTTCTAATATGGCTTTTAAGTGCTGCATTACTAAGTGAGTTTCTTCTTGTATGGTTCCATTAAACACTTCCATAGTTGCTGCAACTAGGGGGATTTGTCCTGAAATATACAGGGTGTTTCCTGATTTTATGGCTTGATTATAGGGTCCTAAAGGAGCTGGGGCTTTGGGGGTTGTGATAATTTTTTTCATCCCGAATTGTTTTAGACAAGGTACTAAAAACTAACGATCGACCTACCTCCGGTTGGGTAAGCTTTGTTTTTCGTATTTGATATCGCTCAAGAGTCCTGATTTTATCCCGATAAAAAAGTTCCAGGAGGCTCTGTCACTAAAAGGAATCCAGCTAAAATTTAAGCGCCAACTGTTTAGATCACGGTTAAATCGCAATTGGGTATAGGTAAAGCCTTGTCCTTTAAAATCATACCCAGAGGACATGCCCACTTTCCATTTGGGTGTCAAATCAATATTTCCAGAAAACATCAATGAATTATTACTAAAATCCCTTTGCCCTCCTGAATTTTTATAGGTTAAAGAATAGGCAATTTTTAAATCCCAAGGTATTTTGGTTCGGTAACTGGGGTAGGTGGGTGCTGGGTCATTGTTTTCAGCGTCATTCATGCGCCGATCTGTAAAATCTTCTGCTCGACCAAACAAATCATCGTCTCTACCACCACTTGAGGTCGCTTCTCTCTGGCTTCTTTCCTCCGAATCTTCTTCCTCTCGATTCGCCCCTTTCAACTGGGTACTCGAAAAGGAGTAATTCATATTTACATTGGCACTCGTTAAACGCAACAATCCGCCCCCGTTTGCAATATTGTAGGTATTGATACGAACCTTTTTTTCATTCAGGGCATAGGGATCAAACGTACTTCCAAAATTAATGCTCATTTTTCCTTTGAGCAGTGAAAACCCTGAGGACATCCGCATGGGACTCCATCGAAGCGAATCTGCCGCAAAATTATGTGAAGTCGAAATGTTGAGGTTGTTAAGTAATACAATTTTTTTAGGTCCTGTTGCAGTAGAATCCTTGTCTCGAACCTTTGCCTCAAAGTTATTCCCTAAGCTGATGCCCATGCTGTTGGAAAGCGCCTTTGAAGGTATCCCAAACAAACTATTCTGATACCTTGTGTACTCAGCAGAGTTACCATCGGCATCCACGATGTAGGTGTCGTAATATTTTTCAAAGCTGGGTTTGTTGGTATAACTGATGGCGGGTCTTATTGTATGGCGTATGGATTGGATTTTTTTATTTTCTCCAAAATTAAAGGTCCCGTAAACCGTTGTTCCTAAAGAAGCGCTAAGGCTGTATTGCCTAAAAGTTCCAATGTTGTTGATGGTGTCTTTTACCGCCCTACCAAGCTCGGGATTGAAATCTGAAAAGCGGACGGTATTTTGCGTCCAAATTTCGTCATAGTTGGCACTTGCAGACATACTCAGATACTTAAACAGCTTAAAATTCGTGCTGATCGGGATGGTGTGTTTCATCCCCATTTTTGCATTTTCAAACATGGTAGGCCCAAAAAGAGCGTCTTCGGTAGTGATGATTCTATTTTCTGCTCTACTCGTGTATTGAAAGTTAATGTTTTGGAACAGCCCTTTTTTTGCTCCAATCTTGGGGGCAAAAGGGTAAATACGTTCCATATTGGCTTGAAACGTTGGCAGTGTTAAGTTTACTGATTTGGATTGAGAGTTTTGTGACATTGCCGTTGTCAGCGATATGTTTACGCGGGGGTATTCTGGAAAGGACTTAGAATAAGAAATGGAGGAACTTAAATTGTTGTTTAGGAAGTTCGGCGAGTTTAACTGATTTACAGACTGTCTGTAATAGTCGCTGGTTCCAAAGTTTACAGAGGCTGAAAAAGTTGAATTTGGACTTGATTTTGGATCTTTACTGTGGTTCCAACGGACATTAAATACACTTGATTTGGAATATTCAGGAAGCCCCCTTGCCTCATTGATGAGGTTTTCAAATCGAAAGCTAAAAGTTCCCCTGTATTTGTACCGCACATTGTATTGGGAGTCCCCACGAAACCCATAACTTCCATTGGTATAGTAATCTGTAATCAGGGTTAAATCAAAATAGTCCGACAAGGCTAAATAATAGCCTCCGTTTTGTATGTAATACCCTCGTAAGTTGCTTTCCCCTATAGAAGGAATAATAAAGCCAGACTCTTTGGTCTGGGAGGATGGAAAATACGCAAAGGGAAGCCCGACAGGGGTGGGAACATCGGCTATAAACATATTGGTTAATCCCGAAATGATTTTACCCCCCGGGATGATTTTTCCTTTTCTGACTTTAAAATAGTAATCAATCCCTTCTTCGTCACCCCCCACTAATTTTCCAGCAGTACTGACACGTGCATCTTTGATATAATATACAGAATCGTTTTGCTTTTTGGTCAAAGCCGCAAAAATATCCATTCCATTTTGTCCTGATTTGGAATTCCAGATCAAGGCTTTTTGGGTGTCGAAATTGAATCGTATCGAGTCGGGATTTACTTCATTGCCTCCTTGTTTGAAAAAGGGATACTGAACCAGAGTCGAGTCAAGTACGATTCGACCCGCATTGACCTCATTGGTTTGATAATCTAAGATGATGATTCCGGCCCGAAGTTCGATGTCTTGGTAGTACAATTCGGCTTCATTGTAAAGAATGAGTTTGTTGTTTTTTCGATCAATTTGAACACAATCTTTGGCTTTGTATTCAACCTCAGCCAACAGCAAGGGTTTTTTTTCTACCGGTTTAGAAATACTGTCCAAGAGGACAGCATCAGTAAGTGTAGTAGAAGTTGTGGTTTGAGCGTGAACAATTCCTAGTCCGAAGAAAAAGAGGAAATATGCTATATGATAAAACTTTGATTGCAAAGTGATAAGCCCTAAATTTGTTGTGCTTGGTTCAAACGACCAAAATTAATGATAATTTTAAGGATGCATCAAGATTTTTTGTCTAATTCTCCGTTTTGTAAGCCTGTTAAATTGAGGCGTTTTATATTTGTTTTAGTTTGTTGTGCGGCGTTTTTCATGATCCCCACGATGTTTACTTCCGTCTTTGCCCAACAAAAACCGTTTTTAGTGGTTTTGGATGCAGGACATGGGGGCCACGACTCAGGAAATAGGGGAAATGGGTATTTTGAAAAGAAAATTGCGCTCAATATTGCCTTAAAAATTGGTGCGCAATTAGAACAAAAATCAGGAGTCAAAGTCATTTACACCCGCGATAAAGATGTCTTTGTAGACTTAATCGAACGTGCTAATATCGCCAATAAGGTAGATGCAGATTTGTTTGTGTCCATCCATTGTGATGCTTTTTCTTCTTCTCAAGCTTTTGGTGCTGGAACGTTTGTGTTGGGTTTGCATGAAAATGAGCGCAATTTTAAAGTAGCCCAAAAAGAAAATTCCGTAATTTTTTTAGAGGAAAATTACGAGCAAAAATACGACGGCTTTGATCCAAATGACCCCGAATCGGTAATCAGCCTTATTTTAATGCAAGAAACCTATTTGGATCAAAGTATAGCCGCAGCCAATACCATACAGCAAAGTTTTGTAAATAACTTAAAACGAAAGGACAGAACCGTAAAACAGGCCGGCTTTATAGTGTTAAAATACACTTACATGCCAAGCGTTTTAGTTGAAACAGGATTTTTGACAAACAGTACTGAGGGGGCTTTTCTGAATTCTTCTAAAGGACAAAACCAGATGGCTAACGCCATTTCGAGTGCCATACTTAACTACAGAGATTTGCTTCAGGCGGGGGTTCAAAAAGAGACCCTCACACTTGAAAACAAGCCCGTCCAAAAAGAAGTTATAACCTCAAATTCGGACTTAATTTTTAAAGTTCAAATTGCGGCAAGTGGTAATCGTTTAGCTGCAGAGGGATACAACTTTAAAGGGCTTACACCCATTAGTAGGGAGAAATCAGGAAAAATGTACCGCTATTTTTACCAAACCGCCCTTACCTATGAGGAAGCGCAACAGCATCTAAAAATGGCACAAAGTAAAGGTTATACCAATGCATTTGTCGTGGCCTATAAAAGCGGTAAAAAAATCGCAATTAGTGAGGCACTACGCTTGTTAAAATGATGCTCTTCTGAAAATAATTTCTACCTTTGTAAGGCACCGTAAAACGCTCTATTTTGAACAAATCTCGTGAAATAAAAACTGCAATTCTAATCCTGGGTTGCATCGTCATTTTTATTTTTGGTTTCAACTACCTCAAGGGCTCTTCCCTGCTGGATGATAGTAAAATTGTTTCCTCACTTTACCCAGACGTTGAAGGACTCGTGATAGGTGCTAACGTAACCATCAATGGACTCAATGTCGGCAAGGTCAGAAAAATTGATTTTGATGAAAATTACGATAAAATCAAAGTGACATTTAGTTTGAGAAGCGACCTGAATTTTTCAAATCAAAGTATAGCACAACTCTATGAAGCAGGCCTTATTGGGGGTAAAGCCATCGCAATTTTGCCTGTTTACGATCAAGGAAATGAGGTAAGCACTGGAGACGTCTTGCCCTCAAATATCAAGCCTGGGTTGACCGAATTGGTCAACCAACAAATAGCTCCTTTACAAGACAAAATTGAAGGACTTTTGACTTCTGCCGACTCCCTTTTTGCAGGGGTGAGTAATGTGATGAATTATCAAACCCAAACCAATTTAAAATTGGCTTTGGAGGGCTTGGCGGAAAGTGTTGCCAATGTAGCTGAACTTACCAAAAACATGAATCGGGTGGTGGTGCAAAATGAAAAAAACTTCAAGGGAACCCTTGGAAATTTGGAAGCTACTTCAAAAAATTTAAGTCAGCTTTCCGATTCTCTTGCTCAAATGCCATTGGGAGCTACGATAGCAAATTTCGAACAAACATCTGCCGATTTACAAAAGATACTGTCTCGCCTAAACAACGGAGAAGGTTCAGCAGGTAAGTTGCTTAATGACGAGGAACTATACCATAAGCTACTAGGGTCTTCTGCTGCATTGGAGGCATTGTTAACCGATTTAAAAGCCAATCCTAAAAATTACGTCCACTTTTCTTTATTTGGGAGAAAAGCGAATACTACCCGTCCAAAAGAATAATTCCTATGGGCTATTTGCCGAATCTAGTTTTTCTGAGTTTGCTTATCGTAGGAGGAGGCTTTTTCGTGCGAAATATTCTTAGAGTCAAACGCAACATACTGCTTGGAAAACAGACCGATAGAACCAAGGATAGGTCTGCGCGCTGGAAGCACATGGCACGAGTAGCCTTAGGGCAATCAAAAATGGGGGTAAAACCTATGGCGGCCGCGCTTCATTTGATCGTTTATGTCGGATTTATTCTTATCAATATCGAATTGTTGGAAATTGTCCTGGATGGGTTGCTGGGCACTCACCGACTGTTTGCTCCCCTGCTTGGAGAGGTGTATGATGTTTTGATCGGTAGTTTTGAAATTCTCGCCTTGCTGGTTTTGTTGTCCGTAATTTTGTTTTGGACCCGCAGAAATCTACTCAAGATTAAACGCTTTTGGAAAAATGAAATGAAGGGATGGCCTAAAAGAGATGCGGATTATATCTTGTATTTTGAGCTCGTTCTTATGCTGCTGTTTCTGTGTATGAATGCCACGGATGCAATACTCCAGCAACAGACTGTTGAATCCTATATTAAAGCAGGTAGTTTTCCGGTATCTGATCATATCAAACCTCTCTTTGAGGGATTAAATACGAACACCCTCCTTCTTTTAGAACGCGGCTTTTGGTGGGCGCACATTAGCGGTATTTTGATTTTTTTAAACTACCTCTATTATTCCAAACACCTGCATATACTGTTGGCTTTTCCCAATACTTTTTACGCTAATTTAGAAGCCCAAGGGA
>Ga0181582_10003365_pt1 | contig 12853 bp, 9 predicted proteins | sample 071ome_32_FD_132438 | JGI IMG/M metagenome (GOLD analysis project Ga0181582, IMG submission 132438) | Coastal salt marsh microbial communities from the Groves Creek Marsh, Skidaway Island, Georgia - 071405AT metaG (megahit assembly) | ecosystem: Environmental > Aquatic > Marine > Intertidal zone...
ACAGGTCCAGTCCTCGGGGCAACCGTAGAACTCGCCCTTGCCGTTGCCGTCGGAGTCGAGCTGGCTCCAGAGCGCCTCGTCACCGTTGATCTGGTCGAGCGACAGGACACCGTTGTCCTCGGCCCAGCTCTTCGTGACCAGCATGCCCTGCAGACCACCGCCAGGCATGACGGAGCCCTCGATGACGAGCAGGTTGTCGCCAATACGGGTGCCGTCAGGCAGGTCACCTTCGTGCCAGCTGTAGTGGCCCGGGTACCAGGAGTTGGCCCAAAGGTCCATCTCGCCCGAAGCCATGGTCTGGTAACCGAGGTCAGGAGCGAACTCGAGACCGTCGGGCGACGAAACCTCGTAGCCCATCTCTTCGATCAGGTCGTGCAGGATCTGGGCGTGGACGTAACCGGAGCTCCAGTTGGCGCGGCCCATGTTGACCGTGATGCCTTCGCCCGGAAGGGCAGCCATGTCATCGCCACCAGCGTCGTCACCGGCGTCGTCACCGGCGTCGTCATCGGCCATGTCGTCACCGGCGTCGTCACCGGCATCACCGGCGTCGTCACCGGCATCAGCAGTCGTGCCTTCATCGTCGTCGCCACACGCAGCGGCAAGCAGCGAAAACACTGCCAGCAGCGCGAGAAGCAACTTGAACTTGCTCTTCATATCCCCTCCCAGGGTTTGCTTTCAGAGCGCAGGGGCCCTGGTGACTCTCGTCACAACGACAATGAACTATAGTCGGCGGAGCGACTCTAGGCGTGTCGGGCGCCCGGGAAATCCGAGGCGGTGCACCGATTTCTGGGACTCAACTGGCCGTCTCGACAAGCTCGCCTTCCTTGGCGGAGCCGGCACCGATGACTGTCTCCACCAGGCCTTCACCGCGATATTCGGCATAGATCTTCGTCCGGCGGAACTCGGCGACGACCGAGCGGCCACTGGCAAAGATGACGAATCCGCAGACGAACGTCACGAACGCACCGATACCGCCGAGTACGTCACCGCCACTGCTGTCGACCCGCACGATACCGAAGATGAACGCGAGGGGAATCAGGGCGATGCCCAGGCCGAGGCCGGCCAGAACGGTCGTGGCCCGCCATTGCAGCGTCTCACCTCCGCCGAGCGCCCCCGATGCGGCGATCGCAACCAGGATCGCCATGAACGACAAGATGATGCTGAGATAGCCGAGTCCGGGACCGTCCTCGTCGACGCCGGTGTACACGACGCCGCCGCCCGCTTGCAGCGAGTTGATTCGGTTCGTGATGTCTTGGCCGGCTGCGAGTTGCTTGCCGATGTCGTCACCGGCTTCTTCTTCGATGGCATCGAACTCGGCTTGAATCTCCGGCGTGATGAGCGAGTCGATACGGCCGTCGAAGTACCAGCCGTACTGCGTCTTGGTTTCGACCGTGCCGACACCGAAGGCCGAGGCGATGATCAGCCCCGTTGCGACGATCGATGCACCGATCTGGTTGGTGGTGACACCGGACAGCGAACCGCCGACTGCAGCGATGAACGCCAGTTCGGCGAGAAGGAACTCGTTGGTTCCCGAGAAGACGTTGTCGGTGACGACAAGCACGACCGACAACCCGATCAGCATGATCAAGCCACCAACCATGATGCCCATGCCAACCTGGTCGACCGTGTCGTCATCGCTGGCCGACACGCGCCGGGTGACCATTCGGCCGAGGACGAAGACACCGGCGATTACGACGAGGGCGGTGATGATGCCGCCGAGCCAGTTGGCCTGCCCGTCACTCAGGGAGCCGTCGAGCGCACCCTGGACCCGGTCCCCCTCGACCAGCCAGTTGAAGATGCACGCCAGTCCGGTGGCAAGAAACGCCACGACGGCGCCGTAGGTGACGAGGCTCGACTTGGCTGCGGCGACCGTGCGCGCCATTGGGAGTGGGTGTCGTGGCGAATACGGAGCCGACATGGTGGCAACCCCAGTCGCAAGCGTCATGGCAGCGGCACCGACGAGTGCAACGATCGCACCCGACCCGACCGAGTACTCCGTGACGAACACCGACTGATCGAGCATGACGAAGCCGATGACGACGACGAGTGACGTCAGACTTGCGATGAACGCACCGTCGGCACCCAGACGCGGCGTGCCGTCGGTGAACATCTCGATGATCAGCAACACGATGCAAAGACCGAAGAACAACAGACCGAGCTCCGGGAGCAGACCGAACTTGCCGTCGTTGCCGTCCCCGAGCCACACCGAGTCGAGCACCCCCAACGTCGGAAGATCGAAGAAGAAGTTCTCGTCGTTGAACATGTTCAGCAGCCACATCACAGCGATCAGACCCGCAACGACAGCCAGGCAGTAGCCCTGCCATTGCTGCAACCTCACCACCAGGCTGGGACGATTGCGCATGAGCGGCCGCACACAGGCAAGGAAGGCGAGCGCCGACAGGATCAACACGAAGAGCCCGAAGAAACTGCCGCCCGAGGCGTCCAACCCTCCGAACGACTGGCCGAGGAGATCCTCATCGGCGCGGCGACCCCACGACGACACTGCGCCTGCGTCGTTCGACCAGGTGAGGAAGACCGTCGCCACAACCGTCACGAGGCTCGCAGCTGCGCCGACCATCAAGCCCACCCGCTCGCGACCTTCGATCGGCGAGGGGCGTTCGGCGGGCTCGTCGTCGGTGTCATCGCTCGGGGTGGCTGCGGTGGTGGCCTCCATGAAGGCTTCACCGTCGGCCCGGTACCGCCAGGCAAGCCCGATCTTTCGGAAGAGGTTGATGCCGTCCTGCTCCTCGCTCTGGGTGATGCGGTCGAACATGACCGCTACGAGGAAGAAGGCGAGGCCCGCCGAGGCGGCGAGACCGAGGTTGAGGTTGTTGATCGCCCGGAAGAGCAGGCGGCCCAGGCCACCCGCACCCATGAGCGCAGCGATACCGAGCATTGAGATGGCGAGCAAGAGGGTCTGGTTGAGTCCGGTGAGGATCGCTGGCCGAGCCAGCGGCAGCTGAACGTCGAAGAGTACGCGCGCTTCGGTCGCGCCGAACGCTCGTGACGCCTCGACGACGTCTTCTGGCACTTGTCTGATGCCCAGATTGGTCAGGCGCACGATCGGCGGCAGTGCGAACACCATCGTCACCATCGTCGCCGACACCTCGCCGATGCCGAAGAAGAAGATGAACGGCAGCATGAACACGAACGAGTGCACAACCTGCATGGCATCGAGCGTGGGGCGCACGATGTTCCACACGGCATCGACGCGGCCGGAAACGACACCGACGGGGATACCGACGATTGCGCACAGGGTGACCGACACCAGGATCATGCCGATCGTGCGAGACGTCTCGGTCCAGTACCCCGCACCGAGGAAGCCACAGATCGCCAGCATGCCTGCCGACGCCAAGCCGACCCGGGTGTTGCGGGTGAACGATCCGATGATGAACACACCGATCACGACCCAGATCCACGGGATCGACTCGATCGAGTCGCGAGAGACCTTGTCGGAAAGGATGAGGTCGAAGAAGCTGTCGAAGGGCCACTCGATCATGTCGCCGAGCTTGGCGGTGATCGGGTTGTTGACGGCCCAGAAGACGAGCTGCTTGATCCATTCACCGAACGGGAAGTTGAACGTGTTCAGCCAGTCGTTGGCGGTCCAGCTCGGATTGGCTTCGGTTTCCTGTGCAAGTGACCACATCACATGAACACCTCTCGCTCGAAGTCGTCTATGAGGTTCTCGACTCGACCCATCTCTTCCATGATGTGGCGGGGGTCGAGGTTGCCGACGAGCTTGCCGTCAGCGTCGCAGACCGCGATCGGGAGCCCCCGACCGGCGGCCGAGTAGATCTCGTTGAGCGTGGTCTCGGGAGTGCAGGAGTTGAAGTCCTCTCGCAGCCCGGCCTGGAGTTCGGTGCTGCCCATCCCGGCGGCGCGGATGCCGTCGGCCGAGGTGAGTACCGCCTTCGGTTTGCCGTCGTCGCCGAGCACGAATGCACCTGCTCGATCACCGAGGCCCTGCAACGCCTCCTGCAGCGACGCGCCGGCGGCGACCGGTTGGGGCTGCTGCATGATCTCGTGCACCTGGATCACACGTCCCTGGTCGACGTCTTGCACGAACTCGGCGACATACCCCGTGGCGGGACGGGTGAGGATCTCCTCTGGCGTGCCGATCTGCACAATGGCGCCATCTTTCATGATGCAGACCTTGTCACCGATCCGCAGCGCCTCGTTGAGATCGTGGGTGATGAACAGGATCGTCTTTTTGAGCTCGGCGTTGATCGCCATCATCTCGTCTTGCATCTGGCGACGGATCAGCGGGTCGAGCGCGGAGAACGCCTCGTCCATCAGCAACACGTCGGGGTCGGCCGCAAGTGCTCGAGCCAGACCCACCCGCTGCTGCATGCCGCCGGAGAGCTCTCTCGGCATCGAGTTGGCGAAGGAGCCGAGACCGACGAGGTTGAGGGCTCGCATCGAGGCTTCGTCGCGGTTGGCCTTCTCGACACCCTGCACCTTGAGGCCGTATCCGGTGTTGTCGATCACGGATCGGTGCGGGAACAGGGCGAAATGCTGGAACACCATGCCCATCTTTTCGCGCCGGAACTGCTGGAGCGGTGGGCCGTTGAGCGCTTGGACATCGACACCGTCGACCCAGACGTGGCCGTCGGTGATGTCGTGCAGCTTGTTGACAGTGCGGATGGCGGTGGACTTGCCCGAACCGGACAGCCCCATGATCACGAAAGTTTCACCCCGGTTGACCTGGAACGACACGTTGGTCATGCCGACGACGTGCTCGGTCTGTGCCTGCACATCGTTCTTGCGCATGCCGCTCTTGGCGAGCTGTAGGGCCCGGCCTCGGGGCTGGGGACCGAAGATCTTGTAGACCTTGTCCAGTTCGATGATCACATCGTCGTCTGCCGCCATCTCACTCTCTCTACTGGTTCGTGGAGAGGTGATGGCGCGTTGGTAACCAAAGGCCGCCACTGTGCACGCGTCCCCCCCGGGTCGAGTTGCAAGCGACCATAGCAGCGCCGGGAAGTGCTAGATCAAGCACAGTCCCCAAGAAATGCGACCCGGTTGGACTGATCGTTCGACCAGTCCACACGGGCCGGTTTCTTCGTCCGGGATCAGCGAGCCTGGCCGGGTTCGAACGAGAACGGCATGATGCGCGGACCGCGCACCTGACCCCCCGCCCACTTCATCGGCTCTCGATCACTGAGGGTGAAATGCGGGATCCGCTCGAGGAACACGCGCACGGCGGTCGTCATCTCGAGGCGAGCCAAATTCGACCCTGCGCACCGGTGAATACCGGATCCGAAGGCGACATGACGGTTGCGGGCCCGGTCGATGATGAACTCGTCGGGATTGTCGAAGTGTTCCGGGTCGTGGCATGCGGCCGGGAAGTTCATGAGGATCTTGTCGCCGTTCTCGATGTGCACGCCGTTGAAGTCGACGTCTTGTTCGGCGACCCGAGCCATCGTGACGGGTGCGTAGAAGCGGAGGAATTCCTCGATCGCCACCGGCAACAGGTCGGGCTCGTCCAGCAGTCGCTGACGGTCGTCGGGGTTCTGACTCAGGTGCCACAGCGCAGAGCCGATCGAACTCCAAGTGGTGTCGATGCCGGCGACGATCAGCAGGTTGGTGATGCCGACGACCACCGCCGGCGTGATGTCGGCCTCGGGGTGATCGAGCTCCATGAAGATCAGTTCGGTGAGCAGATCGTCCTGTGGATCGCTCGATCGTTTCGCCACCTCTTCGCCGATGAAGCCGAGCAGTTCTTCTCGGGCTCGGAGGCGAGCCGCGGGATCGCTCATCGCTTCGCCGAGGACGGCATTCACCCAGATCACGAATTGGTCGGCCATGCCCGGATCGACGCCGATCATGTGGGCGATGACTCGGGGCGGGATCTGCTGGCTGTAGTCGACGGCGCCGTCGCACTGACCCGATTCGATGAACCCGTCGATCAACTGATGGCAGAGTTCTTCGGTGTAGTCCTGCCAGCGAGTGACTGCCTTGGGGGCGAACGCCGGCAGCAGCATGCGCCGGGTCCAGGTGTGGATGGGCGGGTCGGCAGTGATCGGCGCAGCCGCAATCATCTGCTCGTAGCGACTCATCTCGGGGGTGTTGGGTGCCGGCGGCATGACCAGCACCTGCCGTGACGAGAACTCGTCGGTCATCTTGGCCATCTCGCGGATGTCGTCGAAGCGAGTCGGGTTCCACGACCCGCCGAGCCGATCGGTGTGCGCGATCGGGCATTTCTCGCGCATCTCGGCCCACATCGGCACTGGGTTCTCGATGTAGCCCTCGTCGCGGATGTCGTAGTCGGTCGTCCAGTCCTCGACCGGTCCGCCGGGCTTCCAGATCTCTTCGCTGGTGGCGACTTTCATCTTGACGTGCATGTCGTCCTGGCGATCCGTCATGGAGACGACGGTAGCAGCCGCCTACGGCGGGCGGGAGTGTCGCTGCGAGCGGAGGCGTTCTGTCACGCACAGGCTGTACCATTCTCTCAGCGGCGTCTTCGACGCTGCGTGCCACTTGACAAGAGACGGCACCACGGGGCTGATCGGTTTCGACGTTGGGACCAGGATGCGTCGGTGTGCGACCGGAGTTGCTCAGACTCCCAAAACGGGGCACCAAAAGAGACGCCGATACGGACGATCTCACTCTCGCCGCCTGACCCCTAGTCAGGTAGTGGAGAGTCATCGCGAGCAGCAATGCCACGCGGGGCCTGACCACTGCAGCCTGTCAACAGAAGCAGTGGTGGACGGTAGGGAAAGACCACTGACAGCTGGCAAAGACTGCTGACATCGGAGAAAGATCCGGTGGCCGAGCTTGCTCATTCGACCCGGCGAACCAACAGCCACGAGTTGGAATCACGGGAATGGTCGTAACGCATCACGTGACCACCTGACGGACGAGGGTTCGATTCCCTCCAGCTCCACCACGGGGGACTCGAAGAATTCGGCGGTTTCTCTCGTAGAAATCAGCCGGGTTCTGCGGGTCCTGATGCCGTTCTGTGACGACGGTCGTGAGCAAGCCGGGCGGCGCGACAGATGGGATCCACGGCGGGGGCAGTCTCGTTACTCCGGCAACCTCACGGTGTGGATCGCACGAAAGTGGCACACTGCTGCGGTGAAGAAACTCGCCGTCGTCGCATTTGTCGCATTTTTGGCCGCTGCCTGCGGAGGTAATGCTGGCGGCGACGCTCGAGTCGATGAGGTCGTGGCGTTTCTCGAAAAGGAGAGCGCCCTCGACGATGTTCAGTTGACCGAGAGTGAGAATCGGTGCCTGGCTGACGGGATTGTTGCCGACCTCGACGACGACTTGCTCGATGAGCTTCTCGCCGGAAATCCTGAGGACGACCCGCCCACAGGTGCGGAACTCGTCTTGGTCGAGTCGCTCTTTGACTGTGTCGACATGAATCAGCTGATGGTCGATTCGATGGTCGCCGAGGGCGCAACCCAGGAACAGGCCGAATGTTTCGCTGGCGCGCTCGATGCAGAAACCCTGGAGACGATGATGACCAGCGAACTCACGGGCACGGATCCCTCTCCGGAGGAAGAGGCGGCGCTGATGGCCGTCGTCTTCGAGGTCATGTTCACCTGTGGCGGCTTCGACGAGTAGCGCGTTCTTGCGAGAACGAACGCGCCAGACGCGCGCTGTGTGAACAGACCGACGAAACGGTGTGAACAGATCCGTACCGCTGGCACCGACTTCCGCCACAGCACTGGCGAAAAGGCATTCCCCGAGTCCCCCAACACCGAGATCCGAACCCTTCCTTCCGCGGGTTGCTGTCGGAGCCTCCGTGTCCATCGAGTCAGCCGAACTCGACGTAGTCGGGCAGTTGATCTCCCCGGCCAGCGCAACCGGGTCAGTCGGATCGTTGCGAGACTCCCGTGGGCATCCCGATCACGTACGGATCGTCGAACTGGCCCTGGCCAACGCCTGGCTCTGACTGCGCGACTCGCCTCGACTGGTCGATCCTGGTGTACGCAACCTCAAGGACACGGCCTTCGAACCGATAACGAGAGTGTGATTCGCCCGCTTGTGTTTTCCGCGCTCCTGTTGCTCGTCAGCGGGTGCGGGGCGAGTGGGCCGGTGCCGGAGGGTGTGCCAATCGCAGCGGACGAAGCGACTGGCGAGGATCTCGGATCCTCGAACGAGTCGGAAACCTCTACGGCGACAGACACGTCTGCGACAGGGTCGGCGTCCGCGGCTGTGGGGGACGAGACGGATACATCGACTGCTCTCGATGACCCGGCCGTCGTGTTCCTTGCGCTCGTTGATGAGGCGCTCGTCGACACTGACTGGGAAGGTGCCGCCTTCGACGCACCTGAGGTCTTCGTTGCGAACGGGCAGCTGATGTGTGAGCGCCTCGGTGACACTGCATCGATTGATGATGTGCTGACAGAGTTCGCCAGAACCCTCACGAACCTGCCGATTGAAGAGATCGACAACGACACGGCCACGCTCGCAGGAGCACTGCTGGGAACTGCAGTTGCTACGCTCTGTCCCGAATACCAGGATGTACTGGAGGAATCGCGATGACCAGCCGTCGACGCCACCGCCTCGTCGCAGCGACAGCCGTCGCAACCCTGCTGATGTCGGTCAATACCGCTGCCGCTCAGCCGAGTGAGGCCTCTGGGCTGGACCGGGCGCGAGAGGCGACGATGCAAAGCTTCGATCGCGCCAAGGAGTTCGCTCCCGGACAGGCAAACCGCGCAAGAGGACTCGACGAAGACCGCCTTCGCGGACTCGAGCGAGCAGCAGAAGCACGGGCCGAAGTCAACGAAAACGCCAACGGTGCCGACGCAGGCAACAACGGCAACGCACTCGGACGCGAAGCCGAGGTCGGGGAAGAAGAACATCGCGGTCAGGTCGTCCGGGCACTCGCCAAAGCTCGAAAGGCCGCTCGACCGGCAGGCGCCGACGACTAACACCTTCCTCCGGCCAACTGCGGCCGACCACGTCACCGTTTCTGCCGCAGCTTCTGTCGGCGGCCCCGTCGAACCTGCTGCGTGGTGAACAGAGCATTGCTACCTCCCAGCTCACCGATTCGCGCTGTGCCCGTGCCCGAAGCGCTTCAGCGGTAGGTTCCCCTCATGGACGTCGGGATGATCGCTGTCGCATTCGGCTTCGGGTTCGCTGCCTCATTGGTTCGGCTTCCACCCCTCGTCGGTTACCTCGCCGCAGGGTTCGTCCTCAACGCCTTCAGCTACGAAACCACCGAGGGAATCCAGTACGTCGCCGATGCTGGCATCTTGTTGCTGCTGTTCGGGATCGGCCTGAAGCTGAAGCCGAGCACGCTCGCCCGACCGGTGATCTGGGGCGGTGCCACCATCCATGCAGGTCTGACCACGCTTGCCATTGGGTGTCTCCTTCTCGGGCTTGGTGCCCTCGGGCTCCCCCTCGCCGCCGACCTCGGAGTCGGCGATGCGGTGCTCGTCGGGTTCGCGTTCTCGTTCTGCAGCACGGTGTTCGCCGTGAAGGCCCTCGAAGATCGCAATGAAACCAGCGCGCTTCAGGGCCGCCTTGCGATCGGCACGCTGGTCGTACAAGACCTCTTTGCCGTCATATTCCTCACCCTCGCCGTCGACGAGGCACCGTCGCCGTGGGCTCTCGTCGTGGTCCCTGCGGTCCTCCTTGCTCGACCGCTGTACGGATGGGTGCTCGATCACGCCGGGCACGGCGAGCTGATGCTGCTGCTCGGCCTCGTGCTCGCTGTCGGCGTCGGTGGGCAGATGTTCAAAGAGGTCGGGCTCAAACCCGACCTCGGTGCACTCTTGATCGGCCTCACCCTCGCCCATCATCCCCGCAGCAAGGAACTGGCATCGACACTGCTCGGATTCAAGGACATCTTGCTGATCGGGTTCTTTTTGTCGATTGGACTCGGCGGTACCCCAGACGCTGCTTCCCTCGCCATCGCCGTCATTGTTCTGGTCGCCTTGCCGATCAAGACCGCCGGCTTCGTCTACCTCATCTCCCGGTTCCGCTATCGCGTTCGCACGGCATGGCACACCTCGGCCAGTCTTGCGACCTACAGCGAGTTCGGCTTGATCGTCGCCGTTGTCGGGGTCGATCGAGCCCTGCTCGACGATCGATGGGTGGCGGCTATCGCCGTCGCCGTTTCGATCTCGTTTGCGCTCGCAGCTCCCCTCAACACCCATCGCTACACGCTCTTCGGTCGGGTGAGCGGCCGATTGCAGGCGATCGGGCGGACCCCGGTTCGCGCCGACGACGCACTGATCGATCCTGGTGGAGCCCAGATCATCGTCTTCGGCATGGGGCGCATCGGTGTGGGCGCGTACGACGAACTACGAGAGCGTCGGGGCGATGTCATACTCGGGGTGGACCGCCACAACCACAACGTCGAAGCGCAACGTCCCCTCGGCCGCAAAGTCGTGCGAGGTGATGCGCTCGACACCGAGTTCTGGGAGCGGCTCTGCCTCACGGCCGACACCGACCTGGTCGTACTCGCCATGAGCGATCACGCAGCAAACATGGAGGCGGTCCGCCGGGTCCGGGAATACCTGCCCGACGCAACGCTGGCAGCCGTTGCAACCCACATCGACGAACTGCACGAACTCGAGGCCGTCGGCGTCGACGTTGCCCGCAACCTCTACGGCGAAGCCGGGCAGGGGCTCGCCGGAGACGCGTGCGAGTACTTGGCCGAGGAGAAGGGGAACCAGGGCAGCTGAGCCGTCGTCACACCTCCATGCGAATCCTGTCGATCACCCTGACACTCATCCTGCTCGCCGCTGCGTGCGGCGAACGCAAACGCGAACCCGTCGATCTCACAACCGATGCCCCCGGCATCAACATCAACGGCAAGGAGTTCTGGTCCACGTCGGTGACCGAAAACGGCCAGGATCGACCCATGGTCGATGGCACCCACATCTCGCTGCGATTCGAAGCCGGTGAGATCGGCGTCCACGCCGGATGCAACTCCATCGGTGGGACGTACACCGTCGATGACGACGACGTTCTCGTCATCGACGGCCTGTTTTCGACCGAGATGGGATGTGAACCCGAGCGACACGCGCAAGACGAATTCATCAGTGCCGTGTTGACGAGTCGGCCGACGCTTGTCACCGGCACCAACACGCTCACGGTTGCAACGCCGACGGTCACGATCGAGCTGCTCGATCGCGAACTGGCCGAGACCGACGAGTCACTGCTCGACACCGAGTGGACCGTCGACGGGTTCTTCGACCCGATCGCCGCCACGGCCTATGCCGTCGACCTGCCCGCTCGCCTCGTCTTCGGCTCCGACGGGCGGGCGACCGGCTTCGACGGTTGCGAGGCGTTCGACATTGCGTACCAGGCGACCGACACCACCATCACGTTCGCCACAGCGCCGTCTCCCGACTGCAGCGCCTATGCCGTTGCGTTCGGGAGTGTTCTGGGGCGAACCACCCTCCGCTTCGAGATCCAGGGACCGAAACTTACGCTGACCGCAGAGGACAGCACCGGCCTCACCGCTCGAGCCGACTGACACGATTGGGGTGATGCGCTGATGCCCGCTACCGTCACCGCTCCCCCCCCCTCAGAGGAACCGTTATGCGTCGCCTTGCCGTTGCCCTGCTGACCGCCGTCGCCATCGCCTCCGCCTGCGGGGGCGACACGACCAACGCCGGTACCACCACATCGACCACCCCGGAACCGACCATCACGACGTCGACCACGACCGCCGCGCCGACGACCGCTGCACCAACGACCGTTCCCGAGTCGAGCACGACCACCACGACGACGACCGAGCCGGCAACCACCGGCGAATGGGTCGTTCACGATGCCGACGGGTGTGTCTGCGCCGACGGCTCCGACTACCAGTACCTGACCTGGGCCGGCGATCCCGACAAGGTCGTGATCTTTCTCCAGGGTGGCGGTGCCTGTTTCACGGCCGAAACCTGCGAGATCGGCAGCCCGGCCCAGTCGTTCTCCCATGACATCGTGGCCGATCTCGAGGCGGCCCGTAGCGGGGGGTTCCGGCGCGGTCTGTTCGACTTCGACAACCCAGAGAACCCGGTGGGCGACTGGTCCGTCATCTACCTGCCCTACTGCACCGGCGACGTCTTCCTCGGCACCCGGGCCCACACCTACAGCGACGAGGTCACGATCAGCCACACCGGCAACCTCAACGCCCGCAAAGGGGTCGAGCACCTCCTCGCCAACCATCCCGGGGCAACCCACGTCTTCGTCACCGGTTCATCGGCGGGCGCCGTCCCGGCGCCGCTGGTGGCCGGCCTGGTCGCCGAGCAGTATCCGGACGCCGATGTTGCCGCCCTCGGTGACGGCGCTGGAGGCTACGGCGCCAACCCGGTCGTCATGGGCTTCCTCAACGCCCAGTGGGGTATCGCCGACGGCATCCCCGACTGGTCCGTTGCCGATGGCATCGACGTGACAACGCTCGGTGCTCCCGACAACTACATCCTTGCCGTCAACCAGTTCGACAACCTCCGCGTTGCCCGCTTCGACGACGCCTACGACTCGGTCCAGGCCGGTTTCGCCAGCCTCTTCTCCCTGAGCGGCGGTGGAACCGTGCTCGACGTCGTCCTCGAGAGCGAGGCCTACATCGAACAGGCAGGCATCGACCTGCCGGTCTTCATTGCGGCCGGCAACGACCACACCACCATGCTGGCCGAGGACTTCTACGAACTGGAAGAGGGTGGGGTTCGCTGGGTCGACTGGTTGACCGATTTCATCACGGGTGAGCCACTCGACGACGTGAAGTGCACCGACTGCGGCTCGCCCTCGAGCTAGAACGCCGAACTCAGCCACACAATGAAGTACCTGCGAGCCGGTCGCACATTTTGCCTTCTGGGTTCGACCCCACCAGGGTCGCTCGGTACGATGTGAACGCTCGCTAACACGCCTCTCGGAGGACCGATGTCCGACACCCTCTCCCCTG
>Ga0181582_10003366_pt1 | contig 12852 bp, 8 predicted proteins | sample 071ome_32_FD_132438 | JGI IMG/M metagenome (GOLD analysis project Ga0181582, IMG submission 132438) | Coastal salt marsh microbial communities from the Groves Creek Marsh, Skidaway Island, Georgia - 071405AT metaG (megahit assembly) | ecosystem: Environmental > Aquatic > Marine > Intertidal zone...
GAGAATTTCCTCCAGCAGGTTCTTTGTTCCGTCCACTTCCAGGACTTTGCCATCAACGGTAATTTTTACCATCTATATCTCCAATAAATACATTTATTTCATGTACTTATGAAACTAACTTAATGTTTTTTATAGCTACAGCCGTGTTTGATATGTGCTTCAAATTCATCCATGAAGTATTTCAGACCGCTCTGTAATGGCTCTGCTGCTCCAGGAGCAAGTGCGCAGAATGTATTGCCAGGCGCCATGTAACCGGTCATTTCCTTCAGGATGTCGATGTCCTTCATTTCACCCTTGCCCTCTTCCATCTTGTTAAGGATGTGCTCTACCCAGGGCAGGCCATCACGGCAAGGCGTACACCAGCCGCAGCTTTCATGGGCAAAAAACTTGATCAGGTTGCGGATGCAGCCAATCGGGCAGGTTTTGTCATCCAGCACCATGATTAGCGATGTGCCCAAACGACTTCCGGCTTTCTGTACAGTGCCTGGCTCCATGACCAGATCGAGATGCTCTGGCATCAGGAAGTCGGTGGAGCCGCCGCCAGGCAGAAATGCCTTGAGTTCGTAACCGTCCTGCATACCGCCGGCGTAATCTTCCAGCAGCTCGCGGAATGTGATACCTACCGGGACTTCCCAGCAACCCGGGTTTTTCACACGGCCGGAACCGCCGGAAATGCGCGTACCAACCAGGTCGTCCTTGCCCAGGCCCTTGTGCCGGTCAACACCGTTGGCGACGATACCGGGTATGTTGCAGATGGTTTCGACGTTGTTTACCACCGTAGGGCGTCCCCACAGACCACTGACCTGCGGGAAAGGAGGTTTTGCGCGGGGGTTGGCGCGCTTGCCTTCGAGCGCATTGATCAGCGCGGTTTCCTCGCCACAGATATAGCGGCCGGCACTGGTATGCAGGTAAATGTCAAGGTCAAAGCCTGAACCAAGAATATTCTTGCCCAGCATGCCGTTTCCATAGGCTTCATCAATAGCCTTGAGCAGGCGTTCTTCACAAACGGTGTACTCGCCACGCAGGAAGATGTAACCGGTCGTGGCCTGCAGGGCAAACGAAGCCGTAATCATGCCTTCAATCAGGAGATGCGGATCATTTTCGATCAGAAGTCGGTCCTTGAAGGTACCCGGCTCCATTTCGTCGCCGTTGACCACCAGGTAACGCGGGCCGCCATCGACAGGTGGCACGAAGCTCCACTTCAAACCGGTGTTGAATCCGGCACCGCCGCGGCCGCCAAGGCCGGCATCCTTGACCAGTTCAACGACATCCTTGGGGACCATGGTCACGACCTTGCGTACACTCTCGTACCCGCCCGCCGCTTCATATTGCTTGAAGCTGAAGGGCGCCCTTCCCGCTTCAATATTCTTTGTCAAAGGCTTGTTGTTCATGGAATCTGTCAATTCTCTTCAATCGTTGCCGCTGTCAGTTCAATCCTGGGCTGCGGGTTTATCCCTTGGCCCTGTAATCAGCGATGATCTCGTCAATTTTGTCCGTGGTCAGGTTGAAATAGGTGTCACGCCCCACCATCATCACTGGCGCCCTGTCACAGGCGCCCAGACAGGGAACCGGGATCAGCGTGAACAGGTTGTCCTCGGTGGTTTCGCCGTAGTCGATACCCAGGGTTTTCTTGAAATGTGCATTCAGGGAATCACATCCGAGCATCCAGCAGGCAACACTGTCACATAGGAGGATGACATTTTTGCCCACTGGACGACGGAAAATCATATTGAAAAACGTGGCAACCCCTTCCAGTTCAGCCGGGGGGATATCCAGGTATTCGGACACGGCCAGCAGGCTTTCGTCAGACACCCAGCCCTGGTGTTTCTGGACTATTTTCAGGGCTTCCAGGCCTACGGCCTGGGTATAGGGATAGTGCGTTTTTTCATGCTCTATCTCATGAATCTCGTCAGGCGTTAGTTCGCGGGCCCTGGTGGCTGTACTGGCAATGATGTTGCTCATAGTATTTCGCTATTTATCTCTGATTCCTGCCTGGGTTCACACAGACCTTACTTGTCCACATCGGCCATCACGAAGTCGGTGGTGGCGACAACGGCGGTAAAGTCCGCCAGCATCAGCCCCCGGCTCAGGAACGGAATGGCCTGGATATTGATGAACGACGGTGTGCGTATACGTGTCCTGTATGCGCCGCTGCCACCATCGTTGGTCAGGTAATACATGTTCAGACCTTTGGTGGCTTCGATGGTCATGGAGACCTCTGTCGGATCCATGATTGGTCCCCAGCTTACGCTCAGGAAGTGATCAATCAGGGTTTCGATATCGAGCTTGGTTTTTTCCTTGATGGGTGGTGTGGTCAGCGGGTGTTCTGACTTGTATGGTCCGGAAGGCATGTTTTCCAGACACTGCTTGATGATGCGGCAGCTCTGGCGCATTTCCTCAACACGGACGGCAGCCCTGTCATAGCAGTCGCCATTAACGGCAATGGGGACATCAAATTCAAAATTCTCATAACCGCTGTAGGGGCGATTTTTGCGATAATCCCATTCCAGGCCGGTGGCTCGAAGCGCTGGTCCGGTCAGTCCCCAGTCAAACGCATCCTGGGTATTCATGGAACCAACACCCTGGGTACGCTGCTTGATAATGGTATTTTCCATGACCATCTTGTCGTATTCGGCAAGACGGGCCGGGAAATAATCGACAAATTCACGCACCAGCTTATCCCAGCCATTGGGCAGGTCCTGGGCAACACCACCGATACGGAACCAGCTCGGGTGCATACGCCCCCCGGTGATGGACTCAATGATGTTGAAGGCTTTCTCACGGTCAACAAAGCAGTAGAACAGGGGGGACAACTGGCCAAGGTCCACCGCCCAGGTGCCGTAGAACAGCAGGTGGCTGCAGATACGGAAGAATTCCGCCAGCATGATGCGGATGGTCTTGACCCGGTCAGGTACCTGGATGCCTGCCATCTTTTCGACGGCCATGACATATGGCAGGTTGTTCATTACCCCGCCCAGGTAATCGATACGGTCGGTATAGGGAATATAGGTGTGCCAGCTTTGGCGCTCCCCCATTTTTTCGGCCCCACGATGGTGATAGCCCACATCCGGCACACAGTCGATCACATACTCACCATCCAGTTGCAGGGCAAAACGGATGACACCGTGTGCTGCGGGGTGGTTCGGACCAAAATTCAGGAACATGTATTCAGAGGTGTCGGTGCCCTTGGCCATGCCCCATTCATCGGGATTGAAGCGAAGAGCTTCCTGCTCACGGTCCTGAATTTCGTCACTCATCTGGAACCAGTCCATTTCCGTTGCACGTGCAGGATGGTCCTTGCGCAGGGGATGGCCTACCCAGGTAGGAGGACAGTAGATGCGTTTGAGGTTCGGGTGACCGGTAACATTGATGCCGAACATGTCCCACATTTCCCGTTCATGCCAGTTGGCGGCAGGCCACAGGGAAATGACGGTCGGAATATTCTGGTCGTCCTCACGCAGGGCGACCTTCAGGCGGATATCGGCATTGCCGGAGAAGGAAATCAGGTGATAGACAACAGTAAAATCGCTGTCCGGCTGTCCTTCACGATGGACACGCAGGCGCTCGTCGATAGCGGTAACGTCCAGCAGCATCTCAAAGCGAGGTTTGAAGTCGTCACGCAGGTAGCGCAGGACTTCCAGCAGCTTGTCACGTCCAACCCACAGGGTCGGCATGCCTTCGGCAGTATGCTGACGGACAAAGGAAGACTCGCCAAATTTCCGGTACAGGGCGTCAATGACTGCAGGTAATTGCGCCTCTGCCTGTGGTATTGCCTGTTCGCTCACGTTACTCAAGGTCTGTCTCGGTCAAGTTGTCTGTATCGGGTTAATTGCCTGGTCAGGCATCCTGGTCGTGCGGCCCTTTCTTGCCGCTGACGACGTCAAAATAGCTTGGGCCAACTTCTGACGGGCTGACCAGCTCGGTAGCACTTATGCGGTCCTTGAGCCTGGCTTCTCGCTGGATCTCGACTTTTTCACGTTCGTAAATTCCCTGGTCGTTGATCACCCAGCTCACCGGGCGGCGCTTTTTGCCAATGGAATCCTGCAGCAGGTTCAGGCCCTGCAGAAGGGCCTCGGGACGCGGTGGGCAGCCGGAGACATACACATCCACAGGGAGGAATTTGTCCACGCCCTGGACCACGGAATAGATGTCATACATACCGCCAGAATTTGCACAGGAACCCATGCAGATCACATAGCGGGGTTCCATCATCTGTTCATACAGGCGCTGGACCACCGGGGCCATCTTGCGGAATACCGTACCGGCAATAATGATCATGTCAGCCTGGCGTGGTGTGGCCCGGAACACTTCAGCCCCGAAACGGGAAATATCGTGGCGGCTAGAAATGGCAGTAGCCGCTTCCACATAACAGCAGGAAAGACCGAAGTTGAATGGCCAGAGCGAGTTTTTGCGACTCCAGGCGATCATGTCTTCAAGGGTGGTCATGATGACATTTTTGCGAATATGGTCAGCAAACTCCTCCATCCCGGGGCGGGGATCGGAAACATCCTCTGGTCTTACTAATTCCCAACTCATCAGTGATGCCCCCCGTGTGCAGGCTCTTCGCTTTCTTCGATGCTTTCGATTCTACGACCATTCCTGATATTGACCACGCCGCCGGCTCCCTTGACCTTTTTCAGGTCCTCTCGCTGCCGCTCGGTTCGCCATTCCAGGGCGCCGCTGCGCCACAGGTAGATCAGGCCGGCAACCAGGATGGCAATAAAGATGAAAACCTCGATGAAACCCACCCAGCCCGCTTCGCGGATCGAGATGGCCCAGGCAAACAGGAATACCGCTTCAAGGTCGAAAATGATGAACAGGATGGCCGTCAGGTAAAACGGCACATTCAGCTTGATCTGGGGTGAACCCTGTGGGAGTACCCCGGATTCATAGACTTCATGGGAGGCATGGTATTTGCGTTTTTCGCCCAGCAGGGCTGACACGATAACGAATGCCACGATGATGGCGACTGCTATAGCGCCATAAACGATCAGGGGAAAGAGATCTATATTCAAACCAGCCAACCTTTCAGTGTAAGCATCAGTGTAAGCACGAATGTTTTGCGTAAGTTCAGTATTCAGTGACTGCAGTTCAGGCTTCAGCAGTCAGGCAACAGCGATCACTTAACGCACTTGACGTGTAAACTGTTGCGGACAAGGCGGTATTAACCAGCCTTGTTATTACCTGATAATTATTCTGGATTTCAGTGCAGGAATCCGGTGATTTAAGGTCTTGAGCACGCCTGTCACCGTTAAAATTTCACTGCTTTAAGCGGGGTGCCAATTTACACTTTCAGGGATTTTGGATCAAGAACTTTTTCCCTGTAGGCCCAAAGAAATCAAGGCCTACAGGGCAATTTAGCCCTGCATGCGAACAGTCGTGGACATTGTTCAGAAGAGCCGGTTAATCCCGTTAAGAGCCGCCACCTTGTAGGCTTCTGCCATGGTGGGGTAGTTGAAGGTGGTATTGATGAAGTATTTAAGGTTATTGGCCTTGCCTTTCTGGTGCATGATGGCCTGGCCGATATGCACAATTTCGGAGGCCTGATCACCGAAGCAGTGGATACCCAGGATCTCGAGCGTTTCAAAGTGAAAGATGATCTTCAGCATCCCGACTTCATCCCCGGTGATCTGGGCCCGGGCAATATTCCGGAAAAAGGCCTTGCCCACCTCATAGGGAATCTTCTTCTCGGTCAACTCCTGCTCGGTATAACCCACAGTGCTGATTTCCGGAATTGTATAAATGCCGGTAGCCACATCTTCCACAAAATGAAATTCATCGGGGTTGATAATGGCATTGCAGGCTGCCCTGCCCTGGTCATAGGCCGAGCTGGCCAGTGAGGGCCAGCCGATGACATCCCCGGCAGCATAAATGTGCTTGATCGCCGTCTGGTAATGGCCGTTGACCTTCAGGCGGCCCCTGCTGTCTGCCTCCAGGCCAACGGCCTTGAGGTTGAGGGAGTCCGTGTTCCCTGTGCGCCCATTAGCCCATAACAGAATGTCACTTTTAATTTTTTTACCCGACTCCAGGTAGGTCACAACGTGATCATCATGGTATTCCAGGGCTTTGAAATGCTCCTGGTGACGACAGCGCACGCCCATGTTCTGGAGATGGTAGCTCAAGGCATCGGTAATTTCCGTGTCCAGGTAAGACAACAATGATGACGCCGGGTTGATCAGTTCGACCTTGATTTTCATGCCGCCGAAAATGGAAGCATATTCGCAGCCTATGACGCCGGCCCCGATAATGGTGACTTTTTTCGGGGAATGCTTCAGATTCAGAATGGTATCGCTGTCAAAAACGCGGGAATGGCCGAAATCGACATTATCGGGGCGGTAAGGGCGTGACCCTGTTGCGATGATGAAATGCCTGGCTTCCAGCCGGGTTTTGGTTTTGCCATCGGTCACCTGCACCGTGTTTTTGTCAACAAACTGGGCCTGTCCCTGGATGATTGGCACGTTATTGCGTTCATAGGCATCATGCCGGGACTTGCTTTGCTCATTAATCACTCGCTCTGCCTGTTTCAGGGCCTGCTGAAACGTCAGTTTCTTGATGTCCGCCAGTTCCCTGAGCAAAGGGTTGGTCTGGAAGTGCAATACCTGCTTGACTGAATGCCGAATGGCCTTCGAGGGAATTGTGCCCAGGAAAGTACAGTTGCCGCCGGGTCTGGGCGTATCACTGATAACAGCAACATGCTTGCCGGCTTTGGCAGCATTCATGGCGGCAGACTCACCTGCCGGGCCACTGCCGATGACCAGCAGATCAAACTTCTTCTGTCCCTTTGCCATATGGATTCCTGTTATTGCGCCTGATTGAGATAGGGGCTGAACGCATCCGAATGAACACTCCGGAAGCCAGCATCGTCTGCGACGATGAAGTAAGCCGCCAATTGTAATTGATTTGCAAGTTCCATGCCTTTATCCACCCCCATAATATTCAGGGCTGTAGCCCAGGCATCCGCCTGCATCGCCGATTCAGATATGACGGTCACCGCCGCGAGATCATGAGTGATCGGCGCTCCGGATACAGGGTCAATCAGGTGGCTGTATGCCTGGCCTTTGGCATGGAATACATTCCGGTAATTGCCCGATGCTGCAATGGCCAGGGGCTTGATCCCTGTTTTCAGGGTCTGAAACAGGATGGCCTCACCGGGAACGGGTGTTTCTATGCCGACTTTCCAGGGCTCGCCGGTGTCCTTCACCCCTCTACTGGCCAGTTCCCCGCCAATTTCCACCAGGTAATTATCGACTCCTGCAGACAAAAGCAATCCGGCAACAACATCAACCGCATAACCTTTGGCGATAGCTGAAAGATCTAGACTGACGTCACCACGCTTGGCGAGCGTCATGTTTTCACGATCCACGTTCAGGCGTGACATGCCCACTTTGGTGCGGGCCAGTGCTATAGCCTGTGCATCCGGAACAGCATTTTCAGTATGTCCGGTGCTGCCAAACCCCCAGACATCCACCAGGGGCTTGATGGTGACATCGAAGGCGCCACCAGACAGCTGGAATACCTGCCGGGCAGTGTCCACGGCGTCCAGAATAGCCGAATCAACAACCAGCCCCTTCCCCGCGTCGAGTGCATTGAACCGGGAAAGCTGGGAATCCGTTGAATAGGTTGAAAAAAGCCCCTTGTCCAGGTAGGCAAGACGAGTAGCGATCAGTTCATCAAGGTTGTCAGGCAGTGCCTGTTGAGCCTTCCCGTGCAGGGCAATCTGGATGTGGTACCGTGTTCCCATGGTCTGGCCGGTCAGGGCCAAGACTACGCTGTCATGGGAAGGGCCTGGTGTACTGCGCTGTATATTAACCGACGGCGGGTTTGACAGCAGCAGAGCAAGGGGCAGGAAGCAAAGGACAATGGCCGGCAGCACCCAGAGTCTGGCACTGCCGGTCTGCATGATCCTAGATGGCCATGGAGTCATTTTCCGGATAAGTCAGGTAGTTGACCCCTGCCAAACGGCTGACCATACGGACAACCTGGGCGCTGTATCCGTACTCATTGTCATACCAGAGGTACAGGATCATGTTTTTACCATTGACCTTGGTGGCATTGGCATCAACAGTACAGGCTTCCCGGGAGCCGATGAAGTCACTGGATACCGCATCCAGGGATTCGGTGTAGCCGATCTGGTTCTGCAGTGGTGAATGCAGGGCGATGTCGCGCAGATATTCGTTGATTTCCTCGGTGCTGGACTGTGTCAGCAGGGTCAGGTTGAGAATGGCGATGGAAACATTGGCTACCGGTACACGAACAGCGTTGCCACTCAGTTTGCCCTCCAGTTCGGGAACCGCCTTGGAAACGGCCTTGGCGGCGCCTGTTTCAGTCAGCACCATGTTCAGTGCCGCACTGCGGCCGCGACGATCAGCCTTGTGGAAGTTGTCGATCAGATTCTGATCGTTGGTGTAGGCATGCACAGTTTCCACATGGCCGTGAACAATACCGTATTTGTCGTGAATCAGTTTCAGCACAGGCGCAATGGCATTGGTGGTACAGGATGCCGCAGAAATGATCTGGTCCGAGGGTTCAATCGTGTCGTGATTGATGCCCATCACAATGTTTTTCAGGTCACCCTTGCCCGGTGCGGTCAGCATGACCTTGCTGACACCCCTGGATTTCAGGTGCAGGCTCAGGCCTTCAGCATCTCGCCATTTGCCGGTGTTGTCGATGATAAGGGCATTGTCGATGCCGTATTGCGTATAGTCGATGGTGTCAGGGCTGTCGGCATAAATGATGTCAATCACGTTGCCATTGGCAATGATGCGGTTGTTTTCTTCCTCGATCCTGACGGTACCTGAGAAGGTGCCATGGACTGAGTCATTGCGCAGCAGGTTGACGCGCTTGACCAGATCGCCGTCGCCGGCTTTCCTGACGACGATAGCTCGCAAGCGCATGACCTGCCCGTTGCCGGTTTGCTCCAGAAGCAGCCGTGTTACCAGGCGACCAATGCGGCCAAACCCGTAGAGTACGACATCCTGGGGCTTGTCGATGGGCTTGTAATCCACGCCAATCAGGTGGGACAGCTCGGCGGCTACCAGGGCGTCAAGATCCACGTTTTCCCCGGTTTCCAGGGCTTCCATGTATTTGACAGTCAGTTTGCCAAGGTCAATCTGGGCCGGGCACAGATCCAGCTTGGCAAGCGCCTTGAGCACGGGGTTGCTTTCAAACTCTGACAGTTCATTACGCGCCACTTCACGGACACGACGGTGAGATTTCATGATGTTGGCGACTGAGCGGTTATTCAGGGTCCGTCCATAAAGGTGAATCTGGACACCTTTGTCATTTTCCAGTTTTCCCATAATGGGGAGCATTTCCTGGGCCAGGGCTTCCCTGGCTTTCCAGTCACCAAAATAGTCATCTACACTTGGTCGTTCCACGGCTTAAATTCCTGTAAAATTTCGGGGTTTTGAAAAGGCGCGTATTATCCAAGGATGCGCCTGATAAGTCCATGATCGAAAGCGTTAATTCCGGTGCCATGCTCACCTCGTGTGCAGACTCGCTGAAATCACGCTGGATCGCCCAGCCGGGAAACATTGCGCAGTAAAGCCCCGATACATGATTAAACAACTGGATATAGATACTCTTCCCCGCCTTGGCGGCCCTGGTGACAAACAGCGCTGGGGAGGCACAGCAGGTGCCGGCGGTAGCCTGGTTCTGTCCCGCTATGCCGCACAGAATGGCGGGCTGACACTCGTCATTACCGAAAACTCCCAACAGGCTGAAAGGCTCCAGGCTGAATCTGCCTTTTTTGGCGGACAGACGGCTCTTCTGGAATTTCCCGACTGGGAAATCCTGCCCTATGACAATTTCTCCCCCCATCAGGACATCATCTCCCGGCGCCTGACCACACTGACCGGTCTGCCGTCAGCGGAAAATGCCATGCTGATCGTGCCTGTCAGCACCCTGCTCCATAAACTGGTGCCGCTGACCTATATCCGGGGCATGAGCCTGCGTCTGGAGGTCGGGCAGCAATTAAATCTGGCGGCCATGCGCCGTGAACTGGAAGCGGCAGGCTACCTGTGTGTTGAATCGGTATATGAACATGGTGAATTTGCGGTACGCGGGTCCATTCTGGATATTTTCCCCATGGGGGGGGTGGAACCTGTCCGTATTGAGCTGTTTGACGAAGATGTGGAGAGCCTGCGGCATTTTGATCCGGAAACCCAGTTGTCGAAGGAAACCATCCAGGGCATCGATCTGCTTCCTGGCAAGGAATATCCCCTGACTGAGCAGGGAATTGCCACGTTCAGACGGCATTTTCGCGAGCAGTTCGACATCGATGTGCGCAAATGCCCCATGTATGATGATATTTCCCGAGGGGTCCCGGTCGCCGGCATTGAATATTACCTGCCCCTGTTTTTCACCAACCCCCTGGGCACCCTTTTTGATTACCTGCCGCCGCAAACCCAGATATTTACTGTTGGCGAAGTCCATGATGCGGCCGAGTTGTTCTGGCATGACGTTCGTCTGCGTTATGAAGATCGCCGCGTGGATCCGGAACGCCCGCTTCTTACCCCCGAGCATTTGTTCCTGGCCACTGAAAACCTCTTTTCACTGTTAGGCAATTATCCCCAATGCAACCTCAGGGCCGTCACTGACGAAAACTGTCATGCCATGCTGCCTGTTAAACATTCCCCTGCTCTGGATGTTGAACACAAACGGGAAAATCCCCTGCAGAAATTACAGCACTTTCTGGCTGCTGGTGAGCACAGGCCAACCCTGTTTTGTGCTGACTCTCCTGGCAGGCGTGAGGCCCTGATTGACCTTTTGGCCACAGCCGGCATCAAGCCTGAGCCGGTCCAGAACTGGCAGGACTTCCTGGACAAACGCCCTGCTCCCGGCATTACGGTTACCCCGATGGAAAGCGGTCTGTGGCTGGAATCGCCGGAATTTGTCCTGATCGCAGAAACCCAGCTGTTTGCCGATCATGTAAGCCAGCCTCGTCGCCGCGGCAAATACAGTGACAATACCGACCTGATCATCAAAAGCCTGACCGAACTGCATCTTAATGCCCCGGTGGTCCACATCGACCATGGCATTGGCCGTTACAAGGGACTGCAGACATTCGAGGTGGAGGGACAGCTCACCGAATTCCTGGTGCTGGAATATGCTGATGAGGCAAAACTTTATGTCCCGGTTTCCTCCCTGCATCTGATCAACCGCTACAGTGGTGCGGACGCAGACCATGCGCCACTGAACAAGCTGGGTTCGGATCAGTGGGAAAAGGCCAAGCGCAAAGCGGCGCAAAAAGTGGTGGATGTAGCCGCTGAATTGCTGGATGTCTATGCCCGGCGTGAGGCCCAGAAAGGGATGAAATTCACCGTCCCGGAGGACGACTACAAGATTTTTGCCAACGGCTTTCCCTTTGAGGAAACGGATGATCAGGAAGATACCATCAAGGCTGTGCTCAGGGACCTGAAGCAGGAAAAAGCGATGGATCGACTGGTTTGTGGCGATGTCGGTTTCGGCAAAACAGAAGTGGCCCTGAGGGCCGCCTTCGTTGCGGTCAGCAACAATACCCAGGTAGCCATTCTGGTCCCAACCACCCTGCTCGCCCAGCAGCATTACGATAATTTCAAGGACCGCTTTGCCGACTGGCCGGTCAATATTGCGCTCATGTCCCGTTTCGTTGGCGGCAAGCAGCAAACCGAGAACCTGGGCAAGCTGGCGTCAGGCAAGATCGACATCGTCATCGGAACCCACAAGCTGCTGCAATCTGACATCAAGTACCACAACCTCGGCCTGCTTATCATCGATGAAGAGCACCGCTTCGGGGTCCGCCAGAAGGAGCGGCTCAAGGCACTGAGGGCCAACGTCGACATACTGACCCTGACGGCCACGCCAATCCCGCGCACACTTAATATGGCCATGTCCGGCATCCGTGATCTGTCGATCATTGCAACACCACCGGCACGCCGGCTGTCGGTCAAGACCTTTGTCAGGCAATCAACCCCTGCATTATTGAAAGAGGCCATCCAGCGTGAACTTTTACGTGGTGGCCAGGTTTTCTACCTGCATAACGAGGTTAAGAGCATAGAGCAGGCGGCAGATGAAGTGCGCAAACTGATTCCAGAGGCCAGGGTCTGTGTCGGTCATGGACAGCTCAGGGAAAGTCAGCTGGAAAAAGTCATGTCGGATTTCCACCATCGCCGTTACAACGTGCTGGTGTGTTCAACGATTATTGAAACCGGGATTGATATCCCGACGGCAAACACCATTATCGTGGAACGGGCGGACAAGTTTGGCCTGGCCCAACTTCACCAGTTGCGCGGACGGGTTGGTCGCTCGCACCACCAGGCCTATGCGTATCTGTTGACGCCGCATCCCAAGGCCATGAGTGCGGATGCCATCAAGCGTCTTGAGGCCATCGGGGCGGCAGATACTCTTGGTGCGGGATTTGTACTGGCCAGTCACGACCTGGAAATACGGGGCGCTGGAGAACTGCTTGGGGATGAACAAAGTGGACATATTCAGACCATCGGGTTTGCCCTGTACAGTGAAATGCTGGAACACACCGTCAAGTTGATGAAACAGGGCAAGCATCCGGACCTCAACAGGCCCATTCAGACCGGGACCGAAGTGAATCTGCATATGCCCGCCCTGATCACTGAGCAATATCTGCCGGATGTTCATACCCGCCTGATGATGTACAAGCGGATAGCCAATGCCCGCAGTGATCATGAGCTTGATGGCTTGAAGATAGAGATGATCGATCGCTTCGGGTTGCTGCCTGAGCCGACCCGCCTGCTGTTCGAGGTGACACGCCTGAAGCTGCAGGCGGAGGCCCTGAGCATTACCCGCGTGGAAGCCAATGCCCGCTTTGGCAAACTGGTCTTTGATACCGATACCAAC
>Ga0181582_10003367_pt1 | contig 12851 bp, 3 predicted proteins | sample 071ome_32_FD_132438 | JGI IMG/M metagenome (GOLD analysis project Ga0181582, IMG submission 132438) | Coastal salt marsh microbial communities from the Groves Creek Marsh, Skidaway Island, Georgia - 071405AT metaG (megahit assembly) | ecosystem: Environmental > Aquatic > Marine > Intertidal zone...
CCCACGGGCATCGACCCCACGGGCATCGACCCCACGGGCATCGACCCCACGGGCATCGACCCCACCGGCAGGGCGCCAGGCACCAGCGCGGGGGGGAAGGAGAGGGGCAGGGACGACACGGCGGGCGCCGGCAGGGACGGGGCGCCCGAGCTGGCCACCGAGCCGGGGCGCAGCATGGCCGAGAGCCCGCCGGGCGCGGCCGGGGCCGGGTTGCGCGTGGCCCTGGGCGCCCCGTCCGGGCGCGGCCCCTCCTCCCCGGCGGGAGGGTTGGGGGACGTGACGTCGGCGGGGTTGCCCGAGGTCTCGGTGGCGCCCTCGATGGCCTCTGATGAGTCCTCGTCCTTCGGGGACCACGGCGGGGACTGGTCCGACGCGCGGTGCGTCGGCATGCCGCCCTCGTCCGCGGCCTGCGAGGGGGGGGCCGGCCGGCGTCGTGAGAAGGGGGCCAGGCGCCCTGGGCCTCCCGAAGGGGAGGTATTTCCCGATGCGCCCGCCCCCGATGCGCCCGCGGCGTTGCCGTTATTTTCTAATATTACGGGCGTTCGCGGGCCGGATCCGCGGTTGGGCCCGGTTGGAGGAATCGGGGTTGGAGATTTTAAGGTGGGCGCCGAACCACACGTGCCCTTTCCTTGCCGCCCTATCCGGTCGGGGGTGTCGCGTTTCGGGTCTATTCCGTCGCGGGGCGTCAACTGGGCCCCCTTTTGCCCCTCTATGCCCTCGGCAGCGGAACAGGACCGTCGCACGCGGGAAGTTACGTGGCTGGGCCCCCCGTAGCTTCGCAGGGACGCGGGAAGCCGCGCCGCGACACCGCGCGGGAACCCTTCGGGCGCGCGGCGTCCGGCGCGACAAAGACTCGGGGATGCGAAAAGCGGCGGGGGGGTCTCACCTTGCCCGGAACCTGGGCAGGCAGCGGGGCGTGTGCCAGGCTCATGTCGTCGAGGGCTCTCACGTTGCGCCGCGTCTGCAGCATGGGGGGCGAGAGCGGGTTGTTTCGGTTGAGGGACGCGCCGATGTAAATCTCATGGGGCGATTGCGGGGATACGGATGGCCGCCGGACCCCGCGACGCCGCAAACGGGGCTATCTTCCGGGGATCGTGGACCCCAGCTCGCCCACGGATCTCCCCCGACAGCGCGGCACCAGGGGCACAAGCATGGAGCGTCCAGGACTAGAGCCTCAGATCGAGACATAGTTGATCCCTTCGTGGGTGAATCAACGAGCCTCTGTGCTCGGAACGCGCCCGGACCTCCTTCCGTCGTGTCGGGGTGGCGTTACCAAATTCATCCGCCCCTCGCGGCGGTCTAGACGGATAAAATCCGGCTTTTGGAGTACCTTGCGAGAGTACGTAATAATTTTAGTATCTGGACGGAATACGAGACTCGGAAAGAGGCAGGGCGAGCGGGCAGCGATCCCGAACAAAAAAAGCCGCGCCCGTTGGAGGGAATCGTTCGGGGCCCCCAACTTCCACCTTTTACACATGCGGCGCGTTCGTACGGTAGACATCCCACGTAGAAAAAGAGCGCAGCAGCAAGATCCGGGGATTCCTCCCGGGCCGCGTCGCGGGGGGCCTACCTCCTTGGCTTGGGCGTCGTGTCTCCGCTCTGCTCAGTGGGACCTTCGACGGGGTCCGCGCTCGAACAAGAGATCCTTTCTTCAGAATATACGGCGCTTCGACCGGGCGTACTGAGGAACTGGAGCCGCTGAGGGGGAGGGGGTCGCCGCGTAGGTGTGGGCGGATGGAATTGAAGTCGAGGCAACGGAATCCGGCGTCCTTCTTGGGTGTATGGCCGGGGCGGTGCGCAGAATTGGTGCTTTGGCCAACACGACCGAATCGAATCAAAGAAGGAGGGCGGGGAGGGCGGGGAGAGGGAGACGGAGGGTCCCTGAGTGGAGAGTCAGTCTCCGGTGCATCGGGGAGACCCGGCATCAGCCTGATGCCGGATTTCCCTGGGAAACCGATTATCAGTCCCTCATGGGCCATCAGGGAAGCCGAATGTCGATCCAATCAGACAGTGCCTAAAACGATCAGACGCAAGATTCACTCGCAGCACGGGCACGTCGCGTTGCGCGCTTCCTCGCGTACCGCCGTCAACGGGACCTCCTTGGCCGGGCCGGGCGCCCTCACACCGAGGGCCCCGGCCCGCCCCCGTCCCCGGCGTCCACCCACCCGTACCGGCGGCCCTCCTTGTCCAGCGCCGCCCAGACCTTGTTGGGCCGCTGCACCGGCGTCCCGGCCCGCTTGCCGTAGCCCTGGCGATGGAGCTCGGCGTCCAACTCCGTCCTCAGCTCCTGCGGGGCGGGGGGGTGGAGGGGGGCCGGGGCCGGGGTCGGGGCACGCGGGGCGGCCCGTGACGCGGCGGGGGCGCGTGGGGGGGGGGCGAGCGCGGGGAGGGAGGCGCCCCGCTCACCCGGAGACGTCTCCTGGCGTACTGGTTGCTCCCGCCGGGGCCGGCGAGGGCGCGCTCGATGAGCACGTCGGCGAGCGCCGGGCGCGTCTCGGCCTCGCGCGCCTCGGCCTCGGCGGCGCGCTTCACCGCCAGGGCCAGCCCGGCCGACCCGGGCTCGGAGCGGACGCCGGCCGGGGCCGGGCCGAGCGGCCCCGCCCGGGGGGCCCCGCCCGAGCGGACCACCCTCCACTGCAGGGCGGCGCGGTCCCGGCCCCCCACGGACACGACCCGCGACCCGTCCCGGCTGAACCGCACGCCCGTCACGTGCGCGCTGTGCCCGGCGTAGGCGTCGCAGGCGGCGTCGGCCACCGCGCACGGCCAGTTGTAGAGCCGCACCTTGCCGCGGTCGTCCGCCGTGACGAGGAGCTCGGCCTGCGGGTCGCGGTGGACGGCGTTGACGTCCGACCCGTCCGCGCCCTCGGGCCAGATGCCCAGGACGGGGAACCCGATCCGGCACGTCCACGTCGCCCACCGCCGGTCCCGCTGGTTCTGCACCAGCTGCCGCCCCGACGCGACGTCCCACGTGAGCGCCTCGTAGTCGTTCGAGTTGGTCTGCAGGACCAGGCCGTCCTCGCTGAAGTCGAGCTGGAGGACGGCGGCGCTGTGCCCGCGGCACGTCGCGTACGGCGCGAACGCCCAGCCCCCGCCGGGCCGCGGGTCCGCCCGGACCAGGTGCACGGCGCCGTCGCGGGACCCGACGGCGAGGACGCGGCCGTCCTCGGAGAAGGCCATCGCGCTCAGGGGCCGCGCCGAGAGCCCCTGGCGCCACACCTCGCGGCGCCGCTGGTCGAACACGTGGCACGTCCCGTCCGCGCAGCCGACCGCCAGGAGCCGCCCGTCCGGCCGCGAGAAGGCCACCGACACGGCCGCCGCCGCGCACACCACGGGCATCCCGATCGAGTGCCGCTTGGCCGCGTTGTACAGGAAGACCTCCCGCGAGTCGCAGCACGTGGCGAACACGGCGCGCGCGCGCGGGTGCCAGGCGACGGCGGACAGGTCCCCCACGTTGCCGTTGACCAGCCGGACCATGGCCCCCAGCTCCCCGTCCCCCGGGGCGCCGCCGCCCGCGCCCGCGCCGCCGGCGAACATCCAGTCGGGGAGGGGGGCCTCCCAGACGTCGCAGTCCCGGGTCCCCACGACGACGCACCCGCGGGACACGTCGAGGTCCAGGGCCCGCACCGCCTGCGGCTCGTCGTTGGGCCACCGCGGGACCTCGAGGGCGACCGGCTCTGCCGTCCGCGGCGGGCCAGCCTCGTGGCCCAGGTCCCAGAGTCGGACCACGCCGTCCCCGCCGCCCGTGGCGAGGACCCAGCGGGGCTCCGCGCCGTCGCCCGCGGCGTCCCCGGCGGTCCACGCCCGCCTCGGGGCGCCGCCGGCCCCCGCCGGCCCGGGGGGGGGGCGCTGCTCCCGCTCCCTCTTCTCCGCCAGCAGGCGCCGCGCCAGGCCGAGGTCCCTGCCGTCGCCCCGCGCGGCGAGCTCCGACAGGGGGAGGTCGCTCGCCGGGCGTTCCCCCGGCGGCGCGCGCGGCGCCCCGCGGGCGGGCGCGCCGGGCAGGCCCAGGCCGGCCGCCGCGGCGCCCAGGACCCCCCCCGCCGCCCCCCCGGCCGGGCCGTAGCGCCCCGCGGCGACGCTGCCGCCGGCCCCCAGCCCCGTCGGCACGTGGACCGGCCCCGCGGGCACGCGCGACGCCCCCGGGGCCCCGCCCCGGAGCCGCAGCACGGCGCCCGAGTCGTCGTGGTCGGTCCCCGACACGGAGAGGTCGAGCCCCGTCCCAGAGGGGATGGCCGAGACGTCGATGTCGGAGAGGGCGGGGGCCGGGGGGCGGCCGGCGGGGGTGGCCGGGCCGCTCGGGCCGCTGGCGTCGAAGCTGCCCGCCAGGTCTCGCCCGGGGGCCGTCCCGGGCCGCGGCGAGGGCGCGGCCGAGTCCGCCGACGCGCGGACCCCGGGCCCGCCCCCCTCCCCCCGCTGCCGCCGCTGCGCCCGCTCTTGGAGCCAGGCGGAGGGCACGCTGCTCCGGGAAGAGTCCGAGGGCGTCCCGGCCCCCGAACCGCCCTCCTCGCTCCCCGTGTCCGAGCCGAGCAGCGCGAGCAGCCCCTTGGGGCCCTCCACGCCGGCCGGGGCGCCCCCCAGGGCGTCCCGGACCCACCGGGCCACCCGCGACTCGCCCCGGGGGGGGCCGCCCGCCGACGCGACGGGGGCCGCCTCGGGGGACGTGTCCGGGTCGCCCGATGCCGGCGAGTACCCCGATCCCGAGCCGACCCCGCCGCGCAGCCGCAGCGCCTCGTCCTCCGACATGTCCTGGGAGGACTCGGCCCGCGGCGGGGCCGAGGCCGGGGACGCCGCCGGGATGTCGGCGGCGGGCGCCGTGGCCCCCATGGGCGGCCCGGGGCCCGGCCCGGGGCCCGGCTGGGGGGCAGGTCGCGTCGACGGCCCGTGCTGCTCCGTGGAGGCCTCGGCGCGGGCCCCGCCGACCCCCTCGGGCCCCCCCGCCGCCGCCGGCTCCGCGGCCGGCCCGCCGGCCTGCTCGTCCCGGTCCGGCGCCTCCGCCGCCGCGTCCTCCGCGGCCCGCCGCCGCAGCTGCGCGGCCAGCTCGCGGTCCCGGTTGCCCCGGGCCACTGCCTGGATCCGGGTGGCAGCCCGCTCCGCCTCGGCCCGGGCCGTCTCCCCGGGCCCCGCCGCCGCCGGCGGCGGCATCGCGGCGATCGCGCCGAGGTCCCGGGTCGCGGGGGCGCCGCCGTCAGGGCCCCCCGGGCTGGACGACAGGCTGTCCGCGATGTCCCCGCTGAAGCTCGACTCGAGGCGCCCGGACACCTCGCCCCCCCCGTCCCCGCCGAGCCCGCCCAGGGACTCTGCCTCCGACCCATGGGTCGAGGACGCCGCCCGCGACCCGGGGTCCCCGGTCGCGGCGGGCCCCGCCCGCCGCGCGGGGGGCTCCGCGAAGCCCAGGGCGACGGGGTCCCCCAGGCCCGTGACCACCGAGTCGACCGTCTCGTCGAGGACCCCCCCGACCTCCTCCGAGGTGCCGGGGGACCCGGCGTCGCGCCCCTCCGATCCGCTGGACGGCACCCCGGCCAAGACGTCCCCGAGCACGGCATCGGCCTCCTCCACGTCCAGGAGCTCCCCGAGGACCTCCTCGGCCTCCGCGCCGGAGCTGCCCCCCGCGGGGCTGCCCGCCCCGGCGATCCCCGGGCCCCACTCGGCCCCCGGCCCGAGCGGCGACGCCGAGTCCTCCCCGGACCCCCCCGCGTCCCCGAAGAGCCCCCGCATGGTGCTCGTCCGCATCAGCTCCCGGTCGAGGTCGCTGGACAGGGACTTGTCGTCCCCGGACGACAGGGACGAGCCCCGGGCCGCTGAGCTGGGCTCCGAGGGGAGGCGGGCGGCCGACGCCGCGGGCGACGCGTCCGGGTGCGAGACGTCCACGGCGCTGAGCTCCCAGGGCTTGGTGAGGCCGTGGAGCGGGGCGCTCCGCGCGTCAACGGCGACCTCCCCGCCCGCCTGGCGGCTCAGGTACGACGGGAGGCGCCCCTCGCCCCCCTCCGCGCCCGGCGCCGCCCCGGCCGGGCTGCCGGGCGGATCCGGGGCGAAGGCGGCGTCGACGCTGCTCTCCAGCGCCGCCTCGCGGCTCGCGGGCTCCCCCGGGCCCAGTCCCTCGTCCTCGGCGAAGGCGGCGTCGACCTCCCGGTCCAGCGCCGCCTGGCGCCCCGCGGGCTCCTCCGGGCCCGGGCCGCCACCCCCCGCCGGGGAGGGCGGGGCGGGGGCCGCCGAGGGCGGCTCCTCCCGCCCGCTGGGCTCGGGGGTCGGAGGGGCGGGGGCCGCCGAGGGCGGCTCCTCCCGCCCGCTGGGCTCGGGGGTCGGCGGGGCGGGCTCCGGGCGGGCCTCGAGGCGGAAGCACCGGAGGCCGCGCACGCCGTGGAAGGACTCGACCTCCCCGGCCGCGCGGGCCGAGACCCCCCGCGGGACGCCGTCCACCTGGAGTCGGGAGACGGCGGCGTAGTTTCGCCAGAAGAGGACCTCCCCCATGGGGTGCCCGGTGGCGATCATGCCGACGTCGAGGTCGAGGGAGCGCCCGCCGTCCCGCCCGGCGGCCCCGCGGCCGACCTTGCCCTGCGGGGTCCCCGCCGAGGCCACCAGGTCGCGCACGTTGCCGTCCAGCCCGGGGGGGAGGAACTGCGCCGAGAGGACCGTGGTGGGCTCGGCGCCGTTCCACGAGCACCCCTTGGGCTCCCACTTGAGGCGGCCCCTCTCGAGGACCTGCCGCCAGACCTTGAGGTGCGCCGCGCCGAACGTCACGAACCGCTCCTCCCCCGTGTCGAGGTGCGGGTCCCACTCGAGCCCCAGCACCTGCGGCGGGGTGCCCTTGTACCCGTGCCCGCGCGTGGCCACCTGGTTCCGGCGCCAGTCCCACACGGTGACCGTGTGGTCGTTGTCCGTGGAGACGGCCGCCAGGTAGCGCCCCTTCTTGCGGGAGAAGCCCAGCGCCGTCACGGAGCGGTGCCCCGAGGGCAGCCGCAGCCACATCTTCTCCCGCAGCGTCTCGGAGCTCCAGACGTACACGGACGGCTCCTCCCCGCACTGCCCCGTGGCCACCGTGTCCCCGTCCGGGTGCAGGGCGATCGAAGTCACGTCGTCCGTGTGCCGCCGGAAGAAGGCCATCGAAGGCGGGCCCTCGGCCACCTCCCCCTCGGCCTTCTTCCCGTCCCCGTCCGGGTCGGCCGGGTCGACCGTCCGCGGGTCGGCCGTCGGCTCCGCCACGATCCCCAGCCCCGCCGTGTAGTACACCACCTTGCCGCTCCGCGTGTAGAAGAGGTTCTGGCCCGTGTTGCGCACCCCGGCGTACCCGTAGACGTGCTCGAGCTCCAGCGTCGCCCCCGGCGGGCTGGCCGACGCCCCGAAGACGGCCCTCGCGTCGGCGTCCGACGGCGCGTGGGCCCCCGTCCGCGCGTGCCGGGAGTAGTACTTGCTCCCAAGCGCCCCCGCGCTGCCGCTCGGCGCGCCCTTCTCCACCGGCTTCTCGTGCAGCTCCGCGTTTGCCGGCTGCGCGATCTCGTCCACCAGGCGCCCCAGGTCGAGCACCCGCCCGCGCAGGGTGCCCGACGTCAGGGGCACCGACCGCACCTGCGCCCAGGACGCCGCCCGGCCCCCGTCCCCGTCCCCGTCCCCGTCCCCCTCGTCGCCACCCAGGGGCACCTCGTGGGCCCCCCGCGGGCGGCCGTACTTTTCCATGAGGCGAGCGGCCTCGGGGCCCGTGAGCGGGGCGTAGAGGGCGCCGGCGGGGGGGGCGGCCTTGCGGGGGCTCCCCGCGCCCGCGGAGGACGGGCGGGGGCGGTGGTTCGGGTCCACCTCGCGCATGACCCCCCCGTCCGGTCCCAGCGCGGCGGCGGGCGCCGCCCCCGCCTCCTCCTCCTCCCGGAGCATCCGGGCCCAGGAGGCCTCGAGCTGGCCCTGCGTCAGCACGACGCCCGACAGGACCATCTTGGTGCGCCCGGCGCCCTGGGCCGACTTGCTCCGGGCCTCCGCCTCGCCCCGCTCCTCGCGCAGCCGCACCGGCTGCGCCAGCCGCCGCGGGGGCGGGGCCGACCACGCGCCCCCGGGCAGGTGGGGCGCCTCCCCGCCGACGCCCGCGTCCGGGTGGTAGGCGACGCGCGGGTTGTAGGACGACTCGGCGTTCGGCACCCTGCCCGCCGACCCCCGCAGCGCCCGCGCCGCCGCCACCTGCACCTGGCGCCGGTACCCCCACCTCTCCGGCTCCGTCAGGGACGGGTCCTGGTCGATGCGGGCGAGGTCCTCGTCCGCCGTGACGGCGGTGAGGGGCCTCGCGCCGTCCGACTCGAGGCTCGCGCGGAGGTTCGGCGCCGCGGCCAGGACCCCCCACGGGCGGCCCACCTGCGCCGAGGCGCCCCCGCCGGCGTCCCCGCCGGGCCCCCCGCCGAGGGGGTCGGCGGCCAGCAGCGGGCCCCCGGACCGCGCGAGCGACTGCCGGGACAGCGCCGTCTCCAGGACGCCCAGGGGGATCCCCTGCGTGTCCTTCGGACACCGCACCGCCGACGTCAGGGCCCGGACCAGGGTCACGCGCCGGTCCTCGTGGAGGCGCCGGTGGCGCGCGAGCCACCGGCGGAGGGCGTCCTCGAGCTGGGGGACGGTGCGGCCCGAGGAGCCGGCCTCCTGGGACTCGCCGCGGCGGAAGGTGGGCGCGGTGAGGGGGCGCCGGCGGGACGCGCGGGCGGGGGGGGGCTCGGGGACGTGCGCCTGGGCGGCGCCGGGGCCGTCGCGGCCCCCCCCCGGGAGCCAGGCCCCCCGCGGGCGCGGCACGGCGCCCGAGTCGAAGAGCGACAGGGGGTCCCGCGTGGCGCCGGCCCCGCGGGACGGCGGGGCCGCGCCGTCCGCGCGCCTGCCGGCCCCCAGGGCCGACCCATGGATGGCGAAGTCGAGGGGCCCCGCCTCGGCCTCTACGGGTGGGGGGGGGTGGGGGAGCTTGTTGGGGGGGCAGCCCGGGCGCCGGGGCGGCGTGGATGGCGTCCCGGTGGGGCCCTCGCCGCGGTCGCTGGAGGGAGACGGCACATGGCGCGCCTCGGACCTGCGGCGACGGGCCCGCGACCCGTGGCCCACCGCAGGGCCGCGGGGGGAATACGAATTTGGGTCCGCAGGAGCGGGGGCTGCCCAACACAAGACACTCACGCTTCGACGCTCTCTTGCGCTCCTCTGCAAGGAACTGATCACGATCGATGTTCCACCGAGCCATGGCTCCCGTAGATAGAGGCACGGGCCGCGGCGGGCGGGTTCTTCCCTACACCGTCCTCCCTCCAGAGTTCTCTCCGGTCCTCTCCGCGTATCAGGACGTTATCGGCATGACCTTGCACACATGCGATAGAGAATGACGCAGAATACCTAACAAGCGCTACAAGGAAGGGAATCGTAACGCGAATACAGCACGGCGAGCTGCCAAGTGGCCTCGTTCCTTTTTCGACCGGAGCTCTACCCTCCGATAATGGGTCTGGCTGGGGCAAAGGCGGTCACGTTTCGCCCCCTGCTGACCCGCCGAAGCCCTCTTGTACCCCGAAAGGCCTGCCGTCTCTGGGGTTGCGCTGCTGAAAGGAACGAAAAACCCGTGTCGTACCCAACCCTGTCGCCCCGCGCGTCCTCCCTCTCTCCCCGTTTCGGCCGCGGGCCCCCTTGTGCGCGTTGCCCTCTCCCACACCAACCAGACTTCGGCGCTTCCCCGAACACCAACAGCACCTCGTGGCTGCCGCGACCCCAGTCCTCCGACCCCCAGCGACCGAGACTCCACCTCCGCAGTGCCCCTCCGCACAGCAAGGAACCCGTCCGTCGCACAGATGTCTGCTCTTTCCATGAGCACCGTCGCGTCGCGCGGCGCATCTGCGCCGGCCCGGCGCCCCACCAGCGCGTGCGGTGTCCCCCTCGCAAACTCCAGGAGCTTCTTCTCCGGTTCCGGTGAGTCCCCGGCCTGCCATGTGGAAGGATGGGCCGCTGGTGCAAGTTTTCGTGGAATTTGCGCCCGTGTGTCCCTGCAAATCTTGTCGGACGCCGTCGACGGCGCCGAGTAGCCCCGGATTCGGCCCTCCCTCAGCCGGCGGTGTTCGTGGTCCGGGAGCAGCTCACCTCATCGACCGACGGGGGGGGCGCCTCGGGGAGTAGCGAGCGATAATTGCCGCCGCTCTGCGCACATTGCCCCGGATTCTTTCGCGGGGCAATCTTCCTGCGTCGATCTGACTCGGCGCGGCACCGCCTCGCCCGTTGGAGCGACCCCGCCCCTGCAGTGCCCTCCTCCCGCGATTCCGAGCGCGATCCCCCGCTTCCCGTGGAACGGCAGCGGCTCCTGTCGCTTCCTTGGGCCTGAATGGGGCGGATAACGAGACGTTTCCGGCTCGATGACCCCCGGACGAGGCGCGGAGGCCCGATCCCCCCGGTCCCCGGCACCCCCCGGGAGGTCTACGGACAGGCCACTCTCTCCTCCCCGCCCGAGCGGACGCCGCCCCGACCTGCCGGGACGACGAGGCCCCCGGGTACCGCGGACGTGCGCCAGTGACCGTCGCCGAAGCCGCCCGCCACCCCCCCCGACCGCAGCCCTCGGGACATCCCAGGCAGTGAGCCGCGACGCGCGGCGGGGCGTGGCGGTCGAGGCCAACCTCTTCAGCCGGTTCGGGCGCGTGGTCAAGTCGTACGCGAACGAGGCGATCAAGAAGATGGAGGACCCGGAGCGGGTGCTCGACCAGGCGGTGAACGACATGCAGGAGGACCTGATCAAGATGAGGCAGGCGAGCGCGCAGGTGATGGCGTCGCAGAAGCAGCTGGAGAAGAAGGAGCAGGCGGCGCGGGAGACGGCGGACGAGTGGTACCGGAGGGCGCAGCTGGCGCTGGAGAAGGGGGACGAGGAGCTCGCCCGGGAGGCGCTCAAGCGGCGGAAGTCTTACCAGGAGAACGCCGAGCAGCTGGGGGGCCAGCTGGTCAGCCAGCGCCAGGCCACCGAGCAGCTCATCGCCAACACGCGGATGCTCGAGGCCAAGCTCGCCGAGGCCAAGAGCAAGAAGGACACGCTCAAGGCGCGCGCCGCCTCCGCCAAGACCTCCAAGCAGATCACCGACATGGTCAGTGGCCTCGAGACGTCCAACGCGTACGTGGCCTTTGAGAAGATGGAGGAGAAGGTCATGGCCATGGAGTCCGAGGCAGAGGCCGCCGGGCTCCTGGCCGCGCCCGACTCGGTGGAGAACAAGTTCAAGGCCCTCGAGGGCGACTCGCTCGACAGCGAGCTCAACGAGCTCAAGCGCCTGTCGGGCAAGGCCGGCCCCGCCGGCGCCCTCCCCGAGGGCCGCCCCATCAAGGACGCCATCGACGTCGAGCTCGACGAGCTCCGCCGCAACATGTAGGCGCGCCACCACCCCGGCGCGCGCTGGCGCCCCGGGGGGGGGGGGGCGGGGGCTCGGCCCCCCGCCTGCTCCCCGGGGCCGCCCGTGGCGCCCGTGGCGACGGACCGGCTCCCGTGCGTGCTGAGCCGTGCACCCCTAAGATCCCGGGTTTCAAACGTCGACCGCTGTTCGCCGATCCTTGCGGCGGTCGGAGGGCGGGGCTCGCCCCTCTGGGGAGGGCGGGCGCGAGAGTCGTGGGACGGTGGTGGGCGGGGACCCCCCTCCCTGCCCCTGCCCCACGGGGTGGGCGCGAGCTGGGGACCCTCGACGCGTGTGTTGACTGGTCCTTCCGATACGATACGGGGCTGGGCGACTATATATGCGCGTTCAAGATGACGAGACCTAGTTCTGGACTCTTCGAGTGGCGCCTGCCCGTTTCCGGGGTGTCCTTTGTGAGCGTCGGTCGGGCAGGAAAATCGCCCAGGAAAATCACCCGCCTTCCCGGGTCTTGTGGGCTCGCGGGCCCGCCAGGGGCCGCACTACACACTTTCCGTCGACGACAGCCCCCCGGGCGTGTTCTCATCAGATTGCGATAGCCCCGGCACGCTGCCGTTGAGGAGAGTAGCTCCCAGGCGACATCCAGACCGCCGCTCGCGAGCGTCCCCGTTCGAAGGTGGAGATCCGAGCAACACCGGAGGGGAATAGGACCGGTGAATGACCGTAGAGGACATGTCCGACCCGGAGCAGGTGAGAGCGGAGCCGCCCCGGCCGGGTTGCATGTCCGGAAAACCCAAACGAGTCCACATGCGGGGGGGAGGGGGCCTCCCCGGGGGCGGGACGCCGATTCTCGCGCCCCCCCTGCTTCCCGCAGCAACCCGAGGTGGTTCCGGAGACGTTGCCGGCAGAGGCCCCCCCGGCGGAGGCCGAGGCGGAGCCCGCGATGGGGACGGGTGAGGGCCAGGGCACGGGGGAGGGGGAGAGCGCGCCCGCTGAGGGCGACAGCGCCCCCGCCGAGCCCCAAGCTGAGGCCGATGCGACAAATGCCGAAGGATCCCCCGCGAACGAGGGCGAAGAAGCCCCGGAACCCGCGGCGGAGAGCGACAGCGCCCCGGAGGTGACGGCGACGAACGAGGGGGGGGATGCGTCGGGTACGGGGGACGCCGCGGGTGAGGCCGCGGCGGAGGAGGCGGACCTTGCGGAGGCGAACAACTCGGAGGATAAGCCCGAGGAGGCGGATCCGGGGGTGGTGGCGGAGGCGAAGGACGGGGACGCGACGAAGGAGGAGGGGACGGGTGGTGAGGTGCAAGCCGAGGGCGAGGCGCCCGCCGCCGAGGGCGAGGCGCCCGCCGCCGAGGGCGAGGCCCCCGCCGCCGAGGGCGAGGCCCCCGCCGCCGAGGGCGAGGCGCCCGCCGCCGAGGGCGAGACGCCCGCCGCCGAGGGCGAGGCGCCCGCCGCCGAGGGCGAGGCGCCCGCCGCCGAGGGCGAGGCCCCCGCCGCCGAGGGGGAGGCGCCCGCCGCCGAGGGCGAGGCGCCCGCCGCCGAGGG
>Ga0181582_10003371_pt1 | contig 12845 bp, 10 predicted proteins | sample 071ome_32_FD_132438 | JGI IMG/M metagenome (GOLD analysis project Ga0181582, IMG submission 132438) | Coastal salt marsh microbial communities from the Groves Creek Marsh, Skidaway Island, Georgia - 071405AT metaG (megahit assembly) | ecosystem: Environmental > Aquatic > Marine > Intertidal...
AGTAGAGGCCCGGGGGGGGGATCGGGCGCGGCCCTGCGGCGATCGGGGTGACCTGCGATCCTCCCGGGGATGCCCGCGGCGGTCGCGTTGGACCCGTAAGTGCCAGACGCGGCACGCGAGGGGCGGGTGCGCGGGCCAGGTGGTGTAGGAGGCGTGGGTGACCCTCCGGGCCAAGAAATCCTGTGTCGGAAACGTGAGGGGGGCCCTCCTACGGACCCAGACCCGGCCCTTAAATCGCAGAGCGGACGCCCCACGCCCGCACTGTAGTCGACCCTGGCCCGCCACCGACATCAACGGCACGAAAGACCCGGAATCAGTCCCCTCCGGCCCCTTCTTCGCCTCAACTTTTCACCACCAGTCACCATGGCTACCCTCTGCAACGTTCGCGTCCCTGTGGTCGCTAAGACCCAGGCCGCCGCCCGCCGCCGCGCTGTCGTGATGGCTGCTGCTCCCAAGCGCGCCGTCGACGCCAAGGCCACCGCCGCTGAGGTCCCCGAGTGAGTTCCGAGAACCCCCTCCGTCTCAACCCCCACAATAAAATCCCATTCACTGGTTTCTGTGGCGCGTACTGCTTTTAGTTATTTCAACGAGTTCGCGACCGCCCAGGAGACGGGATGTGGCCCCGGCGGGGTACTTGACCTCGTTGGAGGACCTCCGGACTCGGACGGCTTGACCGATGTCCCTACGTCGATGCTGACTGCCCGCCGGGTCCCGATCCCATCGATGGTCACAATTTTGGTAGACACATGCGTCGGATCCGTCCCTCCCCGGGATCTTGAGCCCAAACGGGTACTTGCACCGTCCGTGGCACTCTTGGGCCCCAGCCGGTGGCCCTCCCCCCGACCCTCCCGCGGGGTTTTCTTGAGCCGTCCCCGCCCCCGGGGCGCGCACTCTACAGGGACTCCCCCGCTCCTCCCCGTTTCCTAGGACACGCACGTGATTTTGGTGTCGCGGGGGCCCAACAACAGCAGTTGGATGACTGTTGGAGGAAGGAGAGCATGGATGAGCTCCAGGATCTTTTCGAGGCGCTCGTCGCGGCCTTCCCGGCGTCGCGGCTGTCGTGCGTCCCCGCCCCCTAACCGTCCCGGGGTCCAGGGCCCGGGGTTCCCCTGCGGGCCCCCACCGCAACCCCCCAGTACCTCCGACTCGCGCTCACCACGAGTGGCTCATCCAACCCCCCCGCGCAGGGCCCTCCGCTCCTCCCACGGCCCCCTCTACTACACCGGCACGGAGTTCGACCAGGAGTACTTCAACGGCCGCACCGGTGAGCCCCGATCTGCGCCTCGCGCGTGGGACCGGCGCCTCGCGCGTCGGTGAACCTTCTACCCTCGCCCCCCCGCCCGGCCGCCCGCCTGCCGTGTGGCGGGGGACCGGCCCCAGCCACCGTCTTCGGTATTCCTCGCGCCTTCAGCGGTTTCTTCGCCCGCGCCCGTCCATACGCGGCGTACGGCGACGTGACGCGCGCTCCCCGACCCCCTCGACCAACCCCTCCAATCCCCCCGCTGCCTGCAGAGATGATCCAGCAGCACTTCGAGGGCGCCCTCGGCGTGGACGACTTCATGAACCGCGTGGAGATGGCCCTCTACCAGGAGGGCTTCGACTCGGAGAACACCCTCGCCCTCGTGAACCTCTGCCGCGACGAGGTGTGCCACAAGCTCGCCACCAAGGTGCACCAGGTGTTCGGCCACTCCTTCACCATCCACGGCCTCGGCGGCGTGCTCACCTGCGGCGTGACCGGCATCAAGGCCGGTATCTCCCACGCCCCCACCGACGCCAACGGCAAGGAGAAGTACGTCTTCTTCGCCTTCCCCCACATCGCCATCGACTCCGAGGGCAACGTCGGCAACATCAACCGCCCCGGCCGCGTCGGCGACTCCTCCGCCTGCGGCGCCCTCTGCGCCTGCCTCGCCTGCTTCAAGTCCGGCGACGCCTCCCTCCTCGAGCCCTCCACCGCCGGCACCCACGACGTGACCGACCCCGAGCTCTCCATCCTCAAGCAGCGCCTGGTGCGCACCGTCAAGGAGGAGGCCGTCGACCCCGCCAAGCTCGACCTGGTGTCCATCACCAAGCTCGCCGAGCGCGCCCAGGCCCGCGACCTCAAGATGCTCATCGACGCCGCCGTCGACACGAACATCGCCGACTACGCCATCGTGACGGGCGTCCAGATCCACAACTGGATGGCCTACCCCGCCGACGCCGGCGCCCCCGACCTCGAGTACGTGTACCCCTCCGAGATCACCGTCGTGTCGGGCGGCAAGAGCAAGACGATCAAGCTCGGGGACGTGCCCTCCATGACCCCCCGCCAGGTCCGCGTCCTCGCCCACTCGGACTCTGTCGGCTCTGGCGACCCCGGGTCCCCCCTCCACAACATCGACGCCGGCAAGCGCCAGCGCATGGTCACCAACCTCATCAAGACCGCCTTCAACAACCAGTCCTGATTGTCCCGGGGCGCATTTTTGGATAGCCGATGGATGCCTGTACCCTTTCGGGACGAGTGCTCCCTTCAAAACGAACACTACGGCCCTGTCCCTGTACCCTGTACTGCACGGCGACCCTGACCCGCCTGGGGCGCGCCTCCGCGCCCCCCGCCACCCACCTCTGGAGCCGGGTGGGGCCCGCCCTGGACCGAGCGGCGGCGGCCGCGGCCCGCGCGCGCCGGGCAATGGTCGCGGGGCGGGCACATGACTGCTGCCCGTCCTCGGCGAGGGCAGCGAGCGTCAGTGTTGGGGGCCAGGGGGGGCGTGTGCCTCGCTCTCGGGGCATGTTTTTTTGGGCGCCTCTTGTGGTCGACGGCGATGCCACACTGCCCGTTCGGTTGAATCGGCCCCTCCTTTCGTCATCCACTCCGTAACCCCTCACCCTTCGTCTTCTCTCACCAAGGTGAGATTGCCCTGCACCCATCGGTGTAGCCCCTCCGTCCGAATCGCCCCACTCCATCTCGTCAAGAACATCAATAATGGCACGACACGCGCGCGATTTTGAGTGCCCCCCGCCGTGCTGGGCGTCACGACGGGACCAAACACGACGAGGAGTTCGTGCCCCCCGGCCCCGCCGGGGTCGCGTCCGGGACGAAATCCGGTATCCTCGGACCACATCGAACCGTGTCAAGACGCACGTTCTACCCGCAGTGTCATCCACCATGTCTTCGGTGTCACTCTGCCCGTTCGGGACAGCCCGAGTCGCCGCTCCCCCTTCGCGCTCTATCCGCGCGACCAAGCACTCTTCCGCCGTCTTCATGGCAAGTTCTGGAACGAGCGTGGCACGTAAGATGACGAGCGTCGTCGTGCGTGCCGCGGGGGCCACCGAGGTGAGCGGGATTCGCGCTTCCTCGACTCCCCATCCACAAGTGCTGAGTATCCCCGCGACAGACGACCCCCGCTTTCGGCGCTCGCAGTACCAGTCCCCCTCCAGCGCGGGGAGTGGCTCGGAGCTCGGGGACCTCCTCGACGTGTCCCAGGTCCTCAGCGACACGGTCGACTTCACCACCGGCCAGGTGACCGCGGATGACCGCCCCCCTCCACCTTGCCCTCGCCCCCCGCGACCGAACCCGTGACCACGAGACCACCCCCCTCTATCCACGCCCGGTCGCAGGAGGTCGCCACGAGCGGTGCGGCGGCATCGACTTACTCGCTGCTCGCGTCGATCCTGAGCAACCCCGTCGCCCCCGAGGACGTCCGCGCCGCCGCGACCAACGCGCTGCGCGTGAGCGAGTGCCCCGAGGGGTACCCCGCGGCGCCCGGGCAGTCGGCCCTGGAGGCGTACCGCGTCGACATGGCCCTCGTGAACGTGGGGGCGCTCCTGGCCGAGCGGGTCACGGGCCGCATCTCCACCGAGGTCGACCCCGCCCTGGACTCGGACCCCGCGGCCCTCGTGGCGCGCGGCAAGGCCCTCGTGGCGCTGTACAAGCGGTCGGGGGTGGCGGCGGACCGGCTCCTGGTGCGGCTCCCCGCGACGTGGGCCGGGTGCCAGGCGATGCGGGAGCTCGAGCGGGAGGGCATCGCGACCCACGCGCTCTTCGTGTACTCGTTCGCCCAGGCCGCCGCGGCCGCGCAGGCGGGCGCCAGCGCCGTCCAGGTGTCCCTGGGCCGGGTGCGCTCGTGGTACAACCTCCGGCCCAACGTCATCCGCGACCCGCACGGCCCCCGCGAGGACAGCGGGTACAAGTCCCCCACGGACCCCGGCCTCGCCCTCGTGAAGGAGGTCTTCTACTTCCTCAAGCGCTACCACCCCAAGACCAAGCTGATCGTGTCGGGGATCGCCAGCCGCGCCGACGCGCTGGCCGTGGCGGGGGCGGACTACGTGCTCCTCCCCGCCGCGGTGAGGCAGGAGCTCGCCTCCACGCCGACCCTCTCGGGGTACAACGACGGGCTGCACGAGGCCGACGGGGCCGCCTCGGCTGCCCTCGACGCGGCCGCGGCGCGGGGGGTGGACTTCCGTGAGGAGCAGCTCGCCGAGCTGGACGAGGCCACCTTCAACGACCTGCTCGCTCGCGGGGTGTGCGGGAAGGAGCTCCTCGCCGAGGGCCTCGGGCGCCACGAGCAGTTCGCCGCGCAGCTGAGCCCCCTCATCGCCGAGATGGTGATCAACCGCCACGGCTGAGGCGGCGCGCGCGACGCAGTCGCCGGCCCTTGAAAAGCAGATTCCCGACGGTCGACCGGCCCCGGGGCTAGATGCACACCATGGACGGCACGTTCCTCGCCGCCACGTTCCGGTAGCTCAGCCCCCCACCCGCGCCCGTCCCCCGGTTCTCCTCGCCCCCGGGCGCCTTGGCCACCGCCCGCGCCCCCCACGGGCCGGGCGCCGCCCCCGCGGCCGGCTCGGCCTCGCCGCCGGCCCCGTCCGGCCCGGACTTGCGGGACTCCTTCCTCCGGTTGCGCCTCCTCCGCCCCTCCTGCGATCCCTCGGGCGACAGGGCCTCTGCCCCGGCGGGCCCCACTGACACGCCCGCCAGCGCGCCCGCGATATCGTCGAGCTCGGCCGTGTCCAGGGAGGGCGGGCCCCCCGCCTGCGCCGAGGCGCACCCCGCCCCGGGGCCTTGCGCGGCCCTCAGCCGCGCGACTTCCACCCGCAGCGCCTCTCGCTCTCCCTCCGCTGCCGCCAGCGCCAGCTCCACTGCCCGCCGCCGGCCCCGCTCCTCCTCCGCGGCCCGCTCCGCCTCGTCCCGGGCGCCCGCGAGCGCCCTCTCCCGGTTCCGGAACACCGACACCTCGTCCCGGACCACCTGCGGGCAGATGCGCTCGTAAAAGTGCAGCTGCCTCCTCAGGTCCTCCCGTTCCCGCCGAAGGGACGCCTCCCGCTGCCCCTCGTTCCGCGAGCGCTCCCCCAGCAGGTCCCGGTTCACCCCCTTCAGCGCCGCCTCGCGGCGCAGGGCGCCCTCGAGCTTCCCGAGGAGCTCCGCCTCCCTCTCGGCGAACTCCCTCTCCAAGGTCTGACACTGCGCCCGCCGGGGAGAGGTGCCGTGTCAGTGCAGTGTGGGGGGGGGAGGCTCGGCGAGGCGGGGGTCTCGAGAGGGGGCGGCTCGGGGTGTCGTGGCGGCGGGGGTGGGGCCGGGGATCACCTTCTCCTCCCACAGGCGGGCCTGCATCTCGGCCAGGGCTCCCCCGGCGCCCAGAGGCCCCCCGGTGCCGTCCTGTGACCCGGAGCGCGTGTTGCAGTGCGTGCTGGCGGAGGGCCGGTGGGCAGGCCCGGGGCCGGCAGCGGACACGTGGAGGGCCGCGAAGTCTCCCACGGGCGTGCGGGCCCCGGAGGGACATGCGGAGCTCGCGAGGGACCGCGCCCAGGGCCCGCCCTCCCAGGGCCCGGCCGGGGCCAAGGCGAGGGGGGGTGGGCCGGGAAAGGCCAGGGAGGGGAGCTGGGGCGGGTGCCGGAAGGGGCCCGACCCCCCTGCGGGGTGCGACAGCACGAAGGCGGGCGGGGCGGGCCCGTGGGTCTCAGTGCCGGCGTCCGAGGGAGCGCCGGCCCAGCAGAGCCCGTCCGAGTGGCGGCGCTCGCAGGGTCGGGTCCGTGGGCGCTCCTCGTCGTCGAAGGTCAGGATCAGGGACGCCGCGGGCTTGCCGCCGGGCGGACCCGCCGGGGGCCGCCCCCCACGCAGGCCCCGGGCGTCCGGGTCGCTGCCGGCGCCCCCCGGGCGGTGAGGGGGATGGTACACGGTGGGCCCCGTCTGGAACGCCTCGGGGCGAAAGGGCCCCGCCACGAACGCGTGGGGGTCCACACCCCAGCTCAGAGTGCCCATCGTTGGCCCCGGGCCCCCGTGGTGGCTCGTGTGGCGATTGTGGGAGTGGCCCTCCATCAGACCTCGCAGGGTGGTTTCGGGGTCAACTCGTGTCGCCCGCCCTCCCGGGACTGCGTTCGGGGGCGCGGAGGCGTGGACGTCGAAAAAAGAGTGCGAGAGAGTGCTACCGCGTGCGGAGATGTGTCGAAGGAGGGTTTTCAATGCGGGGACCGATAGACGTGCCTCGCAACAACGAACTTCTCGCCCCCGGGCGGAGTCACCCCGGCGCATATTCCCTTCATATGGGGGGCTCACGCCAAATTAGTACGCATAATCGATCCTATACTGGTTCCTGCGGGGTGGACGGCGGTCTATTCCGGCATTTGGCTCACCTGCTCGCCAATCCAGTCGGGGCGCCCTCGAATTTGTTGCCCGGCGTGTAGCCCTTCCTGGGCTTCAGAGAGCAGAATGTGACGTACTCGCGCTAAACCAGGGGAAAGAAGAGGCCGGCGCAGCAGCAGCGCCACGCCCGGGGGATTCCCGGGCGGGATTCCGTGGTGGTCAGTCAGGCGCGAGGAAGAAGACTTCCTCGACTCGTCGGGCGGGCACCGCGTTGCGTTTTCCCTCAAGAGTCGTCGCGAGGTGCAGGAGAAACAGAGAGGAAGAGGAGGGAGGACCGCGAGGGCGCATCAGCTCGGCCTGCGCATACAGCGCGGGTCCCGCGGCTGTGAGGAGGAAAACAACATTTGGGGGGCGTTCGCGGAAGTCACGGGGAAGCAGCGATGGCGCAGCCATCGGACACTGTCCCCGTCGAGAAGTACCGTGCGTTGATCGACAAGCTGGAGCTGCTGGAGCAAGAGCTGGGTCAGAAGACGGTCGCTATGCTTTCCCAGGTGCGCCACCCCCCCCACACTCCACGAGGGGCGCGGGGCGGGGCTCCCACGGGTTACCCTCCGCCCGCCTGTCCGTCCTCGTAGAGGCAGGAGATCGACCGGATGCATCGCAAGGTCGCGGAGCGGGACCGAGAAGTCAAGGAGCTAAAGGAGCGCCTGGCGTCGGCAGGGCTGAGCACCGAAACGGCCCGCGAGGAGGCGAGCCGGGCGGGGTACGCGAGCGGGGTGGGGGCGCGTGCGGGGTCCGCGCGGCCGGTGGGGGCTGGTCTTGCGTCGCAGAGGCCGGCGGGCCCGGACCTGGACCTGATGCCGCCGCTGGTGCGGAGCGCGGGGTCCCTGGCGCCCCTGCCGGGTGGGGACGGGGGCCGACCGCCGCCGTTCTGGGGCGGGTAGCGCGGGGGCAGCGCCCGCGGCCAGTTCGACCCCCCCCGGCCTCGCGGGCCGCCTACATCATGAACTTAGTGCGCGGATCGGCCTTGATGGCGGTGTAGATCTCGACGAGCTGCTCCTGCGACTTGACCTCGACGGGGCCGACGTCGACCGTCCAGTACTTGCCGGTGGAGGAGGCGCGCTTGGCGACCATCATGGGCGGGACGGCGTACCCGATCCCCCGGCTGACCGTCTCCCGGACCATCTCGGCGTAGCTTTCCTCCGCGGCCCCGATCGCCTTGAAGTTGCGCATGCTCGGGTACTCGGTCCCCAGTCGCTCATCGAGCTCCTTCCACTTGGACACGTGCTCCTCGTCCGTGGCCGCCTTGCCCGCCTCGCTCCCCAGGACCACGTTCGTCCCGGACTGCCCGCGCCCCTCGTTGCGCACCACCGCGCTCAGCGACTGGATGAGCGCGTCCTTCTCCGTCAGCTTCTTCCCGGCCTCGGGCCGGCGCAGGCGCCCGGCCCCGAAGCCCTTGAAGTTGGCCGAGTCCGTCAACTCGGACGGCGCGGGGCTCGGCTCCCCGGCGTCGGCGGCGTTGCCGTCCCCGTCGGCGCCCCTCATGGCGACGCGCCTCCTGCACGGGGCTCGCGGGAGGGGGGAGTGGTTGGTGGAGGGCCGGGCCCGGGCCGGGGCCCGGGGCAGATCCCCTCCAGGAACGCTGCGAGGAGGGCCACGCGCGTGGATTGGCTCACCTCGCGGCGTGCAGAACCACGCACTTCGTCGAAACCGACGCCCTCACGGGGGATATGGCGCATCGCGCCACGGATGAGACTGCGGGAGCGGGCGCGAGAGCGGTGGCCCGGGGTTTCCTCCACCGCCGCGTAGCGCAAAGCGTGAACGGCGTGCGGAGAGGGGGGAATCGCTGGTAGGTACCTGCATGCATGATGGTCCCTGTCGCTCGGGTGCCTCTGATGGAGAGGTCGTCCTTCCCCGGCTTTCGGAGACGGGCTTCTTCGTTTCTTGATGGGCGGGCGCGCCAGGGCACTCGTTCGATATCCTCCGCGGCGGCTCGGGGGGACAGATCGCGTTTCAAGGGCAATGCGCACAGCAACCATGCGGCGCACCCCTCTTGAGGCCTTGGTGGGTGCCGTGCGGGCGAGCCAACACTCCGGCCCCGCTACGGCCAGCTTAGGGTGAGCCCCGGGACTGGCAGGCGGAGAGTCCGACCCCGCGAGAGTCGCTGGGGCGACCCGACCCCGGCAACGTGAATTGGGTGCTCGGGTCTACCGACGGGGTACACCGGACGAGAGAGGCTCCCGCGCGCATCCCACCCGACTTACTGACCTTGACCTTCCCTGAAGACCGGCCCAGAAGATGCAGGCGTGCACCTCCAGGGCCGTTCCGGCCATTCCCATGCGGTCGCCTGCGTTAATACGTGAGTATCTGTGCGACGTCCACGGCGATAAACCTCTTTCTCCCGATTATCCCGGCATGATGGCGCGCAAGCGTGCACAGTTGTCAACGAGCCCCCGTCAACAAGCCCCGTTCCTTGCTCAACACGACGAATACACCACGCATTCCGATCATTAGTGGACATTTGCATGCCTCGGTTGCCTCAGTTGCGCGGGAAATACGGGGGGGGCGGGTCATCGCCGTCGGATGCCGACACGTACGCGCACGTTCTCGTAATGGCCGCAGTTGGGAGCCGTGCACTCACTGCTTCGTTCCCAGGTCGGCACGTCGTGAGGATCCCGCCCATGGCCAACAAACCTACCAGTCCCGCCCGCGCCGGGGTCTTGCGCGCCACCGGTGAGCATTCGCCGGCGAGCATTCGCCGGCTCGCAGCTTGCACGAAAGAGCCGATGTCTCTCCCGCCCGCGCCCCACCCCGCCCATCGTGAACTGTTTTCGCCTGCTTTCCTCTCCCACAGCGACGGCCGTCAAGCTGTCCTCTCTCGAGAACGGCGACCGCGACGCCGACGCCGACCTCATCCTCCCCGCCATCTTCAACCGGCTCCACTTTCGGGCCCTGCGGCAGGACTTCCTGGCGGGGCTGACCACCGCCGTGGTGGCCCTCCCCATGTCCCTGGCCTTCGGGGTGGCGTCCGGTTTGGGGGCGCTCGCCGGCATCTACGGCGCCGTCTTCTGCGGCTTCTTCGCGGCTATGTTTGGCGGCACCCAGGGCCAGGCCACGGGCCCCACGGGCCCCCTGACGGTTGTGATCGCCTCCCTCGTCGCGGCGACACAGAGTCTGGAGATGGCCTTCGCCAGCATTATCCTCGCGGGCGCCATGCAGATCGCCATCGGCCTCCTCGGTCTCGGGAAGCTCGTCCAGCTCGTCCCCCGCGCCGTCACGTCGGGTTTCATGACGGGCGTCGGCACCCTCATCGTGCTCCTCCAAAGCGCACCGGTCCTGGGGGCCCCCGGCGTGGCGAGCGCGGTTGCGGGGCTGAAGGCCCTGCCCGCAAACCTCGCCCACGCGGACCCGGTCGCCCTCTCCCTCGGCCTCGCCTCCTTTGGCATCTGCCGGTTCACCCCACGGCGCGTCGCTGAGGTGGTGCCGGCACCTCTGATCGCGCTGATCCTCACGACCGCGGCGGCGGCCCTGCTCTTCCCGGGGGCCGCCACGGTAGGCGCCATCCCGATGGGGCTCCCGTCGGTGCACCTCCCGGCGCTGGCGCACCTCACGTCCCCCGGGGCGCTCGCGGCCATCGCTCCCTACGCGGCCGTTCTGGCCGTGCTGGGGTCCATCGACGCGCTGCTGACGTCACTGGTGGCGGACGCGGTGACGCACGTGTACCACGACCCGAGGCGGGAGCTGGTCGGTCAGGGGCTAGGGAACATGTTCTCGGGGCTGTTCGGGGGCCTGATCGGCGCCGGGGCCACGATGCTGACGGTGGTCAATATCCGCAGCGGCGCCCAGACATGCCTCTCCGGGGCCTTCTATGCGGCCGTGATGGCCGGGGCGGTGCTCTGCCTGTCCGGCGTCGTGAGTCTGGTGCCCCTGGCTACCCTTGCGGGCATCGTCCTCAGCGCTGGCCTCGCCGTTGTCGACTGGGAGTTCCTCTCCCAGATCACTCACCTGCCGGTCGAGGCGGCGCTAGTTGGGGGGCTGACGTGGTACCTGACCGTATTCGTGGACCTGATATTGGCCGTGGGGGCGGGATGCGCGCTGGCGATGTTCATGGGGGTCCTGCGGAGCAGGGAGGCGCAGCTCGATAGCTGCACGGTGGGGCGGGACGCGGACGGGACGCCCGTGTTTGGCCTGTCGGGCAACGTGGACTTCAGCGGGGCCGGGTCGCTGACGCGCGCCCTCACGCCCGTCGTGATGCGCGAGGGGAAGGGGAACGGAAAGGTGGTGCTGGACCTCCGAGGCGTGACGAGCCTCGATTCGTCCGCCATGCTGGCTGTGACGGAGCTGGTGCACTCGGCCGAGGCAAAGGGCATCGCGACCCTCGTCCGCGTGGGGCAAGGCTCCGCGCTCGACTCCTCCCTCCGCGGCCTCGGCCTGGCCACCGTGGTGGCGTGACAAGCAACCCGACGATAACTAACCCGACGTTTCAACCCGCAAGCGTCAGTGTCCGTACGCGTGCAGCCTGCCCCAGTAGTACAACGAGGCGGCGAGGTTTATGGACGCCACCAGCCCTGCCGGCATGAACCGGTGTGTCCGGTAAAAGCGCAAGAACATCATGGCGCCCTGCGACCAGGGGGGGTCAGGGCCAGTGCGCGGTGACACAAGGCGGCCTTCCCGGACGGCCCGCTAGTTGCGGGACAGGGGTCCGCCGGGCTGCCCCATGTGGTCCGCCGGGCTACCCCACACTCTTCCGCAAGGGGCTGGCTCACCAGAGCAAGCGCCGCGTAGAACGCTACCAACGTGCCTTTTGTGTATCCAGCGCTCAGCATCCTCCACGCCGTAAGGTACTGCGAATGCCGCGACGGATTTTGTGGGGTCGTTAACGTTGTCATGAACACCGCGGGGCGAATGTGGACGAGACGGGCGCCGTTCGGCGCTTACCCCACTCCCAGCGAACAAACCTCCGGCCAAGGACGGCTTGGAGTTCTTCCTCAGGTACCCGACGACGCCGCCGGTGACGTGGGCGGCGCCCAGGGCCAGCGCAAGGGCGGCCTCCATGCTCCTACGACGGGGACGGTCTCCACTTCGGGGCCAGAGGGCGGTAGAGTGGGGAGCCGAGCCCGCCGCGAGTACATGCATAGGAACGACGAGCATGGAACTCCTCGGCCCCCTCGGCAGTGGAGCTCGCCAGGGCGTCCGATGCCTGCAGCGACCCCGTGTCGGTGCGGCAGTGTCGCCGGCAGCCTCGGGCCGTGACTTACGGCCCCGCCCACCCGGGCCCCAGGGCCCGGGGTCTCCTCCGGCTCGTGTTACGCGTCTCGCGACCCCCTTCATCGTCACACCGTGCGATTCCGCACAGGCTTCGAGGGCGCGGTCTTGGGGGGCCCGAAACTCCCTCGAGAACCGAGAAAGCGACAACCGACGGGCGCGCGTTCCAGGTGCGCACTCACGAGGGGGGAGCATCCGACACATCTGCCTGCCGGCGCTGAATCTTCGTGGCTCGGAACCCAGGGGGCCACGCACGCGGGGGGACCTCCACCCCTTCAAACGCGACACGCGCCCGGCCGCGGCACCAGCGGCGATGATGCGCCGTTCGCCCGCCTCCGCCCGCGAATCGCGTGTGTTAGATCAGCCGAGCCGCGCCGGGACCCCGCCCCTCCCCGACACCCCGTCTCGCAGGGCCGTTTCTTCCGAGCCTCCTCGGCTTCGGGCCCGCGCACGAGACCAGGATGGAGGGGGCACCGCAGAGCGTGGAGGGCGGGCCGCCGTCCCCGCATATGTCGGTGGTGGTCGCCCATGTGGGGTTCAAGGCGGCGGCGTTCCTGTACTACTTGACGTGCACGTGGATTTTCTCGAAGAGCTACATCACCAACTTCGTCGTATGCCTGGTGCTCCTGTCGCTCGACTTCTGGGTGGTGAAGAACGTATCGGGTAGGATCCTGGTGGGTCTGCGGTGGTGGAACGAGGTGCAGGAGGGGGGGAACAGCGTGTGGCGCTACGAGTCCCTCCAGGCCGGGGAGCGGGAGATCAACGGCTTCGACGCGCGGATGTTCTGGTGGCCCCTGTATGCGACCCCCGTGGCGTGGTTCGCCATCGGCCTGGCGTCGCTCTTCAACATCACCAAGTGGGACTACCTGCTCATCGTCGTCATCGCCATCGTCATGTCCGCGGCAAACATCTCCGGGTACTACAGGTGCTCCAAGGACCAGCAGGCGAAGTTCCAGAATCTGGCCTCGGACGCCATGGCGGCAGGGGTCCGGGGGGCGCTCTTCGGGGGGTGGGGCATGGGGAGCGG
>Ga0181582_10003373_pt1 | contig 12844 bp, 10 predicted proteins | sample 071ome_32_FD_132438 | JGI IMG/M metagenome (GOLD analysis project Ga0181582, IMG submission 132438) | Coastal salt marsh microbial communities from the Groves Creek Marsh, Skidaway Island, Georgia - 071405AT metaG (megahit assembly) | ecosystem: Environmental > Aquatic > Marine > Intertidal...
AGGACACCGTTTTGCTCTCAGAGAATCCGTCATGGCCGGGCCAAACCACTGGAGCATTGACAGAGCCTGCTTTCCTGCATAAATTTCGCCAAAATTGAACACTATGTCCGAGGATCAACCCAACCCGCAGGCCAACGCTCCTGAAGCCAAAAAGGAGACAGTACGCATCAATCTCCCACCCAAGCCTACAGCAGCGCCTACGGTCAAAATTCCTGCGCCATCTGCAGTTGCTGGTGCCAAACCGGCCGCAGCTGCCCCTGCTGCAGCTGGCGGTGCCGCCGGTGCCACCCAAAAGCTTCCCAGCGCTGCCCCTAAGGCCGCAGCATCCGCGCCCCCAGCGCCTGCTGCCAGCGTGACCGCCAAGCCTTCTCCAGTCATGGCTCCAAGACCTGCGGTTCAGCAGGCATCCGGGGTGGATTCGATTTTGGCTATTGCAGCCATGGTCGGGGTCTTAAGTGTTGGAGTTTCCGTGTGGCTCCTGATCTGACGTTTTACCCTTGCTACTAGGTTCCATGGAAAGTTTGACAGATACCTCCTTCGAAGAAAAGGTCCTCAAGGCCTCAGGACCCGCACTTGTTGATTTTTGGGCTGAATGGTGTGGTCCATGTAAAATGCTCACTCCTGTTTTGGAGAAACTCTCCAAGGAGAACGAGGGCAAGATCCAAATTTTCAAAGTGAATGTGGATGAATGTCAGCAGCTTGCTGTGCAGTTCAATATTCGTTCCATCCCGACCTTGCTGTTTTTCAAGGACGGTCAGGTGCAGGAGCAGGTGGTTGGCCTCAAGAGCGAGTCTGATCTTCAGGCAAGCATCGACCGACTTGCTTGAGGCGCCGCCTCTGGTTCTTCTGTTCCAGAAGCCCTTCAATGTTGGTAATGGGGCCTTAACCTGTTCTACCAATGTTGGGCTTACTCAATCCAAGGCCTCATTCCCGAAGGTCTGAATTTTATCATCAGCTGGGAATCATGATCCGGGCAGGTGTCGGCTTGCCCGACGCCCTGTCCTCGATGCACCGAAACGGAGGTTTTGGTTTCTCCCGCAAAACCGTCCAAAGTTGGATGCAACGCCTTTCGATGGGATCCACCCTTGAGGAAGCCATCGCCGCTTCATCGAATGAAGTTCCGGCTCTGGACATTGCTTTGTTGGGATCCGGCGAAAAATCCGGTCGATTTGAGGATTGCCTGAGCGCTCTTTCGCATTACTACAGCCAGATTGCCGCCAACATCCGATCCGTGTTAAGTGGTCTGGCTTGGCCCATACTCACTCTTTTCGTCATGATGGCTCTCGGCCCCCTTCCGGACTTGGTTCTCAAAGGGGATGTTTACCATTATTTCGAGCAGGTGTTCCGACCTTTGGTCATCCTTTGCGGCCTCTTCTTCCTAATGTCCATGGCTTTTGACTCCCGAAGAGGACGTCCATGGCAGGCATGGATGGAGCGGGTATTGGGTCTGGTGCCCTTTTTGGGTGGAGGGATCAAGGCCATGGCGCTGGCGCGTTTTTCACTCGCGCTAGAAGCGCTGCTCAATGCCGGAGTGGACACGCCCAAGGCGTGGTCCAGTGCAGCCGATGCCAGCGGATCTCCCATGCTCGCTCGTGAAATGAAAAGCTTTGGTCCAGCCATGGAAAGGGGGCGCACACCTTCCGAGTGGTTGCAGGAAGCTCGCTTTTTTCCAGATCTGTTCAAGATGTCCTATGCCACTGGCGAGCTGTCCGGAAAAGTGGACGAGAACCTTCAGCGTTTGATTCAAGTATATGCAGAGGAGGGGTCCATGAAGTTACAAGCCTTTTCAGCCTGGTTTCCCCGCTTGATTTATTTGATCATTGTGTTGGTCGCCGCCTATCGAATTCTTTCCTTTTACTCGGGATATTTTGGTGGTCTTGGCATTTGAGACAGTATGAATAGATCCAACCACGAAACAGACATGTGGACCATTGAAGACATTCAAAAGGATGAGCAACTCAGGATTCGAGAGTTCCCTGTTTGCAAGGACCAGATTTTTCTCAGTCATGCAGCGGTTTGCCCATTGCCTGCCTGTGTCAGTCAAGCTATCGCAGACTATGCCTCCGCTTGTCAGTATGGGGATCAGGAGGATGCGGCTGTCAGTCTCAATGCACAGACTCGTCTTCTGGCGGCTAACCTCCTGGGAGTCCAGTCAAGTGAGGTCGCCTTAGTGGGGCCTACCAGTTTGGCATTGAGTTTCGTTGCTTCTGGATTCCCATGGCGCAAGGGGGATGCGATTCTGATTTATCAGGACGATTATCCCTCCAACGTGTATCCATGGATGGCCCTCTCCGAATGGGGCGTCGAGGTACGATTCCTCAATGTGTCTTCCCCAGGTGAGATCCGTTGTATCGATGTCGAGGGGCAAATTGATGAAAATGTTCGGATGGTGGCCTTGGCTTCCTGTCATTTTCTCAGCGGCTTTCGACTCGAAGTCGAAGCCATGGGACGCATGCTTAAAGAGCGAGGCATTGCCTTTTGTCTGGATGCCATTCAGACCATTGGAGCTTTTCCCACGCCCTTGGATCACGTCGATTTCATGGCTGCCGATGCCCACAAGTGGATGCTGGGTCCGTGTGCCGCCGGGCTCATGATCGTCAAGGAGTCCATGCAGGATGTGCTGCAACCAACGACTTTTGGTTGGCATAATGTTCAGTGTCCCGACTTTGTGACCGCTGAAGATCTCATTCTCGCACCGGATGCTCGCCGCTACGAAGCCGGTAGCCATAATTCGATGGGGATCGTCGGACTGAATGCCTCACTCAAATTATTGCAGCATATCGGAATCGACAATATCGCTCGTGATCTGCTGGCTAAGAGACGCCTGTTGGTCGATGAGCTGACACAAAAAAAATACCGAGTCATGCATGCGGACGTGGAAGAGCTGCATGCCAGCGGTATGGTGACCTTTGATCGCGCGGGTGAAGACATGCGGGCAACCCATCAGAGGCTCAAGGAAAAACATATCTTCACCGCATTGCGCAGCGACCGACATGGAAGAGCCTACATCCGCGTGTCACCCCACTTTTACAATACCAACGAAGATTTGCTACGATTTCTCGAAGCACTTTAGACCTGTGGGCTGCCTGCCATTTTGGTAATATCGATCTCATGGCAAGTCGTATTACAGGTCGAAAGCTTTTTGTCTGCCTCATGCTGACTCGATTGATCATTGATTTCCCACAGGCTCAACCCACCGTTCATGAGGATGGTCGGATCGGTTTTGAACTTCATGCACCGTCGGCTGGTAAAGTGCTTTTGAGCGGGCTGGGCGATCGAGCCCCCATCCCCATGACTCGCGATGAGGAGGGTCTCTGGAGCGTCACCGTCGGACCCTTGGAACCCGACCTATACAGCTACCATTTTCTAGTGGATGGCGCCTTGACCATCGACCCTAAGAACCGAGTCGTTAAGAAGTGGAGAACCTTGGCATCGATGGTCGAAGTGCCCGGGGTCAACCTTGCATCGTTACATGCATGGAGGGATGTGGCACATGGGATCGTTCATCGCCATTTTTACCATTCACAGGTGACAGGTTCACTGCGCTCCATGCTGGTTTACACGCCTCCTGCCTACCAGTTGGATGCTGAGTCTGCCTTTCCGGTTCTCTACCTCTTGCATGGCTTTGGGGATGACGAAACTGCCTGGACGGAAGTAGGCCGTGCGCATTTCATTGCCGATAACCTTCTTGCAGACAATCAATCTCAGCCAATGATTGTGGTGATGCCCAATGGGCACCCGCTTCCCATCCCTGGTGATCCCGTTTTCGATGATTATGCGCCCGAAAATCTCCGGGCCATGGAAGCGGAAATGCGTCAGGAAATCATCCCTTATGTCGAACAGCATTACCGAATTGAGAAAGGTCGCGAACATCGAGCCATTGCAGGCCTCTCGATGGGTGGAGGGCATGCCTTGCAGGTTGGCCTGCAGCACCCTGAACTTTTCGCCTGGGTGGCCGGTTTTAGTTCAGCAGCCCCCCACGAAGCATTGGATGAAACACTGGAGCCCTTGAAACCGATGTGGAGTCAGTCGCCTCTTCGTATGCTGTGGGTCGGCTGCGGAAAGGAAGACTTTCTGCTGGAGCGGAATCAGGTCTTTGTCCAATGGCTGGAGCAGCATGGGATGGCTCATGAATGGGTATTGACCGAAGGGGGGCATGAGTGGGGGGTGTGGCGGCGCTATCTCACATCGCTCTTGCCCAAGCTGTTCCAATGAACTTTCCCGCCCATCCAGGTAAAGCACCAAGGCGCAACTTTGTTGCCTGAATCAGGCAACTCCCAGACTTTGAGCAATGGTCTTGGCTGCCAGGGCTGGGTCGCTAGCAGCATAAATGGGGCGTCCCATCACCAATCGGGTGGCGCCTGCGGCGACGGCTTCCTTGGGGCCCATCACGCGCTTCTGGTCTCCGAGGGCATCGGTTGCCGCTCGTATGCCAGGTGTGACCAGTGCGATACTTTCTGGTAGATTGCAACGTAAGCGCTCCAGTTCCAATGGAGAGCAAACCAATCCCTCGAGACCGGCTGAGACCGCCATGGAGGCCAATGCAGCCACTTGGTCTTCCACGTCGTTTCCGACACCGATGGCATTCAATTGTGCCTGATCCATGCTGGTGAGAACGGTGACACCCAGGATGACAGGTGGGTGGATGCCGAGCGCAGCCGCGTTTTCTCGAGCAGACGCGACCGCGGCCTGAATCATATCTGGACCTCCAGCACAGTGAATGGTCATCCATTGAACTTTCAGTCGCGTTGCGTTGGCAACTGCTTTGGCGACGGTGTTGGGAATGTCGTGAAATTTGAGGTCCAGAAAGACCTCTGAACCCAGCTCGCGGATCGCGGCCACAACTTCTGAACCTCCTGAGGTGAACAGTTCAAGGCCGATCTTGAAACCACCCACATACGGGGCCACCTGGCGCGCCAGATCAATGGCCTGGGTGGGGGTTGGAACATCCAGGGCAACCAGGATGGGGTTTTCAGCAGGCATGACGTGCAGGGGTATGGAATAAACCTGGAATCACAGGCCCAGTTCCTTGAGTTTGGGTTCCATGGCTTCTGCCCAAATACGATAGCCTTGTTCGTTGAGGTGCAAGGCATCCGGCATGATGTCCTCGGGGCACTCGCCATCCGGATTCAGAAAGTGATCGCCCAAATCAAGATAATGAACGCGTTTGCCATCGGCAAATCGACGAATGATCTGGTTGATGCCCTGATTGATGACGCGACCGCGATCATGGAGGGTGCGTCCCCTCGGGAAGACGCCCAGTAGAAGCACCTTGGTGTCGGGCGCACGTTCCTCAAGGATGGAGAGAATGCGTTCGACGCCTTGAGCGGTCTCTACAGGAGCCTGCATTTTGTGGCCTGTGTTGTTGGTCCCTATCATCACGACAGCAATCTTGGGCTGAATGCGATTCCAAGCGCCCTTGTTCAGACGCCAGATCACGTGCTCGGTGCGATCCCCACCAAATCCAAGGTTGATGGGTTTGCGGTTGCCGTAATATTGCTCCCAAATGGCCTTTCCATGGCCTTCCCATCCCTGAGTGATGGAATCACCAATGAAAGCAAGGTCGATGTTCCCTTCCTTGAGGAGATTGTTCTTCGCCTGGTCCCGCTCACGCCACCAGCGTTCATCTCCGCGGGTTTGGGGGATCACAGCTGAGTTGGCATCGTAAAACGTTTTGATATCCTGATAGCGCTGTTTCAAGGCGGTGAGAAGGGGTTGGTAGGTCTGGTCTTGATGGAGGCTTTGCATCTCGTGTGGATCGTTTTTCAGATCGAACAGATTCCACTCTCCATTGCGGGGGAAATACATGAGTTTGTGGTTTTGGGTGCGAATGCCATCATGAATGGGGACGGCATGAACCGCCGCATTCTCGTAATAGGCGTAGTAAATGGCATCCCTCCAGTCAGAGGTTTTGCCCCCCCCGTTCTCGAAGAGGGGTTTGAGACTGCGTCCCTGCATTTCCTCAGGGATGGATGCACCGGCGATATCCAGAAAGGTCGGGCCGTAATCGATGTTCTGGATGAGGGCCTCGGAGCGAGTGCCCGGTTGGATCTTTCCGGGCCAGCGAACCAGAAATGGCATCTTGAGGGATTCCTCAAACATCCAACGTTTGTCATACCAGCCATGTTCACCCAGATAAAAACCCTGATCCGAAGAATAGATGACGATGGTGTTCTCTGAGAGCTGGTTTTGATCAAGGTAATCCAGGATCCGTCCCACACTGTCGTCCACAGCTTGCACCGATCCGAGATAGTCGTGCATGTAGCGTTGATATTTCCATTGAGTAATTTCTTTTTCGGAAAGGGAACCTTCTTTCATTTGATGAAGAAAACTCTGGTTTTCAGGCTCGTAATAAGCATCCCAGGCAGCTTTTTGTTCCGGATTCATGCGTCGATACTCACCATTGCCCAAGGGGCCGAAGTGCTGCGTGTAAAGGTTGTCTCCGTGAAACTTGGAATCGTGACCCCAATGGAAATGGTCCTTGAGGGTCATCTCATTTTCTTTGAGCAGGGAAGACCTTCCGGCGTAGTCGTCAAAAAGGCTCTCTGGCTCAGGGATGGAACCCATAGGATATTTGCCAAAGTGTCTGGGATGAGGGGACCAGTTGCGATGGGGTGCCTTGTGCTGGCACATCAGGAGAAACGGCTTGTCGGAATCTTTCCGCTTGTCCATCCACTCAATGGCAAGGTCGGTGATCTGATCGGTACAATAGCCCTGATATCGCTTCCGCGTGCCATCCATCTGAATGAAGTCCGGGTTGTAGTAGCTCCCCTGACCAGGGAGAATTTCCCAGTAATCAAACCCCGTGGGATCAGTTCCCAGATGCCATTTGCCAATCATAGCCGTGTGGTATCCAGATTGGCTGAGGATTTTAGGAAAGGTGGTTTGAGTTCCGTCAAATCGATCCCCATTTCTGAGGAACCCATTGAGGTGACTGTGCTTACCAGTGAGGATGCAGGCACGTGAAGGACCGCAAATGGAGTTGGCACAGAAGGAATTGACATATAAGGCGCCTTCATGAGCCAAACGATCGATGTGTGGGGTACGATTGACCTTGGAACCGTAGGCCCCAATCGCCTGCACGGCGTGATCATCGCTGAAAATAAAGACGATATTGGGGCGGCTGGCTGCCTGAGAAATCGGGAGGCAATTGAGCATCATCCAGCAGAGCAGGGTCATCCAGGCCGTAGATCTCGCTCGGGACATGGGTGGGATAGAGGCAGCATTCGCTTTCACGGACCGTTTCATATTGGAAGATTCAAGATTTTGGATTCATTCGTCAAGATTCCCTTGGTTTTCGAAGAGACTATTGAACTCACGAGACTCATTGAATCGCCCGACGATTCGTGCTAAAAATAAGCCTCCTAATGGTTACTCACTTGTTCATGCGGAAAAGGTGTGGCTCTGGTTTCGAGATGAGTCTTTTCCTTGCTTCCATGGGCTTTTTGGTGGCGCAGGAACCTACGGCAAAAATCGAGGATTTGCCGCGATCTCCCCATTTGGCCATGCACCATCTGATGAGCCAGTTTGAGATCAAGCCCGGTTTTGCTCTGGAGCTGGTCGCCAGTGAGCCTCTGGTGGTCGATCCTGTTGCCATGTGTTTTGATGAGTATGGAGATGCCTTCGTCGTTGAGATGATCGGGTATTCGGAAAGACGCCATGAGCGTCTAGGGCAGATTCGGCGACTGTCCGATACCGATGGAGATGGCGTCATGGATGCTTCAGTGATTTATGCCGATGGCCTGGCTTGGCCGACGGCCGTGGCCTGCTACTCAGGAGGCGTTTTCGTCGGGACGACCCCGGATATTCTTTATCTCAAGGATCTCGATGGCGATGGGGTGGCCGATCTGACCCAGAAAGTATTCACGGGATTTGCTGCCTCCAGCGCTCCTTTTGGACAACGCCAGCTCAACATGCAGGCCATGCTCAATTCCTTTCACTGGGGGCCTGATAATCGTATTCACGGAGCCACCGGTCTCTCCGGGGGTCGTATTGTATCACCCCTGCGCCCCGATATGGAAGAGGTCTCTCTCAGGGGGCGGGATTTTTCCTTCGATCCAGAAACCCTGGATTTTCGCTCGGAAGGTGGGGGGGCTCAGCATGGGATGAGTTTTGACGCCGATTGGAACAAATTCGTCTGCAGCAACAGCGATCATATTCAGTCAGTGGTTTACGACCCCTTTCTTGCGGGTTGGAACCCAGTGGTTCGTGCTTTGCCATCGCGCTTGAGCATTGCGCGTGATGGTCCAGCGGCACCCGTGTTCCGCATCAGTCCCGACGAGCCATGGCGCGTGATGCGCACACGGTGGCGCGTGGCTGGCGCTGTCTCGGGGCCAGTTGAAGGCGGAGGAACGCCTTCGGGTTATTTCACCGGGGCAACGGGAGTGACTCTTTTTACGGGAGACGCTTGGGGGGAGGATTACCGCGGAGATGCGTGGATCGCCGATTGTGGGAGTAATTTGATCCATCACAAGCGACTCCATCAAGAGGGGCCGATTTTTTCCGCCTTTCGCCCCGAGGATGAATCGGAAACAGAGTTCATTCGATCTTCTGAACACTGGTTCCGTCCGGTCCAATTTGCCAATGCTCCCGATGGCAATCTGTATGTCCTGGACATGCATCGCGAAGTGATCGAGCATCCGTGGTCCTTGCCAGAGGCCATCAAGCAGCACCTGGATCTCAATCAAGGCAACGATCGGGGAAGAATCTATCGCATTCGCAGAAAGCATACGTCGCTGCGCACCCATCGAGCCCTGTCCCGTTCAGCCGAGGAAGATGCGACCCTTTGGATGGCTTGGCTGGGTCATGCCAACGGGTGGCATCGTCAAACCGCCTTGCGGTTGCTGTATGAGAATCCTCGCTTGGAGCTGGAAGCAAAGCTTCGGCAACTGACTCAAGAGGGAAAGCAAAGCCACCTGCGCATGGACGCCTGGCAGGTGCTCATGGGGTGGAATCGCCTCTCACCTTCGGATTGGATCACCCTCTTGAACGATGCCGATCCACGGGTTCAGGTCTACGGCCTCAAGCGACTGGTTCACTGGAAGGGTTCTTTGCCTGATTCTGCCTGGGAGTCGACGGCCCAAGCGTTGATCCAAAACGACCGGACTCGCTTTGAATGTCTTCTGGCCCTGGCCCGACATGAGCTGCCTCCTTCCAGCCAAGCCGCCTTGCTTTGGAGGGGCATGCTGGAAGAAAGCTCCAACCAGCGGTGGATGGAATTTGCCGCGCTCAACGCTGCGAGCCGTGCGATGGAACCGCTGATGGAGGGTGCATTGAAGGATGGTGGGGACGGCCTCCAGGGTCTTCAGGACCCCGGTGCTCTTTTCTTCGTGCTGGGGGCTCAAGGAGATCGCACTTCGGTCGGGAAAGTGGCATCCATCCTCTTCACCATGTCTCCATCTTCTGAGACCTGCAGCTGGCTCCTGCGACTGCATGAGGGCATGACCCAGGCAGGGATTGCCTGGGAAGATGTCATGCTTCCCGAATTGAAAACGCAGCGCTGGCAGCGGTTGCAGCAGCGCCTTGTCAGACTGGAGGGTGGGTCTTACAGGGAGATCGTGAGTCTCCTGTCTTTGGTAGCCACCGGTCTGAAGGAAGAGTTGAGAACAGCTTGGATGCCGTGGTTTTGGGAGACCCGTTGGTCCGAGTTTCGCAAGCCTCTACTCAAGGCAATGGCGCCCCATCTCAAAGAATCTGACTGGAAGGGCATGTTGCAACGCTGGGATGAACTGGGGCCTGCCATCCGTCAGTCCATCTTGAGTCATCTTATGGAGGTTCCCAGTGGTGCCGAATGGCTCCTGCAGCGCATCGAGCAAATGCCATTGCTGGGTCGCGAACTCTCCTACACTCAACGTCAGCAATTGATGGGGCATCGTGACCCGTCGGTTCAGGCAAAGGCCAAAGCATTACTCGAGGTGCCGACTTCTTCCATGGATGACGCCTCCATCCATCGATTCAAAAAGGCCTTGCTCATGGAGTCCAACACACGGCATGGCGAAGAGATTTTCGAACAGCGATGTGCCTCCTGTCATCGTGCCAACGGAAAGGGGCATGCGGTTGGACCGGACATGGTGAGTGTCAAAACCTCCGGCAAAACTCGGATTCTCGATAGTGTGCTCCACCCCAATCGCGAGGTTCAGCCCCAATTCATGGCTTATGAAATCATCTCTAAGGGGGAGGAAGAAGGCAGGGTGGGTTTGGTTGCTAATGAAACGGCATCCACCATTGAATTGTTGCAGGCAGGTGGTCTCACCCGCTTGTTTGCCAAAGATAAGGTAAGTCGCATGGATCCTACAGGCATATCACTGATGCCCGAGGGGTTGCTGGCCGACTTGTCGGTGCAGCAGGTGGCCGATCTCTTGGAATTCCTGGTTCGGGTCAGAGAATGAGTGAGCCCGTCTCATCCATTCGTCGCCGCATCCTGTTGATTTCCGACATTCACTACGCTTCGGATCTGGAATGTGCCAGAGGGGATTATGAATCCAGGACGGTTTCCCAGCCGTTGCTTCGATACTTTCTCAAGATGTATCGTCGCCTGATCTGGAGGCAGGATCCTTTTGCCATGAATGGCTTGCTGGATGCTTTTATCGATGCCGAATCCAGCGCAGACCTTTGCCTGGGGTTGGGGGATTATTCCTGTGATTCTGCCTTCATCGGGGTCGCAGACCACGCAGCATTCCAAAGTGCCCGGCTGTGCTTAAGCCAACTCAGGCGTCAACATGGCAGTCGCTTTGTGGGGATCATTGGAGATCACGACCTGGGGAAAAAGAGCATGTTCGGGGGAGTCGGCGGGATGGATCTGGCCAGTTACGATCGGTGTTTGAGCGAACTGCGGCTCAGCTCCCTGTTTTACCGCTCTTTGGGGAGGGTCCACCTGATTGGCATGAATTCCAGTTTGATCACCTTACCCTCATTCGAGTTGGATTGTGATCCGGACCAGCTTTCCTCGTGGTATGCGCTGCGGGAGACCCATCTTGAGGAGTTGCAGGCCTGCATTCAAAAAATTCCAGCAGGGGATCGTTTGCTTTTCTTCCTGCATGACCCCTCGGCCTTACCTTTTTTGTCTGCCTTTCCTTGGATCCGCCGATGTTTTTCCCAATTGGATGGCACTTGGGTGGGGCATCTCCACGCTCCCTGTATCTATGAACTCAGTCATTATCTTTCAGGTATGCCCGTGATCGATTGCATGGGGACCGCCGTGCACAAAATGAGCCGGGCTTTGCATGCAAGGCATCTCTGGAAACCTTTCAAGGTTCATCTGGTTCCAGCTCCTGGCGGTATTGAAAGATGTCCGCAGGGTGGCTATGGGGAACTGTGGGTTGATCCAGAGGGACTTCAGGCACCCGTTTACTCAATCAAGTCGCTTACTGACTGAGCGAGTCATCGTTTTTCTGGAAGCCACCAGTTCAGGAGACCTGACCGAATGGAGACGCTCATCTCATTGGCTCGCCGGACTTCACCGTCGATATTCCAACAATTGCTTTGGGGCGTCCTCACACGGAATTCCCTGACCTGTTGATATTCGACTGATGGATCCTGAATGTGGGTTCCATTGGCAAGGCCCTTGAAAAGCCTCATGAGAGTGCGCCGCCCTTTTTTCTTCAGCATCAATAGGTCCATGAGGCCATCGTCATGCTTTGCATGGGGGGACATCAGCATTCCCTTGCCGACCACTCGTGAGTTGCTGGCAGCAATCAGGTGATATTCTGCCGAGAGATCCTTGCCATCGACCTCCAACTGAGCGTGGTTGCTTCGGCACTGCATGATTTCGAGCAGTCCTGCTGCATGATAGCGCGAACGTCCCATCCAGCGCATCGATTCAGCTCGTTGATTGCCAGAGGCCATCATTCCCCAGCCACACACATTAAAAGCGTATTCGATGGCACCATCGAGCGCACATTCCATTAAATCAATGGGCTGAGGAGACCCTCCAAGAATGGATTCCATGGCAGACCTGGGGTGGATCAGCCCAAGATCTTCCATGAAGGAATTCCCGGTGCCACCCGGGATCAAGGCAACCGGCATTCGGAGAGTGGTTTCACGCTGCATCATTCCATTGATGACTTCATGCATGGTGCCATCTCCTCCCATGGCACAGATCAAGGTCTGAGGCTTTTGGGGGATTTCTGCGCTCCATTGCGTCGCATCTCCTGGTGCATCTGTGGGGTGGACTTCACAGCTCACACCATGGGAGAAGAAAAACTTTCGCGCCTGCTCGGCCAGTGCGAGGTTGTCCCCAACACCCCCTTTTGGATTGGTGATCAAGTGGATATGTTGAATCACGTGCCTGTGCATGAAAAACCTTTTGCCGGAGATTTTGCGACTTCTCCACTCTCCTGGTATCGACTTGGGGATTGACTTGATAGCCGTCTGAGTCACCCTTTTACCTATGAGTGAGCAAGCACGTGGAGGGGTTGTCAAGAAGGTGTTCTTGTGGCTGCTTTTCATCGGCCTTGTCGGCGGTGGTTGGTGGGCTTGGCAGCAGCCGGAAATCCGTCAGAAAGTGGAGGATTATCGCTGGTATCAGGAAAATGCCGACCCAGAGCTTTACCAAAGTGTCCAATGGTGGGATGGCGAAATCGTCAAGGTGCTCGATGGGAATTGGGTTTACGTCAAGATCCAGGAAGGCTTTGTCTATGCTCTGAGGATTCGAGGTCTGGAGGCACCAACCCTGGCCGTTCGCCTCAGTGACGATACCTTGGAGCTGGGTCAGCAGGCCAAGGCCTTTCTCCAAGAGCTGATTCTCAAAAAGCCCGTCCGATTTCAGTCCATCGAAATGAGTGATATCCGTTACGGGCATGGCTATGTCGCGTTCGAGGGTGGAACGCTTGTCATTGACATGATC
>Ga0181582_10003375_pt1 | contig 12842 bp, 12 predicted proteins | sample 071ome_32_FD_132438 | JGI IMG/M metagenome (GOLD analysis project Ga0181582, IMG submission 132438) | Coastal salt marsh microbial communities from the Groves Creek Marsh, Skidaway Island, Georgia - 071405AT metaG (megahit assembly) | ecosystem: Environmental > Aquatic > Marine > Intertidal...
TCGAGCATTCGACGATTACGACTACGCCCGTGCCCTCGAGCGCACCGAGGCCACGTTCTGGTGGTTCTGCGACGACTACGTCGAATTGGTGAAGGGTCGCGCCTACGGCGTTCACGGAGACGATGGGGCTGCCTCGGCTCAGGTGTCGCTGCGCCTCGCCTTGTCGGTACTGCAGAGACTGCTCGCCCCGTTCATTCCCTTCGCCACCGAGTCGGTGTGGCGTTGGTGGCAATCGGGTTCGGTGCACACGGCATCTTGGCCGAGTGCCGCAGAGTTCTCGACCTCGGGTGACGACGCAATCCTCGACCCGGTGGGTGAGGTACTCGCCCAGATCCGTCGCTCGAAGACCGAAGCCAAGACATCACAGAAGACACCGGTGTCGCTCGCTTCCGTTCGCGCCTCAAGCGCTCACTGCGCAGCGATCGAATCGGCCCGGGCCGAAATCACCGATGCGGGAAGCGTCGAATCGTGGGAAATGAACACCGACGACTCCTTGTCGACTCCGTCGGTCACGGTTCAACTGGCCGCCGATTCGGCTTCCTGACCCGAGCCGACCCGAACGCACCGGTAACTTGGCAGGGCTGTGAAGGACCGACCTCGACGACGACGCCGAACGTGGCCTCAACGATTCGTGCTCGTCCTGAACGTCGTGGTCGTCCTCGCCTGCTTCGTCACTGCTGTGGCCATCTACTACGGAAGTGAGAAGGCGAACGACCGCAAAGTCGTGACCCTGGCCCGTGCGTCGGGCCCGAAACTCACTCTGCCCACGGCCACGCAACCCGATGGCGCGCCCGAGCAGACCACCGAGGTCACCTTGGTCGCGGGCCCGGTCGACATGACGGCACGCAACTTCCTCATCACCGGCAGCGACAACGGCGCCTGCGTCGATCCCGATTCGCCCTATGCCGATGCCTTCGGCAACCGCAGTGGCCTCGGTGAACGGGCCGACACGATCATGATTCTGCGCCTCGATCCCAACACCAATGCGTCGGCTGTTCTGTCGTTCCCACGCGACCTGTGGGTGAAGATCGCCGGTCGTTCGTCGAGCAGCCGCATCAACAGCGCGTTCAACCGCGACGACCCCAACACTCTTGTCGAAACCATCTGGAACAACTTCGGAGTTCCGGTCGACCACTACGTCAACGTCGACTTCTGCGCCTTCAAGCAGATCGTCGACGCCGTCGGTGGAGTACGTGTCCCGTTCGCCACCGGTATTCGCGACCGCAACACCGGACTCCTCATCGAGGACCCGGGCTGTCACACCTTCCTCGGTGAGGAAGGTCTCGCTTACGTCCGGTCGCGCAAGCTGCAGTACTTCGACGAAGATTCGCGCAAATGGCGAGAAGATCCGGCCGCCGACCGCGGACGCATCTCACGACAGCAGGATTTCCTACGTCGAGCACTGCAAAAGGCGCTCGACGTCGGGGCCGGCAGTCCGACCGTCGCCAAGCAGCTCATCGACGCCGGTCTCGAGTTCGTGATCCTCGACGACCAGTTGACTCCCGGCAAACTTCTCGAACTCGCCCAGGCGATGCGCGATCTCGATCCCAACACGATGAAGACGTACCAGATCGAGGGAACCGGCAAGATGATCAACGGCAATTCGGTGATCGAACCCAACATCAAGAGCGAGAGCATGAAAGCGGTACTCGCCGTGTTCAAGGGGGAAGCACGACTGGTCGATGCTCCTCCGCAACTCGTCGAGGACCCGACCTCCACCACTACGACCACGCGAGCGCCATCGGGATCCACCACGTCGGTGACTGGAACCACGACCTCGACCACCACACTGCCGCCAGTCTTCGTCGAGTCCGACGAAATCGGCGTCCTGCCGACCGACGACCCAGCCTGTCGCTAGTCGCCGAGGGCGGTCTGCAGTGCTGCCGGCACCTCGCTCGGTCCGGCCACCGTCGCCAAGCGGGCTCCGATCTGCGACGCCAATGCTCGAGCTTCGGCGTCGTCCTCGGCCGGAGCGATGATCACCACTTCGTCGAGACCGCGGGCTGCCGCCGCTACATCGCCTTCCACTGTCGCCCGGCAGTCGCTCAACACCACGGCGATCCGTCGTCCGGCTCTCGATCTCGACAACTGCTCGCTTGCGGTCCGCAACGCTCCGGCCAGGTCGGTGGTTCCGAAACCGCGAAGGGTGAGTACGTCGTTCACGACGAGTTCACTCCCCTTCGACGACTCCTGGCTCTTCACGACCACTACGTCTTTACCGAAGGTGATGACGCTGTAGTCCTCGGGGGCTCGCCATGCCACCGCGGCAGCGGCAACGGCCGACGTGGCGAGCGGCTCGCCACCCATCGATCCGCTGCGGTCGACGCAAAGTGCGATAGCCGTTCCGGGTTTCACCCACGAGCGAACTTTCAATTCTTCGGGATCAATGGCCGAGCGAGCGGCTCGTGCCTCGACGATGGCGCCCATCGACGCGTCGAGATCCACGTCGCCGGCGTCGGGACGGTACGGCAATGTGGCCATCTTGCCGATACCTCGCGGACGAATCGGTCCGCGTTTGGCGACATCGAGGAAGAGTCGTCCGGCGAGGCGCTTGGCGAGGTCGCGCAATTTCGGATCGGTGGCGCCGGTGAGGTCGGCGAGCAGCGCGAGCATCGCGTCAGGGTCGTCGTCCATGGCGTCGTCCACGGCGCTCTCGTCGAGTTCGCCCACTTCGGGTGACACCTGCTCGAACTGATCGTGCTTGGCGAGATCACGCCGTGAGAGCGTGCGCTTCGACGCCTCCGACACCGCCTCATCAGCGGCGGCGCCTTCCTTGGCTAGTGGGTCGCCCCCGTCGGGGCGTTCGCTTTTCCCCCGCTCGCCTCGGCGGCCGGTGCGAACACCTCGTTCCAGAGTTCGGTCACCACGTCCTCGGAGGTACGAGTACTTCCCTCGCGTAGACGAACTCGGCCTGACAACGCGACCAGGGCCGCATCGAGAGACACGTCACGATCAGTCACCGTCCGTGCGCGTACCGATGCGAGCGATGTGGCGACAGCGGCCATGTCGATGGCACCACGTACCGACGATCCGACACGCAGATCGGGATGGGTACGTGTGCGTCGCACCAGGTCGACCACCTTGTCGAGCCAGCCGCTCGGGAGGTCGTCACCGGCCCGGGATGCAATCTTCACCTCGTCGGCGGCCGATTGATACCCCATCGACACTCGGCATACGCGGTCGTACACGGCACCCGATATCCGCGCCGTTCCCACCGCATCGAAGGGGTTCATGGCTGCGACCAGTCGGAAACCGTCGGCCGCCACCACACGACCGAAACGCGGGACGTTGAGTTCCCCTTCGCTCATCACGGTGATGAGGACGTTCAACGTCTCTTCCGGGATGCGGTTGATCTCCTCCACGTACAGCAATGAACCGTCGCGCATGGCGGTCACGAGTGGACCGTCGACGAATACGTCGGGTTCGTACCCCTCGTTCAGCACCCGAGCTGGATCGAAATGGCCGACGAGACGGGCCGGCGTGAGTTCGGCGTTGCCCTCCACGAACACGAAACCGATCCCGAGTCCCTCGGCCACGGCTCGGAGCAATGTGCTCTTGCCCGTTCCTGGTGGACCTTCGAGCAACACATGGCGGTCGGCGTCGAGCGCGGCGACGACGAGTTCGACCTCGCGTCGTCGACCGACCACCGAAGTGTCGAGCGCGTCGAGCAGGGAACGGCGGGACGTGGTCACGCGTTGACGATCACGCCACGGATGTTGGTGCCGTCGCGCATCGCCTGGTAGCCCTCGTTGATCTGATCGAGGCTGTAGGTCTTGGTGATGAGCTCGTCGAGCTTCAACTGGCCGGCGCGGTACATGTCGAGAAGGGCGGGGATGTCGGCGCGCGGGTTGAGCGAGCCGAAGATCGTTCCCTTGATCTCCTTGTTCCACATGGCCAACTGGAAGAGGTTGACCGACGCCGTCTCCGATGTCATCGGCGAGATGGCGGTCACCACGATCGTTCCGCCCTTGCCGGCCAGGTTCATGCCGTCGGCCATCATCTCGCCTTCGAGAACGCCGGGGGTCATGATCACGCGGTCGGCCATCTGTCCGAAAGTCATCTCCATGACCGGGAGCATGGCCTCGGCCATCGACGAGTACGTGTGCGTCGCACCGAACTCCATGGCCTTCTCACGCTTGAACTCGACCGGGTCGACGGCGATGATGCGCTTGGCACCGGCCATACGCGCGCCCTGCACGGCATTCATGCCGATACCGCCGCAGCCCACGACGACCACGGTGTCACCGGCCTGGGTGCCGGCACGGTTGGCGGCCGAGCCCCATCCGGTGGCCACACCACACGACACGAGCGCCACGCACTCGAGCGGAATGTCCTTTTCGACCTTGATGATCGACTGCTCGGCGACACAGGCGTATTCGCTGAACGTGCCGAGCTTGGCCATGAGCGTGACCGGCTTGCCCTTCACGAAGTGACGGTGCGTGTCGTCGGTGATCATGCCGCCGATGAACGTCTTTGCGCCGTTGTCGCACAGGTTCTGACGACCGGTCGAGCAGTAACGGCAACGACCGCACGACGGTACGAACGATGCCGACACGTGATCGCCCACTTGCACTGACGTGACACCGGGACCGACTTCCACGACGACGCCGGCCCCTTCGTGACCACCGATGATCGGGAAGAAGTCGGTGATGCCCATCAACTCGTACATCTCTTCGGGTGGCACCATGTCGCCAGTCACGAGATGCTCGTCGGAATGACACATTCCGGCGGCCTTCCAATGGACGATGACCTCACCGGCCTTCGGCGGATGCACCTCGATCTCTTCGACCGACCATTCCTGATTCAGACCCCACAAAACGGCGGCCTTCGACGTGCGAACTCCCGACATGTCATCCCCCTTGTCTGGGCCTCACAGTCCGACTGCGCGACCCTCCTACCCGTGTCCGAAACGCTAGCCACCCCGGTGTTCTGGTGAGGATTTTTGACCGCCGGGTCAAAAATCCTCACCAAAACACCGTTTGAACCAGAGTGTGGTCAGTCGTAGACGAGGACGCCGCGGATGTTCTCGCCCTTGCGCATGGCCTCGTAGCCGTCGTTGATCCCCTCCAGGGAGTACGTGCGGGTCACGAGTCCGTCGAGGTCGAGCTGACCCTCTCGATAGAGGTTGGCGAGCTTGGGAATGTCGGCCCTCGGATTACCCGAGCCGAAGAGCGAGCCGACGATCTGCTTCTCCATGAGCGTGACATCGAGGAGGTTGACATTCGCCGTCATCTCGAGGGCCGGGTGGATGTTGGTCACGACGACTCGGCCCCGCTTCGACGCAAGAGCCATGGCCTCGGCCAACACCTGGCCGTCACCGACACCCATCGTCATGATGACCTTGTTGGCCATCGTTCCCCACGTGATGTCCTGCAGGAGCGGAAGTGCCTCGGCCATCGACGACGCGGTGTGCGTCGCGCCGAATTCCATGGCCTTCTCCCGCTTGAACTCGACCGGATCGATGGCGACGATGCGCTTCGCGCCGGCGAGACGCGCTCCCTGGATCGCGTTGGCACCGATACCACCCACACCGACGACGGCCACCGTGTCTCCGGGACGCACCTGCGCGGCATACACCGACGAACCCCATCCGGTCACCACACCGCAACCGAGGAGGCACATCTTGTCGAGCGGCAGGTCGGGTTCGATCTTGATGCACGACGCCTCGTTCACCACCGTGTGATGCGCGAAGGTGCCGAGCAAGCACATGAGTCCGAGGTCTTGGCCGTTCGCGTGATGACGCGCGCCACCGTCGGTGATCTGACGTCCACCGCCCATGAGCGCGCCGAGGTCGCACAGATTCTGATGACCAGTGGAACAGCTCGGGCATCGGCCGCACGACGGGATGAAGCCGAACACGACGTGATCACCGGGCGCGAGCCAACTCACACCTTCGCCGACTTCGCGCACGATGCCGGCGCCTTCGTGACCGCCGATGATCGGCAGCGCGAAAGGCAGATCACCCGTCACGAGATGTTCGTCGGAGTGACACATTCCCGACGCCTTCATCTCGACCAACACTTCGCCGGCCTTTGGGGCGTCTAATTCGATCTCCTCGATGCTCCACGGTGCACCCAGTTCCCACAACACTGCTGCTTTGGTCTTCACGACGTCCCCATTTCCCCAGGGCCACAAGGTGGCCGAACCTTCGAAGAGAACGGTAGCCCCCGACGGCCAGGGCAGTTGTACGCTTGACGTATGGAAAGCACCGTGACCCCCACCGTGACCGCCGCCGACGACTCGTCTCTCCTCATGGTCGCTGACCACGGCGTTTCCGAATCGTCCACAGCCCCGACCCCCGCCCCCGACGACGAGCTCCTCATCGAAGAGATCTCGATCGACGGCATGTGCGGGGTCTACTGATTCACTCCCGCCCCGTGACCGTTGCGCTCGACTCGAGCCTGGAACTCCATCCGCAGGTGGCGGTGCGGCCCGAACCCTTCGGTGCTCTCGCTTACCACTACGGCAACCGGCGCCTGATCTTCCTGAAGCATCCCGACGTGGTGTCGGTCGTGAACAATCTCGATCAGCACGCCACGCTCGCCGACACTCTTCACGCCTGCGGTGTCGACCCTGACCGCTGGTCGACGTTCGTCTCGGCTTTGTCGTCCCTCGAATCCTCGGAGATCGTCCGTGAGCGTGCAACCACTCGTTGAGCAATTGAAAGGCGGGCTCGACGCCCCCATCTGCCTCACGTGGGAACTCACCTACGCGTGCAATCTGCAGTGCGTGCACTGCCTGTCGTCGAGCGGCCAACGCGACCCGCGGGAACTGTCGACCGCCGAGGCCAAGCACGTACTCGACGAACTGCGCGACCTTCAGGTCTTCTACATCAACATCGGCGGTGGGGAGCCGATGGTTCGTCGTGACTTCTTCGACCTCGTCGAGTACTCGGTGGGCAACGGCATCGGAGTGAAGTTCTCCACCAACGGCGCTTTCATCGACAACGACAAGGCACGTCGTCTCGCGTCCATGGACTACCTCGACATTCAGATCAGTCTCGATGGTGTCGACGAGGCCACCAACGACGCAGTGCGCGGTGCAGGCTCGTATCGCATGGCGCGCACGGCGATGGACGAGCTGGCTTCAGCCGGATTCGGTCCCTTCAAGATCTCGGTGGTCGTCACACGCCACAACGTTGCGCAACTCGACGAGTTCAAGGCGTTGGCCGATTCGTACGGCGCGCAACTGCGCGTCACTCGCCTGAGGCCGGCCGGACGTGGTGCCGACTCGTGGCATGAATTGCATCCCACGCTCGGTCAACAGCGGCAGATCTACGACTGGTTGATGGCCAACGGTGAGAACGTGCTCACTGGCGACTCGTTCTTCCATCTGAACGCATTGGGCGACCCACTGCCCGGGCTCAACATGTGCGGGGCCGGACGCGTCGTATGCCTCATCGATCCGATCGGCGACGTGTACGCGTGTCCGTTCGTCATCCACGACGAGTTCCGAGCCGGCAACGTGCGCGACGAGGGTGGCTTCGCCAAGGTTTGGAAAGAGAGCGATCTCTTCCGCTCGCTACGCGAACCTCAGTCGGCCGGAGCCTGTGCATCGTGTGGCTCGTACGACGCGTGCCAAGGCGGATGCATGGCCGCCAAGTTCTTCACCGGTCTGCCGCTCGACGGCCCCGACCCCGAGTGCGTGGGCGGCGAGGGTGAGCATGCACTGCAGTCGGTGGTTCCCGGTTCGGCCCCCAAGCCGGCCATGGACCACACCAAGCCGGTGCGACTCGTCCGTAAGCCGGTCAGTACGTCCTGATGCGTCTCGTCGAACCGTTGGCACTCGGCGCACGTACGGCGCCCAATCGAGTGATGTTCGGCCCACACGTCACCAATTTGGGTGATGACGATCGTCGCCTCACCGAGCGACACGTCGCGTACTACGAACGACGAGCCCGCGGCGGATGCGGCATCGTGGTCGTGGAGGGCGCCAGCGTCCATGCAAGCGACTGGCCGTACGAACGAGCACCACTTGCGGTGAAGTGCGAAAACGGCTGGCGAGCCGTCGCCGATGCTTGTCATCGTCACGGCTCACTCGTGATCGCGTCACTCGACCACTCCGGTGGACAAGGTTCGTCGGCCTACTCCCAGCAGCCCCTGTGGGCACCGTCGCGAGTCCCCGAGGTCAACACGCGCGAAGTCCCGAAGTGGATGGAGGCCGACGATGTTCGAGCGGTGATCACCGGTTTCGCCGAGTCGGCACGTCTTGCCACCGCCTCGGGTGTCGACGGCGTCGAGATCAACGCCGGCCAGCACAGTTTGGTGCGCCAGTTCATGTCGGGTCTCACCAACCATCGGGGTGACGAGTGGGCCGACAAGACCGCTTTCGCTCACCAAGTGATCGGTGCGGTGCGCGCCGCAGTCGGCGACGCCGTCGTCGGGCTGCGATTGTCGTGCGACGAACTGGCGCCCTGGGCCGGCATCACACCCGAGATGGCACCGGCACTTGCCGCCGAACTTGCGAATTGCGGACTCGACTACATCGTGGTGGTGCGCGGCGCAATCTTTTCGTCCGAAAAGACTCGGCCCGACTTCCACGAACCAACGGGCTTCAACATCGACGTGTGCCGCGCGGTACGAGAAGCGGTTTCTGAATCGACGGCGGTGTTCCTGCAGGGTTCGATCGTCGACGTCGGCCAGGCCGACTGGGCACTCGGCGACGGCGTGTGCGACGGCGTCGAGATGACCCGCGCTCAGATCGCCGATCCCGATCTCGTGGTCAAAGTTCGTCACGACGAGATCGATCGCATCCGACCTTGCATTCGCTGCAACCAGACCTGCCAGGTTCGTGACGCCCGCAATCCGATCGTGTCGTGCGTGGGTGAACCCTCATCGGGCCACGAGTCGAACGACCCCGACTGGTACGAAACGGCGCACTCGACGAAGCAGGTGCTGGTGATCGGTGGCGGCCCAGCCGGCCTCGAGACCGCTCGCGTGGCCGCGACACGAGGACATTCGGTGACCGTGGTCGACACGGCATCAGAAGTCGGCGGACTCGCACGTGTCGCCGGACCCGGAACACCCCTCGCCGACTGGCTCGAGCGCGAATGTCGGCGGCTCGGTGTGTCGATCGAAACCGATGTCGAGGCGGCGACGATCCCATCGCGAGCGCCGATGTTCGACGTGGTCGTACAGGCAACCGGCTCGATCACCGGCACACCCGACTACACAGCTGACGTTCCGGTGATCGACGTAGCCGATCTCCGCCGCGGCGCGACCTCCCTTCCCGACTCGGGAACCGTGGTCGTTCTCGATCCGATCGGCGGTCCGATCGGAGTCGCTCTCGCCGAGGAGCTCGGTGAACGTGCCGTTCTGGTCACTCCCGACAACATCGCCGGTAACGAGTTGTCGCGAACTGGCGATCTTGCGCCGGCCAACGTCCGACTCGCCCAGCGCAGTGCGACCGTGGTGAAACGGGCCGTCGTACGCGCCGTCGAAGCTGCCGACTCCGGCGTGCGCGTCCGTTTGCAGGATCGTTTCTCGGGCGAGATCCGCACGATCGATGGTGCGGCCGTTGTCGATGCCGGGTTCCGTCTACCGAGCGAGCCGATTCCCGATGCGCATCACGTGGTCGGCGACGCCGTTGCGCCGCGCACGTTGCTCGAAGCAGTGCTCGAAGGGCGGCGAGCCGCCCGTGAAATCTGAACGACGGCGCGCCGGCCACCAGATCTAGACGATCGACGAAATGCGCTCGACAACGTCGACGGACAACGCGTCAATCACCGCCCGCACCGTTCCCTCGTTCACCACGGCGTCGAGAGCCGCACCGCCACTGGCCCGCTCGGGTAGTCCGGTGGTGAACACCACGAGACCCTGACCGGTCACCGCATTCACTGCCGCCGCCCGACCGAGTGTGCGCCACACCAATTCACCGCGCTGCAGACCGGGACGAACCAATGTGTGTCCTCCGGCCAGATCGAAGAGCATTTCGCGTCCGTCGGCCGATCGAGCACGTCCCGACACCTCGAGACCCGGTGCGACTTTCACTCCCCAGTCGATCGACCCGAAACCCGCCGCCCGCAACGACGCGTCGACGATGTCGCGTAGCGTTCGGATGTCATCGCCGTTCTTCGCGTCGACTTCACTGCTCAGCCGCTCGTGCGCGAGTTCGACGTACGTCGGGTCGGTGTCGAATCCGACGAAGCGCCGACCGGTGCGTCGGGCCGCCAATGCCGTGGAACCCGAACCCATGAACGGATCGAGTACCAGATCACCAGCGAACGAGTACAAGTGAATGCATCGCTCGACGAGCGACACCGGGAACGGTGCCGGGTGATTCACTCGCGTGGCGCTCTCGGGTGCGATCTCCCACACGTCGAGAGTGGCTTCCATGAATTCGTCTCCGCTCACGGTCGCCTCGAAAGGAAGTCCACGCTTTTCGCGCTTGGCCACCGACAGTGCTCGATCGAAGCGCCCCTTGCTCGCGATCACCAGGCGTTCCGTCGTGTCGCGTAGCACCGGGTTGGTCGGCGAGCGGTACGAACCCCACGCACAACTCCCCGACGACCCACGCTGCTTCATCCACACGACTTCTCCTCGCAACAACAAACCGAGATCGTCCTGGAGGATGTCGGTCACGTCGGCCGCAAGTGATCGGAAGGGGCGCCGTCCCAAGTTGGCCACGTTGACGACGATTCGACCACCAGGCTCGAGAACGCGTACGCACTCGGCGAACACCTCGCGCAGCATGGTGAGATAGTCGACGTAATCGGAAGGGATGTGTTCCTCTCCCAAAGCTTCCTCATACGCCTTGCCTGCGAAATATGGAGGTGACGTGACCACCAGACCGACCGACGCGTCGGGAATCACTCCCATGTCGCGAGAATCGCCCACGAAGATGCGATCGGAAATCTCGGCGACCGACGACGGGTCGGCGATGGTGTCGTCATCGGACACCTCGGGAGCTCGAAACCGCGCGTAGAAGGCGCTCGAGTCATGGCCCTCGCGTCGCGAGGCTCCGAACGAGGACGTCGCCGTGGTGCGACGCGCGCGCGTCGCGCGGAGCGGGGTGTCGTCCGGCATGCACGGCAGGGTACCGAGGCATGGGTAAAGATGGGACGGTGATCGTCTCGCTCGTGCTGCTTCCCCTCGCCTACCTGCTCGGAACGTTTCCGAGTGCGGTGCTCGTCGCGCGGGCACGCGGTATCGACATCACCACGGCTGGTTCGGGTAATCCCGGCGCGTCGAACGTGAGCCGGCTGCTTGGCCGCAAGCTCGGTGTCTTCGTCTTCGTCCTCGACGGGCTGAAAGGCGCGCTCTCGGTTCTGGCCGGTTTCGTCGCGTTCGAATACGCAGGCGCTCTCATGCTCGCGTGTGCCGCCGTGGTGGGCCACGTCTTCCCGATCACCCGTCGCTTCAAGGGTGGCAAAGGAGTGGCGACGGCCGGTGGCGCGATGCTCGCGCTCTATCCGATCGTCAGCCTCGGCTTGCTCGTGCTCTGGCTAGGCGTCGTCAAAATCACCAAGAAGGCGTCATTGGCGTCGCTCTCGATCGTCGTGGGATTGCCGATCGGTCTCGTGATCGTGGCGCGACCGGCCTCGGAGATCTTCACCACCATCGGCCTCGGTGTTTTCGTGATCTGGCGGCACTGGCCCAATCTGAAACGTTTGTTGAGCGGGCAAGAACTCTCGTCGCGCCGCGGCGCCTAGTTCACCCTCAGGCGAGGCCAGGGTTTTCCTGTGCGGCGGCTCGCTTCATCCGCTCCACCGGCAACTCGCGCATGTCGTCGTGCGTGAGGATCCAGAACCGTGAGTTCACGATGGCGTCCATCACTTGATCGGCCACGTCGGTCGCCGGAATTCCACCTTCCACACCTTCGTGCAACAACTGGTTCATCATGGCGCTGATCGGATCGACGAAGTCCTTCGGCTGGTCGCCGAGACGGTCGGTCCAATGGATGTTGCGCATGAGATCGGTCTTCACGAAGCCCGGGCACAGAACGCTGCACGACACGTTCGTTCCCTTGGCCTGCAGTTCGAGGTAGAGACCTTCGCTGATGGCAACGACGGCGTGCTTGGTCGCGTTGTACGGACCAAAGCCGGGCATGGCGGTGAGGCCGGCCATCGACGCCGTGTTGACGATGTGTCCTTCGTTCTGGTCGAGCATGATCGGCAGGAACGAGCGGATCCCGTGTACGACGCCGTAGAGATTGATGTTGACGACCCACTCCCAGACGCTCATCGGTCCGGTCCATTGATCGCCCACGCCAGCCACTCCGGCGTTGTTGCAGAGCACGTGGGCCGCGCCGTACTTCTCGAGGGTGCGGCGGGCCAGTTCCTCCATGCTCTCGCCGAGGGAGACGTCGGCCACCACCGGCAAGACATCGGCGCCACCTTCGGTCAGTTCAGCTTCGGCCGCGCGCAGGCGAACCTCGTCCATGTCGGCCAGTACGACCTTCATCCCCGCTCCGACGAAGCGATCGGTGAGTGCCCGCCCGATTCCGCTGGCTGCGCCCGTGACCACGGCGACTTTCCCGTTCAGATCTCGCATAGGCGGACACCCTAGGCGCGCCGTAAGGTCTGAGTCCGTGGCACACAAGTACCTCTGGACCCCATTGCAATTGGGACCGGTGACCACCCGCAACCGCATCGTCTTTTCGGCCCACCTCACCAATTACGCGCGCGACGGCAAACCCACCGAACAGCACGCGGCGTACTACGCGGCTCGCGCTGCCGGCGGTGCCGGCCTCATCATCACCGAGGAACATTCCACCCATCCGACCGACTGGCCCTACGAGAAGTTGATCCACGGATTCCACCGTGACGTGATCCCGGGCTATCGCCGAATCACCGATGCCGTCCACCGGCACCGAGTGCCGATCTTCGCCCAGATCAATCACAA
>Ga0181582_10003376_pt1 | contig 12839 bp, 10 predicted proteins | sample 071ome_32_FD_132438 | JGI IMG/M metagenome (GOLD analysis project Ga0181582, IMG submission 132438) | Coastal salt marsh microbial communities from the Groves Creek Marsh, Skidaway Island, Georgia - 071405AT metaG (megahit assembly) | ecosystem: Environmental > Aquatic > Marine > Intertidal...
GTGTGGGTGTGAGTGTGGGTGTGAGTGTCAGCGCATGCGAGCGCTCGCCATCAGAGTCGCAGAGTCGACGGTGGTAGACCGACGGGTCGCTACGCTCCCCGCCGTTCGTGCACCCCACCCCCTCCAGACAAAAACAAAGCACCAACACCATCAACACCATCAACACCATCAACACCATCGACACCATCAACAACAAGAACAAACCTGCTGACACGTAAACTGCACGACCACGACGGGACTGTCGTCCAGCATCTTGAGGTCGACCAGCTCCACCTCGGACGTATCCAGGAGCGTGGGGTCCGGCACCAGCCCCTGCTCCTTCTGGTGCTTGATGATGCCCGTCAGTCGCTCCACCATCTCCGGACTGCCGTACTCGTTGATCACCTGCTCGTCCCCGGACAGGTACGCCCGGATCAAGATCGGCACGTCCTCCTTCAGCCCCCGCAGGAACGCCACCATGTCAAACCCGGGGTGCCTCTGCTGGATCAGCTTGGACGCCATCTGCGCCTCCGACTCTTGCACCAGGAACGAGTCGTCGATGGCGTCCTGGATGCGGTGCACCAGCGGCGAGTCGGACGTCTCCCACTTCTCGTGCATGTCCTGGATGTTGGCGTTCACCTTCCGGAACAGCGGGTTCGTCTTCAGAATGTTGCTGAAGAACTCGGCGTTGCCCGACGACGCAGCTTGGGCGGGCAGCACCGACAGCGCCGAGGAGCCGCTCGTCTCCACGTCGGACTTTTTGGGCGACGGGCCCCTGATGATGCCCGGCAGCGTCGACTGCTGCTTCTCCGGTAGCAGCGCATTGATCATCTCCTGCAGGAACGACGGCTGAGACGATGTGGACGCCGCCTGTGTGGAAAATTTGTTGCCAATCGAGCTCGCGAATGGGATGCAGACGGTCGCCACGGTCGACGTCGACGCCTGTCCCGCAGACCGCGACGACGAGCCTGCCAGATACAGGAGCCGGCGAACGAGCGCCTGCGCCGACGATGATTGCCGCATGATTGGTTTCGTTTTTTTTGACGTGCCAGCTGGCATCTGCAGATCCCTGCTGTCGGCCGGCCCTCCAGCTCGCTCACGTTCGCTCTCTCGCGCTGCGCTCGTTCTCCAGGGCTGGTCGTGCAACGTGGATGGGAGCAAGCTGCCGCTCGGTCCCAACGTTGAGTTCAAGCTGATCGAATACGGCGTCGCGGAGTTCGACGAGACGCTCGCGCGTGCGGCAGGCGGGTACGAGGCCGACGAGACGCTCGCGGCGATCCACTCCGAGTTCGAGCAGCGCAAACATGAGTTAATAGACGCTAGTGTTAGTATTTGAGACTGTTTGGCTTGTCGACGTGGGCGACCGATTGCCTGTCCGATCGATGACGGTAATAACTCAGTTGCTGTAGATGTCGCTCAGGTCCATCTGGACCAAGTTCTGTTGCCCCACTCCATCGTCTTCCCTCCCGACCCTGTCAAAGACCGAGAGCCTACAGCTCATCGGCAAATCCGAAGGATACACCAGTGTCGGCTTCTTCCCCTTCTCCCCGTTCTTCGTCCACTTCTTGAGCTTCTTTTCGTACTTCTTGACGGCACCTTTAAGGAGAGCTCTGCACTCCGCCCTGTCGTACGTCCCGTATTCGGATCCGCCGAGCTGCGTGTTCGTAACCGTGCCGCCAGTCACCATCGCCGGCGGTCCGCCGCCGACAGTTCCCGTGACCAACAGCCGACGCGTGCCTCCCGCAGCCGCCTGGTCGACCTCAAAGAGTTCCCCCGAAGGACTCACCTCGAAGCGATCACCGCTCGTGGTGTAGATCGTCGCTCCAGACTCTGGCTCGCCGATCGCGACCGTCTGGACCGTGTAGATTTTGGTCGACGAGAAATCGTCGTTCGGCAAGATGAGGCGGTCGAGCCCAACGGCCATGTCCAGTCCTCCCGGTCCCAACAGCGAGCTGAAGTTGCCCGACATCTGCTTGGCACTGCCGACGCTCATCGGTTCCAGGGTATCCTTCGAAAGCAAGACGTCGTTGTCGTCCTTGATCTGCTGCTGCATATCGACGATGGCCCAGACGCAGCCCACGAGGGCAGCGACAGCCAGGAGCATCATGATGGACATGAAAATCAAGAGCCGACGGAACAGCCGTTGGTTCGCAACCGCGGCTTGCTCGCTCTTGACCAGGCCGACGAGCTCATCGACAGACAGGACACCGTCTCCGTTCGCATCCGCCTCTCCGATGCGGGATTTCAAGGTGTCCGTCAACGTCTGGCGAACGAGCGAGTAACGAGGCACGTGTGAGAGCGTGAGCGCGTCGGTTTCAGCGTCGAAGCACGTGCCTCCGAACGAAGAAGAGCGTCCACGGAGATGCCATCTGCACCGCCTTTGCTCGTCGAGTCCGACATCGAGACTATTCAGATAAAAAACAGAAGAAATAAAGACCAATTCTGTGTCGCGACCAGGGCGATTGAGTTGTGGAAGTGCGCTACAAGTATTTGACGTCATGACGGGAAGCTCCAGTCGAGCGCTCCACGGATACGCTAGCGTATCCGATACGCTCGGAGTTTTACTCGACGATCCGTACGTCCACGCCCTCTTGCGCAAACACCTCGAGCAGCGCCGCCTCGTATCGCCGCTTGACGTCCTCGATCGCGTGCTCGTACGAATCATCCTTTCCCCCTCCACCTCCAGTCCACTTGTCGACGGGCACGGGCCGGCCCGTCACCACCCGCAGCGGACAGCTGTGCGGCAGCAGGCCCCACGGCAGGAAGAACCCTCGGCCGACGGCGATCGGCACCGTGAATCCGAGCGTGCGCTCGATGCGCTGCTGTATCGAACGCACGAGCTTCCAGTCGTTCCACGTCGAGTACGCGTCCGTCTCGCCAAACCCGACCACCGGGACGAGGTTGCATCCAGTCTCCAGGGCCACCTTGGCGAAGCCCCGGCGCCGGCGGAGCACGAGATGGTACGTGCCCTGTTTGGACAGCAGGCTCTCGCTGCCGCCGCCCACGACCAGGGCCACGCTCTCGTTTCGACGCAGCAGCCCGACCAGCGCCCTCTTGGCGCAAGAGCACACCCCGTGTGCCAGCAGAAACTCGCGAAGGAAGGGCGCGAAAAAGTTGACGTTGAGCGTGACGAGTCTGGGTGGCTTGCGCAGCCGGTCGTCCATGCCGAGCGCGTTGCACCCGAACGCGAGCCACGAACCGAACGCCAGCACGCCGTGCGGGTGGTACAAGAAAAGGTTTGGCTTTTCTTCGTGCTCGCCGCTACCATTGCTGCCGAGCATCACCAGCTCGGTGGACCAAAAGTAGGACCGCATGTGCGTCCACACGGAGAGGTTGCGGCAGGAAGGCGTCCATCCGGTGTTCCGGGCGTCGTAATCGACCAGGAGAACGTAGGCCAGCCAGGCGACGACCGGCGGGACCACGAGCGACGGGTGGTGGTAGGCGCCGACGAGGAGAATGGCCCACACCCAGGTGAAGGAGCCGAACGTAAAGCAATAGAACGAAACTGCCAGCTTTGACCGAAGCGACGGTGACGACCGTCGTGTCATTCTCCCTTTCCGCCCAACGTCGACGGCGGCGTCGGTGCTGTCGATCGCGACTTGGTCGGCCGGCGCACCGCGGTGGCTGCGGTCCTCGGGTTGGGCCGGGGCGACGGGTCCTCCTCGGGGTTTGTTCTCTCCGCTCGCGAGTGAGAGAAGTCGACGCGCGTACGACACAATCCACGGCGCGATCCAGCCCTTGGGCCTTTCTCAGAACGGACTAGATGATCCGAACGTTACAGGACAATTCATTTGCTCGACGCGAGAACCCGAATGTGTGCACTGTACAGCGACACGTGGAAGGTGGAGGAGATGCAGATGGGTCGAGTCGTCGCAGAGACGTGCTCCCGCTCGTCTCCCATCGCCGGGCTCCTTCTCGTCTCCCATCGCCGTCACTGCCGCCGCCCCGTCACCCGGCGATCGTCCCTCGTCCCTCGTCCCTGGTCGTCGCCGCTCCTCCCGTGACGTCCCCCAGATGGTTCCCACGGCTATCCCCTATCCTCGCCACCCTCGCCACGCCGCACAATCAATTCATACAGTCGTTCGTCCGAGACAACTACATACTCTCAGACGACAATGGGCGGCCTGTCGACGCAAATGGCCCGCATGTTCCGTTCCGAAACGACATGTCGGAATCCATGTCGGATTTCCATTCCGACTCTCTCGCCGCATTTCGCTCGTCGCGTCTCCATCGCGCATGCATCACGATACCATACCATTGTCTGCGCTGCGGCAGAGGAGCCAAAGCCCAAGAGGGGGCGTAAAAAGAAAGCCGCGAGCAAGCCAGCGAAGGCGGAGGGCGCCGACCTGAAAAAGCTGCACGAGGAGCTGATGCAGCAGATCGCGGACAGGAAGAGGGCGCAAGCAGAGCTGTCGGGTATGCTGAACGTCGACAGAGATGCGGCCCCGGCGATGCCGAAGAGACCCGTCGCCCCGCCGACGGCAAAGGCCGCGCCCGCTCCAGCCGCCCCGCCGGCGCCAGTCGCGCCCGTGCCCACCCCCGCCCCCGCCCCGCCGCCCGAGGAGCCGCAAGAGACGGAGACGGACAGGGACCTGCTCAACATCGTCTTTGTGGCGTCCGAGTGCGCGCCTTGGTCCAAGACGGGCGGACTCGGTGACGTCGTCGGGGCGCTGCCGAAGTTTCTGGCGCAGCGAGGCCACCGCGTGATGGTGGTGGCGCCGAGGTACAAGTGTTACGACGACGCGTGGGAGACGGGCGTCAGGCACAGGGTGCACGTCATGGGACAGGACCACGAGTACGGCTACCATCACGCTTCTATAGACGGCGTTGACTTTGTGTTCGTCGACCACGGACAGTACCTGTCGGTTGGCGACGACATCTACGGCGGCAGCAGGCAAGACATCCAGTTCCGGTGCGCGTTGCTGTGCAAGGCGGCGCTCGAGGCGCCCAAGGTCGTGCCATGCGACGGCTCCGTCTACGGGGACGACTCGCTGGTGTTTGTGGCCAACGATTGGCACACGGCGCTCCTCCCGGTCTACCTCAACGCGCACTATCGGGATCACGGACAGATGGGCTTCGCCAGGGCGGTGTTTGTCATCCATAACATCGCCCATCAGGGGCGCGCGCCCATGGACGAGCTGAGCGGGTTCGAGATCCCGGACAACTACAGGGAGCTGTTCCGCTTGTACGACCCAATCGGCGGCGAGCACATGAACATCATGAAGGCGGGCTTGGACCAGGCGCATCGCGTTGTGGCGGTGAGCAACGGTTATGCGTGGGAGTGCCAGACGCAGGAGGGAGGATGGGGACTGGACGGCGTCATCAGGGAGAACAACTGGAAGCTGCGAGGCGTGGTCAACGGGATTGACATCAACGACTGGAACCCGGCCGTCGACGTCCACCTGGAGTCGGACGGCTACCAGAAGTACAGTCCGTCCAACTTCAAGGAGGGCAAGGCTGCGTGCAAGGCGGCCTTGCAGCGGGAACTGGGACTCCCGGTCGACCCCAACGTGCCCCTCCTCGGGTTCATCGGGCGCCTCGACTACCAGAAGGGCGTTGACCTGATTGCCGACATTTACCCGTGGTTAATGTCGGAGAACGTGCAGTTGGTGCTCTTGGGATCCGGACGAGAGGACCTGGAGAGCATGATGCGGGACATGGAGAACCAGAACGGCAACTGCAAGGCGTGGGTCGGGTTCTCGGTGCGCACAGCGCACCGCATCACGGCGGCAGCGGATATTCTCCTGATGCCATCGAGGTTCGAGCCGTGTGGCCTGAACCAGCTGTACGCGATGGAATACGGGACCGTTCCCGTCGTCCACGCCGTCGGCGGGCTCCGGGACACGGTCACGCCGTTCAACCCGTACGAGAACTCGGGAACGGGTTGGACGTTCGAGTGCGCCGACTCGGGCGCGTTCCAGCGCGCGCTCGGCGACGCTCTTTACACGTACAGGGAGCATCGCGGAAGCTTCGAGGGGCTGCAGGAGAGGGGCATGGCGTGCGACCTGTCGTGGGAGAAGGCGGCCGCCGAGTACGAACAAATTTTGATCGAAGCCAAGTACCAGTGGTGAGTTTAATCTGAGCTATAGCTACGTGTTGTTTTTAACTAGTTTGTCGTTGTTGTTGTCGTGCTGCCGGGAGACGCCCGTGTCGTCGGGGGTCACGAGGGGCGGTCGGCAGATGCCGGGTGTACGATAAGCGTGATGAACAGCGAGGTATTTTTTACACGAAATAGCATCCACCGGGCTCCCATTGGCATTAAGTTCGTATCTTCTTGCCAATTCCAGCGAGCGGACGGGCAGATTGTGCCGCGGTTCGTGCCTACGCACCGACCCACCGAAGCTTCGATTCGAAACCCCAGGCGGCTCGTTCCCAGTATGCGCTACAGCGCACCCCACCCTTTGGAGGAGAGCCCCGACGACGCGAGTTGTTTCAGTGCTCCATACGTAGGGTCGTCGAGCACCAGTCGGTCTGCTCGTCGTGGTGAGCAGCAACCTCAGGAGCAACCTCAGGACGACGGCGGAGCCACCTGTTACATGTGCTTTGAAGATGGTCAGGAAGAGCGACTGATCCACTCTCCGTGTACATGCTGGGGAATCGTCCACGAGTCGTGCCTCCGGCGTTGGCTGGAAGCGGAAGGAAAAGGACCGCCGTATAAGTGCAGCATGTGCAAGGACACCCTGGAGCTTAAACTCGACTCGCGGCCCAATCGACTCTTCATTCCAGGGCTCGGCTCGTCAGCAAGAAGAGGTAAGGACTTTGTCCCACCGAGCTGCGCTAACGAAACGGGTCCGCCAGAGGTAGATCAGAGGGAGCGGGACAGGGAGTATCTGCTGACCCTGGCTCGTCTTGCCCACGAGCAAGCAGACCAGGACCGACGAGCACGACAGCAGGAACGGCAGCAGGAACGGCAGCAGGAACGGCAGCAGGAACGGCAGCGGGAACGGCAGCGGGAACATGAACGAGAACTGCAGCGGGAGCGAGAGCGGGAACGTGAGCGGGAACGTGAGCGAGAGCGGGAACGTGAGCGAGAGCGGGAACGTGAGCGAGAGCGGGAACGACAGCGACAGCGACAGCGAGAACGACAGCGACAGCGACAGCGGGAACGGCAGCCGGAACCGGTGCCGTACACCATGCCAGCGCCGCCATGGGTTCCGCCTCCGCAGCAACAGGCGTCCCACAGCGGTTCCCACACAGTCAATATGGGGACGTACCCTCCGCCGCGCACGGACTGTCCAGCCGAGTGCTACAACTGGGATGCGAAGAAGAAGAAACAAGCGGTGTGGGGAGGGGTCTTGACCGGCGCTGTCATTGTCGGCCTGGTTTGGCTGTTCTAAGTGCAACGAACGGGGAAGTCACCCCACCAGCGACTTGTTTTGCTTTGACTTGACATACGTTAGCATGTTGACCTACTCAGTATAACATTGGTTCCGTTCCGACGTAGCGTGCCGAGCGAAACGCACTGGCGCGCTCGATTTTCGTCCACCTTCTGTCGGAAATTTTCTGTCCCGTTTTATCGCATACGCTGCCGTTCGACATCCCGGTATAGACGCCTGTTATCCGAACTTCATCCCGAGAACAGCGGTACTGGAAACGAAGGCCTGGTCGTTGTCGGTTCGGCATCAACATGAAGGCCCAGCCCCCCTCCAACGGTCCCGTGATGGCCGAGTGGACGCGAGGCACGTCGGGGGTGCAGTCGGGCATGTCCATCGGGTTCAAAGCCGACCCCGCCGAAGCGCAGGACGGGGCGGCAAACACGGCGGCAGCTCAGATGAACGGCACTGCTGGTGAAGGACAGCCAACAGCAAACGGTCTCGCGAAAAGCGAAGTGACCCGACCAAATGGCGCGATCGATGCCAACGATGCGAACGATGCGAACGATGCGAACGATGCAAGGAACAGAATGAACGCACCGAACGCGAAGGACGGTTTGGGAAAGCCAGCGCTCCCGCCGGCCAACACGAATCACAACGCCAACGACGGGCCGACATCACAATATGCGACGCTGATGGTAAGTGGAGATGATCACCCCAACCAGGAGAACAAGGGCGAGGAAGGCACGGTCGTGGCGAGGAAGGCGATGAGCAGCGCCAACGGCCCCGACTCGATGTCGGCAGTCTCCAAGGCCGGGCGCGAGTCGCACCAGGAGGTGGCCCCGGCGGTCCGAGACTCCATCAACCAGGTCAAACCGACCGAGTCGCTGTCTTCGGCGGCGGCGGGCGTGTTCCCTGGGTCGTATGCGGCGGCAATCGCCACGGCTGCCTCGCTCGTATCGCAGAATGAGAACACGGAACGGGCCGCCATGATGCATCAGAACAAGTCTCTCTCCAGCGAAATGCCCATCAATACGAACGAGGCGCTCAACGTGCTGACCAATATCCCGAGCCCCGCCAACTACCCGCCCCTCGGGGCCGCCCCGGGGGGGACGGCCTCCCAGAACCAGGCGAACGCCAGGTCGCCGAGGTTTGCCGATTGGGCCGGAGCCAGCGTCGGTGCGGGAGCGGCTGGGGGGATGGGCGTTGGCGTCGGGATAAGCATCGGTGTCGGCATGGTGGGGGCCGGGGCAAGCGTCGGTGCGGGGGCGATTGGCTCGGCAGGAGCCGCTGCAATGGGCATGTCGCACGGCGCCCCCGGACCGAGACCCTCGCGTATGGGACAGATCCAGGCGCAGCATCAGATGCAGAACAGCAGCAACAGCGGGAACCACCAGCAGCGGATCTCGATTCCGCCGAAGAAGAGCTTCTCGTCGGCAAAGAAGCACCCGATGCGGCCCCCGCCCAACGCGGCGGCGGCCATCGCGCGGATGAACGCGGCAGTTCCGACGGGAAGTAGCTCGAGACCCGGCGGAATCAACATCCAGCTGGACCAGTTTGCCCACCCGGACGCTGACGATGCGGTGTCGGCGGTGCAGCCAGGGGCCGGCGAGTTCCTGGAGGTCGCGTGCGACGCGGTGAGCAAAGCCAGCGGCGATAACGAGGCTCACAGCGGCGACAATAAAGATGAGCTGGTCGGGTGCACGGAGAGTCACGCCGCCGGGCCAGCAGCCGCAGTGGGACGGCCGCCGAGGAGTGCGCCCGCTGCGACGCCCGAGGAGACGGGCGTCGTGAGGCGCGTGACGAGGAGCATGGCCAGAGGCGCCAAGCGACCCAAGCAATGACAATGATACATGCGGTTTCTTTCTTGATTGACCTGACAAAGATGATATCACACAACGGTTGGGCACGTGGACGCGCGTCCGACGCGCAAATCCCTTGTTTTTCTCTCCCTCCGAGGACGCGCGCGCCCATTTCTTCCGTCTGTGTGAGCGCCGTACTTCGACCTGTTACGTTACGTTACACACGCCCATGAGCGCGAATCCGCCCGCTCCGCCTTCGGCGGTCGTCTCGTCTCCGCCCGATCCCTCTCGTTCCCTGAGACATGTCGACTCCGCCCGGATCTTCCAGGAAAGCTGGCACGTGTACCGAACGGTGCTCGAGAACAACGAGCTGGCGCACCTGACGACCATCGACAGCATTGCACGAGACCTGGCCGTGGTCGGCTCCTGTTCCACGCGCCTGCTGGACCTCGGCTGCGGGGACGGCGCGATCGTCTCCGCTGTGTTCGATAAGCTCAAGGCCCAGTCGAGCGATGTCAGGCTCGAAAAGTACACGGGCGTGGACGCGTCACGGGCCGCCCTCGATCTGAATACCGTCGAAGCAGGCTGCCGCGACCTGATCGAGGCGGAGCTTCAAAGTTTCCTGGCGACGACGAGCGACCGCTGCTCGCACGATGTCGTCCTCGCGAACCTGATCCTCCACCACTTTGATCCCGAGGGGAAGCGAAGAATCGTTCGACAGATCTCCGATAGGCTCGTCGACGGGGGCACGTTCTACTACGGGGACGTGTACGCGCTAGAGGGCGAGGACCGCGACGCCATGCTTCGTCGGTGGAAGCCGCGGATAGACGAGTTCAAGGGTTTGACTCCTGACGAGGTGGCGTCTGTCTGGGAGCACATTGCCGAGAAGGACTTTCCGAGCACCGTCCGCTTCATGGCGGAGGCGATGCAGCAGGCTGGGTTGCACGTCGAGGTGCTGTTCACCGACGAGTTCTACGTGACTTTACTGAAGGGAACCAAGACGACCGAGACGACCGAGACGACCGAGACGACCGAGACGACCGAGACGACCGAGACGACCATTTAACAGAACATTGTCTTGAGGCTGAAGAACGTCTGCTGGGCCTTGTGCTCGAGTGCCGTGAGGTTCTTTGCGGAATCTCGGCTGGCCTGGATGCGGGCTGTCACCTCGGCAGACGCGCCCCCTGAACCGCCCGCGTTTCCGCCCTTCCCGTACCGTTCGCGAGATCCGACCAGGCTCGGAGGCAGAGACATGTCGCTCTGCAACGGGACGATGGCGGCCCCGAGCCGGTCCTCGATGTCCCGCAGCAGCACCTTCTCGTCGATCCACGCAGCGTGTCCGCCCTTCGTCGTCGACACGTGCTCTTTCGTCGGATTGAGCCACGGTTTGAGCCCTTTTTTCCTGCAAAACCATACCTTCTCCGGGACGGCGGAGACGAGCGAGATGCACAGCCCGGGCGTCTCGGCGCGGCCGACGCGCCCAGACCGGTGCACGTAGTCCTCGCATTTGTCCGGCAGCGTCATGTTGATGACGAAAGGCAGACCAGAAACGTCAATACCCCGCGCTGCGACGTCGGTCGCGATCAAGAAACGAACGTCCTCCGACTTGAAGGCGTCGAGCGCGGCGCGCCGTTCGTCCATCGACTTGGCGCCGGCCAGAATCGCGCAGCTGTAGCGCGTCGACCGCTTGCGCTTCTCCGAAGACGTCGCCATGATATCATTCGCGTCGAGCTTGTCGAGCTTGTCGAGCTCGCGGAGAAACGTCTCGAGGTTCTCGCAGTCAAAGTTGGTCCTGCAAAAGATGAGCGCCCGGTCAATCTCCAGCCCCTGCAGCACGCGCTGCAGCAGCCGCGGCTTGAGCACCTTGACGGCATGAGACCACGCATCGTCTCCCGAAGACGTCGGGTCAAGCGGTGGGTCCACCTCGTGGACGCGATCCGTGCACACGGCCGGCGTCGACTGCAGCCACGTCCGGTCCTCCTGCGGGTTGACCAGCACCAGCGTGTGGTCCACCGCATCGGGCAGCGCGTTCATCCCCTTCATATCGATAAACGCCGCATTTTGACACAATTCGTTCGCCAATCGCATCACGTGCGGCGAGTGCAGCGTGGCCGAGAAGAGCAGCGTCTGCAGCCTGTTGACCCCCGTCCCCGCCGTGCCCAGCTGCCGGAAGATGTTCAGGATCACGTCCCGATGCCCGGCCTCCAGCAGCGCGTCTGCTTCGTCCAACACGAAAAACTTCACTCCCGACACGTCCATCTTGTTCTGATTGACGATGTCGTTAATCCGCCCCGGGGTGCCCACCACGATCGCCGAGCCGGCGCTGATCTCCCTCGCCTGCTGGTTCGCCGACTCCCCGCCGATCAACAGCGACACGCGCACGCTCGGCTCTGTCATTTTGCTCGCAAAAGTCTCCATCACGTCCTTCGTCTGCTGCGCCAGGTCCCGCACCGGCTCGAGCACGATGGCCACGGGCAGCTTGGGGTCGCTCGGGTCGCTCGGTGGGTTCCCCGCCCGCAGCTCGGTCGCGACGGCACCCAGCGCCACCTGGCCGCTGCTCTTCCCTCCCAAGAACCGCAGATCGGCTTCCTCAAACGCCACCCGCACCTGCGCATTCTTCAGCGTCACCGCTGGGCACAGCATCTTCACCTTCTTCCCGACCGCAAACGCCACACCCAAGTCCACACCGTTCTTCGTGAACCCTACCTCCCGCCGCGCCACATCCACCCAGCACCCAATCACGTCCCCCATCCCGAACCTCTCCCCGTAGTCCTCAAACTTCCTACAGTGGCTCTTCTTCCCCGTCCCACCGTACCCAAAGCTCTCGTGATCCGTGCCCAGCTCCAACGACCCCGCCTTCGTCGTCCACCCCACCCGACACAGCCCTTCGTCTTCCACCACGACCTCGTAATACACCGTGCCAGGCCGACCCGAGGGGTCCGACTGACACGACCCACCAGCCAGCGAGACGCCCTTGGTCCCACGCACCCCGCCCCACGCCGCATCCGACCGCGCCTGGCACTGCATCCCGTCCTCCGACACGGCCACGACCGAGCTCCGATCCGCCGCCTTCCGACTCAGCACCAACCGCTCGTCCGGGCAGTCAGCCCCCGCCCCGGCCCCGGCCGCTCCCCCGACGACGCCCTCGTCCTCCCCGGGCCCGCGCCGCAGACGTTCATGCACAATCTGAACAACCGGAAGGGAGAACGCTCCCGTCTTCCCCGACCCAGTCTCGGCCGCGGCCATCACGTCGCCCCCGCCGAGAATCAGAGGCACGACCTCGGCCTGGATATCCGTCGGGAGGCTCCACCCCAGCTCTTCGCATGCTGTGATCAGCTCTGGACAAATACCGACTTCCTCAAACGCAGCCATTGGACGCTCTACCGTTCACGACAGACGAGAAACCCGAGCAGAAAGACTGAGCATCATGCACAATTCACGGGCCGTCGTCGTTGTCTCTCTCTCTCTCTCTCTCTCTCTCTCTCCCGTCGTGTGTATTGTTGCAGTGTATACCTACATTCACTCGAGGGATGATTTGCGGCAACTGGCGATCGCGTGCTCCACTTTGTCCACCGGCGCCTTGGCGAAAAAGCTGGCCGGGTACACGCTACTGCCCCATCTGGGGTGCAAGAGCACGCTGCAACAGCCCGCGTTGGCCGTCTTATACCCCAGCAACGTCACCATCGCCTGCACCTCCCCGTATACCGTGTTCCCCTCTTTGTGCACCTGGCGAGCGAGCAAACGA
>Ga0181582_10003378_pt1 | contig 12836 bp, 8 predicted proteins | sample 071ome_32_FD_132438 | JGI IMG/M metagenome (GOLD analysis project Ga0181582, IMG submission 132438) | Coastal salt marsh microbial communities from the Groves Creek Marsh, Skidaway Island, Georgia - 071405AT metaG (megahit assembly) | ecosystem: Environmental > Aquatic > Marine > Intertidal zone...
GCAGGCTCCTTTCTCACATACCTGACAATCCGGAAGGCGTCCGTCTCCTTGAGGACACGGTCCTCCTTGAAGTCCTCCTCGAAGGAGGGGAACAGAATGTCTCCCTCCGGTTTGCCAAAGACATGGGTCATGAGGAGTTCACCACATTGAGGGAGCGCCAACCGGTAGACCTGGGCTCCGCCCGCAATGAAGATCCTCCGTTCCTCCTTGGGTTCCGGAAGCTCCTCAAGGCTGGCAATGACCTTCACGCCTTCGATCGCCCCGCCCTGCCGGCTGAGGACAAAGGTTTCCCGTCCCGGAAGGGGGCGCCCGATCGAGTCAAAGGTGGTCCGGCCCATCACAAGGATGTGGCCCATGGTGGTCTTCTTGAACCACTTGAAGTCCTCGGGAAGGTGCCACGGGATGTCGGGGCCGTTTCCAATGACTCGATTCTCGGCCATGGCGGCGATGGCAACGTATGGGAACCTCTTCTGCACCCAGCCAACTTAGCGTCCCCGCCCGGAGGTTCAATGTTCTTGTGATTCGCTTCGAAGGTGACTAAGAGTGGACACTGTCAAAACCTGAGATTCCGCCCATGAAATCGGCCATCCCCTCCCTCTCCTTTCGCAGCCTCCTTTCGCTGCTCGCGTTGCTGTCACTTCCCTTCCCCTTGCTTTCCCAGGACGTGCAGGTCTATCTGCTGGGAAAGGGGGAGTTCCATGAGCAGACCTCATCGGCAGCGCCAACCACTGCGGCCGGATACTTTTTCTTCTCCGAAATCGTGACCTACGCACCCGACACCGTCTCCGGCGCCACCGTCCAGCAGGTAACCGCGGCCGGACAGCCTGTCAACAACATGACAGGCGGCCATACCGACATCGAATTCGAGCAGGAGTTCGCCACCAAGGGAGCCATGGATGCGGCCTTTCCCAACGGCGACTTCCGGATTCAGTTCGACACCGTCAACGATGGACCCAAGGACATCACCCTCTCCCTGAACAATGAAAACTACCCGTCGCCCATGCACATCACCAACTATGACGAACTCCAGGGAGTCTCCCCTGCGAGGGAAGTGGTGATCAACTGGGCAGCCGTGGCTGGAGCCACGGAGGACGACGCCATCGACTTCGTCATCGACAAGATCGACGGCATGAACTCCGAGACCGTCTACTCCTCCCCCATTCCGGGAACCGCAGGCTTCCTGAACGGCACCACCACGCAGGCCGTCATCCCCTCCGGCATCCTTGAGCCAGGAACGACCTACGAGGTTGAAGTCTGCTTCTACAAGGTGGAGGAACTCGACATGGACACCTACGGGTACGAGGTCAGTGGCGGTTCAGGCTGGTTCACCTGTACCGTTGCGGAATTCACGACCGCGGCAACCGCACCTGAGGTGGTTCTCTTCGGTGTCCAGAAGTCCGAGTTCTACGTCCAGCCCGCAGGCTTCATGCCTGTCCCGGACGCGACTGAGCCCTACGGCTTCAACGCCTTCGCCATTCCCTTCCGGCAGGACTCCCTGTCAGCCGTCACGGTCTCCATCGTCGGAACCAGCGAATCAGGAATGCTCGACATGAGCGATGGCGAATTCGACCTCGAGGCCGAAGCCAACTCCTCCTCGGAACTCGACATGATGTTCCCGGATGCGGACTACCGCTTTGATTTCACCGCCGGCATGGGGACGCCTCCCTCCGTCACACTCAGCCTCTCGGGCTCCTATCCCACTGCTCCTGAGATCACGAATCTCGGCGACATCCAGGCATCGGACCCGGAGATGCCCATCACGATCACCTGGAATGCGTTCACCGAGGCAGGCCCCAACGACTTCATCCACGTGGAACTGTTCTCCAATGACGGAGGACGGGGCTACCGAAGTGGTCTACCGGGAGGCCCAACCGTCCTTCAGGCCTCCGCCACCTCGATCACCCTTCCGCCGGGATCCCTCAGCTACGGAAAGATCTACGAGATCGAGATAGGCTTCTACAATGTCACCGACCTCGATGACACCACCATCCCCGGTTCCGTAGGCCTTGCAGGATACTCGACGATCACCATCGCCACCATGACGACCAAGTCTCCACCCAGACCCGAGTTCATCGAGTTCGCCATCGACAGCGGAACGCCCGTGACCCGTCTGAAGACCGTCCCAGGTCTCACCTATACGATCGAGACCCTTTCCGACCTGTCGACCACGGGATGGGAGCCTGGCTTCGTCACCAATGCTGTCGCCCGTTACACCTCCCTGGCCGACATGGAGATGACTTCAGAAAACTCGGAACTGTTTTACAGGGCCATGGCTGAAGACCTTGCACAGATGGGAGGCATGTCGGACGGAGATGTGGCTGGAAAGACCTTCCACTTCCTCCATTTCATCAATGCAGGCAGCACCAGCCCCAACACCCAGAGTTCCCTCTCCCTTGGCATTCCTGCCACCCCGGACAACTGGGCGGCCATCTTCAGGGATCCCCAGGACATGGAACCCTATGTCCAGCCTTCCGAAGTCTTCTTCGGATTTCCCGGCGGGCAGAACATGCCGGCTGATGACTCCAACTCCTTTCCGCCAACCTACCAGACCACGGTCATGTCCGGAACCGCACCAGCAGGGGATTTCACCGTCCTGCACCGCGGCAACCAGTATCAGTTCAACCGCAGCACGCCGGACTTCGACAACAATTTCTACCTGCCCTTCGTGACCCCAACCGTCAACACCGATGTCCTCAGCTCAGTCTCATGGTCCTTCTTCACACGGATGCTCAATCCAACGGCTGTGCCAGCGCCCAACGTGACGGACATCCAGCTGCAGATCGATCATAGCAACGGCATGCGCTACAACTCACCGAATCTAAGCCCCTCCACGACCTCCCACACCCTGACCGAAACGATCAACTGGTCCTCAGTCAATACCGTCACCATCGCCTACAACACCAGCGATGGAAACCACTGGGTCGTCTTCTGGAACAAGTCTCAGGACTAAGGCGAGGCAAAGTTCTCTCACGGAGACACAGGGAACACAGAGCGTAGCCGCGCTTGCCGGAGCCTGTGTAAGAACTTGGAGCGAGACGCTCCAATCACCGGCAGGCGGGACGCCTACCGCCACAATAGTGCCGGAATTCATAGAGAACCCGTGGTGGTTCCGCAGCCGCGGGATCTCGTCTGCCGGTTACGGGAGCGTCTCGCTCCCTTTCGGTTGGTCTTTACACAATCAGGCCAAAGCGTGGATCGAGGGGCGTGACACCAAATACCCGGGAATATCAATCCAATCAGTTTTCGGAGTAGCCACCGACGCTCACAGAGCGACGCTACACCATCTCCTCATTCTTCCCCAAGGGCGGACAAGATTTCCGCACTCACCTGTTCGGCGAGCTTCTTGTAGCCGTCCGCAGTGTAGTGCACGTCACCCGGCTTGACGAAGAGTTCAGGCCCGAAGGATCTCGTCAGGGCGTGGAGATCATTGGTGGGAATGCCATGTTTCTTCATCACCTTGCCTGCGACCTGATTGTATTTCTCATCGTCACCGATCCTGCGTCCGGCCTCCCCATCCGGAATCACCGTCGTGCTTGCCCAGATCAATTTGGCATGGGTCGCCTCCAGTCGCTTGACGAGGGCCTCGATGTTCTTCCCATATTGGTCCAGTGGAGTCGTCAGGGTTCCTCTCACCTTGTCCCGTCTGCCCTGCACCTTGGATTCCGGATGCCGGTAGCAGAGATCCCAAAGTCCCCAGTTGAAATGGATCACATCCCAATCCGTGTCTCCGATCCAGTCATCCAGCTTCTTCAAGCCTGTGCCCGTGTGCTCGGCATTCCCCTTGTGATGTCGGACATCCACCTTCCCTTTCAGCATCTCCTTCACATGCGGCGTGTATCCCAAAGAAATCGAGTCCCCAATGATCAACACCTTGGGAAGATCCGCCGCATGGACGTTGGAGAGGAAGAAAAGTGTCAGCAGGACGGCTGTGATGAGGATTCGTTTCATTCTCTAAAGGAAATATTGGCGAACGCGTGTCGGATAGGATGACAACACCCTGAGTCCCTACGAATGAACCGGCAAGGTTTTCCGTTCCATTCATAATGCCCCCTCGCCCGTCCCTTCAGGACGTTTTCCCACTTTGTTCCCAAGTCCCCGGGTTTCACCCGTAGACCTTTCCAAGGTCGTAGAAAACAGCAGCGACTCCGCGTGAGGCTCTCCCCAATTCCTTTCTTTCTTCCTTCCTCATTCACAAACCCTATCTACCGACTTTTCGCGGCGTTCCTTTTCGCACATGCTTCGCCCGTGAAGATTTCCCGCGTTGAAGCCTTTCTGATGTCCTGTCCCATGCCGGAGGTCGTGCGACTTCCCTTCTGGGGTGGCGAACGGACCGTCCTGAAGAGGGATGCCATGCTCATCAAGGTCACGGCCGACAACGGCCTGGTCGGCTACGCCCCCGGTCCCGCGCATGAACGGGCGCAACGGGAGATCCGGGAAACCATCGCTCCCTTCCTGGAGGGCCGCGATCCCAGCCAGTGGCGCTCCTTTGACTTCCAGTCGGAGCTTGAGCTGAAGAAGACCTATCACGCCGTCGAGATCGCCGTGACCGACCTCGCCGCACGATACGAGGGATGCCCCCTCTCGGAGATCATCGGCGGCCGGAAGCGCAAGTCCATCAAGCTCTATGGAAGCGCCGGGATGTACATGGCTCCGGAGGGCTTTGCCGAGGAGTCCAAGGCCATCACCGACCTTGGTTTCCCCGCCTACAAGATGAGACCGGCACTGGGACCGGATGAGGATCTGCGGACCGTGCAGCTCATGAGGGAGGCGATGGGCCCGGACAAGGGCATCATGATCGACGCCCATTCCTGGTGGCGGATGGGCGACAAGTCCTACACTCCGGAAATGATCACCGAGCTGGCGAAGGAGCTGAAGGCCTACTCCCCCACCTGGCTGGAGGAACCCCTTCCCCCGGATGACCACGATGCCTACCGGGCATTGATGAAGGAGGACGTGATCCCCATCGCCACCGGTGAGCACGAGCAGGACGAGGCGGGATTCAGGGATCTCATCCAGACCCGCGCCGCCCACTACATCCAGGCGGACCTCTGCTGCCAGGGTGGTTTTGAGATGGGGGACCGGATTTTCCAGCAGGTGAAGGATGCCGGACTCCGTTTTGCCTTCCACTCCTGGGGAACCATGCTGGAGGTGCTGGCCGCGGCCCACCATGGCGTTTGCTGGGAGGAAGAGGTGGTGGAATGGCTGGAATGCCCGTGCTATTCCAACGATGGCAAGCCGGGGATGTATCCCTTTGCCGCCTCCGACGAGATCCTGAAGTCACCCCTCGACATCCAGGACGGATACCTCCAGATGCCCGATGGCCCGGGCCTGGGGATCGAGATCGATGAGTCCGTGGTGGAGAAATATCCCTTTATTCCGGGGCCTTGGTCCTACTTCAGGCTCGATTCACCTGCCGAAACCGTGGCAGTCACCGGAGACCACAGCGTCAAGTGGGTGGAGACCGAAGACAACATAGGCTGATAAGGTGGCAAATTCGGTACCTGAAAAGCTTGATGAAAACGAAGTTGTGTCCTACCTTCAAACACGATGAACACCCAGCAAAAGATCGGTCTTGCCTTGTCCTCCCTGGCCATCGCTGCAGCCATTTTGCTTCAGAAGTTCGGATCCATGTTGTTTCGCCCGGAACAGATCACCAACATTGAGATTGTTCCGGCCCCACCCGACCTGACACCGACGCTGATTTTCCTGTCGGTCAACTGGAGCGTTCTGGTGCCGCTTGCACTCGTTTTTACCGGCGGCATTTTCTGCATGATGCTTCCCCTTCGTCGTGAAGAGGAGCCCCAGCTCGTCGAGATCAAATACGTCCACTAATCCCGAAGGCGCCGGACGCCCGGCGTGAGGGCAGATTTTTCTCCACTCCACGGAGACGCGAATGACGCGGCTCCGTGGATTTCTTTTTCTTTCGCTCTTGCATTCCACCTCTCAAACCGCACTCTTCCCGATCTTTCCGGCCGTCATCCGATGGTTGGGAAACCTCACTATGGAAGAGCACATACAGGTAGAAGGTAAGATTGTCTCCGTTTTGGCGGGCACCATGTTTCGTGTTGAACTCAGCAATGGGCATCAGGTTCTCGCCCATATCTCAGGCAAGATGCGCAAGCGCTTCATCCGCCTCACTGTTGGTGACCGCGTCAAGCTGGAGATGTCCCAGTATGACCTCAACAAGGCCCGCATCGTCTACCGCCTCCGTTAGAACTTCCTGAAGAGGCCCTCGTCCGGCCCCACTCCCTTGAAAAGGGGATGCTTCCTTTCGATTCCCAAGCCGTCTGATCCGTCCCGAAGTTCCGGGAAAGTCGCGTGCGTTCCCTTCCCTTCCGGTAATCCCAGGTTCAGCCTGTGCCTGGAGTCGTTCGAGTACCAGCGGTTCCCATCCAGCTTGAAACTGTCCGGATCGGTTCCACTCCCCACGTTCACGCCAATCCGGACCCTTCGGTCATAAACCACCACGTTCTCCTGGAACATTCCTTTCTGGCAGGGTGGAAAACGTTCTCCCCTGGATTCCTGAAGGACCCGAAAGACCCACTTCTCCGGAAAGACGATCAGGTTCCGTCGGACCGAGCAGCGATTCGCGTTCACAAAGGCGACCGCAGCCATCCCTCCGCTGAAGAGGTTGTTGTGCACCTGGATCTCCTCCCCCTCGAAACGGGCATCCTTCGGTCGGAAATAGGGCAGCCCTGTGGAACCACCGACGTTGACTCCCCTGTGCCCCGTGTTCTGGAAGAAGTTGTTCCTGATCGTAATGCGCGAGGATCCACCCTTGGCCTGCACGCCACTCTGTTCATCGGAATCCGGAAGGCCCTTGAAGAAGCAGTTCTCGATCACTCCATTGTGGCATCCAACCATATCCACACCCGAACCACCCCAACCCTCAACCAGGCAGTGGATGACCTTGAACTCATCCAGGCCCGACAGCTTGATCGCATCGTGGTTGCCTTGTCCTGAGGTCCCGGTGATGGTCAGGTCCTCAAGGATGACCCCGGTTGATCCCAATCCACGATTGCCCCCATCATCCACGTTGATGCCGTTGCCAGGAAAGTCCCGGGCCACCAGTCCCTTGAGAGTGACATGGCTGCAACACACCAGGTGACAGGAGAAGCTGCCTCCGCGAAAGACCGGTCTTGAATCCGGATCCAGGGCCTCAATGATGACCGGGCGATCAATAGTGCCCTTGATGCCGGTCAAGGTCAGTCCACCACGATAGTTGCCCCCGCGTAACTTCAGGTGATCCCCGGCCTTCAATCCGGACAAGGCCGCCCTCAGTTGCTGGTCACCTGATACAATGATCTCAGCAGCCTCCGTGCACATGATTCCCTGATGAAGGCACGAGAAGAGGGCAACGCACAACAAGGGCAGGAGCTTCAAACAGCGGGAAGGCATCCCAAAAGCTGACAGTTTTGACCGACAGCTCAAGCGGAATCCCCAACCGCCTGCAGCTGACTCCTTGCTTCTCAAGCATTGAGCAACGTGCTACACCTCCGATGCGTCGAACAGGGAACTCTCGAACTCCAATCCAGTCTCAAAGTCCATTCCACAACAAAGACCTTCATGAAATACTTCATCAGGATCCTTGCCCCAGTCCTTGCCCTGTTCTCCTCGTTCACGCTCCAGGCCGTTGAGGTCGGAATCCTCCGTTCGACACTGTCGGCATCCATCTCCAATGGTGACGGCGATGACGACCTGGCCTCCCACTACAACGGCCAGACAGGCATGAGTGCCACCTTGATCTCCGGGGTTCTCGATGCAGCGGCCGTCACTCCCTACGACCTTTTTGTCATCATGCTTCCGGACGACGCCTTTGCCATGGATGAAACCGCCGTCCTTTCCGATTACGTCAATGGCGGAGGCACCCTGCTACTCATTGGAGAGCAGAACGGATTCTCATCGACCGAGAATGGCCACCTCAACACCCTGATGGCCAGCCTGGGCAGTTCCATGTCCCTGGAATCCCAGTCTCTGGGCAGCGGCTTCGAAACAGCGTCGGGAAACCAGATCGCCAACCACCCGATCAACCTCAACATCACCTCGCTCAACTTCGGGAACGTCAACTCCATCTCAGGTGTGGCCTCCGGCAATGAACTGATTTTCACGTCCGGCCTTGGCAACGTCTGGGCCGCCACTGAAAACATCGGCCGCGGCCGCATCGTTCTGCTCGCTGATTCCAACCTCCTTTCCAACATCGAGGATACCGGGAGCAACGACAATGGAAGCTGGTTCAGCAACGTCGCCGCCATCGCCGCCGGTTGCGCCCGTGTTCCTGCCGATGCCATTGCCTGGTGGCGCGCGGAAGACAATGCCCTCGACACCGTGGGTTCCCACCATGGCACCTTGGTCAATGGAGCCACCTTTGCGGACGGGCGCGTCAACCGGGCCTTCTCCTTCGACAACTCACTGAACGCCGCCATCCAGGTAAGCGCTCCAGCCGAACTCACCTCCCCCACCCAGTTGTCCGTCGAGGCATGGGTCTATCCGCACAGTTTCCCAAATGGGGCTCCGGCCATTGTCAGGAGGAAATCATCAGCAACCCCGGCTCCGCAATTCACGCTCGCATTGGGCGATGGCATCAACTCCGGATTCCCCCATTTCAATGCGGGCGCGGACGGTGCCGGTCCTGTCTCCACAGAAGCCATTCCGCTCAACACGTGGTCCCACATCGTAGGCACCTTCGATGGCACCACGGCGAACATCTACGTCAACGGAGTGTTGATGGACAGTGATACCGCCACAGGCAGCATTCCAAGCAGCAGCAACGACCTGTTCATCGGGAACTCAGTGGATCTCTCGGACCGCGGCTTCGACGGACTGATCGACGAACTGGCCATCTACACCCGGGCACTGACAAGTGAGGAGGTCGCCTCCCTCTTCAACTCAGGCGGCAACGGCAAGTGCGTTCCAACCCTCTCCCTCCCGAAAGGAGCCATCAGCAGCTGGCAGGGCAACGGCAATGCCAACGACTCCATCGGAAGCAACCATGGAACGCCTCAAAACGGCGTCACCTATGGCCCTGGCATCGTCGGGCAGGCCTTCCACTTCGATGGCAACAACCAGTTTGTGGAGGTTTCTGACTCCGCCACATTGGACGTGACCTCCGCCTTCACCCTGGAAGGGTGGGTTCGCTTCGATTCCTTTCCGGACGGAGAGCCACAGATCATCGCCTCCAAGGGATCCATCGCCGGCGCAGGCACGACTTCCTAAGCACTTTGGTATGACGAGGACTCCCAGGTCATCTCAGGTGCGGCGAACAACAACTCCGGGGGCTCCAACACGGTCAGCTTCGGCCCGTTCACGGATACCACCGACTTCCATCACGTCGCCCTGATCTACAACGGATCCTCCCTTATCCTCTACGTGGATGGCGACGAGAAACAAACCGCAGCCCTCTCAGGCACCATCCTCAACACCTCTGTCCCTTTCTACATCGGGAAAAGATCGGGAGCCGGTGCCGATGGAAATGGGGATCCGATGATTGGATCCGTCGATGAACTCACCCTCTACAACACCGCCCTTTCTCCGACCGACATCGCCGCCATCCATGCAGCCGGTGCCATCGGCAAATCCACATCCATGGGGACAACCTACACCTGGTTTGGCAGTTCGGGTGACTGGTCGGAAGGAGCAAAATGGTCACCCCAGGGAGTACCTGGCCCTGCCGATCACGCCGTCATCCATGCAGGAGTCATCGGTCTCGATTATTCACCGGTGGTCGCTTCCCTGACCTTCACCGGCGGCACCATTGCCGGAGCGAACAACCTGACCGTCAACGACGAGCTCGAATGGTCGGGCGGCACCTTTTCGGGAATCGGCTCACTGTCCCTTCCTCCAGCAACGCGCACCTTTCTGGAAACCGACAACACCAAGACGATTCAGTCCACCTGGACCATCAACAACGGCGGCTACGCGATCTGGAATGGCACCGGAAACATCGCGGGAAGCAACGGCAGCCTTTTCGAGAACAATGGCACCTTTGAGATCAGGAATGCGCAGACCATCGACTACACCAGCATCGGCTCCCAATGCCTGTTCCGAAACAACGGAACGATCCTGAAAACGGTGACAGGCGCCACCGTCATGGACTTCCAGTTCGAGAACAACGGCGTTGTGGACGTCCGCGCCGGTACCATCAACTACGTTTCCATCAGCACCTTCAATGACGGCTCCTCCTTGCTGGGTGAAGGCACCGCCGTCCTTGATGGCTCCACCTACACCCTGAACGGAACCATCACCGGTGACGGCCTGCAGTTCCAGGAAGGCGCCCTCGCCGGGACTGGAACCATCACCGGCAAAATGACCTGGCTGGACGGACAGATGTCCGGCAGCGGCAATTCGTTGACCATCGCCGACACGGGTTCCCTCAGGATCACCGGGAGCGGAAGCCCTTTCCTGCAGGCTGGATTCACGTTGAACAATGACGGGACCCTGACCATTGAGAACACCGGCACCTTTCTGCTGTCCAACGCCCCCGTCATCAACAACAGCGGCCTGATCGAGATCACGTCCAATGTCTTCATGGACTACAACAACACGGGATCCCAACCCTCCCTGAACAACACGGGGACCCTTCGCAGAACCACCAGCTCCGGAACGGCGATTCTTGATCTCGTCCTCAACAACACTGCCCCCGGAAAAGTGGAGGTCCAGTCGGGACAGCTTTCCCTTTCCCTCGGAGGAACAAGTGATGGGACCTTCGATGTGGGGGATGGCCTCTTCCTCAACTTCTCCGGGGGCACCCATATCATCAATACGGGCACTTCCTTCACCGGGTCGGGGACAAGCCGCGTGGTTGGGGCTTCCCTCCAGTTTGATGGCGACGCCACATCCGACGGCATCTTCGAGCTTTCCTCCGTAGGCTCCAGCTTCTTCCTTGGAACGGGAATGCTCACCATCCAATCGGGAGGCCACTTCGAATGGTGGGGAGGCACCATGAGCGGACCAGGCACCACGTTGATCGAGGATGGAGCCACCTTGTCCATTTCCACCGATGCGACAAAGGCCATCCGGAATGGCTGGACCCTTCACAATGAGGGCATGACAACCTGGACAGGCACGGGCGACATCGATGGATTCAATGGCGGATTGATCGAGAACGCCGGATTCTGGGAAATCCAGAATGATGCGAACTTCGACTACACCAACACGGGAAACCGGCCCAGTCTTGTCAACACGGGCACCTTCAGGAAGACCACGGCAACCGGCGACTCGACCATCGAGTTCACCCTGAGCAACAGCGGCACCTTCGATGTCCAGACCGGAACGGTTTCCCTGCCCGTCAACGGCGAGTTCCAGGAGGGCAGCTCCTTTACGGGTGATGGAAGGTTCAGGGTTACCGGAAGCGAATGCTCCATCACGGGCAATGTCTCAGGCCCCGGACTGGAGATCCAGGGCGGCACACTCCTTGGAGGCGGTGGCACGGTGAATGGGGAACTCCATTGGACCGGAGGTGTCTTCCGCAGCGGAACCCTGAACATTGGCGAATCCGGACAGCTCTTTCTGGAAGGCCCTTCAACCAAGACCTTGAACAGCACCTTCATGCTCAACAATTCAGGCACGCTCACCTGGACGGAGGGCACGCTCACCTCCGCCAACCAGCCGACCATCAACAACTCGGGACTCTTCGACATCCAGACCGACGCCTTCTTCGACTACACCAACACCGGAGGGGAACCCACCATCAACAATACAGGCACCCTCCAGAAGTCGGCAGGAACCGGGACGGCAACCCAGACCCTTCTCACAGGTGCCAGCTTCACGGGCATGGGCACCCACCGCATCCAAGGCACCGGTGAAGTGCAGGCAAATGGAGACACCTCCGTCCCGGGCAACCTTGAACTTGCGGCAGGGGGCATCCTGTCCGGAACAGGAACGATCACGATCACGGGTACCATGGACTGGAGCGGCGGCATCCAGTCCGGATCCGTTACCACCCTGATCGATGACGGCTCCACGCTTACCATCTCCGGAAGTGCACACAAGGAGATCTCAAGCCTGCGTACGATCCAGAATGATGGCATGGCAACCTGGTCCGGCAGCGGTGATCTTCGCGGCCGCCTCGGAGGGCAGATCGTCAATAACGGAACGCTCGAGATCCAGAACGACCAGACCTTTGACTACATCAACATTGGCGACAGGCCGTCCTTCTTGAACAGCGGAACCATCCGAAAGACCTCGTCCACCGGGACCACCACCATGGACTTCTCCATGACAAACACCGGTGTTATCGACGTCGAGGGTGGCATTTTCCAGATCGTCGTGGCCAGCACCCTGGGCGACGGATCCATGTTCATCGGTGCCGGAAAGACCCAGTTGACCACGGCCGCCTTCAGCATCAGCGGCCAACTGGGAGGTCCAAGCCTGGAGTTCGAGAGCGGCACCCTGACCGGGACAGCGACGCTCAATGGAACGCTCTCCTGGACAGGGGGCTTCATCACCGGAAACCATACTCTCACCATTGCGGAAACCGGTACCATCCAGATCTCAGGAGCTTCCACCAAGCGAATCGAAAACCTGATAACCATCAACAACGAGGGCACCATCACCCTAGCCGGTAGCGCCAACTTGGGCGGAAGAAATGGCGGCACGATCAACAACAGCGGCACCTTCGACATCCAGAACGACCAGGGCCTCGATTACGAGAACTTCGGAGACCAGGTCTCCTTCAACAACAGCGGCACCCTCCGCAAGTCCTCAGGCACCGGAACCTCCCTCTTCGATTTCAATTGCTCAAACTCGGCAACCGTGGAGATCCAGTCCGGAACCCTGGATTTCAGGAGCACCTACAACCGGACGGACGGACAGACCTCGCTCGCGGGAGGCAACCTCAC
>Ga0181582_10003379_pt1 | contig 12835 bp, 9 predicted proteins | sample 071ome_32_FD_132438 | JGI IMG/M metagenome (GOLD analysis project Ga0181582, IMG submission 132438) | Coastal salt marsh microbial communities from the Groves Creek Marsh, Skidaway Island, Georgia - 071405AT metaG (megahit assembly) | ecosystem: Environmental > Aquatic > Marine > Intertidal zone...
CGGAGGGGCGCGACCACCTCGTCCTGGCCGACATGGGGTGCCGGAACACGGTGTTCAACGCCCAGGCGCAGAGCGGGGTGCGGCACATGCGCACCTGGGCCATGGCCGGGGTCGGGTGGATGCGCGTCGAGCTCGTCGACGAGCCCCCGAGCGCCGTGGAGCCCCTGCTGGAGGGGTACCGCGCGGTGCTTGGGGGGGTGTCCCGGGCGGCCGACCACTGGGCCTTCCTGGAGGGCATCCCCGACGCCAACGGCAGGGTGCACGGGGTGACCGAGGGGTCGCTCAAGGCGGTCAAGGAGGTGCAGGCGTCCAGCATGAAGCTCACCGCCTCGGCACTGAAGCAGAAGCAGAGCCGGGGGGAGTTCATCCACTGAACTGGCGCGGGGCCCCCTGACCGAGGAGCAGCTCGTGGGGTGGCCCCCGCTGGGTGTTGAAGGGCCCGCATGCTCCCGCGCGCGTGCGGGGTCCTGGTTGCGGCGACAAGCACCCGTGCGCTTCAGCGGATTTCAGCTCCATCGCCCTTGCTGGCGCATCGCGGCGAAATCCCGAGGTGAGTGGCTCCCGGCCTTTTCCCCGGCCGCGTCGCCCAAGGTCTACCGGGTGACAGGGAGTCGGTCGCTATGGAAGCACACTCGATCGTTGAAGGGCCAGGATCCAAATAACATCGCACCCTTCGAATATTCGCAGAACGCGACCGGCTCAAGCAACGGCCTCCTGATGGCTACCCACGCCAGGACCATGCTGGCGGGGGCGCGCGTGCGCGCCCCCCGCCCGCGCACCTCCCGCGGGCACGCCATCCCGACCCCGCCCCTCTCGGGCGCGGCGGCGAACCTCGCTGCCCCCCCCCGCGGTGTCGCCCCCCGCGCCGCTGGCGACGACGACGACTTCGGGCGAGCCGACAAGCGCCGGGTCATGGAGGACGAGCTCAAGGACCCGGGCAACTTTCTCGAGTACTTCCTCCCCCGCCCGATCCGCCTCACGGTGTTCGGGTTCTCGGCGGCGTCGTGCCTGATCGGGACGGTCATCGCGGCGGCCCAGGCCCTCTCCCCGGCCGTGGCGTTGGGGGGCAACCCTGGGCAGACGGCCGCGATCGACCTGGTGGGCGCCGCGGTGTTCGGGGCCATCTTCGTCTCGGACCTCCGCGGGCAGCAGAGGAGGATCGAGCGCCGCGCCGAGGTCAAGAGGCGCCAGATCGAGTTCGGCGACCGCGAGGTCTTCGTCAACCAAGAGGGGGAGCGCATGTCCAAGCTGAAGGAGGTCGACGACGACTGGATCCTCCGCCGCCTCGAGCGGTTCGGGAAGCGCGACAACATGCCGTACGTCGGCCCTCGGAAGGGCGCCGCGCTCCAGGGGGTGCTCCGCGACGCCCGGCCCCGGCACCCCGTCGAGGTGGGCACCATGTGCGCCTACTCGGCTATCCTCCTGGCCCGGGTGCTCGAGGACCTCGACCGGGAGGACGGGAGGGAGGCCGGGGCGGAGGACCTGCGGAGGCTCGTGACGATCGAGAAAGACCTCACGTGGTACCTGGTGGCCCGGCGCTACCTCTGGCAGTGCAGCCAGGGGGCCGCCAACGCGGTGCCCGGGGCGCGGCTGATGCGGCTGGGGGACCGGGTGGACGTGCGGCTGGGGGAGGCGACGAGGGCGCTCGGCGAGTGGAAGGGGGAGAAGATCGACTTCCTGTTCCTGGACGGGACCCCGGGGGAGACGCTGGGCTACCTGCGGGCGGCCGAGCCGCACCTGGCCCCGGGGTGCGTCGTGGTCGCCGACAACGCCGGGGTGTTCGCCGAGGGCGGAATGAAGCCGTACCTCGACTACGTCCGCGGGGACGCCAAGTACAGCAGCAGCCGCTTCATCGAGTCGACCTTCGACTTCCGCGAGGACGTCAGGGACGGCCTCGAGGTGTCGGTGTTCGCGGGGTAGGGCTGGGCGACTTGCCCCATCAATGCGGGTCACAGCCCGTCCCGGAAGTCCCGCACCGCGTCAGCAAAGGACGCGTCCCTCACGAACCCCATGGCCGTCGCGTTCGCGGCTGTGAAGTCGTACGGCCAGCCCCCCACTATGCCCTTGATCCGCTCGTCGGGCTGCCACCGGATCCGCCCCACCGCCTCGTCCCCGGCCACGCCCCGGAGGGCCTCGACCATCTCTCCCACCGTCACGCTCAGGCCGGGGAGGGCCACGGCCCGGCTCCCCACCCAGTCCTCGGCCGGAACCTCGGCCGCCCGGACGAGGTTGGCCACTGCCGCGCGCGGGGATGAAACCCACAGCCGCGTGTCGCGCCCCACGGGACAGACGGCCTCCTGGCCCGCCAGCGGCTCGCGGATGATGGAGCTCGCGAAGCTGCTCGCTGCCTTGTTCGGGGCCCCGGGGCGCACCGTCACCGTCGGGAGCCGGACGGCGCGGCCGTCGACGAACCCCCTCCGCGAGGCGTCGCACACAAGCAGCTCCCCCGCCGCCTTCTGGGCGCCGTAGCTCGACTGCGGGGTGAGGATGTGCCCGTCGCTGATGGGGTGCACGAGCTCCCCGCCGTAGACGGCGACGCTGCTCGCGAAGACCAGCACGGGCGCGGTGCCGAGCCGGCGCAGGGCGTCCAGGAGGGCCACCGTGCCCGCCAGATTCACGGCCATTCCGGCGTCGTAGTCGGCCTCGGCGTGGCCCGAGACGACGGCGGCGAGGTGGAAGACGACATCCACGTCCCCGGGGATGGCCCGGGCGACGTCGGCTGCGTCGGAGATGTCGATCTGCTGGTGTCGGACCGCGACCTCTCCGGCAGGAACCGGGGCGGCGGGCGGGACGGCATCCAGGAGGAGGATGCTTGTCACGGGCGCCCCCCTGAGCGTTTTCGCGTCCTGGAGCCGCTGGCAAAGGCGGAAGCCGAGAAATCCGCACCCTCCCGTGATGACGACCTTCATTATCGCGCAATGTCGGATGGCAACGTGTCCAGTGCGCATCCAAGGGGCAGGGCGGGTCCGTAACAGTGGACCACTGTGGTCCAGGGTCGCGGAAGACTGGGAGACCCCCCAAGGAGAGGATTCGCGGGCACCAGGTGCCCGGCACCATGCGCACCTCCGAGGGGCACAGAAGAGGATGCCGGGCCGTCCGGAAGGGGTCATGCCCGCGAGAGGTTGAGGAACTCTAGCCACTGGGGCAGGCGCGGTCGAGAGAAAGTGGGCACGAAGAGGCAGTGTCGAGGGGGAACTTGCGCACACCGCTGCGATAGCACTTCGTGCCGGGAACATGGGCTTTGAGGACAACCATGCCATGGTGAGATGCCCCTGGCGCGACATGACCCAGGCGTGACAATCTCGCGGCCTCGCCTCGTTTGGACTGAACAACATCCTCGCATGCCGAAGTCCTGTCCCGCTCAGTCCCGTCGGGAGCCAGTTGTGGGCCCGCTCACTGATAATACCACGTCCATTCCGCCCGAAATATCCAGGAGTCGCGGCCGTTGTCCCCATCGTGGGGCTCTCGGGTCGCGGCCAGCGCTTGCGGACTGTCCCAGTCCTGCTCCGATGCCCCTCACCTTTCTCGGCCTCGGTCTTCTCGCTGCCGGTCCCAGCGACGGGTAAATCGCCCCAATCGGCGATTTACTTGCTTAATCATGTGGTGCACCCACCATTCCCCCGGTTTCTCTCCGCCCGCAGGTGCTGGAGCGCGCCTACGGGGCGTCATGCAACATCCGGAGGGGGCTGGTGAACCTTTCCACGACGTCTCGGTCCGCCGTGGCCTTCATCTGCGCCCACGTGGCCATCATACACGACACGGACACCGGGTGAGTGCGGCGCTCCCCCTGCCGGCGGGGCCCCTGGAGCGGCAGGCGCCCCTCGGAACTCGACACCGCCCCCGTCCCGCGCCGCCGGGGCGCTCCTGACCCCGCCCCCGACCCCCCCGCGCGCACTCGCAGGGCGCAGCTGATGCTGCAGGGCCACTGCAACCCAATCTGCGGGCTCGCCACCAATCCGTCCCGCACCCTGGTCGTCTCCGCGGACATCGGGCCCGACTCGATGGTCATCATCTGGGACGCCCACACGGGCGAGCCGCTGCAGACCATCCCGTGCCCGACGCCGTACGGGTTCCGGTCGATCGACATGTCCCCCGACGGTTCCATGATTGCTGTCGTCACGGCACCCCCCGCTCAGCAGGTGCACATCTGGGAGCTCGGCCCCTCCAAGTCGGGCGGGATCCTCGCTTCACACGTGGCGGCCGGGGTCGTGCGGCCCGATGACACGCACCGGATGATCGCCTTCTCGTGCAACCGGACGCTGGAGCTCGTGAGCCAGGGGAGGAAGTCCATCGCGTTCTGGGCGCCGCACCCGGCCGCCCCTGAGCGCCTGGTCATGTCGGAGCCCACCCTTGCAGCCTCGGACTTCAACCAGAGCGTGGGGGAGTTCACCATGTCGAGCTTCATCCCGGGGACGTCACTTGCGTGCACGGGGACGGTCGACGGGGACCTGATCGTGTGGTCGCCCAAGGAGGGGGCGAGAGAGGTCGGGGACCGCATCGCCACTAAGATGGTCCGCCTGCACAATGCTCCGCTGACGTTCGTGACCACGGTCGGCAACCTGCTGGTGACGGGGGGTGCCGAGGGCTTCGTGCGGCTCTTCGACTCGAAGCTCCGCATCACGGCGTGGTTCGAGGAGATCAACGCCGGGCATATCACGAGCATCGCGTTCGCCGGCACGGAGCACCGCCCCATGGGGCGGCTCTCGGATATCGGCACCAGCTACGCCACGCACACCTCGGACGCCGCGGCCCCTTTGAGCCGCCTGGACCTCCCGGACTTCGTTGTGTCCACGTCCAAGCAGGCCATCGTTCACGTGAGCGCCAGCAGCTTCGAGGACCGCAGCCCGCCTCGGCCCATCATGCAAGGGGTCACGGGCCAGATCACGTCGCTGGCAGCCCACCCTCGGGTTGCGCGGGTGGCGCTGTGCACGCGGGCAGGGCGCGTGGAGGTGTGGGACTGGAGCCAGCACCAAATGGTGTCGTCGGCGGCCCTGCCCTCGGGTCTCCTCCCCTACACGCTCAGGTTCAGCCGCACGGGCGGCCTGCTCATCGTCGGGTGCGTGACCGGGCACACGTTCATCCTCGACGGGGCGTCGCTGCGGGAGACGGCCAGCCTGCGCAACACGCGCGAGGCCATCGTGCACGCGGACATGAACCTGAAGAGCGATTGCCTGGTCATCGCGGACGCGGAGGCCAACGTGATCCTGTACAGCAAGCAGCGGTCGCGAGGGGTCCTGCAGTGGGACCCGATCGGCAAGTACAAGGGGCCCGCGGGGGGAATCGCGGGCGTCATGTTCTGCGAGCGGACGGTGAAGGGCCGGTCGGAGGAGATCCTCGTGGCGTGCGGCGCCGACGCGTCCATCATCGAGTTCGACCTCGGGGCGTGCTCCCTGGCGAACGGCATCGCGCTCAGCGAGCGGACCAAGCCGCCCAACACCTTCCCAGGGGAGCCGGTGACGTGCGTCGACGTCCGCGGCGAGGGCCCCGGGGCCGTGCCCCTCTGCGCCCACCAGGGCCCCAACACGAGCTTCATCTGCGCCGACAGCACCCTCAAGCTGCGCGTCGTGGACGTTGACAGCGGCCGGGTTATGAGCACCGTCCTCGGGCCCACCTTCGGGGGCAACGTGAAGCTGCTCCGGGCCTTCAACGCCCAGGACGCGGGCACGCCGTGCCTCGCCTACGCGACGGAAGAGAAGGTGTGCGGGATCATCGTGGGGCCCCTGGACGGCTGCCCCGAGAAGACCCTGGGCGTCATCGCCCACCCGGGGCCCATCAGCGGCCTCGCGGTGGCCCACGACGGGTCGCGCATCTTCACGGCGTCCGCGGAGGACCCGATCGTGAACGTGTGGAGGGTCGCCCCGGAGGCCGCGGCGGCCATGGGACAGCGCGGCGGGGAGGTGGCCGACTGGGCCGGGGCGATCGAGGGCGGCCTGGACGGGGAGCTGATGCAGGAGATGCTCGACACGTTCTACTACTGCCAGGTGCTGGCGCAGCAGGACCCCACACTGCAGCACGTGCCGGGCAAGATCCCCTCCCAGCTCGTGGTGAACTTCCTCATCTCCCTCGGCGTCTTCATCAGCGACAAGGAGATGAAGCAGATCAACCGCGAGTTCCGGGACGGGGCCAAGGCCAGGCACGGGGACGCCTACCGGGCCCACACGCAGCACGTGTCGTTCGAGGAGCTGGTGCGCATCTTCGTGAACCACCGGCCCGTGGGGGGGGTGCTGCAGCAGGAGGTCGAGGGGGCCTTCCGGGACCTGCAGAAGTGGGTCATCGAGCCCCACAGCGACGACGAGGACGCCCCCAAGCGGTCCTCGATGCGCGCCCGCAGCCCCGAGAGCCGGCCGGGCATGCACGCCGAGCGTTCGGGGACCACGTCGACGGCGCAGCCGCAGAACGTCCACCGGATCGAGGACCTGCCCGAGGACATGGTCGCGAGCGGGTCGCTGTTCCGGCACCGCATCGTGGAGGCGCTGGAGAAGTACGGGGAGAAGATGGACGCCGGGGAGCAGGCGCAGGTGGCGCAAAAGCTGCTCGGCCTGACGCGGCTGCAGGAGGCCATCCCCGAGGTGTGCAACCCCGCGGACTTCATGGAGCAGGTGCTGGGGTTCGTCCGGGACTGAAGGCCGGGTAGCATGGCGGTTCAAACAGGCGAGCGGCGCTGGGGGGCGGGCGGGCGCCGCCCGGCGCACAGCCGGGGGCGAGGGGGCGGCCCTGCCGGGGGCCTCACCAGCGCTCGATGGCCTCGGAGATCCTCTCCAGCGTGGCGGCGACCGGGCTGGCCACGACGCGGTCGAAGAGAGACGAGCCGCCCTTCTCCCCGCGGCGGGCGGGCCCCGGCGCGGCCCCGGCGTTGGCCGCGGCCTCGGCGTCCCGGAGCTGGCGGACCTCCTCCAGGAGGCCGCTGTCGCCGTGCACGTCGACGCTCTCGAGGACGGTGAGGCGGCCCAGGGCGTCCTCCCTGTCCGCGGCCTCCCTGGCGCCGTTGAGCGCCGACTCGGCCTCGTGGAGCGCCCCGACGTGGGACGCCGCGACCTCGAACCGCTCCCCGTCCAGCTCGAGGGGGTCGAGCACCGTCAGGCGCTCCAGGGCCTCCCCCCCTCCCGGGATGCGGCCCTCGGCGGCGAGGACGGCCTCCTCGCCCTTCACGAGCCGGATCTCCTCGAGGCGCTCGGGGGCCGAGGGGGAGCCGGGGGCCGCGGAGGAGCGCGCCGGGGGGCGGCGGCCGCCGAGCACCTCGGCGAACATTTTGAAGAGTCCGCGGGGGCCCCCGTCAGCGCCCTTCTTGCCTCCCTCCCACCTCTTGCGGGCGCCCTTGTGTCCGGGCGCGGCGATGCCGTACGGATAGAGCTCCCCGTCCGGCGCCGCGCGAGTGCGCGCCGCCGCGGCGGCGTCCGCCAGGATCTCCCCCCACGCCCCGGCCTCATCTTCTCCGCTGTCCTGGATCCGGAGCGTGCCCCCGCGGGCCTCGAGGTTCCCCTCGTCGGCGAGCTGGGGACGCTCGCGACCGAGCCCCGCCGCCCCCTTCCCCCCGGGGGACGGGCCCTTCCCCGGGGACCCCGCCCGGATGGTCCCGGTGCGGGGCACCGTGGAAACCGTGGCGCGGACCTCCCCGACCCCCGGGGCTAACTCACCCTCGAAATGCACGAACCCCAGACGGCCCTCCTCGCGCGCGAACGGGACCCACACGCGGTCGTGCGGGTCGCGCTCCTCGCCCGGGGCCGGGGGGGCGTGGAGGGGGTCCGAGCTGTACGGGTGGAGGGGCAGGTCTGCGGCGCCGGGGCAGGACGAGGGGGGCGGGGATGGACAGGGGGAGGCGTCCGCGGTGGGAGGCGTCGGTGGGGGCGGCACGGCGGGGGACGCGTGGCGGGGGACGCGTAGCGGTGGTGGCGGCCCGGCGGGGGGCGCGTGGCGGGGGTGGCGGCCCGGCGGGGGGCGCGTGGCGGGGGCAGGCCCTCTCCTCACCTCCCTGTGCCTGGCCCGGGTGCGCCTCGACAAGGTGGTGCTCGAGGTGGGACCCGTCAACCACGGTGATCGCGCGGACCTGGTCCGGCCTGTAGGAGGGGGACGGAGGCGGGAGAGCCGCTTGACGGCGGGGAGGGTAGGGTGCGGGCGGGGCCGGGGTGCCGGGGTGCGGTGCGAGGGGCGGCAGGGGCGGGGTCCCGGGGGCACTCACTTGGCCTCGTCCCAAGGCTGAGTGCTGATGATGGCTACGCGGGAGACCTTCCAGCCGCCCTGCTGCGTGACGAAGAGCGTCATGCGGGTGAGCTGGTCGTGGTCGCGGCCGCGGACGTGGAAGCGTTCGCGGACGGCCACGTTGGCGTGGGCCTCGTCGCCGTCGTCAGATAGCTGGATGTTGGTGAGCTCGGCGACTTCGCTTGAGACGTGGCGAGCGCCCTCGAAGCGCTCCATGAAGTCGGAGCCCAGCGTTTCGACCCTCCCGTCGGGAAGGGCAAGCGTGGCGTCGTCCGCCAGGCGCTCCTGGAGCCACGCGCGGGTGCCCCACGCGGCGTCGACCTCGTTGCGAAGGAACGAGTGGACGAAGTGCGACACCTGCTCGTCAATCTGCGTCCGGCTCCCGTCCGAGGACTTGCGGAAACGGGCTACCTGCGAGGTGTGCGGGTAGTGGGCGCGGGCGTTGTGGCGTCCAGCGGCGGCACGGCGCGGCTGGTCGGCTCGAGGGGAAAGGGCGGTTGCGCGGCATTGGGGCAGGTCGTTTGCCGTTACAGCGTTTGGGCGGCCTTGCGCACGTTCCGAGGACGGACTCGGCATCGTTAAGAGATAGACGTGCAAAAGATGCCCAGAAGACACCATGGCGTGAAACATACAGCGGGATAGTACGGGTAAGCGCCCGGTAAAGGGGAAAAAGCACACGGGGGCGATTGTCCCGACGGGTGGCACTTGAGGTTTATTATGCCCTTCCGAGGGGCGCATTGTGGTATTGATACATACCTGAAGGACTCGAGATAGCGTGGGACGCCTGCAACGAAGCGAGGAGGAGAAAGGCGGCTCAACTTTCTTTCAGACCAACGACCTCAGCCTCTGCAGCCTCTGCAGACCGGCGCTCTCAGCCACAAAAGCGTGACCTCATCGGACCCGATTCTGGCGGGGGCAGCCATGACGCAAGAATACATCGGGTGACAAGGCTCTCACGAGCAGCCTGGAGAGGCGGGGCGCGTACTGGTGCTCACCGGTGGGGGACGGTTAGCCCCCTCGGCTGGAGGGACGCGGCGTGAATCATGGGCGTGGTTTCGTGGGTATCGTCTACCTTGAGACTCGACAGGGAATGTGCGGGGCGGGGCCGAGGCCGGGGCACTTCGCTGGGGAGATTTCGTGGGGGGCCCAGCTGGTGCGCCAGCTCAGGAACACGGGTGCGGCCAGCACCGGACGAGGGTGAAGAGGGCGGCGAGGAGGTGTCGGTTCAAGCCCGCTCGTCCGTTTCTCTCTCAGGCAGATGCCGTCAGGGGTTCACCACCTGCTCCACGATTTTGGCCACGACCTGCGCACGCCTCTTCTCCGCCTGCGCCTTGAGCTCAGCGATCTGCCCCCCCGCCTCGGCCTCGAGCCGGGAAAAGTTTGTTCCCGAGTCGTCCATCCCCTGCTTCATCGAGGTCTGCAGCTGGGCCTCCAGCTGCGCCTTGAAGGCCGCCACCTCCTTCTCCGCCTGCTCCCGCGCCTGCTTCACCTGCACGGCCTTGGCTGCGGGCACCGAGCGGTCCAGGCACGAATCCAGCTTTGCTCGGCGGGGGCCGGAACCGGGGGCCAGGGTCACGCCGGCGCGTCGCGCGTGGCGCAGAAGAGGTGGATTGCCTAGGCCCCGGCGCCGAGTACGCGGCGTGGTAGCCGCATCGCGGGGCTCTTGGGAAGTCTCCCCCACGTGGTCGACGGGGAAAGCGCCCCCCGCGGGCGAACACCGCACATGGTGGGCGATAAATCAGGAGGGTGCGCGGACAACGGCCATATACGACCACGCGTGAGAAGGAAGCGGCGCACGATCCCCTGTGGGTGCCGTGCACGCGAGCCTCGAGGTCGACTCACCCTCGCGGGCCTTGGACACGGTGGCCTGGGCGCTCCGCTCCGCCTCCATCAGGAGGTGGATGGGGTCGCTGCTGCTCCCGTCCATCTCTGTTTCTATCCTGCTGGGGACTCCCGGCTTTCCTCCCGGTTTGCCGTAGAAGGTCGCTGAACCCTGTCCCCCTGCTTGGAAGGAATGGTCGTCACTCGCGCGCGGTGTTGCCGAGGGGGAGGCTCAATACTGACCAGCCGGCGGAAGACCCCGGCGCACATCCGGGGGGGAGGTTCCCGCACCGCGATTCTCCCCCTCTCCCCGCATGGGCGCGAGTCTGACCGAGTCACGGGCGTCCCTTCCTTTCATTTCCCCCTCCCCCCTCTTCGGCGCGGGTCCGTCCCCGAGCCCGGTCCTTTTCCACAGCCCCCTTTCGCGGCACCATGTCTCACAGGAAGTTCGAGCGTGAGTATCCGTGCCCTGGCCAATAATGGTGTCGACGGCTGTCGCCATCGCTTGCCCCGCCCTGGCGCTCTGTTGGGTCCCATGCATTGCAACGCGCCGTTTCCTCACGAATAAAACCCGTTCGCCACATGTTTCGGCGCGCGCATCCCAAGCGCCGGCCCACAAAGCCCGCGAGTTTCCCCTCGTGCGCGACGCCCCCGCCGTGGGCGTGAATGGCCATAATTGTGACTGTGACGTCTCCTTTTGTGATATTTTATTCCGCCGCAACGCCATGGATCCGCTGCGATCTCCTCAGTTGTCTCCGGGCGCTCAGCTCCCGTCCCCCTGGGCTCCCAGGAGCTCTGCCTACTCACGCCTACCCCCCCTCCTCCCGTCCCTCGCAGACCCCCGCTACGGCAACCTTGGGTTCCTCCCCAAGAAGCGCTGCCGCCGCGGGCGCGGCCGCTGCAAGGCCTTCCCCAAGGATGACTCCGCCAAGAAGCCCCACCTCACCGCCTTCATCGGCTTCAAGGCCGGCATGACCCACATCATGCGCGAGGTTGAGCGCCCCGGCTCCAAGATGCACAAGAAGGAGATCATCGAGCCCGTGACCATCCTCGAGACCCCCGCCATGAGTGAGTAGGCGGATCTTCTCCGCCCCTTCCCCACCGTCGAGGCCATCGTGGCCCGCGTCGGGTGTCTCCCGCGCTCCTCTCGCACGCTCTTAGGTTGTGACGGGTGTAAGCAAACTATCTCGTGCGGCCCCTGCGCCCGCTGGCGCTCCCACGGCGTGACAGTCGCCCGGACGGCTGCCCACTCCCCGGCGGCCAGGCACTGACCCTGACCCCCTCGCCCCCCACCCTCCCGCGCGCAGACGTGGTGGGCGTGACCGGGTACTGCGACACGTACCGCGGCCTCCGCTCCTACAAGACTGTCTGGGCCCAGCACCTCGACGACTCGGTGCGCCGCATGTTCTACAAGAACTGGTACAAGTCCAAGAAGGCCGCCTTCCGCCGTTACAAGGCCAACTTCGACGAGGCCAAGGTGAAGGCCGACCTCGCCGACATCAAGAAGCACTGCACCGTGGTGCGCGTGCTCGCCCACACCAACGTGGCCAAGGCCGGGTGCCACAACGCCAAGGGCCAGAAGAAGGCCCACCTCATCGAGATCCAGGTCAACGGCGGCGACGTCGCGGCCAAGGTGGACTTCGCCTACAACATGTTCGAGAAGGCCTTCTCCGTGGACACCGTGGTGGCCCAGAACGAGATGGTCGACCTCATCGGCATCACCAAGGGCCGCGGTACCCAGGGTGTGGTCACCCGCTGGGGTGTGTCCCGCCTCCCCCGGAAGACCCACCGTGGTCTCCGCAAGGTCGGGTGCATCGGTGCCTGGCACCCTTCCGCCGTCAAGTGGACGGTGCCCCGCGCCGGTCAGATGGGCTTCCACCACCGTACCGAGCTCCACAAGAAGGTGTACCGCGTCGGCAAGGAGGGCGAGGAGTCCCACAAGGCCACCACCGAGTTCGACATGACCGAGAAGGTGAGCGCCGCTGTCGTGCCCCGCCCTTGCCCCTGCCCGCACTGTCACTCTTTTCCCCAGGGACTCGCCACGACGGTCCGTGGGACGTAACCCGGTGCAACAGCAACCCCCTCGCCGGCGGCGCCCCGCGGACTCGCCCGTGCTCCCCGCACCGCCCTCGGGGCGCCGCCGGGACGGGACAGTTCCTCGCCCGACTGCCCCGCCAGAACCCCTTCCCCTACCGGCCGGCGCTGATTGCGAGCCCCCCCTCCTCCCGACTCTTGCAGGACATCACCCCCATGGGTGGCTTCAACCAGTACGGTGTGGTCAAGTCCGACTACCTCATGATCAAGGGCTCCGTCGCCGGCACCCGCAAGAGGCCCATCACCATCCGCCAGTCGGTGTTCAACCCCACCTCCCGCAAGGCCCTCGAGTCCGTCACCCTCAAGTTCATCGACACCGCCTCCAAGATGGGCAAGGGTCGCTTCCAGACTTCCGAGGAGAAGGCTGCCTTCTACGGCCGCACCAAGGCCCAGTAAGCGTCTGCGCCTGCTCGCGCTTGGTCGTCTTCCTGAGCCAGAGACATGCTCTGCTGCTCCGTGGCCCCGGGGGCTTTCGGACCCCGGGGTCGCGTCCCTCCCTTCTAGCACCCCTGTGTTGAAGGTTAAGTTCCGAGTCCACTCGCCCTGCCCCCGTGAGGTGCCAGGGGCGCCTCGGCGCCTCAGTCCCTGGCTGTCCCTGCCAGCACACACCCCGGGTGGGTGACCTGTGCTCCCGGAGCCTCCGGGATTGCTCCTGCGCCGAGGCTGCCCCCGCTCATGAGACCCCCCGCGTGATCTCTTGCGGGCGGATCGCGCGACAAAGACC
>Ga0181582_10003380_pt1 | contig 12834 bp, 8 predicted proteins | sample 071ome_32_FD_132438 | JGI IMG/M metagenome (GOLD analysis project Ga0181582, IMG submission 132438) | Coastal salt marsh microbial communities from the Groves Creek Marsh, Skidaway Island, Georgia - 071405AT metaG (megahit assembly) | ecosystem: Environmental > Aquatic > Marine > Intertidal zone...
GAGGTTGCGAGCCAGGCAGGCGTTGCACTGGAAGCCCGTTTTGACACTGGTGCCACCTTTACCGACATCAATGGTGATGGCTGGCCAGACCTGTTTGTCGGCGGGATAGATGGTGCAGGCGTCAGGCTTTTCCGGAACCGACAAAATGGCACGTTTGAGGACATCACTGAAGCATCCGGACTGGCCGGAATCGACAATGGTTACAGCGCTTCCTTTGCTGATTACGACCGCGATGGCGATCTCGACATGTACATGACCCACTGGAATGACAGCAGCCAGGGCAACTATCTGTTTCAGAATGACGGCACCGGTTTTTTTACTGATGTCAGTGAAGCCTCGGGTATTCCCAAGAATCTCATGGCGGACTACACCGCCAATTTTTCCGACATTAATAATGATGGCTGGCTGGATCTGCTGGTTGCTGCCGATTTCAATACCAGCCAGATTTATCTGAACAACGGTAATGGTACCTTCAGCAACATCACAGACAAGGACATCATCACTGATGACAACGGCATGGGCGCCGCTGTCGGCGATTACGACAATGATGGCGACATGGACTGGTTTGTCTCCAGCATTTTTGACCCTAATGGACTGTCAGGAGATGTGCTGCCTGGCACCCATACCGGTGCCTCTGGTAATCGCCTTTACAACAACCAGGGAGATGGCACGTTTCAGGATGTCACCGAAACGGCCGGTGTACGTATCGGCGGTTGGGGCTGGGGCAGCTGCTTTGCTGATTTTAACAATGACGGCTGGCTCGATATTTTTCATGTAAATGGCTATATCACCACCCGTTTTACCAATAACGAGTTTTTCCTGAGCGATGCTTCCCGCATCTTTATTTCAAACAGGGATGGCACCTTCACCGGTAGTGAACAGTCGCTGGGACTGATCGATAAAGGCATGGGCAAGGGTATCTCCTGCCTGGACTATGACCTGGATGGGGATATCGATATCGTGGTGGCCAACAACGGACAGCCCCCCAGCCTTTATCGCAATGATGGCGGCAATGACAACAACTTCATTCACCTTCGCATAGCCGGTGAAGGCCAGAACTACGATGCCATTGGTGCCCGCATCACCCTGGTGACCGGCAATCTCACTCAGACCCGTGAAATCAGCAATGGCAGTAATTTCATCTCCAATAATCCGTCTGAAGCCTATTTTGGCCTGGGTGCCAGCAAGAAGATTGACCGTATTGAAATCACCTGGCCTGATGGTGATCGAAAAACCCTTACCAATATATCTGCCAACCAGATGCTCACCATTTTCAAATAGCGCAGTTCCGACCAGCGCAAAAATTTCTACCCCCAATAAAAAAGGCCGCATCTTTCGATGCGGCCTTCTTCATCAGACCCTAAAGGGCTATACCAACTTAGAAGTTGGCACGCAGACCAATACGGAATGAACGACCAATGGTGTCATGGATCCTGGCCAGAGCACCACCGACGCCTTCACCGACGACGGGGGGATCTTTGTCCAGCAGGTTGTCCACGTTACCAAACACCTGCATATCAATGTTCATGGCAGTGAAGCTGTAAGCAGCATTCAGTGTCCAGTTCACATAGTTAGGATAGGTGTTGTCGTTGATACTCAGAGGCGCATTGGCACTGTACTGCGTTGCATCCGGGCCGAAAGCATCAGAGTAGATCTTGCCATTGCTTACCCAGCGTGCGGCCAGGGTAAGGGTGGTAGGACCTGCAACCAGGGTGTTAACCCACTGAGCCGCCCAACCAGGAGCCGCTGTCCAGTCGTCCAGGAAGGCGCTGGTAGTGGAGTAGGTATTGGAGATATCAACCTTGGTCGGGTTGGTTTCACTCGGCTGGATCAGCTGCTCGAGCATGCGAGTAGCGATGATCCTTGAGGAAATCGTACCGAAGTTGAACTCACCAATCCAGTCAGCAGTGATATCGACACCGGACGCTTCGTAACCACGGAAGTTACGGGCTGTTGGTACCAGTGCATCAATCTGCGAGAAGCCCTGGGTCAGATCATTCGGGTTGAACGGTGTACCCTCGATCTGGTTACAGAACTCCAGGTCGCCATCAAAACAGCTCTGAACTACCAGGCCGGAGTTGGCCGGAGTGATCGCATCTTCAATCTTGATGTTGAACCAGTCAGCGGCAAAACGGACATTCCAGTCTTCAGGAGTCAGCACCAGACCCAGGGTTACGGTGTCAGCCTTCTCTGGCTGTACATCCAGACCACCCCTCAGCTTGATCGTACAGGGGTCACCGGTGTTGGTGAAGAAGCCCTGGCTGATGTTGCCGGTCCACAGATTGGAACAGAAACCGAATGGACCACCACGCTGCAGGTCCTGGCCGTAGTACAGTTCACGGAAGTTTGGTGCACGGATGTCACGAGAGACCGAACCACGCAGCCTTAACAGATCCATAACCTGCCAGTTACCAGTCGCTTTCCAGGTAGTGATGTTGTAATCGTACTTGTCACCAGGATTCGGTGTACCGACACCAGCAGTGTTGGTGTACTCGGAACGACGGGCAGCAACCTGAACGTCAAAGTCTTCAGTGAAAGGAATGGTGGCTTCAGCAAAGTACTCGAGTACTTCCACTTTACCGGCAAAGGTTTCACCGTACTGGATCAGGTAGTCACGACGGATATAATCAGGCTGTGACGGGTCGGAGATGTTGGCGATGGACTCGTCACGGAAGGATGCACCAAGTGCAGCACGAACCGGACCGGCCCCAAAGCCGTCAAAGACTTCACCGGAAGCAACGCCTTCAAACATATCCTGTTTGACAGTGGTCAGCTCAAGCAGACGTCCAACAGCATAGGCCTTGCCAGCTGCATCCATGTTGCCAATACCGAAGATGTTAACTGGCGCACATCCATCCACCAGGCGTGGATCCTTGACGAAGCCGTCAGGGATACCGTCGCGAACGATACGGCAAACCGGTGTGGAGCTGTAATCACCAGGAATGGAAGGAACCGCGTCAAACGCAAAGTTGAAGCCTTCCAGGCGACGGTTGTTGTTCACCAGCTGGGAACGGTCTGATTTGCCATGCTGATAATAGGCATCCCAGGTCCAGGTGGTGTCGCCAAAACGACCACTTAAGCCCGCAGCAAAACGCTCAAGGTCTGTGGAGGTTTCGTTAAAAGTATCCAGGTCAGCAGAAAAATCCTTGTTGTAGAAACACAGGAATTCAATACCGGCACAGGGATTAACCGCCAGGTTGTTCAGGTAATAGTTATCAGCCGGAACAAACTGGAAGTTCACATCCAGAGAACCCTGGGGAGTGAAAGTATCAACACTACCGACAGAACCTTCAATGAAGTAGGACAGGTCATCGGAGATATCACCGGTGAAGCTGGCATACAGGATTTCACGTTCAACAGGAGAGCGCAGGTTGGAGTACTGGTACTGGCTGCGACCTTCACCGCCCTGGCCCAGTGCATTACCACCCTGGTAAGGACGAATAGCTGAGGCAGAACCATCGGTGAACGTAACGCCCAGCAGCGGGAACATACCCTGGGTGTTCATGTTCTGGACACGAACATTATCCACAACAATAAAGTTGGGATCAGCGTTGGTGGCAAAACCGGCGTTGGTTACACGGTCAACACTGTTGGCACACCATTCACGGGAATCAATACAGCTGCCGATACCGCCGGCATCCTGGCCTTCGAAACCCACAACCAGGTGAGCGCTGTCACCAATGCGAGTACCCCAGGCAGCACCGATGTGAATATCTTCGCCATCGTTGTGGTCGGTAATACCGTAGTCCAGCTGAACCTTGCCGCCTTCCAGATCGCGATCCAGCAGGATGTTGGTCACACCACCGATCGCACCGGAACCGTAGGAAGCAGAAGCACCACCGGTTACCACTTCCATTCTGTCAATCAGAATGGCGGGAATAAAGTTAAGGTCAACGCCATCACCCTGGTTGGTGGGTACATGACGACGGGAGTCAACCAGAGTCAGGGTACGTGAACCGAAGAACGGGTTCAGACCACGCAGGTTGGCAATGTTGGAACCGTTAAAGAAGTTACCGCCCGGGTTAGCCGTCGGTGTGTTGCCTGATACGTTGGAAGGCAGACTTGCCATGGCATCACCCAGGTTAACCATACCCAGGTTTTCCAGCATATCTGAGCCAACAACCGTGGAAGGCTGGGCGTTGCTGAAATCATCGGAACGGATACGGGTACCGGTTACGGTGATCTGTTCAACAGCTTCTTCGTCATCCTGGGCCAGGGCGATATTGCTAAAACCTGAGCCAAGTGCCAGAGAGGCTGCTACTGACAAAGCGAGCTTTTTCTTGCCAATAGTTAAGAAAGGGTTGTATTTCATCCTCTTCTCCCCTTGATTATTGTGATAGTTGAAGGTGCTTTACACTCAAAGCAGATCAGTCACGGTTACTCTTATTTCTGGCCGGTAACCTGCTTAATGACCGCTTCCTTGATTAGAAATATCTGCCCAAGGGCATTTCTTTCCGTAAAAACCGGGCAATTGTGTCACTAAAGGCCTTTTGCATCAAGCAATTACGGAGTTTTTAGTCCCTGACAAACGACCAATAAACTCTTGATTATCAGTGTGATATCACTGTTTTTGAGGAAAACACCTTAAAAGTTTCCAAGCCCAGCCTAGGGTATTTCACAAGGTTTTTATTCCAAAAACGTGAGCTATTGAGAAAAGGGGGCTCCAGCCAGCAGATTTCGCAGGATGGCATTGTCCACCTGCCCCGTGACAAAGGCCTGGCCCAGTTTCTGCAGCAGAATAAACTTGATGCTGCCGCTTTCGGCCTTTTTATCCCGGCTCATCAGGGACAGGAATTGATCCACTGTCATCTCGGACGGTGGGGTTGCCGGAAGCCCGCTTCTGGCAATGATTTTTTTAACGCGGTCAACATCTGCCACATCCAGATATCCGAGACGGCATGACAGATCTGCAGCCATCACCATGCCAGTTGCCACGGCTTCACCATGCAGCCAGTTGCCATACCCCATGGCGGTTTCTATCGCGTGGCCGAAGGTATGGCCAAGATTTAACGTTGCTCTCACGCCAGACTCTTTTTCATCCTGGGCTACGATAGCCGCCTTGTCCTCACAGCTGATTTTGACAGCATGAGTCAGTGCCTGGTTATCACGGGCAAGCAGCAATTCCATATTTTGTTCAAGCCAGTCAAAAAACGGCAGATTGTTGATCAGGCCATACTTGATCACTTCAGCCAGACCTGCCTGCAATTCCCTGTCAGGCAGGGTGTCCAGGGTATCGGTATCAGCAAGCACGCAGTTGGGCTGGTAAAAAGCCCCCACCATGTTCTTGCCCAGCGGCCGGTTGACGCCGGTTTTTCCCCCAACAGAGGAGTCAACCTGTGAGAGCAGGGTCGTGGGGATCTGGATGAAGTCAACGCCTCGCTGGTACGTGGCGGCGGCAAATCCCACCATATCTCCGATGACACCGCCACCCAATGCAATCAGTGTTGAAGAACGACTGAATTGAGCTTCAAGCAAGCGGTCATAAATCAGGCTGACGGTTTCCAGGGTTTTGTATTTTTCGCCGTCAGGCAGCACGATACTCAGGGGCGAGAAATCACTGAGCGTTGTCATCAGTGTCTCAAGGTATAAGGGAGCAACAGTCTCGTTTGTGACAATACAAACCTGTTTACCCTTTATGTGGGGCGTCAGAAAGGAAGCATCACGGATGAGCCCCCTGCCTATGTAGATCGGGTAACTTCTGTCTCCCAGGTCAACATCAACCTGCTGTCTGCTGCTGTCACGATCACTGTTCATCGATATTTTCCCCATTGATCTGGGAAACAATTTCATTGCTGACAGCTTTGGGACTCCGCCTGTTGGTCATAACCACGTAATCGGCAATTTCCCGATACAACGGATCCCTGATTTCCATCAATTCAGTCAGTTTGCCCTTGATATCCGTGACATTCTGGATCAATGGGCGTCTCTGGTCGTTTCTGGTTCTCTCAACCTGCTGACTGATGGTTGCCATCAGATATACCACGACTCCTCGACTGGACAGGAACTTGCGATTATCCGCGGCAAGAATGGCTCCTCCGCCAGTCGCCAGTACGATATTGCTGCTTCCCGAGAGTTCCTCAATAACCTTCATTTCGCGCTTGCGAAAGCCCTCTTCACCTTCCACGTCAAATATCCAGGCGATGTCAGCACCGGTGCGTTCTTCGATGATCTGGTCGGAATCGATAAATTCCTTTTTGAGGGCTTTGGCCAGCTGTTTGCCGATAGTGGTTTTACCAGCGCCCATGGGCCCAATGAGAAAAATATTGTCGATAGCTTTTTTCATTGACTGCAAATCGTAGTGAAAATCACATCCTGTATAAAACGTAAAACCGGCATACCGCTCTCACAGTATGCCGGAATTCATGGTCGAACCCCGCCTTGAGGATATAGCGCCAGTCAAATGGCCCTACATCAATTCGTTAATTATAGACGGTGTGATGAAAATGAGCAGTTCTGTTTTTGTCTCGGCGTTCTCTGTCCGTTTGAACAGATTGCCAACATAAGGCAAATCACCCAGAACTGGTGTCTTGGTCACGGTGGTAGTGACCTCTTCCCGGAAAACGCCGCCCAGGACGATAGTATCACCATCATTGACGAGTACTCTGGTTGTCACCGAGTTTGTGGAGATCGCCGGAATCGCACCAGCCCCTGGCACAGCAGCATCCTGGTTGATCTGCAGCAGCATGTTGATGCGTCCATCAGGCGTTATTTGAGGGGTTACTTCGAGAGCTAATACCGCTGAAATAAACTCTGTTGATGTACCCCCGGCTGTTCCACCTGCCTGTGACTGGTAGGGAATCTGCAGACCTGACTCTATCCTGGCCTGCTGCTGGTCCTGGGTGGTGACCTTGGGCTGGGCAATCACTTCACCATTACCGCTGGCTTCCAGGGCAGAAAGCTCCAGTTGGAGAAGACCTTTATTGCCGGCATATCCCAGTGCAATCGAAGACGGCGCTTCAACACCCATGTCCACGATCAGGGCATCGGGGAATGATGGGCCCTGTAAGGTATTGCTGGCCAGCGCCTGCTGAACGGTAGACCCGCCAATAATGGCCGAGGCGACAGACTGGTTGTAGTCACTGAGGTTGTTACCAAACTCAATACTGGCTTCCTGGCTGCCGGCGATAATGAAACGGTCACCAGCGCCCGGGAATCTCTGCGCTCCACCCCAGCGGACACCCAGGGCATCACTGAAGGAGGTTGTTGCATTGACGATGCGTGCTTCGATCAGCACTTGCCTAACAGGTATATCCAGGCGGCGAATCATGTCTTGCACATCTTCAATGACTGAAGCCACATCCTGGACAATCAGCGTGTTGGTACGGGCATCAACTGTCGCTGTACCTCTTTCAGAGAGGATGCTGCCGCCTTCACCATTAAGGAGATTGGCCAGCGTAGTTGCCTCGGCATAATTGATTTCAATATATTCCGTTACCAGGGGAGCAAGACTGATCTGGTCCCGACTGTTTTCAAGTTCCTGAATTTCTGCCTGGGAGATTTCCTCTGCCGGCGCGATATACATGACAGTGCCTTCGATACGCTGACCCAGCCCCTCAGAGCGCAGCACCATATCCAGGGCCTGGTCCCAGGGTACGTTGACCAGTCTCAACGTCACATTTCCGGATACGGAATCACTGACAACCAGACTGAAATCATTCACTTCAGCCAGCAGTGAGAGCACAGAATGGATATCCACATTCTGGAAATTGACGTTGATCATTTCTCCTGAAAAATCTCTTGCTCCACCGGCAGCACCGCCTGTACCACCCGCCACCTGACCGGCTACCGGAGTCACATTGATGATGTACTGGTTTCCACTCTGGTAGGCCAGGTAATCAAAACCACTCATCATTTCAGCCACAACCATAACGCTTGAGTTGTCTCTGAATATGTCCACATTTCGTACTGGCGTTGCATAGTCGGTGACATCAAGCCTCATCTGCATGGCATCATCAAGATTGGCATTGATGAACTCCAGCTCAAGCCTGTTGCCTGATCGGTTCAGATTAGCGGCAAGACGATTGTTCGCCAGCTGAATGATGATCTGGCCCGCCCCTTCCTCATTGCGCTGAAAATCAACATTGGTCAGGTCACCGGCTGTATTACGTGACGCAGGTGCCTGGGTTATTTGCTGTACTGGCGCTGCAATCTCTGAATTATCACCGACGGTAATCACCAATGAGTTACCTTCCACACGCCTGACGTAAGATGTCGACTGCGTCAGATTGACAATCATCCTGGTTCTGTCGCCTGAATTCACCACGGTCACACTGTCTGCAATCCTGGCGTTTACCGGATACCGGCTCTGGGAAAGCTGGTTGCTGACATTGGCAAAATCCATGACCAACCTGGGAGGCGATTCGATTTCAAATACACCGGGCTCAGGAGGAGTGCCGCCAAACGTGAGCTCAATTTCCAGCAACCCACCCGGCATGGAAACAAACTGGATGTCATCCAGTGACACCTGGGCTTTTGCCACAGCAGATAAAAACAACCCATTGACCATGAACAGGGCGATGAACAAGCGTCCCAACCCCTTGGTTTTTAGTGTTGCCAACATAGCAAGCCTCCCGGCTGTTGTACTGCTTTCAGTCTTGGTATTACGCATTTTTTTAACTACCTGAGGCCTCGGATATCGGCTCCGACACCTCTGCCTGATCATTGAATTCTCTTTATCCGTCTATAGAACAATCAGCATGTTGTCTCGACAGAATATCCATTCATCCCGTTATTTACTGGGGCGTTTCTCTCAAAAATACTGTCTGTGGGCGTTCCATCCAGGAGCCGTCACCGGTGGGAACAATTTCAACCAGCTCAACCTGGGTTTCGGTCACGCTCAATACCCGTCCGTGATTGCGCCCCATGTAATTACCTTCTGCAACCCGACTGACCAGTCCGGTTTCATCGAGCATCAACGCCCACTCGGTACCAGCCCTGGTGATTGTACCGACCATGGTTAACGAACTGAGGGCATAGTTCTCCAGCAGTTCCTTCGGACGATTATCATCAGGTCGCACGTCATTGTTCTGGTTCCTGATGATCAGGGTAATATCGATTGGAATATCAAAAGGGCTGCGCAATGAGGCCGCCGAATACTGAAACGGCTCATAAGACTGAAATTCCGGAATCGGTTCAATTTGCCCCGGCGGCCTGTTAACCGTTTGTTGGACATAGGTCTGCAGCTCGATCATTTCCTCGTTATTGGAACAGGCAGACAGCAGTACGGTTGCCGCAAGCAGCACCAGAACTATCATATTGTGTAATGCCCTGCTAATCATTGTCGGACCTGTATCGATAGGTTCTGGCTGTAATATCCATGAACAGTTCGGACCTGGAGCCACCGGTGCTGATACTGAAATTATGCAGGGTGACAATTCGGGACAGGCTGGCTACACCACTGACAAAGCTCCCGAAGTCATGGTAATCACCCTTGACGGAAATATTGATCGGCAACTCTATGTAAAATTCCTGTCGAACCTCCCCTTCCAGCCGGATATTGGAGAACTCCAGGCCGCTGCCAATACCCTGAACAGTAATGTCATCCACCAATCCAGGCACTTCCGTTTCACCGGGCAGCTGTCTTAACAGGGCACCGAAGGATTCCTGCATATCTGCAAGCTGCTGACGATAGGCTTCAAGATTCGCCGCCAGAATGGCCTTCAATTCCAAATCAGAACGCAGGGTCTCCTCTTCTGAAATCACCGATGCCAGTGAAGCCTGTAATGGCTTGATATGGAACCAGAAGCCGCCACCCAGAAATCCGCCAAACACCAGGATAATCAGCAGGAGCTTGACCGGAGCCGGCCAGATGCCGATGGTCTCTACATTCTGAAGCTCGTTCCAGTCGAAGTTCTTCAGCTCATCGACTGACTTCTGCAGCATCTTCTGAATTTTTTCGAAGAAATCTTTCATACCAGGGCCGCCTATTCCTCTTCCGGATCCGGCGTGGTCACAATGACACTCAGCTGAAACCGGTTGCCATTGCCGCCTGCGACATTTGATGAAATCTGCTGCAGGTCAGGTCCCTCGAACCATTGGAATCTTCCAGCGAGCGCAGCAGTGCAGATACACGATTGTTGGATTCAGCGACACCCTCAAAACTGATCTGGTCACCATTGCGTACGATCTGGTCATAATAGACTCCATCGGGGAGCGTCCTGACCAGTTCATCAAACAGCCTGACAATGACAGGCCGACGACCCTGCAAATCCTGGATTACCGTCATACGTTCGGTCAACTCGGACTTTAGACGCTGCAATTCCCGGATTTCAGAAATCTCACGGTCAAGGGACGTGATCTGTTCCCTGAGATAGTCATTCTTGCGGGTCTGGTTATTAATGGCGTTATTAACGAAACGGTCTACGGCAAAAATGATCAGTACGGCGATAGCGACCGTAATCCCCACGCCGACCAGGAATTCTTTTCTCCGTTCTTCCCTGAGTTCTTCACGCCAGGGCAGCAGATTGATATTTGCCATCGTCAGAAACCCCGGATCGCCAGACCACATGCCATCATCAAGGATGCGGCATCATTCTGAAGCTGCTTTTTATTGACTTTATTGTTGACGGACATTTTGGCAAAGGGATTGGCCACTATGGTTTTCGTGCCCAGCTCCTCCTGAACCATTTCTGCCAGGCCGCTGGTTGCAGCCGTACCACCGGCCAGAACAATCAGGTCTACATCATTGTATTGGCTGGACGAGAAAAAGAACTGAAGGATGCGTCCCACCTGCTCTGTCATTTCCTGAATAAACGGCTTCAGTACGTCATCCTCAAACCCCTCAGGTAAATCATTGTTTACCAGGGCGGCTTCCGCATCGGCAGGAGACAGTCCGTAACGATTCTGGATTTCTGTGGACAACTGGGAACCGCCAATCACCTGCTCCCGGGTATAAATGGACACACCATCACGCAGGATGTACATGGTGGTCATGGTTGCACCAAGATCAATGATCGCGGTCAGGCCTTCACGGTCAATTTCCATCTGGTCGCAAAGCAGGTTAAACGCCCTTTCCATAGCGTAGGCTTCAATGTCCACCACCTTGACCTCATAGCCGCCGATTTCCAGGGCAGCTACACGGGTATCCACGTTTTCCTTCTTGCAGGCCGCCAGCAGTACTTCCACCATATCCTCATTTTTCTTGGAAGGACCCTGGCGCTCAAAATCGATAGCCACCTCATCAAGCGGATACGGGATGTACTGGTCAGCTTCAATCACAATCTGGTTTTCCATTTCCGAATCGGACATGAAAGAATTCATCTCGATCGTTTTGGTGATGACGGCAGAACCTGATACAGCGACAGCCGCTTTCATGGTTGTCGTCTTGGCCAGGGTTGCCAGTTTCAGCATTTCCTCACCAATCGCATCGAGGTTGGCAATATTTTTTTCCACAACAGCGCCCGCCGGCAGGGCTCTGCTGGAGTAGTTCTCAACCTTGTACTTGTTTCCCGACTTGCTCAATTCAAGCAATTTGATAGAGCTTGAACTGATATCAATCCCCAACAAGGCATTATTCTTTTTAGTCAAAAAGCTGAGCAAATCCGCACTCCAACCAATTTCCCGCCAGGCACCAGCCAGGCCCAAAAGGACCTAAATGCCAGAGCGAGACTTCCGGTACATTAACCTTATATATGTACTGCTAGCAGGCACGTTAATCATTTTAATCATTAATTTCAAGTAATTATCGCAATTTTTTAAAATTTACATTAATTTGCCGATTGCTTCACAATGCAAGTTCCAACTGGTTCACAAATCCTGTCGCCAGTGTAGTTCATATTACACATGATACGCCTGGAAAAAGAGAGACTCATATCCCAAAACGCCCATAAACCGCGGGCTGGAAGCGCTTTCCGGGCGAAACAAACGATGGCTGAATAGTTCGCTCAAATCAGTTTAAAATGGTCAACCCGGTTTCTGATATGTTATCAGCAAGCAAAGTACAGTTAACCCGATGCAAAAAGTGAGAAATATTGGCTATATCCTGATGTGGCTCGGCATTGCCGGAGGCCTGGGCATCATCATGGTCTGCGCCAGCCTGTATCTCTATATATCCCCAAAACTGCCGGACCGCGAAACCTACACCAACCTGCGCCTGGAAAACCCCCTGCGCATCTATTCGGCAGACAACAAGCTGATAGCAGAGTTTGGCAGCCGCCGTAGCACGCCAATCAAGTATGAAGAAATCCCTCCCCTTGTCACCGATGCCCTGATTGCCAAGGAGGACAAGCGCTTTTTCAGTCACAAGGGCGTGGATCCCGTGAGTCTGATGCGCTCGATCGCCGGAATTGTGGCCGGCTCAAGACAGGGAGGCGGCAGCACAATCACCATGCAGGTCGCCAAAAACTTCTTTTTTGAAGGTGAATCTGCCAACACGCGCAAATTCAAGGAAATCCTCCTGGCCCTGAAAATGGAAAGGGAGCTGACCAAAGAGGAAATTCTCGAGCTTTACCTCAACAAGACCTTTTTCGGCATATCAGCCTACGGAATAGCCGCTGCCGCGCAGCAGTATTATGACAAGGAGGTGAATGAACTGACCCTGGCTGAAGCTGCCGCCATGATTGGCCTGCTCCCCAGACCGAATGCCTACAATCCCCTCACCTCACCCAAGGAATCCCTGAATGTCCGCCAGGCAGTCCTCGTACGCATGCTCGATCAGGGCAAGATCAGCCGGGAGGAATATGACACTGCCCGCCATGCACCCGTCACCGCCTTCAGACATGGCCGTGAGACCGAACTGGATGCCCCTTATATCGCTGAAATGGTAAGACAGGAAATGGTGGACCGTTACGGCGACCTGGCGCTGACCGATGGTTTTGAAGTCTATACAACCATTGA
>Ga0181582_10003385_pt1 | contig 12821 bp, 9 predicted proteins | sample 071ome_32_FD_132438 | JGI IMG/M metagenome (GOLD analysis project Ga0181582, IMG submission 132438) | Coastal salt marsh microbial communities from the Groves Creek Marsh, Skidaway Island, Georgia - 071405AT metaG (megahit assembly) | ecosystem: Environmental > Aquatic > Marine > Intertidal zone...
CCACGGCCCAGTCGCCGCTGAGATTCAACTGACCATCCGCCAAGCGCACTGGACGGCCTGAGGTATCCACCGGTGCACCGGAAGACAACTGGTCATTACGGTTCATCTCGATGGAATCATTGATCTTGAAATTTTCGATGTAGCAGGCATAGGGATCATCACGGTGGGTGCGCCCCTCGATTTCAATGTGGGAACCCACCACAAACATGTCTGTGGACCAGCCGGAACGCTTGATCAGGGTTGCCGCGCGCATCTCACAGCGCATGATGTGGTTCTCACCGTCTTCGCCCACCACTTCCAGCTCCATGTAGGAATGGGGATTGACCAGGTGCATCTCCAGCAGTGTACCAGTCCAGATTTTGGTAGGTTTGTCCATCTGGAAAAGACCAAAACCATGATGGGCTGATGCTGGTAATGCCGTACAGGACAATGAGGCTGCAGCAACGGTGGAACATAAAAGTTTCTGTGAAAAACGCATGATGAATACCTGTCTTTGTCGAAGGTGGCTAGTATAGGCGGCACACTGCCAGAAACCAGTATGACAGCCTCAAGTTCGCAATTTTTCCTTTTTTTACGGGGGCCGGAATGCCCCAGGCAGCCTGCGTGCCAGAGCTGTTTTCGGGGAGATTTACCTGTCCGGTTTACGATACACTTGGACCCGTTGTAAATCGCCAACGGGAGTGAATCATGGCAATAGAACACCTGCGTACCTGGAAAATCGGTGATGTGGAAATCACCCGTATCGTGGAAGTGAACGGCTGGGAAGATGACATCAGCATGCTCTGGCCGGATGCCGGTCCCGAAGACGTCCAGAAATACCCCTGGCTGAAACCACACTGGGCCACCGAAGACGGCAAAATGATTATCAGCTTCCAGTGCTTTGTCATGCGCACCCCGGACCGGCAGATCATGCTCGACACCTGCATCGGTGGCGACCGCCAGCGTGAATTCGACATTTTCACCAACATGCAGACCAGTTTTCTGGAAGACCTGAAAGCGGCCGGTTTTGACCGTGAAAAAATCGACACCGTTCTGTGTACTCACCTCCATTTCGACCACGTCGGCTGGAACACCCACCTGGTGGATGGCCAATGGGTACCGACCTTCCCCAATGCCCGCTACCTGTTCGGCAAAAAGGAATATGCCCACTGGATGCATCTCCTGGAGACCAACGGCTATCACGACCTGAACCACATGCATGACGCGGTGCAGCCTGTCGTGGATGCCGGGCTGGTGGACCTGATTGATCCTGAGCACAAGGTCTGTCCGGAAATCACCCTGCGCCCGACGCCTGGTCATTCCCCGGGGCACGTCAGCATCTGTATCGAGTCGAAAGGTGAAAAGGCCGTGGTAACAGGTGACCTGATGCATTGCCCTATTCAGCTGGAAGAGCCGCAGAGAATTGTGCGCTTCGATATGGATCAGGCCGGGGGAGCCGCGTCGCGCGAGGCCTTCGTCAAGGATATGGCCAATGAAGATGTGCTGATTATCGGCACACACTTTGCCGACCCCTCAGCCGGGTATATCGTCAAGGATGATGCCGGTTGCCGCCTGGAAACCGACAAAAAGTAAAAAAACGGGGTCAGATCATCTTTATATGAAAATTATGATCTGACCCCAATTTTTATTTTTTCCCCACCTGACTTGGTGCGGTTTCCTTAAGGAACAAGGCCGCCACCCCGGAGAGGAAAGCACACACCACACAGTAATACATGGGTGCCTGCAGGCTGGAGGAATCCGCCAGTACACCGGCCAGCCACGGTGAAGCAAAACCACCCACCAGTTCCCCGATACACACCACCAGACCCATAGAGGTTGCCGCCAGTTGCGGGCTGACCGTCTCACCGGGCACCACGCCCATAAACAGGGCAAAGGAGCCCGAAGCACTCCAGCCGATAAACAACAGCAGGCCCATCATCCAGACTGAACCCTCAAAATACAGGGCAGTCAGTGGGGTCACCACACCAATGAAAGTGAACAGGATCATCACCGGCTTGCGGCCGATGCGATCGGACCAGGCCGGCACCAGAAAACCGCAGATCATGGTGGCAAAGCCCATGAAAGACATCGCCGGCCCCATCTCGGTGGCCGGGTCCATGCCGCGGAAATTGATCAGGAATACGGGCATAAAGGTCAAGGTAACCAGGAACCAGGACACCAGGCAGACAGAAATCAGGGCGCAGATGCGGATATTGTGTTCCTTGAGCATGCCCAGCGCGCTGAATTTGATCTGATGACCTGACTGCTCACCGATCTCGGATGGCTCTGTGCCTGCCTTGTCAGCATGGGATTTGGGTTCACGCATGAACTTCCAGACCAGGAAGCCACAGATAAGACCGGGTACACCGGTCAGATAAAAAGTGATGCGCCAGTCGTACTGCTGCGCCAAGGCAGTCAACAGAATCGGGGCCAGCGTGGTACCCAGCAAGGCCGCAAAGACATTCTGCATGATGCCGGCATTCATCCCGCGACGGTGGGGCGAGCTCTCCTCGTTCATCACTGACAGGCAGATCGGCAGAAACGGCCCTTCGGCCAGCCCCATCACAATCCTGGCCAGGAGCAGAAACCCGAAAGATCCGGCAAGTCCGGAACTGGCCGAACACAGGGAAAACACGATAATGGAAATCAGGATGAAGGGTTTACGGGAGCCCTTGCGGTCACTCCAGGCGCTGAAGACATAGGCGGAAATCGCCCAGGCCAGGGCCAGCATGGAAGACAGCATCCCCAACTGGGAATTGCTCAGTCCCAGGTCCTCAATGATGAACGGGGTCAGGACACCCACCGCATTGCGATCAAAAAAGATCAGGCCAAAGGTGAAACCCAGCAACACCAGTATGCCGTTTTCGTATGTAAAGAAGCCTTTATTGTTTGTCGATACTGCTTCAGCTGACATGCTACCCCCAGTGCCGGATTTCATCAGGGTGAAATCCTGTTGTTTTTGTTGTGGAGGGAGTCTACCTATTTTCAGGTATCAGGGTAAAGGCATGTTGTTTTCGCGGCTAAAGCCGCTTCCCACAGAATCAAGGCGTAAGTTAACGCCTGCAGGAAACGACTTTGAGCGCGAACAAATCGTGTTGTGATGAATGATACGCGCTTATTCGTCCACGAAGGAGATGGTGCGAATTTCCATGCTGTTACGCGGCGGGGTGTTTTCATCAGTACCAGGCAGCTCAATGGCTGTGTGCCCGGTAAACCTGGGCACATCCTCGCGGGAATCGTAGAGTTTGAAAGCAAAAATTTCCTCGGGTTGCATTTCGCTGGCGTAATACCAGCGATGGTTCGGGTTGTATGACAGATTCCAGCCATACAGTGGAGGACGATTGGGATCGTCCAACCCGCCACGCACTTCCGCTTCCCACAAATCATCCTCACCCAGTGAAGAAGCATCGCAAAGTGCCAAGGGAGAGCGATAGACTGTTTTGATCGGTCGCCAGAAATTCATCAGGATCACGCGCTTCTCAAGCCATTTGTCTGCTTCCTCTCCCAGAATATTCCGCGTGTACTCCTCCACCGTGAAGCGGCCGTAATCCACGTGGGCCGCAAAGGCTGGCTGCAGATGCTGACGGGCGCCAGCCGAATCATCACGGGCCACATGGCCAAAAGCGATGGATTTGGTGGCACCATTGACCTGTTTTGCCAGCTCACACATTTCAGGATAAAAAATCGTGTCGAGCTGATGCTGGTCATGATAATCCGTCATTCTTGTCTGATGGCGCAACAGGGTAAAACCGTTCTTTTCCACTGTCGGCATCTGCTCAGGTGTCAGTGAATGCAGGTCGGTCACCAGCACGTCATGATCTTCGCCTGGCCAGTATGACTTTTCACGATCGCCAGGGTAGAAAATGGTCTTTTCCCCCTTCTTCACATACTTGATCCAGGTTTTGACGGTTTGCGGGGTCTGCATATTCGCGGCGGATGAGCTCATGATGTATTCCTTGTTCTGATGCGGCGAGTTTTATAACACCCGCCCCGGAGGCAGGCAAGACGAATTACTGGCAGGGTTGATGTAGGTCAGAGGTAGACGCGCTTCGCGCTGGAGGCAGGAGGCAGGAGGCAGGAGGCAGGAGGCAGGAGGCAGGAGGCAGGGACGATGATCGTTTTTCAAGGATATCCGTCAAGCTTATTTTCCTGCTCTTGGTAAAAATATTTCCAGAAACCCAAACCGCGCCTGAAACAACCCTGTCTCCTGTCTCCTGTCTCCAGTGCGAAGCACGCCCCCCGTCTCCCGTGTGTTCCCGCCTACCCACCTGCTTTATTATTCAGTACACTCGCCTGCTGATAACAAAAACAACAACACTCCGGGGGAATCCATGTCAGACCACTCGCAAGAATCAGAATATCCAAGCCCAAGATATGCCTGGTACGTGGTTGTCGTGCTGTTCCTGGCCTTTGTGGTTTCCTATATCGACCGTCAGATCATTTCCCTGCTGGTGGAGCCCATCAAGGCAGACCTGGATATCTCGGACACCCAGATCGGTCTGCTGCAGGGCTTTGCCTTTACCGTGTTCTATACCTTTGCCGGCATCCCGCTGGGGCGCCTGGCAGACAAGAAAAACCGCAAGGCCATCATCGCCATTGGCATGCTGATGTGGAGCGTGATGACCTTCATGTGCGGGCTGGCGCGAAATTTTACACACCTGTTCATTGCCCGCATTGGCGTGGGTGTGGGTGAAGCCAGCCTGTCCCCGGCCTCCAATTCCATGATCAGTGACTACTTTCCCAAGGACAAAATCGGCAAACCGGTCGCCCTGTATTTTATGGCCGTGTATGTCGGCGTCGGCCTGTCTTTCATTCTTGGCGGCCTTGTGATCGGCATGGTTGCAGAAGCCGGCGACTCCATCATGGTGCCCCTGCTGGGTGAACTCAGTGCCTGGCAGGCCACCTTCATGATCGTCAGTATTCCCGGCCTGCTGCTGGTGGCACTGATGGCTACCGTGAAAGAACCTTTCCGGCATGGCATGGTATCGCGGGACGGCAAGGAAATAGACAGCGGCCTGAAAGCCACCAAGGACTTCTTCATGCAGCACTTCAAGGCCTACGCCGTCATGTTCCTGGGCTTTGGTCTGGCAGGCGCTCTGGCCATCGGTTTTTTTGCCTGGACCACACCGCTGTTCAATCGCATCCATGGCTGGGAAACCTCCACCATCGGTCTGACCTTCGGCACCATCATCATGGTCATGGGTACGGTGGGCATCATTCTGGGCGGCGCCGTGGCTGACCGTCTGCTGCAAAAGGGTCATGAGCATGCCTACCTGCAAGTGGCGATCTGGGCCGTGCTGGGAGCCACGGTGTTTTCCGGTGCAGCGGCCACTGTTCCGAACCCCTATCTGGCCTTCACCCTGCTCTGCCCTGCAGTGGCCTGCTTCGGGATGCCTGTCGCCCTGGCCCCTGCCGCGGTGAATTACATCACGCCAAACCGTTTCCGCGGACAGGCCATTGCCATCTATATTTTTGTAGTGGGGATGATCAACAATGTGATCGGCCCGATCAGTGTCGGATTTCTCAATGATTATGTTTACAAGGACAACATGGCGATCAACAAATCCATGCTGACCATCTCCATCGTATTCGGCATCGTGGCGGCACTGATCCTGGTCTGGTCCGTCAAATACTTCAAACAAAGCGTTGCTGAAATCCAGGCGGCTGAACAGGCCTGACACGATGAACGACAAGCACCCTGTGCAGGACCATCCCGGCACAGTTCGCGCCCTGCTGGATGCCAACGCCAGCCAGCATCCTGGTCTGGTCATGCTCAGATTCGACAGTGGAGAGACCTTTACTGCTGACGAGCTTCGTACCAGGGTTCGGGACATGGCGGCCAACCTGCAACACCTGGGCATCCGGCATGGGGATTATGTCCTGAGCTGGCTGCCCAACGGACCACTAAGCGTTCTGCTGTACCTTTCCCTGAATTATCTTGGTGCCATCAGTGTTCCCTTCAATATCGCATACAGGGGACGTTTGCTGGAGCATGTGATTGCAACATCAGGGGCCAGCTGCCTGATCGCAGACGGCCGGCTGACAGATCGGCTGCAGGATATTGATACCGCCAACCTGGACACCGTCATTATTGATGGGGATGAACGCCTGGCTGCCCAGGGTCTCAAACAGCTTCCGGTTTCCATGCTGGAAACCCCGGGCAATGCCGATACTGCCGATTTTTCAACACCCATCCAGGACACGGACACCGCCGCCGTGATCTTCACTTCCGGTACGACAGGCCCCTCCAAGGGCGTGCTTTGCAGTTACCGGCACCTGCATACCAGCGCCATGGAATTCAGGCATGTCGGTCCAGGAGACACCAACCTGGTGGCACTGCCCATGTTTCATGTGGGCGGCATTCTGGGCATCTGGTTCGCCCTGGTCCACGGTGGCTGCGCAGCCTTTGTAGAACGCTTCAGCACCACCGCCTTCTGGGATACCGTCAGAAAAATGCAGGCCTCCTCCGTGGGACTGCTGGGGGCCATGGTGCAGTACCTGATGGCACAGCCGAGCAGCACAGATGAGCGCGATCATCCGGTTAAACGGGCAGTGATTGCGCCCTTCGGAGACGACGCCCTGGCGTTTGGCAAACGCTTTGGCATTGAAGTGCATACCGAATTCAACATGACAGAATTGTCAGTACCCACCTGGGGCGGGCCCAACCCGACGGCCCGCGGCAGTTGCGGCAAAGCTCGCCCGGGTGTGAAACTGAAACTGGTGAACGATCAGGGCCAGAACGCGGGCGATGATGAGATCGGGGAAATGTGGGTCAAACCGGATGACCCCTGGACCATCAGCCATGGCTATCTCAACAACCCGGAGGCCACTGCTGCCAGCCGGCATGAAGGCTGGTTTATGACCGGCGATTTGTTCACCAGGGATGCCGATGGCAATTACTATTTTGTCGATCGCAAGAAAGACGCTCTGCGGCGCAAGGGAGAGAACATCTCATCCTTCGAAGTCGAGGAGGAATTACTCGCCTTTCCGGGCATCAGCGCCGCAGCCGTGGTCGCCGCACCGGGTGATGGCGGCGAGGATGAGATTCTGGCTATTCTGGAAACCAGCAATGGCAAGCCTGCAGATATCACTGCCCTGACTGACTTTCTGACATCACGCCTGGCCCACTATATGGTCCCCCGGTATTTCCGTTTTGTTTCCACCTTGCCCAGAACGCCCACCCAGAAAATTGAGAAGCATGTCCTTCGCGCCGAAGGGCTGACCACTGATACCATTGACCGGGAAGCTCTCGGTCTGGTTATCAAGGCCGATAAACTGCTCAAGCGCTGACAGGAATCCCTATGACTCAACATCACCACCAGGGCCCCCTTTCCGATATCCGTGTGCTGGAATTTGCCGGCCTCGGCCCTGCCCCTTTCTGCGGCATGCTGCTGGCGGATCTGGGGGCTGACGTAGTGCGTATTGATCGCGCCTCAGGTGCCGATTATAAACCCGAGGATGTGGAATCCCGCGGCCGCTCGTCCATCGTGTTGGACCTGAAAAAGGCAACTGACAAGAACACAGCACAACAACTGGCTGCCAGGGCCGACATTCTGATCGAGGGCTTTCGTCCCCGGGTCATGGAAAGACTTGGCCTGGGCCCTGATGTGCTTCTGGCGACTAATCCTGCATTAGTGTATGGCCGCATAACCGGCTGGGGGCAAACGGGTCCGCTCGCCAGCAAGGCCGGTCATGACATCAATTACCTGGGTATTACCGGTGCACTGCATGCCATGGGCACCGCTGAAAAACCCGCCATTCCCCTCAATCTGGTGGCAGATTTCGGCGGTGGCGCCATGTACCTGATTATGGGGATGCTGGCGGCCCTGCATCATGCCCGGCGAACCGGCCAGGGACAGGTGGTGGATGCGGCCATGACCGATGGCGTCATTTCCATGATGAACATGATTTATGGGGATTTGCATACGGGCAAATGGCAGGACCAGCGTCAGAGCAATGTAATAGATGGCGGCACACCTTTCTACAATGTCTATGCCTGCGCTGATGACAAATGGATCAGTCTGGCCTGTATCGAGCCGGCCTTTTACCAGGCCTTTATCCAGGCGGCCCCGCTTGATGAAAAATTGTATGAACAGCAGTGGGACAAAGCCCACTGGCCCGCCCTTCAGGAAGCCCTGGCAAAGATGTTCAGAACCCGGACACGTGATGAGTGGATCAGGCATTTTGAAGGTGTTGATGCCTGTATCGCCCCCGTCCTCAGTCTGACCGAAGCGCGCGAACATCCGCTCAATAGCACGCGCGGCAGTTTCCAGGAAATCGATGGCATACCCCAGACTGCTGCCCAGCCACGGCTATCCTCAACACCGGCGGGCACACCCTTTGGCGTGCATCGCAAGGATGCCGACCGCAATGACATTCTTGAGCGCTGGCTGACCTGAATCACCGCAACCATCACTGGGGAAAATATGCCCTGGACGATGCCAAAAGCCTTCCTGCAGCACCCAATTTCACAGCAAATATGCTAGGCTTACGGCACTGGATTCCAAGCCAAAACACCATAATAAACCTGTAAAGAAGAGCTGCCTTTCCCATGAAATTATCTGTTTCCGGTTTCGACGAGGACCGCCTAGCACACCTGAAAAATGTTGTTGAACAGGACATTGCTGCCGACAAATATTTTGGCGCTGTCATTGCCGTTGCCCGTCATGGTGAACTGGGCATGCTGGAAGCCATCGGCTGGGGCGATCCCGAACACAAGATCCCACTGCAGACCGACTCGGTGTTTTCGCTTTTTTCCCTGACCAAGGCTTTTACCAATACCCTGGTCTACCGGGCCATTGAACTTGGCCAGTTTGCCCTGACCACCCGGGTCAGCGACATCATTCCCGAGTTCAAGGGGGGTGTCAGGGAAACCATCAATTTCCATCACCTGTTGACCCACTCCTCCGGATTGCCACCGGTCTGGACCCCAAAACCCGGCATGACCATCGACAAACTGGATGAAATCATCGAAGCCATCTGCCAGAACATCCGTTCCCTGGAAGCGCCCGGAGAACGGGTTCACTACTCACCCCTGGTACATCATGCCCTGATGGGCGAAGCCGTGCGCCGCTGTGACCCGCAGGGACGCAGCTACCGGCAGCTGCTGCAGGATGAGGTGCTCACTCCACTGGGCATGAAGGATACCTCCATCGGTGTGAGAGCTGATCTGAAGGATCGTCATATCTTTCCAGACTTCCGGGGCAAGCCACCCCAGGAACACCTGTCCAGCAATCTTCCCGGCCATCCCCAGGGCGCCTTTGCTGATGAGCATGCCGAAATGCCCTGGGTGGGCGGCGTCTCCACCGTGCCCGACCTGTTCCGTTTCGCTGAAATGTATCGCCAGGGCGGCACTCTGGAAGACCAGCGTATTGTCTCTCCTGCCATGATCGAACTGGCCACCACCAACTGGACTGGCGACAAGCCCAATGAACTGTACAAGGGCATCGCCATCAACCACGGCTGGGAAGCCTACCCGGCCTATATCGGCCTTGGCTTTGGCCTGCGCGGCGACAGCGTCTGCCCCACCCTTTATGGCGGCACGCTCTCCAGCCCCGGTAGCTTTGGCAACTATGGTGCCGGCAGCACCCTGTTCTGGGTCGACCCCGACTGGGGGATCACCTTTGTGGCACTCACTGCGGGTGTTATGGGCCCGGCGGTGAATATCGAGCGCTTCCAGCGCCTGAATGACATCGTCATGTCCGCAGCCCTGTAAGCCGGCCAGCTGTTTGGAGACCACAGTGAACAACAAGACTTTTGATTTCATAATCGTCGGCGCAGGTACGGCGGGTACCGTCCTGGCCAACCGGTTAAGTGCTGATCCCGAAACCCGGGTCTGCCTGATAGAAGCCGGCCCTGGTGACAACACGCCCCTGGTTCATGTGCCCTCCTTCGTGGGCACCCTGATGTTCCACAAGACCTATGGCTGGAATTACAAGACAACCCCCCAGCATGCCCTGGGGGGACGTCAGGTGCTGCTGCCACGCGGCAAGATTCTGGGCGGCTGCTCCTCCACTAATGGCATGGCCTATTTCCGCGGCCATCCAAAGGACTTTGATGAGTGGGCGCAGATGGGCAATCCCGGTTGGAGCTACAGGGAGGTACTGCCCTATTTTGTGCGCAGTGAAAACAACGTGGATTACCGCCACTCTCCCTATCACGGCACCGAAGGAGAAATGCATATCTCCCATGTGCGCCAGTACAACCCGATGATCAAGCCCTTTCTGGAAGCCACTCAGAGCCTGGGCTTTCCGCGTTGTAATGATTTTAATGGCTGTATGGACCCGCTGGGTTTTGATGTCCGTCAGAATGCCATTCACAAGGGCAGACGTGTTTCCGGGGTCACCGCCTTCCTGAAGCCGGTGATGGACCGACCCAACCTGACCATCATCACCGAATGTTTTGTTAACCGGGTGATTCTTGAAGATCACCGGGCCAGCGGTATCGATCTGGTGCGTGGCGGGGTCCGCCAGAACTTCATTGCCCGTCGGGAAGTCATTCTCTGCGGCGGAGCCTATGGCTCACCTGCTCTGCTCCAGCATTCCGGCATTGGCAATGCCAGCGAACTTAGTGAATTGGGTATTACCCCGGAAGTGAACCTGCCCGGTGTTGGTGAAAACCTGCATGACCATCCGTCATCGGTTGTGCAGCGGCTGTGCAGCAATTCAGAATCCTACGGCATCTCCTGGAAGGCCCTGCCCCGCAATGCGCTGAGCTTGTTCCAGTACCTGTTTTTGCGCCAGGGGCAGCTGGCTGGCAATCTGTTCGAAGTCACCGGTTTTGTCCGCACCCGCGAAGATCTGGATCGCCCGGATATCCAGCTGGTATTCATGCCCGCCAACCGTCCCAAACCCGGCTTTCCGTTCCCTGTCGGTCATGGCTATGGCATCAACTCCATTTTGTTGCGGCCCAAAAGCCGGGGCACGGTAAAACTGGCCACCATGGATCCCCATGAAGCGCCGCTGATTGACACCAATTTCATGGGCGACGAGGCGGACCTGGAACCGCTGGTCACCGGTATGCGCCTGTCACGCCAGATTCTGGAGACTCCCGCCATGGGCAAATACCAGGGCAACGAAATCCTGCCCGGCGTGAACATCAACAGCGATGATGAGCTGAAAGATTTCATCCGCGGCAATATGACCTCTGTCCATCACCCCGGCGGCACCTGCCGCATGGGCAGCGATGATATGGCTGTTGTCGATGCTGAACTGAAAGTGCGAGGTGTCGATGGCCTGCGCGTGGTGGACGCCTCCGTTTTCCCCCGGATGGTCAGCGGCAACTCCAATGCGCCGGTCGTCATGGTCGCCGAAAAAGCTGCCGATATGATTCTGGGAAAACAGGCTCCGGCAGCGATTGATCCGGAGCGCTAGCTAGAGGTAAAGAGGCAAGAGGCAAGAGGCAAGAGGCAAGAGGCAAGAGGCAAGAACAGGATGTTTTTTTGAGTTTTCCTGTCAACTGTTTGTTTCAATATTGTTGAATTTTTCTTTGCGGCGGATATTGGCCCTGCGGGCCTGCTTCCGCCCTACGGCCAATCCAGAATTTATTGTAGGGCGGAAGAAGGGCGAAGCCCGATATCCGCCAACTCATTTATTCCATCTTTATTCAAAATAACGGCCAGAAAACCGGGGACAGTGACTTTTTCAAAGTCACTGTCCCTTCTCAACCTACTCACCCTAATCTCTTGCATCCGGTGCGGATGCATCCTGCGAGCGCAGTAGCGATTGCAAAATTGAATAAAAATAGGAAACAAAAAAAAAGCGGGCTTGAAGCCCGCTTTTTTTGTGTTGAGATACTGTTAGCCTAAATTGGCAGATACAAAATCCCAATTGACCAGATTCCAGAACGCTTCCATATAGTTCGGACGGGCGTTGCGGTAGTCGATGTAGTAGGCATGCTCCCAGACATCCACGGTCAACAGCGGCGTCACACCATCGTCTGTCAACGGAGTCGCAGCATTGGAGGTGTTTACCAGACCCAGGCTGCCATCGGCTTTTTTCACCAGCCAGGTCCAGCCAGAGCCGAAATTGTTCACAGCACTGTCGGTGAACTTGGCTTTGAAATCAGCGAAGGAACCAAACGCGGCATTGATCGCATCTGCCACGGCACCGGTAGGCTCACCGCCACCATTAGGGCTCAGACAATTCCAGTAAAAGGTATGGTTCCACACCTGGGCAGCGTTATTGAATACACCACCGTGGGAGCTCTTGACGATCTCTTCCAGGGAAAGATCAGCTTCCGGTGTACCATCAATCAGGCCATTGAGTTTGACCACGTAGGTGTTGTGGTGTTTGCCATAATGGAATTCCAGGGTTTCTTTGGAAATATGCGGTTCCAGGGCGTCCTGGGCATAAGGTAAAGGAGGCAGTTCGATAGCCATGTTCTACTCCATATCTGTTGGTTTCGCAGGAAACCAGTCAGGGGTGATTGATATAAAAACTGAGAAGCTCAGAGGGGCTACATTCTACAGAATTTTAGCCCCGTAAACAGGTGGATATTTCAGGAGACGGGAATACCCTTACCAGCTATAAGCGAATTCCAGCTCAAACTGATGCATCCTGAGTTCAATGGTCTGAGTCGGGTCAAAATTATTCTGGCCAGTCACCTTCTTGGTAGGCGCATACATCAGGTTCATGCTGTATTCTTCACCACTGTCGAGTTTATGGGTGAACCCCGTGGTGAAATGCTGTTCGATAACACCGGGCGCCAGCATGTTAAACAGTATCTGATCACGCTCAATGGGCTGACTGCCACGGCTGTAGCCCACACGGAAGGTCCAGTCAGGTGCAGCAGGTGTCTGCCACTGGTAACCGATCTTGTGTGTGGTCATGTCATCCCAGCCA
>Ga0181582_10003386_pt1 | contig 12820 bp, 10 predicted proteins | sample 071ome_32_FD_132438 | JGI IMG/M metagenome (GOLD analysis project Ga0181582, IMG submission 132438) | Coastal salt marsh microbial communities from the Groves Creek Marsh, Skidaway Island, Georgia - 071405AT metaG (megahit assembly) | ecosystem: Environmental > Aquatic > Marine > Intertidal...
GCCGATGCTGTAGCGCTGCTACGACGCCTAGAGTCCGTTGGCGTGAACGATCGTCCTGGTGCCATCGATGGCGATCTCGCTCGTCTGGGGTTCACAGAACCTAGTAGGGCGCGACAAGTCCTTGATGCCCTCGCTGGTCTCGAACCGTTCGACGAAACAGTCGTGGGCGATGTCGCCCAAGAGATCGGATCGGCCGCCGACCCCGACCTCGCAGCCCGTCAGTTCCTCCGGTTGATCGAGACGTGTGACGCGCGTCGGCGATCGGGTTTGGTGGCCGACGAGGCCTATCGAGGACGGGTTATCGATTTACTCGGCGCGTCCGAAGCGCTCGGTGACTTCCTGATCCGCGACCGGGAAAGCCTCGATGTCCTTGCGGATGCGGACGCGCTGGCCGACGCTCCCGCCGCATCGGCTGTTCGTCATCAGCTACTCAGTGCCGTCGGCGCATTCGCGGATGCTCCGGAGCCGGTGGCCGCTCCCGATCCAGACGGTCCCTCGCCACAGGATGCTCTTCGCATCGCCTATCGCAGGTGGTTGCTGGGCATTGCCGTCCGCGATCTCAGTGGCCTTGCCGGCATGGAGTCCGTGGCGTCCTGGCTCAGCGATCTCGCCGATGCGACCCTGGAGGCTGCACTCGCCATTGCCAGGTACGACCTTGGTGAGTCCGCTTTCACGTGTCGACTCGCCGTCATCGGAATGGGCAAGTGCGGTGGGCGGGAACTGAACTACATCAGCGACGTCGACGTCATCTTCGTGGCCGAGGCCGTCGACGGTTGCGACGAAGCGGACGCCATACGCGCAGCCACGCATCTGGCGGCGGGGCTGATGCGCGCGTGCTCGGAGGTCACCGGAGAGGGATCGATCTGGGAGGTGGACGCTGCCCTGCGCCCGGAAGGCAAACAGGGAGCGCTCGTGCGCACCCTGCCCTCGCACCTCGGTTACTACGAGCGTTGGGCCAGCACGTGGGAATTTCAGGCGTTGCTGAAGGCTCGATTCGCAGCGGGAGATGTCGACCTGGGTAACCGCTATATCGACATGATTTCGCCCCTAGTTTGGGCTGCTGCCGATCGCTCGAACTTCGTCACCGATGTGCAGTCCATGCGCAAGCGCGTGGAGGGCCACATCCCGAGCGATGTCGCGGAACGGGAGATCAAACTCGGCCCCGGTGGGCTCCGTGATGTCGAATTCTCTGTGCAACTTCTCCAACTTGTGCACGGTCGAAGCGATGTGATGCTCAGGAGCTCCACGACTCTCGTTGCGCTCGAGGCACTCGCCACGTGGGGTTACGTGGGACGAGGTGACGCATCAGCCCTTACCGAGGCTTATCGATTTCTCCGAACTCTCGAACACCGGCTTCAACTCAGGCGGCTTCGGCGCACCCACACACTTCCTGACGACGAGTCCGAATTACGCGTTCTCGCTCGGTCGATCGGGCTGCGCAGCGAGCCGGTGCGGGAACTGCTCGATTTATGGAAGTCGCACCAACGTCAGGTACGACGACTGCATGAGAAGTTGTTTTACCGCCCGCTGCTGCAGTCCGTGGCTCGATTGGAAGCAGGGGAGGCGCGCCTGTCACTACAAGCCGCGGAAGAGCGACTCGAAGCCCTCGGCTATTCCGATCCTGCAGGCGCGATTCGACACCTTCAGGCTTTGACCAGTGGAGTCTCTCGCCGGGCTGCTATCCAGCGGACGCTATTGCCGGTCATGCTCGGCTGGTTCGCTGACGGGCCAGATCCCGACGCGGGGCTTCTCGGATTTCGTCAAGTAAGTGACGCGCTCGGTTCGACGCCGTGGTACTTGCGTCTTTTGCGAGACGAATCCGTAGCAGCTGAGCGGCTCGCCTTCGTCATGTCCGCGAGTCGATACGCCACGGATTTGCTCCTGCGAGCCCCCGAATCTGTTCGCATGCTGGCAGAAGACGATGAGCTGGTTCCACGAAGTGAGGACTCCTTGGCTACCGAAGCGGCGGCCCTCATTCAGCGCCAAGACGACTCGACCGCGGCCGTGGCCGCTATTCGGAGTTTGCGGCGTCGCGAGTTGTTTCGAATCGCAGTGGCCGATCTCCTCGAGGTGATCGACGTTGCTCAGGTCGGCCCGGCACTTTCAGCGGTTGCTCGAGTCACGGTGTCCAGCGCGCTGGATGTGGCAACCACATCAGTGGTGGAAGATCAGGAACCGCTGACCGACGTGGGCATCGTCGCCATGGGCCGCTTCGGTGGGCGAGAGTTGGGCTTCGCGAGCGACCTTGATGTGATGTTCGTTCACGAGCCGAGGGCAGGCGCCGACGAGACCGAGGCTGGTCGTCAAGCCATGTCGATTGCTGAGGAATTGCGATCGCTATTGATGTCTGCGTCGAGCGACCCTCCGGTCGACCTCGATGCGGACCTTCGGCCAGAAGGAAAGGCCGGTCCGCTCGTGCGTTCCCTAGCTTCCTACTCGGCCTATTACCAGCGGTGGTCCTCGCCTTGGGAAGCACAGGCGCTACTACGGGCAACCCCGATCGCTGGTCCGATGGACCTGCGTGATCGTTTCACCGAGCTCATCGATCCGCTCCGTTGGCCAGCGGGTGGAATGGATGTGGCCGCGGTTCGCGAGGCGCGTCGACTGAAGGCTCGAATGGAATCAGAGCGGTTGCCGCGAGGTGCGGATCCGGCGGTGCACACCAAGCTCGGGCGCGGTGGCCTCTCGGACGTGGAGTGGACGGTGCAACTGCTCCAGATGGAGCACGCGTACGAGTATGCGGAGCTTCGGACGACAAACACCCTCGAGGCGCTTCGTGCCTGCGCCGAGTCAACATTGCTGAGCGAATCCGATGCCGCGACCTTGCGTGAAGCATGGTTGCTCGCGTCGTCGATTCGCGACGCAATGATGTTGATCAAGGGACGAGCAGGCGACTCACTGCCGAGCGACGTTAACGAACTCGCAGCCCTAGCCGGGGTACTCAAGCACCACGGACGCGCTGGGAGTCAACTCAAAGACGAGTACCTACGAATTACCCGTCGGGCTCGTCAGGTTACGGAGCGGATTTTCTACGGCGAGGGATGAGCGCCCCCGTGGTCGCCGCCCACTGCTGCCAGTCCGATCCATACTCCTGGAGCAGAAGTCGGTCCTCCCATCGAGATTTCACCCAAAAGAATAAGACGATCACCACGCCCCACAGCCAACTCGCGAGGCTACCCGCAGCGATCAAGAAGCCGAGTGTGACGAGAAGGAGTGCGCTGTAGATCGGGTGCCGAACCCACGCGTAGGGGCCCGTTGTTCTCAGTCCCGCGCCGCTAATGGGCACCGGCGTTGGGGTGAGTGCACTGCCGAGGCGCTGGAAGGACCACAGACCTAGGAAGACACCGATAAGGATGCAGGGAACAGCCAAGACCATCGAGACCACCGTTGGACTCCTCCACGGCAGTACTGCGAGTACGACGAAGACGACGATCTGAACAGCGACGAGCAACCAACCGATGGTGCGTCTTTCCATAGTTTCCGACGTTACCGGTGACAGAGGATGGTCAAACGACAGGAGCCCCGGACGAATCCGGGGCTCCTGCATTTCCCATGCGCGCGAGGCGAATCGACGCGGTGGGAGTCGAGGGAATTTAGATGTCGTAGTACATCTCGAACTCGTGCGGATGCGGGCGCAGCCGAATCGGATCGACCTCGTTGGTCCGCTTGTAGTCGATCCAGGTTTCGATCAGATCGGCTGGGAAGACACCGCCGGCCTGGAGGAACTCGTTGTCCTCCTGCAGGGCGTCCAGAACGCCGGTGAGTGAGTCGGGCACCGTCGGGATGTTCGCCAACTCGTCCGGAGGAAGCTCGTAGAGATCCTTGTCGACCGGTGCGATCGGCTCGATCTTGTTCTTGATTCCGTCCAGGCCGGCCATGACCAGCGCTGAGAAAGCGAGGTAGGGGTTGCTCGACGGGTCCGGAACGCGGAACTCGACTCGCTTGGCCTTCGGGTTGTTCCCGGTGACGGGGATCCGGACGGCTGCGGACCGGTTCCGGGCCGAGTACACCAGGTTGACCGGGGCCTCAAAGCCGGGAACCAGGCGGTGGAAGCTGTTCACGGTCGGGTTGGTGAACGCCAACACAGCCGGCGCGTGGGCGAGCAGGCCGCCGATGTACCAGCGCGCGGTATCCGAGAGTCCGCCGTAGCCCATCTCGTCATAGAACAGCGGCTCGCCGTCCTTCCACAGGGACTGGTGGCAGTGCATGCCCGAACCGTTGTCACCGAAGAGGGGCTTGGGCATGAACGTGGCCGTCTTGCCGTTGGCCCAGGCAACGTTCTTGATGACGTACTTGAACAGCATCACTTCGTCGGCTGCGTGCTGCAGGGTATTGAACTTGTAGTTGATCTCACCCTGACCGGCGGTGCCAACCTCGTGGTGCGAGCGCTCGACCTCGAGTCCGACCTGAAGCAGCGTGGAGACCATCTGGTCGCGTAGATCGGCGTAGTGATCGACCGGGGGAACGGGGAAGTAGCCGCCCTTGTAGCGGGTCTTGTAGCCGCGGTTGCCACCCTCTTCCTGGCGTCCGGTGTTCCAGGCGCCCTCGATCGAGTCGATGAAGTAGTACCCGGAGTGCTGATTGGTCTCGAAGCGGACGTCGTCGAATACGTAGAACTCCGCCTCGGGGCCGAAGAACGCGGTGTCGGCGATTCCGGTCGAGGCGATGTACGCCTCGGCCTTTGCGGCGACGTTGCGCGGATCGCGGCTGTAGGGCTCGTTGGTGAAGGGATCGCGGATGGAGAAGTTCATGACCAGCGTCTTCGCCGACCTGAACGGGTCGATGTACGCAGTTTGGGGGTCGGGGATCAACTTCATGTCCGACTCGTGAATGGACTGAAAGCCTCGGATCGACGAGCCGTCGAACATCAGGCCGTCTTCGAAGGCCGCCATCCCGAAGGAACTGGCCGGCACATTGAAGTGCTGCATGATGCCCGGAAGGTCGACGAATCGGACATCGACGAATTCCACTCCGTTGTCCTTGATGTACTTCAGGACCTCGTCAGCATTGCTGAACATTTCCACCTCCTGCACTCGCGTGCATCGCCTCGCTCGGCGGCCCGTTGCCACCGGATCTGGGAGAAATCTAGGCAAGGGGCGTATCGGCCGGGTATCTCGACTGTTTCGGGGGTGTTAACCGGGGGGCCAATACCGTTGTCCCCGTGCACGAGCAGCGGGCCTGGTTCGGACGGCGAATCATCGCCTTCCTCATCGATTGGTTCGCCAGCATTCTGGTCGCGCTCCTTGCCTTCCCCGCGTTCCCCTACGGCTCGAATGGGTCGATGCTGGCCACGTTGGCTATTTTCGTCCTCGAAGTGACGCTGCTCACGTGGCTGACCGGAGCTTCCTTCGGTCAGAGGATCGTGGGCCTGCGGGTCGTCTCCATCGACGATGGCCGGCTACCGCTGTGGCGGGTCGTGGTCCGGACTTTGCTGATCTGCCTCGTGCTGCCGGCGGTGGTCTACGACGACGACGGCCGAGGAGTGCACGACCGATTGGCCAATACGCGAGTCATTCGGGTTCGGTGAGGGGGAGGTCGCCCAGATCACCCCGTACGGCCGAGTGCTAACGGCGTTGCCTGCGCACCTGTCGTGGGCTCGTTGGCATCGGGCCTTTGGGCACCGGCATCGATTGCTGGGCATTTCCGAGGGCTTCGAGGCGGCGCCGGACCTCGGTTACCTCACTGCCGCGCAGATTCTTGGGCAACTTGCCGAGCGTCTTTTGGATCTTGCCCAGGGCAATCTGGCCGTCGTCATCGCCGATTTGGATTTCGTAGATCGGGATGTCCGGGACCCAGCGTGCGGTCTTTTTCCGCTCGTTGGCGAGCAGGTGTCCAACGCGGGAAGCCGCCCCCTCGGAGACCAAGATGACCCCGGGCTTGCCGACGACCCGCGAGACCATGTCCTCGTTGCGGCTGACGGCAACGGCGGGTGTGACCGCCCACTTGCCGCGCAGCGATTCGATCACGGCTGCTGCAGCACCCGGTTGCCCCTCGATGCGGGCGTAGGCGGCCTTCATGGCGCGTCGACTGAACCAGAAGGTCCCGGCGAGCAATCCGAGGGGGAGAGCCACCAGGACTGCCGTCAGCCAGTTGACGAAGACCGCTACCGGAACGGCGACGACGAGGATTGTCGCCAGCACGATGCCAAGGACTTCGGCCCACAGGAATTTGTAAACACGCTGGGTCATCGCCCAGTTTTGGCCGATGGCTGCGAGGCTGGATTTGATCTTGCCCATGAGCCGGCAGCCTAGTCCGGCGGAAGTACGGTCACAGCGTCGCCGGGTCGCACGGTGCCGGGGTGCTCGATCCAGCCCGTGACCCCGCGAAGTCCGATTGCGGCCTTGGGGAACGCCTCGGGGCGAGATCCGTAGGCTCGCTCGAGCATGCTGCCGGCGATGACGCACGGGGCGTTGGGGCCACCCAGCATGACCACTGCACCGGAGGGAAAAGCCAGACGGGTCATGCGAGGCAGGTCGGTGAGTGCATCGATGCCCTCGGTGCAGATGTTGTCCGCGATGATTCCCGGTTCGATGTGAGGTATTCCCAGGGCGTCGGCTATTTGCGCGAGTTCTCCGGAGTCGACGATGGAAAGTTGTCGGTGATTGCGGATCGTGGTTCCACGGGGGAATACCTTCGATTGCCGAGTGTCGGAGGCCATGAGTTCGCCGTGGTGACGATCACCCACAGGTCCACCCCAGTCCAGTTCGAGGGTGTCCACCGAGACGGGCTCGGTTATGTCGGACGGCCAGACATGGGTCGCGACGACTCGGGCACTCATGTGACGGTGATGCTCGCGGCAGCCCCGGATTCGCGGGCTTGGAGTGCCTGTTCGTAGAGCCGGCCCGCGCGGTAGCTCGACCGCACCAGCGGTCCGCTCATGACACCGGAGAATCCGATCTCCGTGGCGACATCGGCTAGTTCGACGAATTCCTCCGGGTGGACCCAGCGCTCGACCGGATGGTGGCGCGAGGTCGGGCGCAGGTACTGGGTGATGGTGATCAGCTCGCAGCCGGCATCGTGAAGGTCGCGCAGCGCCTGCTCGGTTTCTTCACGCGTCTCACCCATTCCCAAGATGAGGTTGCTCTTGGTCACGAGCCCTACGGTTCGCGCTTGCGTCAGGACGTCCAGGCTGCGTTCGTATCGGAAGGCGGGACGGATCCGCTTGAAGATGCGCGGGACGGTTTCGACGTTGTGGGCGAGGACCTCGGGGGCGGCATCGAAAACAGCGCCCAGGTGAGTCGGATTGGCCGAGAAGTCCGGGATCAGAAGTTCGACCTTGGTGCCGATGCCCAGGCCGTGGATTTGGCGAACCGTCTCCGCGTACAGCCACGAGCCCTCGTCTTCGAGATCGTCGCGCGCCACTCCCGTGACTGTTGCGTATCGAAGACCCATCTTCTCCACGGACTCCGCTACTCGACGCGGTTCGTCGGTGTCGAGAGGTTCGGGCTTGCCGGTGTCTATTTGACAGAAGTCGCAGCGTCGCGTGCACTGCTCGCCGCCGATGAGGAAGGTCGCCTCGCGGTCCTCCCAGCATTCGAAGATGTTGGGGCAGCCAGCCTCCTGGCACACGGTGTGCAGGCCTTCGCTGCCGACGAGTTCCTTGATTCGCTGATACTCGGGTCCAGTACGCATGCGAGTTTTGATCCACGGTGGCTTGCGCTCGATCGGGACTTCGGCGTTGCGTGCCTCTATGCGCAGCAGTTTGCGGCCCTCGGAGTTGGTACCTGAGTACACACTCATGCCTTACCTCCGGTCAGAGACGTCAATCGAGTCATGACGTGGGGGAGGACTTCAGCCACGGAAACATCACGATTGAGTTCCTTGGACAAGGAGGTCACACTCGCATCGGATATCCCGCACGGGACGATGCGGTCGAATGCCGTGAGATCGCAATCGCAGTTCAAGGCGAATCCATGCATCGTGACACCTTGCGCGACTCGGATGCCGATTGCGGCGACTTTTCGGTCCGGTCCGCGCTCGTCGGCCTGGACCCACACACCGCTTCGGCCTTCCACCTGTGTTCCGGTGACGCCGAATTCGGCGCAGACTTCGATGAGCATCGTCTCGATGCGGCGCACGTAGGCGACGACGTCGATCGGATCGGGCAGCCGCAGGATCGGATAGCCGACTAGTTGGCCGGGTCCGTGCCAGGTGATCTTGCCGCCCCGGTCGACATCGACGACGGGGGTGCCGTCCAAGGGGCGCTCGAAATCTTCGGTGCGTCGGCCGGCGGTGTAGACGGCCTCATGCTCCAGCAGCAGAACTGTGTCTTGTCCGCCGGCAGCAACGCGCGCGTGCGTCTCACGCTGGAGGTCCCAACCGGCCTGATAGCCGATGGTCTGGGCGCCGAATCCCACCTGCTCGATGGCGAGGGTCGATTCGGCAACGCTCATGCGGTAAGCCTACGTTCCTCGGGCAGCACCACGCCGAGCCGGTTGAAGGCCGCGTCGGCGGCTCGCCGCCCGCTCACCATGGCCCCCTGAATGCTCGCGGTGGCTCGGTGATCACCGGCGAGGACCACCGGGCCCTGCGCCGGTGCGGATCCGATTGTCAACGGACCTCGCATCGAGGGCAGCGCGTATCCGATCGCGTACTGACCGATGCGTTCCCAGGTGGAGGTGTCCGTGCCGTACAGGAATGCCAGTTCACGACGAACAGCAGATTCGGCCTCGACCGAATCGTCTACTCCGAGGGTGGACGTGGAGATCAGGATCGAACCGTCAGGTGAGTAGCTCGGCACGGCGTAGGTGAGCGGGACAGTGTTGATGACCCGGCCGGAGTTGTCGGAATTTACCGAGAGCACGCTTCGGCCACCGGCCAGCGGTTCAGGCAGCGACTCAGCATTGACTGCGTGGTACCAGGTGGTGACGGAGTTGGCCCGGGTGTTGAGTTCGGCGTCCACGCCTGCATCGGCGAGCAGTGATGCCGCATTCGGAGCATCGGTGGCCACGATGACGACCGTGGCGTCGACTTTGCCGTCGTCGGTGGTGACGTAGTTGGCTCCGATGGCGTGAACGGGGGTGCTGAGGTGGACGGTGCCCTCGGGCAGCGCGTGGTGCAGTTGATCGGGGATCGCCTGCATTCCTGCAGCGGGCAACGACGGAGTGCCCTTCACGAAACTCGCCAGCACGGCGTCCATGAAGCGACGGGAAGTCATCAGGTGTGGTTCGAGGAAAACACCCGTCAGGAATGGCTTAATCACGTGATCGATCATCGTCGCGTCGATGCCTGCCCGCGCTAAAGCAACCTGTGCTGGTTCATCTGGGCGTTGGTCGAACTGACGTCCGCGGAGCTTGGCGGCCTGGCGGGCGTAGTTCGCGAACTTCGCCTTGCCCGTCACGGTTCCGACTTTGGGTGAGAGCGCGGAGACGTGCCAATTCGATGGGGAGCGTGGGTCGCCAACATGGAGAACGCTGCGCCCGCGACGGCTCTCGCGCACGATGTCCATGCCGCGCACCAGTCCGTGCAGGTTCAGTGCTTCGTGGTCGAGGACGCGGGCCGCCTCGGGATAGGCGGGGTTGTAGAGCTGAAAGCCGCGATCGAGGGTGAATCCATCGACGTGATCGCTGCGAACCCGTCCGCCTACGGCGTCAGCTGATTCGAGGACGCAGACGTCTACGCCGTGAATCGACAGCTCGCGCGCGGCGGACAGGCCGGAAAGCCCGGCTCCCACAATGACGACGTCGAACCGCTCGGACATGGTTCGACTAAGCCAGCGCCGCGCGTATGGCCGATTCCACCGTGGTGTCCTGCCACGAGAAGTCAGACGCCTCGAGGACCTCGGGAACAACCCGGGCGCTTCCCAGTACCTCGACGGAAAACTCACCGAGGACGGCCTTGAGTGCGAAAGCCGGCACCGAAAGGAGCGTCGGACGTCCGAGCACCGTGCCCATCGCGCGGGTAACTTCGGCGTTTGTCGCGGGATTGGGGCCGGTGAGGTTGACCGGGCCGGAGATGGCTTCGGTGTCGAGTAGGTACGTCAGCGCAGCAATTTCGTCGCGCAGCGAAATCCAGGACCAGTACTGCTGCCCGGATCCGAGTTTTCCGCCTAGCCCGAGTTTGAAGATCGGGAAGAGTCGTGCCCAGGCGCCGCCCTCCTTGGCGACGACGAGTCCGGTGAGGGCATGCGTGACGCGAATACCTGCCTCGGCAGCTGGATCTGCCGCGGCTTCCCAGGCGCGCACTACATCGGCGAGGAAGCCTGATCCTGCCGGGGCTTGTTCGTCGACGGCGCGGTCACCTGTTTCGCCGTACCAACCGATGGCCGATCCCGCGACAAGCGTGCGTGGTGTGGGATCGAGTGCGGTCATGGCCTGAACGATGGTGTGGGTGCCGTCCACTCGGCTGTCCAGGATGGTCTTCTTGTAGTCATCGGTCCATCGGTGGTCGCCTACGCCCGCGCCCGCGAGGTGGACAACGGCGTCAATGCCCGCGAGTGCTTCGAGGTCCACGGTGCCGGCCGTGGGATCCCAGGACACCTCGTCGGGCGCAACCGCGGGTCGGCGAACGAGCCGCAAGACCTCGTCTCCACGTGCTCGTAGATGGGGTACGAGGGCGGAGCCGATGAGCCCGGACGCGCCGGTGATTGCAACCTTCATGCCCCAAGCATGTCGCATACGGGCTCTAGGGGCTCCTCGGACCGCTCGCGGGTGCCTGCTAGGCGAAGAGAGTGAAGGCTCCTACACCTACGGCCTGCACTAGGAGCAGGTTCACGGCGTTGCTTGCCATCAGGTTGTGCATTACTTCGGAGTTCCCGTCGGTTCCGGCCTTGCGGTGCGCGGCGAAAGAAGAGAAGAACGTGGTCAGTTCGGGCAAACTCGTAGCGATCGCCGTCAGGCCGCCGAGAACCACTGCTGGCACCGCGAAGGCAACCCCGAGTTCGTATACCGAATCGCCCAGGACGTCACCGAGGAAATACAGCCCGACCAGGCCAGCAAGCAGGATCGCGACCTGCAGGACGATGTAGCCGCGGTTGGCCTGCCAGGGACGACGCGCGTCTCGCTCCTCAACCGGGCCGCCGACTTCCCGGCGTGTTCGCATGACGCGTAGGTAGGCGACGTAACCCGCGAAGAGCGCGACACCGCTCCATAGGGCTTCGTCCTGGCCGGTGAGCAGAAGCGCGATGGGTACCACGATGCTGCCGACGACCACCGCTTGCTCAAAGCGGAATTCCGAGCCTGCGAATTGTCGAATCTGACGGAACCACAGTGCAGCGACGATGGCCAGAGCGGTATTGACGATGTTGCTACCGAGGATGTTCGTGCTGACCACGGCGAACAGGCCGGTTGATGCGACGAAGATTGTCGCGACGAATTCAGGCGCACTGGTCAGGTAGCCGAGCAGCTGACCCGTGGCGGAGCGCGATAGGCCTCCAGCTCGAGCCAACTTCTGCGCTGGCTCGTACAGGGCGAACCGCGCCACCACGATGATGCCGACCATCGAACCGGCGAACCACAGTCCGCTTTGGAGCATGAGACGTCGCTAAGCGCCGAGTTCGGCGTCGAACGATCCTTCTTCCAGTCGGGCCTTGACCGCGCTAAGGAAGCGTGCGGCATCAGCGCCATCGACGATTCTGTGGTCGTAGGACAGCGCCAGGTAGACCATCGAGCGAATGGCGATCACGTCCTGGCCGCCATCGCTGATCACTACGGGCCGCTTCACAACCGAGCCGGTACCGAGAATGGCAACCTGCGGCATATTGATGATCGGTGTATCGAACAGTGCGCCACGACTGCCGGTGTTCGTGACGGTGAAGGTGCCACCGGAGAGTTCATCGGGGGCGACCTTGTTCGTCCGGGTGCGCTCGGCGAGATCGGCGATACGGCGAGCGATGCCCGCGATGTTCAGATCACCAGCGTCCCGGATCACGGGAACCAGCAGTCCACGGTCGGTATCGACTGCGATGCCGAGGTTCTCTGCATCGTGGTACGTGATGGTGCCCGCCTCGAGATCGATGGAACTGTTGATCTGCGGGTAGACCTTGAGTGCCTCGACGGCTGCCTTGCAGAAGAACGGCAGGAAGGACAACTTCACGCCCTCGCGGGCCTCAAAGTCACCCTTGACGCGGTTGCGCAAGGCGGCGATACGAGTCACGTCCACCTCGACCACGGTGGTGAGTTGGGCAGAGGACTGCAGTGATTCGACCATGCGCTCGGCGATGACCCGGCGAAGGCGGCTCATCTTTTCGGTCTTTCCACGCAAGACCGACGGTTCGGCGGGGGCCGACGACGCGGCAGCGGGTGCGGCAGCAGGTGCTGCGGCTGGCGCAGAATCGCGTGCTTCTACGGCGGCGAGGACATCGGCTTTTCGGATGCGGCCACCGACGCCGGTTCCAGTGACGGTGGTGAGGTCGATGTCGTTTTGCGCTGCGAGGCGGCGCACCAGCGGTGTGACGTACGCGCCGGCGTTTGCTTCCGAGGTTGCGGCGCTGGCAGCCGGAGCGGCAGGTGCAGCCGCGGGAGCTGCAGGTGCCGGAGCAGGGGGAGCGGCGGCAGGCTCAGGTGTGGGTGCGGGAGTTGCGGGCGTTGGAACTGGAGCAGCAGCACCGGTGGAGATGCGTGCAATCTCGGCACCCACCTCGACTGTGCCGTCGGCCTCGACTGCGATAGACGTCAGCGTGCCCGATGCGGGAGCGGGGATCTCGGTATCGACCTTGTCTGTGGAGATCTCCAGCAGTGGTTCGTCGGCATTGACCGCGTCTCCAACCGACTTCAGCCAGCGCGTCACCACACCTTCGGTGACGCTCTCACCCAGGGCGGGAAGAACAACGACGACGTCTTCGCTACCACCGGCGACCGGGGCAGGTGCCGCAGGTTCGGCC
>Ga0181582_10003389_pt1 | contig 12817 bp, 13 predicted proteins | sample 071ome_32_FD_132438 | JGI IMG/M metagenome (GOLD analysis project Ga0181582, IMG submission 132438) | Coastal salt marsh microbial communities from the Groves Creek Marsh, Skidaway Island, Georgia - 071405AT metaG (megahit assembly) | ecosystem: Environmental > Aquatic > Marine > Intertidal...
CTGACAGCTAATAAAAAGTCCGAAGCCGATATTGAGAAGAACAACAGCTGGTTAATCGGATTGATGAATAAACGCTTCGCGATTGGGAATGAAATAGACCAAGGCAAACAGCTTTCGGCGCAGAAGATTAAGACATTCGCCAGTGGCGGAGACACCATCAAAGCGCGTCTTCTTCACGCAAATGCGACTGACTATGTACCCGCTTTTACACCGTTCTTGCTTCTCAATGACATCCCCGGGATTGATAATGCTGACGATGCCACTCGCAACAGGATGATGTATATTCGTACCCCATTCAGGTTCTTACCGCCGGGTAAGTACGAGGAAGCCATCAAATCCGGAAGCCAAATCACGAAGAAGGCAGACCAAGCCTTGAAAGACAAGTTCCTTGCCGACCCGAAGGTACAACAGACCTTTGTGAGAATGGTGATTGATGCGTACGAGGAAGACATCCCAGTGCCACCTGAACTGGTTCAAGAGGAGACCAGCGAATGGACGAAGACTGAAGTCACTGCCGAGAGTTTGTTGATTGAAATGATTGAGCGTACGAACAATGACAAGGACAATGTCACTTGTGCCGAACTTGAGAGGATGATGGAGCAATCGTGTAAGGACAGAGGCATCATCAAACCTTCAAAGGTCAAATTGGGAATGATGATGACGGCGCTGGGACTGCCACAGGGTAAAGTCAGACGGGGAAATGGAAGCGATGCGAAAACGCATCGTGGTTACAAAGGTATCAAACTCCCATCCGCTGACATCTGGGGCGATTACACTGTAAGCCAAGGTGACTTGGCAAGTGAAAGTAGCATCCACTATTAGATTGTAATGAAAAATATCAGTTTTTATCAGCGAAACTTCGTACATATTGTTGCGCCGTGCCGGGTGAGTGCTTGAACTGCTCGGCAACCTCAGTCCTTTGCTCCGATGTAAGGTTCGGGTTGTCACTGTAAATCTCAGTGATGAGCGTGTGTCTGAGAAGGTTGATAGCTCCGGCTGATTTACCTCCGTCTCCCTCCGTTTTCACACCAATCCTCTTTAATTTTTTACTCACCCATTGGGTCAGTTTCTTTGTCGCACCGAACAAGTAATTCTTCTGGGCGACAAAGCCCCTGATTTCCCTTGATAACAAACTGTCAAACTTGTGGCGAATGGTGCCATACTTGGATTTCGTTTTATAAGAGACCAACACGAACTCCACTGGTTCGCGTCGGTCGCTCGGTACAATGAGGTAGTTCGCACCGGCATTGACACGGCTCTCTTCACCAGGTCGGTCTTCCTTTTCACTGACGATTTTGACACCACCAAAGTCATCTCTGCTTGGGAAAGCCCTGAATATCTTGAGATACATTGCGAAATCGCGGTCTCCCTTTGCTTTCTCTTCAATCTCCTTGAATGTAAAGGTGAGTTGTTCGTCTCGCACCTTTGTGAGCTGTTCGGCATCGCTTCGCGTCTTGAGGGTCGCTCTCATCTCCGACACTATCCTCCGACTTGTGTCGTACCGGGTATCGTTCGCAAACTCTGGGTATTCCAGCAAAATGAGACCGGTCACATTCACAAACGCGAGAATGGAGTTGGTCGCCTTGACGCCCGGCATTCTCACTGGGATGTCTTCAAGAAATTGACGAATATTCTCGGGGCTTAACGGCTCCCTAATATCATTGATGAATGGTGTATCTCTGAAGAGTTTTCCACATTGGGAACTTTCATATTTACCATACACACCCCATCGTACGCGAACTGTGCTTTCCGATAACTTTCGTTTCGTGACAGTCCTCCCCGTACCGGATGGGAATTGTTCGTAGTAGCCCCCAATCTTTTGAAAGTAAAAGCACACCGTTTTCACTGAGAACGCCTCACCTCTGGGGATTTCCACAATCTTATCACGGAAGTCATCGCGCACTTGGCGGGTCATACGATTGTACTCCAATGTATCTTCTTCAATGTCCTCCAATAACATCTTGCCTTTGGCTCTTTCAACCATTCGTTCCCTCGTCATTTGATTGATTTCAAGCAAAGTTGCGGTTGTCGTAGCTAATGCCCCGTCCCCGGAAAACAGCCTGGGAAGCTGGTTCCGAGCGCGAATAGCATCCACCTCATCCACGCCGATGTCGTACTTCTCCAGTGACCTTGGGCGCGGAACGGCGCCTTCGGCAATGCCCCTCAGTATGCGTAGTTTGTTCTCAAAGGCTCGTCTATCCGGGTCGGCTCTGTACCTCTGAACGGCTGTAGTCATTAGTGTAATGTGGGATTTTTATTTTTTCTTTGCGTCTTACAAGATGACATCCGGTCGCATCTATGTCCTACGCTCGCCCTCCACACCCAAAGTCTATGTCGGCTCAACCACAAAGAAAATCACCAGGCGTTTTCAGAACCACCTCAGTGACTTTTCGCGATATCAGAGGGGAATGTGTAAATACAAGCCAACATTTGACATAGTTCAGCACGAGGATGCTGTGATTGAGTTACTTGAGGAAATCTCGTTTGAGAGACGGCAAGAACTTCTCAATCGCGAAAGACACCATTTGAAACAGTTTGCGGAGCATTCAGTCAATGTGAGGGAACCGGGGCGGTCATTGAGAGAATGGCAGAATGACAATCGCGACAAAGTACGCGCCAATAACCGCCGTCATTACTACAGGCACCGAGATGATTTACTACAAAAGCGAAGAGATGCGTACGAACCCAAGGTGCGCGATACCCCATTGAAGACCGATGTGAGCGACCATCCAGCGTACAAACATTACCGACAGCATAAGGCTGAGATACTGAAAAAGTCGGCTCTGAAGCGAACTGAGAACACAGGTCGCCCACCAACACAACTAAGTATCAGGAAGCACGGCATCACTGCGGATGAGATTGCGGAGGCACTTCTCCAATTTCAATGTAAGTGTCAAAGTTCTTGCGAAATCTCTGAGCCTTTGACTTTGGACTGAAATCAATCAGGAAGAATGAATACGGTTCCGCAGTGGCGTACTCAAACGCTTTGAGAAACTCCTCTTTGGAACACTCATTCCCGATACACTCCGAGTAAATCTTCTCAATCTGCCCTTCTTGATTGTTTCTTCCAAGCATCAACACTGTCACATTTTCTCGTATGGGGCGAGGCACACCCCCGACGGCGCAGTACGACTGCACGAGCATCGCGACAGATATGCCGAGACCTTTGCCAATGTGCCTATGTCTCAAACAGAAGTCGGTCAAACCGGCGCGAGGATAGCACAAAGCGCTTCCCGTAAAATCATCCACTGCAAGAAAAAGTCTTGGCGGTACTTCTTTCTCATACTTCCATTGAGGCTTTTCGGCGTTCGCATCAAAGAACCCCAAGTCCATAAACTCAATCATCAGTTCCGGCTTTAATTTATTCAAGGGGATGTGATTTTCACTCATCTTCTTGAATGTGTCCCACTTCTTCTTCTTGTCAAGGTACGCATCCCACTCTGCTCTTTCGTTTTCCACTCTCTTTGTGATTTCACTGAGAACAGTCTGGGTTGGTTCCAAGACATTCTCCGGTGTAATGCCGATGGTGTCCCACATTTCTTTATTTGAATAGTAAGTCGGGGTGATTAAATAGACTTCATCAATGAGCTTTAAATCTTGAAGCTTTCGTATGTAGTTCGTAAGGCTCGTGGTCTTTCCACAGCCCCTTCTTGATGAAATCATCATCAAAGTGTGAAGCTTTGGGATATCCGGTGGCGTCTCAATGGTGAATGCGGATTTTTTTGGTGGCTTAATTGCGAAATTAGCAATCTTCTTGGTTCGCATTGTTCCTACTGGAAGTTGGTATTTTTTTCATACATTCTCACTCTCAGTACCCGGTGCGTCAATGTCAAAGTCATCAACACCAGCCACATCTCTTTCGCACCGCAGTCCGTAGCACTCCACGCGAACACACCGGGACTTGAGGATGGCTCTCAGACACACCGCACCGAAGCCAAACAAAGCGCCGGACAGGGTCAGAAAGAAACTATCGTCAAATGTGTCGTACCAAGTCATTTTATTCTGGGTCTATATTAAAATGCGTAAAGGTGTCCTCAGTGACAAGACTATAATGAGAGAATGCCGACCAATGTATATGATTGGTCGCAAACCAATCAATGAGAAAGTGCCACACCGTAAGTCCAAAGAGGTAGAGCCTGTCAATGCGAAACAGCGCGGTCAGCACCACGAGCGGGTCGTCCAGCGGGACAAGCCGAAACCAGCTCCGAAACCGGCGCATTCACTTAAGCCAATGGATTTGGAACAGCGTTTGGTAAATCCCACAAAGTCATTCTACTACTACGACCAGAAGCGCAAGAGCCGTCCGCGATACGAGATGCTTTCTGACTTGTTTTGGGACAGGGAAATGTACGAAGCCACAGAACAGCGCCGGAAAGCCCTTGAGACTGAGGAGCGACAGAAGGCATACCGTGAAGTACCAATGCCGTTTCCGGTTTATTGAAAGTATTTTTCTCCGTGATAATTAGAGAAATGTCTTCATACGAAATTGACACCATCCCGCGACACGAGCCGGAAAACCCATTCAAATACACAAGGAAACAATTGGCGGAAAGAAAGAGAGTGCTGAAAGACATTCGCAGAGACTACCCAACCGTCCCAGTCGCTTGGGCTGAGATGATATATGATTTCTGTCAGAATACACCGGAAGAGGAGATTGAGAACATCATTGAGAGTGGTCTTTGGGACGAACCCGGGAAGCATTCCAAACCTCCAGGTGGTCTCTTGAAGACGATTGAAATAACTTCTGAGCCAAAAGTAGATACCGATGAACCAAGTGATTGATAGTTTCCTGTTTTTCGTGGATAGCGATGAGAAACTTCAACGCGAAGGCGACGACTTTAGACTTGACCTCAGTGGCGCCGGTCTTACCTGTGGGGTAGGTCAGCACTTCCGTGTGAGGCTCCAAAACTTTGCGATGTATAAGAACTGGTACAATGTGAATGAGAACAACAATGAGATTGTTTGGCGAACGAACATTGGGGATGCCATTGTCAATATCACTCCCGGAAACTATCGCACAGTTGGGGAAATCGTGACGGACTTGGCAGAGAAGACCAGAGTGGCACTCGGCGCGACTTCAGTGACTGCTACTGCGCCCAATGATAACTTGACAATGGAGGACAACAATGACCGAATTATAGATTTTACTTTGAATTGGGCGAGTAATCACGGGATTGGAGTGTGTTTGGGACAGGCATACGAAGACATTGGGGACAGCTACGCTTTACTGGGACTTGACCGAGTGATTGACATCAACGATACTACGACCGACAGCTTTGAGACCACAATCATTGATAACAACAACATCCGCTTCAGGGGAAAGTACCCGGCACAACGCTCCACTGAAGAACACATTTACCTGCGTTCCAGCCTTACCAATGGAAACTTTGAGACGCCCAGCCTCAGTAAATCCAAGTCTTCTTCGCACATCCTCAATAGCGACATTCTCGCGAAGATACCCATAGACCACGAGGTTTGTTCCTTCAATAGCTTCTCCGGTGATGAGTACTTCGTGAATGTTCCAAACAAGTCCATCAACAATGTGCGCTTGTACTTGACCGACGCAAAGGAGAGGCGTTTGCCTACCGCAGGGACAGGATTGAAACAGCGCTCATTGGGGAACATCCATTTCAATTGTGTGCTTCGCTTTGACCTCATCCAAACATTTGAACCAGGGGAGCATCATCAAGTGACCGGGACTGGGAACGGTGTTCTCACTCACATTCAACCAGAGTATTAAAATCTCAATCATTACTAAACCACGCAATGTCCTACAACGGGAACCTCGCTTACTTCTTGAACCGGGTTGCCGGTGTTTCCACGAACATTTTCCGTCTTGAACCAAACAACTCGGCGGATGCCATTACTCCAAACAAAATCATTCGCTTTTCCCTTCCTTCTAACTGCTTGTTGAATATGAAGAGCCTTGCGCTCCACTTCAATGCTTCTGCGACCGGCACTGGCGCGAGATTGCCAAGTAAGATAGAAACGCTGATTGACCGCGTTGAAGTTAGTTCAGGTGGCATTCAACTTAGTCAGGGTATGAACTTCACCAACGCTTTCCTTCACTTGAAGGATGCGCTCACGAAGAACGGTACAGACCCAGTCTTGGGTCACCCAGAGATTGTCAGAGCGAAGTCGTATGTGGATGGTCTCGCGAAGTCTAACAATGAAGACTACGCTTCCGCCAGTGGCAAGACCCAGTTCTGTATCACTCGTTTCCCCGGTTTCATTGACAGCTGTGAGCCGGGCATTTTGGATACATCCTTGATGCCTGACATTACCATCTCCATCTACCTTGCCGGTAAGGAAGTCCTTTCTTCCTCCGCCGGTACAGTTCTCGGAGGTGATTTCCTCACTGACGCATCCAATGCGACCTATGTTCTCAATAACCTTCACTTGAATGTTGAGACCCTCGGCTTGGCTGATAGCACTTACGACCGTATGGTTGAAAGTATGATTTCCCAAAAGGGCTACATTGAAATCCCATTCAAGCAGTACTTCTCCTTTGCCGAGCAACACACCGGTACCACTCGTTTCACTGTCGCGACGCAATCGCTTGACCGAGTTTGGGTTGGATGGAGAGAAAATGGCTACGATACTCTCGGCGCCCCAGTGAAGGTTGCCGGTTACAAGGATGGTGGTGCGACCACTGCCGAAGGAACAGATTTGGGACAACCATCCTATGATGTCGGTGGTGTATTGGATACCAACAAAGAGAAGTATCTCGGTAAGTACTACAACTTCAAGGAAGTTCTCAGTGGTTCCAATCCTGCCACATTCCAATTCAAGTTTAATGGTGCGTTGATGCCACAGTTCGGTGCGACTACTGAAGATATGTACCAAATCACCAAGAACTCTGTGTTCCAGCCCGGTGAAGGCGCTCTTCACGAGTGGTCGTTAGACCAGTACCGCAACAACTACTTCGGTCAGTGTATCCGTTTGAACCTGCCAGACAGTGAAGCTGGGCGCGAAGTAAGTGGTTTAGACACGCGTGGAGTGTCACTAAACGCTTACCTTGACACTAAGAACCTTGCGGATGACATTCAAGTCCTCATTGTGTGTGAAGTTTCTTCCTCCTTGAGGGTCGGACAAGGACGCCAATTAAATCTCATCCAATAGGAAAGAGATGAGCGTTGTTTTAATGCCAGGTATGCGACCACGCGGTCGCGAACCCAATGTTTTTGATATCAACCCCGGCTTTGATGTCCCCAGTACCGCAATGACGAACCGGCGTTTTATCAGGGCTGAAGACGGTGTAACAGCGCCTCCACTTCTCAATGATGCCATTCAACGACCACATACAATGAAAGTGCTTGGTTGTGGAATTGAGCCAATGACTAACAGAGTGCTTAGAAAACCGGCTACTGACCCAATGATGGGAATAGTCCCGCCCACTGGTTATGCCAGAGGGCAAAAACGCGGTCTCGCTTACGAGTATCAGAAGCCATTGAAGGGTAAAATCCTCAAACAAGCGGACACCTTTGATGCTTCACGAGACACCGGTCTCCAATGAGAGTTTTGTTTTTGTATTTTTTTCAACTGATTTACGATGTTTGAAAATGAGACATCGTAAAAAAGTTCAATGTTTTCATTCTAATCTTTAAGCCCCTTTATGGAAAAGTTTAGGTATGGCATACATTGCCTCTGAAACAACCCCTCCAATGGCACTACCTATCAGCATACCTGGTAATCCCAGACTTGAAGCTAAAATGGCTCCACTCGTGGCTCCACTCGTGAAAGCGCTTAGGTTGTGTGTGACTTCTTCATTCGCGCCCATCTTACTCAGAAGCTTCTCAGTGCCGTAATGGGTGATTTCCCCAGCGACACCGGCTCCGAAACCCAGTCCCATTGCGGACGAACCTTCCAGCAACCCGGAAGCCACCGCGAATGAGACGCCACTGTGCTGGATGTTCCTCGCTTCTCCTTTCAATGGTGAATACTCATCCACCTGACTGGCAACGGCATCTCCCGCGAAAGAAGCTAAAATCATACCACCCGACGCCCTCGCAAGGGATGTTGAGTTCCACTTAGCGCCCCTCGGCAACTGGTAAGTATCCTGAATGGTGTCGTGAATGTCGTGTATCATATCAACACCTTTGCCATTGCGGATGTGTGTGATTTCCTCATTGGAAAGTCGCAATGGTGCGTAATCACCTTCCGGTATTCTCTCCATTTGGCGCAGTTCATCCGATGTGTGCCGTCCCCCAACAGCCTCAAACATTTGGCTCATATTTGAACCTCGCCCACCGCGAACGCCTATGGTTCCGTCTCGGTTTAGGATGCCGAAGCCATCCTCGTTCTCTTTCAAGATTTCAGTGTAACTCTTCCCTTGCTTGACACCTTTGTGGAACATCTGTGCGGTTGAAATATCCGCAATCTTATTGCTTGTCGCGATGACATCAATGTCCTCAAATTGATGAGACGCGTGTCTCTCAAGGTTCTCAATGAATTGAGGCATATCGTGCTGTTCCAGCAGTGTGCCACCCTTAATGGGGGCGTATGTCCTCAACTCAAACTTTTCCGGATTGGGGGACAGCCCGGAAAGGTCATTCAGCGTTCCCACCGGGTCAGCCAAGTTATTGTGTTCGGTATGTTTCGCCTTGAACTTACCACTCAACCGGTCATACAAAGTTTGGGGTGATGTGTAACCATTGAAGCCGACTGATGGAATACCAAGCTCCATATTGAGAAGCTGAGCGACATCATTGCCCCGTGAATGTGCGAATACGGCATCCGCATCAATGCGTTTGGCTTCGGCGAGAGCTTCTTGATAGACTTTAGAGTTCCGTCGCCTACCGGAGTTTCCACCAAATTGACTGAGGGTCGCAACATCCCCGTAGTCAGACGCATTCCGGGGATTGATACCCTTCACAATCACCACATCCTCACCGGTCTCTATGTTTCGCAAACTCATTACATTCCGGGACACTTGACGATTAATGCGATATGGTGATGATTTAGATTGAAGATACGCGCTTGGGTCTTCTTGATAAATTGAATTGGTCGCGACTGCTGTATCGTAGTCTCTCTGACTGAGCGTGGTATGTGTTGGGTTTCTGCGGAACACTCTCTTGATGTCAGTGTAGAATTGGCGTTTCAATTTGCCTTCATCTCTCGGCTTTCTTTGCTGAGGGAGTGGAGTGAATGTATCCGGAATTGGATTGTAAGATGGTGGGACTTTGTTTGGACGGTCTCTGAATACCGAACTCATTGGTCTTTACTCTACGATGCGATTAAGTTCTCCAATGCCGATAGCCTCGCTTCCAAAGCAGTTACTTTAGCCTTCTCAGCTTGAAGTTCGGTGTAAATCTCTTGATTAGACTTGATGAGATATGGGATAAGTTGAGCGTACAATACACCAGCTTCATCTTCACCCCACCCAAGTGCGTTATAATCTGGGTCTGTTTGAATGTCTTGGGTAGTATTCACACCTTCAGGTAGAGGCAAGATATCATCTGCGGGAACGGGCAAGTCAATGATGTGGCGAAGTTCAGGGGCGTTGTACCAGATATCCTGAGCGATTAAACCCGTTTCAATCTTATATTCCCCCGTCAGTTCAAAGTTTTCGTACTTCTTGTACTTTTGTACCGACAATTTCATCAATGTATCTGTGGCTCCAGTAATAAACTCCTCGTCGGTCTTCAGTCTATCGTCTGAAAACGAGGAAGCCTGTGCGTAAATCGTAACTTGGTTACTCCCATCGTTAGTTCTGAAATAACAACGAGCGAGACCATCAGGGCTACTGGTCCCAATGTTAAGTATCGTCCAATAGCCATTGTTTGGACCCACAAAGAGACTGCTTACAAACACTGTGGCTCTGTCAATAACTACACCGACATCTGGGTCGTTTCCTCCACCCCCAACACTGGCTATGGCTATATTATTATCCCCACCATTTACTGGTCCAAAAAACCAATTTCTGCCGTTGTTATCATAGGTAAAGACCTTTTTCATAGATGTCGCTCCAAACTTCGTGTAGTCATTAATGGTCGTATCTGCCGATGCGAATGGGTCGTAACGGGTCCAATTATTAACATCGCCGTATATTTCAAATAGTCCCTGAGGTTGCGTCGTCCCGACACCGATGGCACCCCCATATGGATTGAGACAAAGAGGACCAGCAGAGTGAGTAAAACCATCTGTGAGGTCAGTCAATCTTGTCCCCGAGATAGTGCGATTGTCCGTGTCATTGTAGTCGTAGCTCGCATCAGCCGACTGAATTGCTGACAAACTCTTCCAATCATCCGTCCATAGGAACAGTCTTGTACCATCAAAATCATTGTATCCTTGATTGAAGTCCGAACGATTTATGTCATATGTTTCCGATGGGTCATATTCGGTATCAGAGAGCATTAGATGCGATTTCGGAAGCGTTGATAAACCAGAAATGCCTCTGGTTTGTCCGTGAATGTGAAGCGTCGGATTTGGACGAACTTGGGTTGTTCCAACATTCAAATACATCTCACCCATCGTGAGATTGTCTCCAATATACACATTTGTGGAAGTCGCCAAATTACTCTCAACTGTCGTGTATGTTACATTTGATGAGCTACCCGAGCTTCCAATGTTGCTTTCAAGGAGTTCAATTCTGGTTACATTAGAACTTAAATCTGTTTCCAGAGTTTCCACCCTTGTTACATTTGAAGCCAAATCACTTTGGATTGTATCAATTGTTCCACCACTATTAGTCAATGTCCCAAGAGTAGCCACCGCACCTAACACAGATGAATTGAGAGCCGTGTAATCAGACGAGAGATTGTTGATAGTCACTACATTTTGAGCCAAATTGTCGGCGTTCAATGCTATGAGAACATCGTGAGTGTATAGATTGGACTTGATGGTTGTAATGTTGCTGTTGATTTGCGAGATTTTACCAGTCGTTCCGTAGAGGTCGTGGTTGAAACGAATTACATTTGAAGTAAGATTTTTGCCTACATTTCCAGGGCTGGTTATAACAAAGTCATAGTTTGTTCCACTTCCAGGTATCCTTCCCCAATTTGCTAAATTGACGACATCTTGGAGTGCTGAAACATCAGATGTCGTTTTGCTATTCACATTGCTAACATCACTGAGGTTATCCAAAGTATCACCAAATTGGTCTTCAAGGATATCTATTATTTGTCCTTGTGTAGATGCTACACCTCTGGTGAGAATGGAGGAGTAAATTGAACCAGCAATTCCAGCCGCAGCACCTGTGAGTGAGGCGACCGCAGTGCTGTGATTGGGATTGTCTGGATCAAGGGCAGCACCAAGTTCTGAGAGCAAGTCTGTCTGAGCTTCAAGTGTATCCAAACCATTTTGAACTGTGATGAGCGTGGCGGCATTGGAATTAAGATCTGTTCGCAATCCCGAAATCAATGAAGAGTTCGTATCCACATCTGTGCGAAGACCTGTGATGAGCGCGGCGTTAGACGCCAAGTTTGTGTCTAAATTGTCCAAGCGCTCTATGTGTTCAGCATTGAACGCAACAATCTCAGCATCTGTTGAGTTCAAAGACAAAGTCAGCGCATCAATGCGAGCCTTCTCTGTCGCTACATTAGAATTAACTCTCGCTAACTCTTCATCTGTTGCGAAAGCGTCAAATCCAACCAGGTCGCAGTCGTCACCGATCTCAAATCTGTCCTTGACAAAAATGTTAGATGCGTTCAAGCTCGCTCCATCTTCAAAGTTCAGCGCCTTGGTAATGCGTATCTTCCCTACTTTAACATCAGCCCCGAGACTTGTCATATTATTTTATGCTTACATTATAAAATGAATGTACTTGATGCTGTTGTCATCGGCGTACGCAACGGTAAGTGTGAGGCAGAATGTTCTGGAGAACAACGAAGAAGAAAGTTTAGATTGATCCGAAAGAACTTGGGAGACTTCCAACGACTGGCTTCTACCCGTCCTCTACCAAAGGTTACCATTTCCAATCCAATCAACGACTTTCAAGAGGACAGCGCTATGGAAGACCAGTCCATCACAGGCACAAAACGCGGTGCTGAGTTTGGTGATTTTGAGGTTGAAAGCAAACGACGCAAACTGGGTGACGATTTGGAGGAAGAGATGATGTTCGGCGATCCCGATAGAGATCCAGATGACATATTGATGGACGACGCACCCGTCACTGGCGTTAAACGGGGCAGAGAAGGCGACTACGACATGAATAATCGTGACTTAAAATTAATTCGCACATCAGATGTTGGTCGTCAAGGAATTAAAAGAAAGTTTGAAGGAGGCTTATATCCAGAGAGTTTCACCATCTCCGAGCGCTTCTTTAATCGGGACACAATTATGGAGGAGTACAACCGAATGAAATCGCCACAAACTCGCGAGCCAAGCGAGAATTAATTTAACTTAGAAAAATAATAATCTTATTAATTAATTAAAAATGATTAATAAGATCATCATGGATCGCTTCATTGCGACGGAGATGAAGAACCCGATGAATGCTGGTATGCTTAGCGATGAGTTCGCTGCGTACTGCTTGACTTACAAGAAGGTTGGCGAAGGAGAACCCATCAAACACTGGATTAAAAAGTTTCCTCAAAGAGTTTTTTGGGTTGTCAAGCGGGCATTGAAAGAATTATTTTCTAAAAAGAAGGAATTAATTGTGAATTGGTGTGCCGTAAGGAAGGCACTAATTACGCATACATCTCCGTACGACGCTACATACGAAAAACACTTGTTTAATCTACAACCACAAAGAAATTAAATTATTTCAACATTGTGTGAAATTAATTCTTTTGGTGCTTCCGCCAGTTCCCCGCTTGCCAATCCCTGCTGGAAAGCTATGTGTTCCTCTTCGGACATAGCCAAAATGGTCTCAAGC
>Ga0181582_10003390_pt1 | contig 12812 bp, 2 predicted proteins | sample 071ome_32_FD_132438 | JGI IMG/M metagenome (GOLD analysis project Ga0181582, IMG submission 132438) | Coastal salt marsh microbial communities from the Groves Creek Marsh, Skidaway Island, Georgia - 071405AT metaG (megahit assembly) | ecosystem: Environmental > Aquatic > Marine > Intertidal zone...
AACAAAAAGTACAAACGTTTGGTACTTGGTGGTGAAGTTCGTCTGCGTAATGCTTACACCATTCGTGCTGATGAAATCGTTCGCGATGCATCGGGTGAGATTACCGAGATTCAATGCACCTATGATCCTGAAACTCTGGGTGTGAATCCTGAGGGGCGTAAGATTCGTGGTGTTATCCACTGGGTTTCAGCAAGCGAAGGTGTGCGCGCGGATGTTCATCAATACGATCGCTTGTTCACGGTGCCAAATCCTGGTGCTAAAGGTGATTTCTTATCTGATTTGAATCCGAACTCCCTCAAAGTGCTTAAAGATGCCGTGGTTGAGCCAGCCTTGTTAGCGGTTGAGGCAGGGGAGCGATTCCAGTTTGAGAGAGAAGGTTACTTCTGTCGCGATAGTGAATCATCGAGCGATGGAAAGCCTGTGTTCAACCAGATTGTGGGTCTGCGTGACTCGTGGGGCGGCTAAGCCAAAAGATTGGTCACAAAAGGGAAATAATCACCCCAAAGGGGTAGACATTAAGTCGTCAAATCCCTAATATACGCGCTCCCTGAGGGGCCATAGCTCAGCTGGGAGAGCGCAACACTGGCAGTGTTGAGGTCAGCGGTTCGATCCCGCTTGGCTCCACCAAATAATTTGCAAAAAGGTTTCTGTCCCGTTCATCTAGAGGCCTAGGATCCCAGCCTTTCACGCTGGTTACAGGGGTTCGACTCCCCTACGGGACGCCATATAGGAAAGCCCGACCTCATTAGAGGTCGGGCTTTTTTTATTCCCGGGTTACGTTAACGCCGAACTGAAGTTGGTACTCAGTATGGTTGTTAGCAGCGCTTAAACACCCGAACAAATTCCTTTAATAAAGTTGTCTCTTCATTTTTCAATAAAGGGCCTTATGCCTTACGCATCAAGGTTACGGTGAACCATCACAATCTTGTCTGTTGTGTCATGGTAGTTGAGGTATACTTTTTGAAACATTTTCTATCTGAATATTGTGCTGCAAAGTGAAACATATACCTGTGTGTCAATGTTTCCATGCTGAGACATTCAACATTGCATAAAAAATTTTTGTAAGGGTGCTAATTTGAGCTCTAAATCTCCCAACCTTATTTACGACAGAACACGGCATCAAAACGAAATAAAATTGCAAGCAGATAAATGCCTTAAAAAAGCCTCGGATTTCTTCCGTGCCTCTGAAATTGAAAATGCTGTTGATGCGCTAAAACAAGCAGCAACAATAGAGCCAAACGCCGAGCGTTTTTTGGAACTTTTGAATGTACTAATTCGGCTAAAAAGAATTGATGAAGTTCAGGCTGTATTGGATGAAATATCCCATAAAGGAATCCTTCGATTAGTAAAAAATGAGATCAATGATTCGGATGACTTTTTAGGCGATTTGCCATCTGAAATAGCTCAGAAGTGGACTCAGCTTTATGAGCAAAAAAAATATGAAGATCTTATTGATCAAATTCGCCTAGAAACTTCTCTTTTTGAAAAATCACCTTGGGCCTATAATCTTTTAGGATTGGCCTATGTGGGGCTAAAAAGACAAAAGTTAGCGATTACGTCTTTTAGAAAAGCCATTGAGCTGAATATTTTTTATCCCGATCCCTATAACAATTTCGCCAATGTGCAAACTGAATTGACCAATTTTAAACTCGCTATTCAAAATTATAAAAAAGCCATTTCTTTAAAAAGTAATTTTACTCAAGCGTGGTTCGGCTTGGGCTTAGCTCATTTTAAAAACAGTGATGCGGATCAAGCATTAGTAAATCTTAATCGTGCTGTTGAATTACAAGAGAATTATGCGGATGCCCATAAGTTAATTGGAGAAGTTTCAAAGTTTAAAGGTGATATGGATCATGCTAAAGCCAGCTTCACCAAGGCTTCTAAGTTGGCGCCAAGGATGGGCGATATACATAGGCAGCTAGGAACACTTATAAATTACAGTGAAGACCGTTCGCATTTAAACACGATGCTCGACATTGAAAAGCAAGCTGGGTTGACGCAAGAATCCCGTTGGAATTTGCTGCATGCCATAGGAAAGGGGTACGAAGATCTCAAGGATTACGATAAGGCTTTTGATTACTATCAGAAATGTGGCGCACTGAGAAAGCAGATGCTTGATTATAAATTTGCCAAAGATCAGCAAATCTTTGGTGAAATCAGAGCATCCCAACATCTCATTGCGCAAAATGCTTTAGACCTTGAAAGTATAAACGTTTCCAAAATACCGATATTTGTTGTAGGTATGCCGCGTTCAGGAACAACCCTTACGGAAAAAATTCTTTCATCCCATCCAGATGTATTTGGGGCAGGTGAGTTGCCTTTTGTTAATCGTTTTGGAAGAGGATTGATAACTGGATCTGTAAAAATCGATAAGGACAGCATCCTGAATTTTAGAGAAAAGTATCTAAATCTATTAAAGGTTAAATCAGACGGTTCTACCTATGTTGTAGATAAAATGCCACATAACTTTAGGTACATATCATTGTTGTTGGCAGCTTTTCCAGAAGCCAGAATCGTTCATATGGTGAGATCACCGGCAGCGACATGTTGGTCTAACTTCAAGACCTTTTTTTCTACTTTTGGCCTTGGTTATTCATGGGATTTGAATGACCTAGTGAGTTTTTACAACCTATATTACGATTTGATGTCTGAGTGGCGAAGACTTTACCCAAATAAGTTCTATGACTTGGATTATGATCAATTAACAATCGATCAAGAAAATCAAACCAAAGCCCTCATTGAATTTGTGGGTGTAGATTGGAATGAAGCTTGTTTAAGCCCTGAAAAAAATAAGCGTGGTGCACATACCGCTTCCCAGCAGCAGGTCAAGAAAAGAGTGTATCAAGGCAGTTCTGAACAGTGGCGTAAATTTGAGAGTCACCTCAATAAGTATTTTCAAAAATTACCCGATTGACACTACATTATTATTTCGTTAAGTACTAATTAATGTTTCGGTATGTTCTTGATATATCTTATTGATATATAAGCGTTAAATCCCAAACATATCAGAACGTCAAGGCTCTATTCTCGCTTCTATATACATAAGTAATAATTATTAAAGCCAAATAACTAGACAATATACTTGCATGACGTTCAAGCCGATATATTATACATATCAGTAATCTGAATTACTCGAATTAAACAATGCCGCTAGGAGATCCATCATGAATGTCAACAACCAAGTAATAAGACTGTGGGAAGGTGCTGGTCCTAAAATTGATGTTTCGAGTACCTCGTACCAAAATGATCTCAATACTTGGGATCCGCTGTTTCAGATTTATGACGAGACTGGTGGCAGTAACTACAGTATGGATTTCTACAGCACCGGTGATGCGGGTACTGGAACTCCAGGTATTCCCTATGTCGACTATGTTGTTATCAAGGACGGTTATGGCAACGTATCCTCCTATGCGGTTACCCATAATGTAAACGATAGAACGCTTTCTTTTGACGGCAAACAGCTTGACTATTACGTTAACAATTCTGATCAAATCATTGCCGTTAATGTTGCCGCTGTTTCAGAGATGAACACTTCCTTCACCGAAACGGTCAAAGATAACGACACTGACGGCGTTCTTGATATGACCCTCGATGGGTCTTGGCTTAGTGGTGTAGCTGGTAATTACACAGCCACACAAGATGACGTAGATCGCAGCGGCGGTGTGCTTAGTTCCGGTACTGAGTATAACACCGTAACTTTCGACAATTCATTTGAAACGCAAAATGACAACGGCGACCCTTTTGATGTCGCAGAACAAATTACACTATTATTTATTAATGGTACACCCTCTATTTACCTATGGGACACATCAAAAACCACAATTGAAAGTGATGCTGCAACGTATGGTTACTATGGTGCCGTTGAGTATGGATCCATAACTATTGACGGAGATCAGTACTCGTTTAACGCAGTGTCTTTTGAAACAATGCTTCCGTTAGATGGAAGCTACGCCGGGTTGGGTGCAGCAATTCCCTACAGTGGTATCGGTGTCTCTAATCCAACTGAGCCTGGTTTTGAAACTGCTGATACTGTATTCGCTATTCACACTTCAGACATTTTGTATATTTCTTCTGATGGTGAAAACATAGGAAGTAAATTTGACATAACAGCGGGTGGTTGGGTCCACGGTACCAGTGATGATCCACTACTTTTTGGTTCCGCCTCCGAAGCCACTGATCCCGTCGTTCACATAACAACTACCAATGGCGGTAACTTTATCGTGCCGGCTTCGGCATTCACTCAGTCATCTGAACAGCCGGAAGGCACAACTGCCTGGAATCAGACTTACGACGATATGACAGGCTTAAAATCGTTTGACTGGGAATCAGGCGAACCAGAGCGATTTGATTTTCAATCTGCCGTTAATATGTCACGAGGAGATTGGACCTCTGCGTCGTCGAGTTCTTCTACTTCTGGTTATTATTCTGGCTGGTATGATCCTGGTACGGGTGGTGCTGCGTATCAGGTTGGCAATGGCGATGGCGATATCAATCTGATCGACAAAGGCGACTTGCTGATTTTCGATGTAACCGCGTTTACGGATGGTTTCCAACTCATAGCTGATGCGGGCGAGTTGAATGTTTATCCTAATTCTGATCCAGATCCAGCCGAATTGCCTGCGTATGATCTCAGTGGCTCTTATGCTATTGATGGTAGTTTTGATGGCATTGCTATCGGTATTCCAGGGCCTGCAGGCGCTATCTACGAAGGCTATCAAAACCAAGGTGATATGGTTTTCGTCACGGAAAATGGCGTTACCGATATGCCCAGTATGGCCGGATCTTACTGGGGTCCCACTGGGCTCTTACAACTGGATTTAGGTTCTGATGAGCTCGGCAGTGCTAACGCCACAGATATTTTAGTCTTTGCTCAATACGATGGTCCTATTCACTTTGATTACAATAGTTCTGCTCAAACAGCAGCCATCTGGGGTGCCGTCGAGCAATTTACAACTACCACATCAAGCACTGGTGGCAACACTTACACTTATTACACCGATACTGGTCATAAAACTGGAAAAATTGTTGAGGCTCTTGGATCAAACGATAATGCAGCAGTAGATGTCTTTGTAGCGACAGACTTTGCTGACTTATTGGAAGCGAATGCTGAACATTCCATAAGTTTTATTGCTGGGGATGGTGATGACTCGGTATATGGTGGTAACCAGGTTGACTTCATTGACGGCGGTGAAGGCTTTGACTATGTGAATGGCGGTGGTGGTAACGACATCATTGTCGATTTTGATGATGGTGCCGTTATTGAAGGTGGCGCGGGAAAAGACATTTTCATGGTCGGCGACAGGTTGTCGCAAGATCCCTATTTTATGGAAGGGTCTGGTTCTTCTGCGGGATTCATAACCTCTGATTCTCATTACACGGGTGCCTATACGGGAAGCTACACGGGCAACGGTACGGATAACTTTAGTTATTCATTTAGTTCGGGTAGTTTTTCCTCTGGTAGTAACTCCTCCAGTAGTTATTCGTCTGGTAGCCTTAGCAATTCTGCCCATATTTACCAAATTACAGATTATCAATTAGCAGAAGGTCCCTCGCTGTCTCGAAGCCAGTCCGGTCTTAATGACCAAATTGTTTTTGCCGTCAGTGGCGCGGCGCTTGTTGATGTTATAAGCGATTATGTGTTCCAGAATGATGGTCAAATAGATGATGATAGTGACTTTTCTAAATATAGGGCTCTGACTGATAAATTGACCACTAGGGTTACTCATCAGGAAGCAACTGTAGATGGTTCTGATGGAACAACAGCGCTAGTTGAGTTGTTATATGGTGGTTCTACTTTGGCTTCTACACAAGTGGCATTTAAGGATGCAGCGACTGGTCAGGACAATGTGGTGTTAACGCCTGAGGAAGAAATTAAAGCCTATTTCGTCAAGACGACTGATTTTGGCAGCCTATTAGACCAGGACGTTCAAACGAAACTCTTCGGAGAAGATCTTAACGATACATGGAATAAGTCTGACCTAGATGCTGCATTTGCTTCTGAACATGCTTATGAAGCCACGGATCTGTGGATTCAGATCGCGGTGGGTCTCGAGACTAAGGATTTCTACACACTATCGCCTGTCGAAGGATCATCTGCTAATGCCTTGATGTTCATTTCTGATACAGGTCGAGGCACAACCTTTATTCCTTTGGCTAATGATGAGAGTCTGGTCGGTTCTCGCTTGGCAGATACGGTGAGGTACATTAGCGATACGGGTCACGATTTGATTCTTGACCGCGGCTCTTGGAGTCTAGATGCAGATCAACGTGACGTAATTGATTTATCAGATATTGGTATATCAATCAAAGACATTATCTCAGGGTCGATCACCATTAATCGTGCAGAGTTGTTTGACGAGGGCGAGCGTTCGATGGTGATTGAAAATGCCCAAGAAACTACTTCAAGCTCATTTCTCTACTATGATGGATCTGGTAATACAACGACAGCATCTTCATCGACGGGTGGGGCGGCTTACGATCCTGTGTACAAGGATACAGCCTTTACCTTAAATGCACAGGAACAGGTTGTGGAAAACACTGATTCATCTTCCGCATTTGAAGTGAATGTTAGTGTTTATCGTCAATATTCCGAAACCAACTATATGTACCGCCAAGAAGACTTAATTCTCGTGGACACGGATGGTAATGATAAGACGTTTGATTTAGGTAAGGCCTATTTTGACGGTACGGATCACATTTTGGAAACAGAGGGTGGCCGGGATGCTCTGTTGATCGGCGGTAATGGTCAGAATGATACGTTCGTTGTTGATTTAGATTCAGCAGCTGACTATTTCGACGTGTATATCCAAGACTTTGAAGCTGGCGATAAACTTCATTTGACTGATGTTGATGGCGATTCGATGTTTGATGTCGATTGGGATAACAAAGTTCTTGATGGCGATGACATATATGTATCGGCATCCTTTAAATCCGGTGCTGCCGATAGAGAAATTGATTTTATCTTCTTAGGGGGTATGACCTCTGGTACAACCGAACTTGATTTGTTTTCGGTAGTATAAGAATAGAGGTTAGCCATGCGCTTTGACTCTCCAAAGGCCAAGCGTAAGACAAAAGACCGCCAGTCAAATCAGACCTTTAGGCTTGTGCCTGGGGGTCTTGGCGCGACAGGTTTCTTGCTGTTAGTCAATGATGCCTCTTACTCTGATTTTTCCTATCATGGAATTTCTGATAAAGGCCTATCCCAGACTGTTCTTCGCCCTAATGCAGATACGTGGGTTGGGCGCTACACCATTTTGGCCGATAGTTATCTTTCATACGCCTCATTCAATAGCAGTATCTCGTTAGGTTCACATGATGATGGCCGCTTCTACGATGCGGTTGTTGATGCCTCTGGCGGTTTCGCATCAAGTCACTATCAGTCTTTGAAAACGGGTGGTAGCTCGTTATTTGGTGGTGGCATCCAGACAGTAAGCACGGAGCAACCTGAGCTTGGCGTTACGATTAATGATTTAGCCGGTGAGTGTGCTGATAACTTAGGTGAAGAAGGGAAGTCGGCTGAACAATCACCGGAGTGTAAGGATGAGGATCAAGCCTTTCCGGTGCATTCCAATTTAGCCGTTGTTGACGCGCCTATTACGCTCGATGCTTTTCAGGCGGTTGCTTATAGTTCAGCAGGTTCGGGTTATTCTGATCTTGCGTTGAGTTTTGTCACCGGCGCTGTCATAGATGGTTATATCGAAGGAGCTCAAGTTTTTCTCGATATCAACAACAATATGGTTTGGGATGACTTTGAGCCAGTCGCCTTTACTGCTGCTGATGGCTCATACAGTTTTGAGACCTTTGAAAACCCTGCTAGCTATTCTGTTGTTGCCTTAGGGGGGACCGATGTGACAACGGGCGCTGCGATTGATGTATTGATCGCTCCTGTTGGGGTGACTTATGTGTCGCCTGTCTCCACATTAGTTGAATATGGTAAACGTGCCGGTAATGACAATATCTTAGCGGATTTGGGGTTCACCGAAGCTGACCTCAATAAGGATCCGGTTGCCACAAATGATGTTAGTTTTTTAAAGACGGGCGCATCCATCTTAACCGCAGCTAAAGTGGGCGCGACGCTAGTCTCAAATTTAGACGGCACCTTGGAAACCAATGATGGCATCGCTCAGATGTTTACCAAGATAGCGGAAGTGGCTAAAACATCCTCTATAGCCGGCTTTAAGGGTAACGGCTCGGTAGAAAGCTTATTGACAGACGCCATTGATTTGCTGGCGGCAGATCGTCCAGCTGTGGATCCTCAACAAGCTAAGCTTGCTTCAATTGAAGTTGGCAAAATGATTCAGTCAGTCGTGTCTAAGATAGCGACATCTGCTTCCTTGAACACCGCTGTTGATGCGGCACGTGAGGGCCAGGTTGGTTTGGCGGATAAAGTGGCCTCAACGGTTAGTTCTGGCGGTGACTTTACTGGACAAGCTGATGCTTATGCTGCACGTGTTGATGATTATATTGCCGTTCAAAAGCTTAAATTTGACAACCCATCCTCAATTGACACGATTAAGGACGATGTTATAACGATCGACCCAACCAACGGCTATTACTTTAAACAGGTTGGCTCAACGAATGATTTCTACTGGTCTTTTGCTGATCCTGCTTTAAACGACGGTGAAGAGGTGTCATTTATACCTGGGACGCTAGAGCCGATTAGTGAATCCCTAGCTGTTAATTACGCGGCAATGGGTATTTCTTGGAATAATGATTTTAGATTAGATTTTAATGACTCTTATACACTAAATTTAGACACATCCTCTTATGGTGATTTTTTCTTCAAATACTCGGTTGAAGCAGAAGATGGATCAACCGGTACAGGTTACCTAACAGCTAATATCGTTCGCTCCTTTAATGCTGAGGGTATTACGCCGGGAGACGAAGATTTCCCAGAGCCTGCAGCATCATCCGGTCAATTATGGAATGAAGTGGCACTCAGTCAGTTGTTGGATTTGGATAACACATACGGTGAGGGTATGCGTTTGTCCATTTTTTATTCAGCTGAAGATTTAGATAGTAATAACATTAAGCTACAAATTACTGACCCATTAGGCGTTAACCCGCCTGAAATCCTGCCTATCTCATCAGTTGTTGGATTAGAGATTCGAGATGATCAATTAAGCGCAGACGCTTTTGCTAATACGAAGCTGTTAATCGATCCGAATTATGCCGGGGAAATTGACTTTAAATTTCTTGTTCAATCACAGTATGGTGCAGCACAGTATAAAGATGCCCCCATTGATGTCACGCTCAATGTGAAACCTGTGGCAGATGGCATCGTATATCCAGTCGAACTGAGCAAACTTATTACAGAAGCGGTTAATTCTGAAACAGGGTTACAGGAAAGAGATCTTCCTTTGTTCTCATTCTCAAACTCTGAACTGACTCAGGCTTTGTTTGGGGAGGATGGGGATCAGCGTAACGAGTTGTATTTTGTTGATGCTGATGATTCTGAGGGTATTGTCTTATTATTAGGTATTGGCGTTAATGAAGGTGATAGCCTAACGATACCTGATGAATTAGCTTCTTTAGAAGCGCTTCCGGACACGGTTACTGAATTTGTCACTGAAATAGATAACCCAAATGATGCGTATCATTGGTACCTAATCAACGAAACATTGCTTAGTGATACGGGCAAGACGATTGAGCAGCTACTTGAATCCATAGTCCTAACGCCTGCCGATGGTTTTTCCGGTGAATTGGGTATTCAGCTTGCCTATAAAATTGGTTCTCACGATACAGTGTCATCTGATGAAGGTCTTATAACGGGTGAGGACTATGCATTTAATAGATTATTTGTTCGTGAACAATCTTTATCGATCGAGCCTTTAACGAGTTTCTTATCAAGTGAAGCCTTTACTGATTACGCAAATCATTTGCGGGACAGTTTTCTGCCTTCTGCCAAAAGGCTGATTGAAGGTGCTGATGCAGAAACGTTTATTGCGAATACGACTTTCCCTGCTGACCCTACATTGGACTACGCATCTGAGTCCTTGGCGGTATTGTTTGGTGTATCAACTAGTGGTGTTGTTATCGAGCATGACGCTATTCAAGAGGTTTCTGAGGCTGTTGTTGATCACTTAGGGCTAACAGGTTCCTATACATGGTATCTGGCGCCGCTGTCTTCTATGACAGTAGAGGAGTTATTAAGTGACATTACGTTAGATGTCAATGGGTACTCCGGGCCTTTCTCGATTCGTGCGGCGCTCGGCACAATGGATACCTCAACAGGCGATCAGGATTGGTATAACACGTCTGGTTTGTCTTTAAATGTTGGCTCAGAATTTATCCTACAATCCCAAGGTTATGTGCTACCTCAGCTTTATTACTCATCAACGGATTTAACGCTCTCTGAATCAGACCCTGATTATGATGAAGATGCCAATCAGTACGTGATTAACCCACTCAATTGGGTTTCTTTAACGGCTGGTTCTTATAAAAATGAGGTGTTTGAATTTGCTTTTGAGGTTCCAACGGGTGTGCAAGTTATCATTCCTGAGGCTGAGAATGATTTCAGTTGGTCTAATGTCCCATCAGATACAGCGGGCATCTCTAAATATGCATTGATAAACCAATCAGGCACATCGGTTTATTTAAAAGATCTCTTTAGTGATGGAGCAGCATTAGATGTGCCTATCAGTATTCGCGTACCAGACGTTGTTGCGTTACCTGAAGGATTGCCGATAAGTGTTCAAAGCGGTGTCTATTTGCAAGGCGAATCTGAACTTTATGTGCCTGTATTAACGCCAGGACAAGATCCGCAAGTGTCATTGAGCGGTTTGATCAAAAGCGAACCAGATCTATCACCCGGTGTTATTTTCGCTAAATCAGATGCATTTGAATTTTTAGAGACGCAAGGTGATCAGTTCACGGGCAAAACGCTTAATGACCTTTTGAAGGTCAACCTTAATGCTGCATTTATCAATGATCCTGACAATACGTTTTCTTTGGTTTTAAGCTTTTCGCCTATTGATGCTTTAAAGGCTAATCCAAGCAGCTTTAATGATGAATTGATTGACAGCTATCTATCATGCAAGGTTGTTGATGCTAGTGCCCGTCTAATATGGTCGTATGATGACGTGGCTGACAAGATTTTAGCTACGTTGGATTTTGATGGTCTTAGTAGTGTCAAGGCTTATCTGTCTGATGTTTCTATCGGGGGTAAAGCATTTGATAATACGGGCCTTGAGTTTGATGCTTATCTTAAGTTAGATAATGCATTATGGGGCGTAACGAGTTACTCGCCGAAAAAAGCCGATGACTCTGTCAATCCAATTGTATTTAACGATACGAATATCGAGATAACACCGGTTGCATCTGGACTTGACGTAGCAAACATCACTGGCTTTGAGTTGTCACCAGTTACACTGAGTGAAGGCGCCACCGTTAATTTAACCGATCTCATTAATGCGGCCAACTACACGCTTAAGGATGCTTCTGAGTCCTTATCCTTCATATTGGATCTGCCAACAAATGTTAAGTTGCAGTTTAAAGAGTCCGGTTCTTGGAAAGATGCTGTTCCTCGATTGGTAGAGGTTTCAGGTTCAGACTTTAAACGATTTATTGTTGATGAAGATGTGTTGTCTTCTGATGGTTATCAAGTTGTCTTGAGTGCTAATTTCTCAAATACTGATGCAACTGAGACTAACCAAGGCCTTTTTGACTATTACATTACGCCAATTGCTGTTGAAGAGGGTTCGAGAACGGCGGGTTCATCAGAAGATGGTGGATTCGAACAATTTGCAGGCAGCTTAAATATCACACCGGTTGCCGATGGCGTGACTAAGCTAATCGTGCCTCAAGGTGATTGGGCTGGCAATGTTTCTGGTGGGGCTTCTTATGACATCCCTTTTTACGCGGGTAAAATTGATTCATCAGAAACGCTTCAGGTTAAGTTAAGTATTGCTCCACCGACGGGCATGACTGCTGACGCTCTAAAAACCACGTTAGTGGTGACGTGTGGATCAGCGAGTCTTGTCGATGAACCAAAAGTTGTAAATGGTAGTGTGGAATTTCTGGCGACGTTTGCAACGGGTGCCAATCATTCGTGGTCCATCACTTCAGATCAATCCTTTAGAGGTGATCAGGCACTGACAGTTACCGTGCAGGCCAGAACAATTGATGGAGAAACTTCATCCTCTTTTGATAATGAGTGGGATAGCGGCACTCAATCTGCATCACTTACTCCTTCTGAGCACACCTTAGAGCTTTACCAAAATATTGACACTCCAAAACTTGTTTTGACCAAAACGAATGAGGTTGTAGAGGGTGTCGGTGTCCCTACCTTTGATTTTGGCATCAACTCCCAAGGTTCCGCATCATGGGCCGAGGCATCCAATTACAGTGTATTGCTGACAGGTGTTGGCGCGAATACTTATTTTGTTGATAGTGAGGATGTTGCAGTAGGTGCAAATCTTGGCTCAGGATTATGGTTATTACGAGGCGGTGATTACCTTAGCGCTTATACTGGTTCCGCTGACCTTGATTTTTCTGGGGTGGTGAAAGTTATTGGGCAAGCCGATCCAAGTGCCATTAGCGCGGTCGTTTTAGCGTCTGATTCAGTCACTGGCTCTTCAGCAACATCAGGAAGTGTTAAACAGTTACCGACCACGGTAAATGATCCTGTTGACCCAGTCGTGATGGTGTTCGGCAACGATGATACTAACAGTGTAACCGATGCATTAGTGGCTGATCGTGCAGCGGTTGATGATGCCTTTACGTTTAATGAGCAGTCTTTGTCTTTGACCTCATGGATGCCAGGATCAATTTCTAACGGTGCCGCTAGCGGCGGTGCTTTTTTAGTGAGAGAA
>Ga0181582_10003391_pt1 | contig 12807 bp, 8 predicted proteins | sample 071ome_32_FD_132438 | JGI IMG/M metagenome (GOLD analysis project Ga0181582, IMG submission 132438) | Coastal salt marsh microbial communities from the Groves Creek Marsh, Skidaway Island, Georgia - 071405AT metaG (megahit assembly) | ecosystem: Environmental > Aquatic > Marine > Intertidal zone...
GACGTGGAGAACGATGACGAAAATGATGGGTATGCGTCGCGACGCCGTGGACGAGCGAGCGAGCGTCGTGATCGAACGGGGCGAGCGAGCGATGGGGAGACGGGACTCCGTCCTCGCGCGCGCCGGCTCGCGAGGCTGGAAGCTCAGCGATAGGGACTATCCGGAGGGAGAGGTGGTGTTGGGAATAGAGATGCGACAACACTCCATCAAAGCTGCGCCCGTGGATACCGCGAATGCTGAATTTCAGCGACCAGGGGTATCGGTGCCGATCGAAGAGCTCAGCAAAGAGTCGATGCAGGTTGCGCTGGAGAAGATTGCAGACCACTTTGCGTGGAAAGGTAAGGTGGGGATAAGTTACACGCGCCTAGCTCTGCGGGCGCTTGGTTCGGGATATGACGGAGAACAAGTGCTAGCATCGATGGTTCCCGCGTGGCAAGGGCGGATCGCGACCATGATTCACACAGAGGCGGCGGCGTACGCAGAAATGTATTTTGGTCCTGGGCGCGAAAGCTCTGGCGTAGTCATGGTTTGCACTCTCGGCAAGGGATTCGGCGCGGTGCTATACAACAAAGGGCAAAAAGTTCGTAATGCTGATTTCAAGCACTTGACATGGACGTACGAACGAGAGCTGAAGAAGCTTCAAAAGCAGTGGGGTTGGAACGGCGTGGTTCCGCCGCTGACGTCAACTGACGCCCTGCTGAAAACGGTCGAGGAATACGGTTTGAGTGGCAGAGGTTGGTGGCTTGAAGATATTCAACCATCTAGTGACGATTGCGCGCAAACGAACGCAGTGCTGGCGTGGGCGTCTCTGGTGGACCGTTATTTACAGAAAGTTGCGTTGAATGTTTCCCCTGAACGTCTTATTCTTTTGCCTACGGGTGCTGCGTCGGATTGGAACCAGGAGGTCTTGCTGAAGCTTTTCCGCCCTGGAATACAGTCAGCAGGTCTCGATTCCGATATTCTTTATATTGGTGAGTTTCCTGATAGGGCATTGGTCAAGGGTGCTGCGATTGGAGCTCACATTGAACTCCAAAGTAAAGCGGCGAGTGGTGTGCTCAGGGATGCTATCTGCCAAACTGTCACAGAGAGCTCAGTTTTGCGTTCGCTTACCGACGCTCAATTAGATTGGGTATTTAGAAAGCTCGATTCTAACAAAGATGGTGAGATAAGCGAGGGCGATTTAATCTCCGGTGCAAAATTCTTTGGAGCAAATTTGTCCTCAGCTGAGGTGAACGGCGTTATGAAAGAGCTGCACTGCGGTTTGTCCGGAGCTATCACTAGGGATATGCTGCAAAAATGGTGGGAAGCTGAGGTATCGCACAGCGTTGTCGTGCAAATATCTTCAGCGATGGAATTCGAAGAGATTCTGCAGTCTGCAAAGGCTTCAGAACCTGAGATTCAAGCAGTGAACGGCTTGCTGACTACAATGAAGCAGGACAAGCTCGTTGTGTTGCAGTGTGGCTTTTCGTACTGTCGCCCATGCAAAAAGTTCGAAGGTCCGTACGAAGCGGTCGCGAGAAACTACCCGGATGTGTCGTTCCTGAAAGTAATCGGCGATAGCACTCCGGCGACCGCTCATCTGTGCCGCGATATCCTCGCGGTTCAATCAACCCCCGATTTCCGTATCTATAGAGGCGACAAGTTGGTGACTCAGTTCACGGGTGCTAACAAAATCAAGCTCGAAGATGCGCTAAAGGCTGCTTTAGAGGAATCGAACAGTCTAGAGAATCGAGATGGATCGCTACAAATTAGTTTATAATCTAAGTACTTTGCTATAGCCACTCGCAGACTCTGCTAAGATGTCCACTGTGCCTTTCCATCAAGAACCTCGTTCAGTCGTTGATTGATCAGCTCAACATCGCTGAGATCTCCGATTACTTGATGCTTTTCACGAGACGGATGCCATACGATAACGTTCTCCTTCTGCTTCAATGTACGAAATGTTTGGCTCGAGTTGAAGTCGTCGCCAATTTCCACAAATGCGAGCAACCTCTCACCTTTGTACATCTCAGCCAGTTCTCTAAATCGACGGTTTGGTTCCGATGTTGCGATGGTAACCGTGTACACGCTCTTACCTCTCAGGGCTGTGCCATGAACATCGACAAGCTGCGGTACCTCACTTGGCCGAGAGGATTGTTTTGCCAACTGTCTTCGTAAGTTTGCCGACTGAAAAATAAAGTGGGGCAACCAACTCGCAGTGGCGACCACTAAAATCGCTCCTAAGAGAGGCGTTGCGCCGATTTCAAAGGAAACGAACCACAGGTTTTCGATAAGATCAGACACGTCGATGTACATCCCTTTGAGTATCGAGTCACGTGACACTGAGCGCTGGGCTGTCGGAAATACACTGAAAACAGCATTCAGTCGTTCTCTAGAGCTCACGTCTTTTGCAGAGATTTCGCCAAACGCATTCGAAATGAGCATCGTCGGCGCTTTGTTCACAGAGAAATTTGTTGCCCAAAATTCTTCATCGCTCTTCTGGAAATCGACATGCAAAACATCTACGTCAGATCGATACTCTTCTGCAAGATACCTCGTCCTCATCATCATCGGCGATTTCTTCGCCGCGACAAGTACGAATGTTGATTTTCTGCCGCTTAAAGTCGATCGAACATCTTCTTTTGGTACTGTGGAAAGCATGCGCAACATAAGCAGCTTGTCAGAAACAAAGGAAGAGAGAGCGTCAACTGTGATGAAACCACGGTAGCGTTTTGCGCACGAATAATGAGCGCAGTTCGGACGCACACCGATGACAACAGGCAAGTCTGAACGTCGAATGGGATTCGAAAACACACCACTGTTCCCAATCAGCTGCACTAGATGAGGGCTTGTCAAAGCGTGCACTCTGCCAAATTTTGCGATACCATCCAATTTTCTCGAAGATTTCTCCCACGCCGGCCACGATCTGTGACACGCATCGCTCGTATCGTCATAGATCTGTATTAACCACGTCTTTTTGCTGTTGAAAACCAGTTTCTCGATGTTTCGCTCGTTCAGCGCAATGGTCTCGGAGGAAAGCAGTTCAGCTTGCTGGAAACTGCCCCTTTGTCGCAAACCTTCAGAAAGCGAACCCGAGTCCCAGGTGCCGCGCATTCTGTTACCCGAACCTTCTTTAGAATTCAAAGCATCAGCATGCTCCAAAAGAACCTGTAGATCGTAAGTTCGCTTGCGCTCAGGATCCGACAAAACAGAATAGGCGTTCTGAATCTCAACAAACCGTTCGCTGGCTTTTCTTCGTTCTTCGGGGTCCGAACCTCTTTGCTTGTCTGGATGATAAATGAGAGACAGCGAGCGGTACGCGCGCTTCACTTCCGACGTACTCGCGCCTCGTTCCAGTCCAAGTTCGCCGTACAGATCGCGCGCGCCCGCGGCGATTCGAGCTAAGAGCGCCCCCACGACGAGGTGGACCAACCGGCGCATCTTAGACGAGCGCGCACGCCTGGCGGCGAAACAGGTCATGAGAGATCGTCCAACACGATCAAACGATTATTATCGACACATTCTATCGGGTTTGGATCGAGGTCACCGACTTCGCGCCGACGTGTAGGGGAAACACTCAAAACGCACACTGTCAACTGAACTGGTGCTGAGCATCTAGGGTTGTGCCTCTGTCTAAGCATGTTGACTACAGACTAGTCGTCCTCATCTAACGCGCCCGAGTACTCGGCGATGGAATCTAGCGGAAGAATGTGCGCCACAAAGTCATCGTTGAGCTGTATCGATGCTGTGTCGTTCGACTTGTTCTTCTCAAGGAGCTTTCCTCGCCTGCCACGAAACTTGCCTGCAACAACACAAACGCGTCCTCCTGGCTTTGGTACAACTGTTTCCAACGCCCGCTGCTCGATTTCCACTGCTTGCCCCTCTCCCTCAATCATTAGAAGACATTTTATCGGTGTCAAAACATCCGCTATAATTCCTTTCTTGAGATAGAATTGTCCTCGATTGAAGCTCTTGCTGACAACTCGCACGCGAATATGTGGAAACAACCACGGTTCAGTCGGTATTTCAGCGCTCTTCCCCTCGTCGTTTCGGTAGCGCTTCTCTCCCACAGCCGCCTTGGATTGTCGCTCATTCATTTCTCGGAGGTCTTGGGATCTAACCGTGACGACTTGTCCACTATTACTGAGTTCAACGCTAATCTTTTCGCCCACAATTCGCAGCACACGTCCCGACAAACCGGAATGTCGTCCGTCAGAGATGTACATCATCTTGCCTTCTCGAGGTCCAAGCTCTTCTCTTTTAACAAGCTTTTCGTCCAGCGTCTTGACGTTCCTCATTCCCGCTTCCGCCACCGCTTGAGGGTCTCGCACCATGTCCACTTTCTTCTCTCGTGATTCGCCTGGTTTTATGTACTTCTTCTGAGGTTCGTCCTTCGTCACAGGCTGAGCCCCTAAACCGAGACGAGCAGGACGAGGAATGAATTCAACAGCCTCAACCATTCCTCTATGCATTCGTCCGACCGCTTTGCCCTCTTCCCAGCCCATACCACGAAGCATAGCCTTGCCGAAGTCCTCGATGGGCATGTCTTCGTATTCTTCGATCGAAGCCTGCTCCGGCAAGTCCTCCATGTCCTCCTTGAACGCTTGCAGCTCTTTCTCTTGCAAGTTTCTCCCTATGAAGCTCTCTCTCGCTCGATCTTCGTCGTTCTTTCTCTCTACAAAATTGCCATCCTTTGGTCCCATCTTCGTCAACCCATACGTCACGCCTTTTTGAGCAACCTCACCACCGGCCGCGATCGTCTCCGCCACTTGAAATCTCTCATTATCCTGCGTGATCTCTTCTTTCGTGGGCAAGAAGCTCGGCGCCTGCGCGGGAAAATAAACTTCGCGGTCAGCCAGCGAGTAGACACCTCTGTCGTTGCGTTTACGCACCTTTCGCCTTCGTCCCGTCCCCACCTCGAACGTGTTCTCGATCTTCGGGATCACCTTCGCCACCGGGGCGTCGCTTGAGGTCGCTCCCTCAATTCTACTCCCCGAGACGCCGGTGACGTACTCCACCGCTTCCTTGACGTCCTCGTGCTGCACCCCCACTCGAAGCGCCGGCGCCTTCTTCTTGGCGAGCGAGAACGATTGCATGACGACGAGAAGACCGACGCGACGCTCCGATCAATCGAACTCGACGCTACCGCTTCTATCCGGTCCTATTCGCGCGCGCGTCGTCGCCTCTGACGTCCGAACTCTGACGCCCGCGCGTCGGCGGAACGGTCGCTCTCGCTCGACCGAGCGAGCTGGCGTCAGAGCGCGTCCGTCTGCGAGTCGATAGCGAGGCGGCGGCGCGGACGCATCGTGTCCGCGAGTCAATCGATGACGCACGCGATGACTCACGACGGGTTCGATCGCGTCGCGGCGACAGAGGAGACGACGAGCGCGCTCGACGGCGAATTCGCGGCTTTCTCTGCCAGAGTCAGACGAGTGTGGAAACGCTCGGCGTCGTTTACGCTGAGCGCTGCGCTGACGTCGTTCGCTCTGTTCTTAGGATCCGTGGTTTTGGTCGCTCTGACGCGATACATCGTTGTCCCGCGCGGTCCGGCGTCGCTGACGCGAGATCTCGTGTTTGATTACACGGCAGCGACGCCATCAGCCAAGGCGAGCTTTGTCGTGGAGAAATTCGCAAACTTAAGGCTCGAACCGGACGTGCGGAGGCGAGTAGTGAATCCAAAGCAAACTTTTGACGTGGAGATCGAGTTCGTCATGCCGGAAAGCGAACACAACGCACACGTTGGTATGTTCCAAGTAAACGCAAAGTTGTTGACGCCTGGTGGAGTTGAGCTCCTTGGGCACTCTCGACCGGCAATCGTCAAGTACACGTCCAAGGAGGTGAAATGGCTCAAGACAATAGTGTGGTGGCCGCTTCACGCGATCGGTGTAATCGAGGAGCGGCAAACAGTGCGTGTTACAATGGTTGAACGTTACAAGGAGGACGCAGCTTCCCCTTTCACAGATATCGAGGTGACAATGAGACCGCACGCCGGTAGCTCAAAATTGCCTCAAATTTACGAAGCTCGTGCCATCATTCATTTGAGCATGAGTCAATTCGCCAGAGTTCTGTATTTTTACCCCATCTTTTCATCGGTGGTGCTCGTTGTAGCCCTCTGGTGCAGTTCAAGCATGATGGCTTTTGTGTGCCTGATGTTTTTCTTAGTTGTTTCGAGCAGCAAAATGGACGAGGATGATATCAGACCTTCACCAGTTAGGACGAAGGAGACGGCAAAGTTCGATCGCGCGATAGCCGACGCTATGGATTCCTTGGACTCGAGCATGAGTGGGCAGGCGCCAGCGCAGGTGACGAACGGTAACAGGCTTCTCGACGATGGACTGAGGCGAAGAGCGAATGTCGGTTTAGAACGGTCAGAATAATGATATTCATACTGATCATGATTTATCGCAAGTTGTAATTCTACTAGACTATCGATCCAACGTCATTTCCTTTCGCCTTCATTTCCCCAATTTGTGCTCGACAAACTCATCGATGAGATACGGCCAGGCGTCATTGCAGTCGTACGATTGCAAATTTTCACCCACTTGCGTGCAAAACTGAAGAACTTGCGACCAGGTGTCATTTGAAACAGGCTTTCCATGCTTCTTCTCGACAAACTCACACCACTCATCCGTGAAACACCATTTGTCTGACATCAAAATCTTCCATAAACCAATCGCTGTTTCTAGATTCAGAGCCTTTGCGTTCGGTTCCTTTGCAAATCCAAACGTGAACTCGTACACATCTTTGAATGTTCTAGCTTGCTGCAATTCACTTCTCAATGATTCTAACTTGTTCTTCAACTTATCGATGGAATCGCAATCCAACACAACCATTCCTCGTGTAAACTCCTCCTTGGTGTATTGACCCATAGTCTCTGCACCCATCTTCAGCGACAAAACTAGAGTGACAGGATCGAAAGGATCTACGCCCAGGTCTTCAAGGAGCTTGATTATGCCCTCCGCCTCAATGCGTTCCTCTTTTTGATCGTCGTGGACCTTATACGTTTCGAACATTTTATCAATACCAGCTGCATTTGTTGAGGACTTCTTGGAGCTCCTCGAACGCGCAGAGTATAAATAATATTCAAACGCCGCGTCCATGTCCCAGCCCGCGTCCTTCAGCGCTTGAATGGCACCAATCTCGTCGTTCGTCTGCGCGGCGTCCATGAACCGCCGCACTTTTAGCTTCTGATTCTGGTTGAGTTTATTCTATTGTCGAAGCGCGCGGAGAAACGTGCGTCAGTCGACAGTTCTTTCGTGCGCGTGTTCGTTCCGGGCGGTCTAACGCGAGCTGATCGAGCGCGTCAAACGCACCATGCTGCCAGTCGATCGTCCAGGGCGCCGAGCGTGTCGAGGGGTCGACGCGCGCGCGTGATTGACGTGGCTCGCGTGCCCCCATGCCTTAAGAGTCTTTTTGAGTTTCGAGCGCATTCGAAGTTAAGGCGAAGTTCGCAATCAGGGAATCGAAGGAAGCGAACATGACTATACTAGCGTAGAGTTTCTATCGACTTTGTCTAATCGGTGCGCTCTACGTATAGGTCCTACTATGCGGAGACGTGAGCAGTACGTTGAGGCACGCTTGTGATAACATCCAACTTGCGCTGCAAGTGCGCAGCAGCAAGAAGGAAGAATGAGCACATGGCGAACATGGCAGTTAACGGGAAAAGGGCAACATTGTACAAGATGACGCAGACGAAGAGGTTAAGAGGGATTCGGAAGCAGTTCATCACGGTGCTTCTGATTTCTTCTGGAACATAAGTCGAGCGCATCTTCATCATGCTCGGCCAGAAAATCCCAACCAGGCACTCGAAGACGAGAAAACCCAGCATGATGAGCTGACCCTCAAACGTGATCGATTGTCCAGGAGAGTAATTTTGCTGGAATGGGAACATCTTGAGAACCACAGGTAGCGCAAGAGATGCGGCAGATGCCAAGAAGACATACTGCATGTACTTCTCTGGACGCGTATCCTTGTCGGCGAGAAGCTGACCAGCGATGGATGAGCCAATCATGCACGCCACCATCATGGTCGCAAAAATCATTCCGTGCGGAATGATCTCGTCGTTCGGGCTCAGAGCCGGTGTCCAAAGGAACACAAAAGAGTACATGGCCGCCTCAAACAATGACTGCATGGCACCCAGATACAAAACCTTTTTATCCTTGAAGATCGCGTTTGACGCCGCTCGGAAACTCGCCTGAAGCGAAGCGTTCTCATTTACGTCCCCTTTGTTTTCAGTCCACGTAATGGCGATGATGACACCGCCGATAGCTAAGAAAGTAGCTGCGGCATCGAAAGGAGCAACAGGTCCAAGTTCCATATTTGTAACCAGGTAGTTTGCCAACAAGCCAGCGACGATGGAAACTAGACCATTTCCGATGAAGATAGCTTGTGCAAACGTCCCGCTGAGCCATTCTGGATCGTAGCTGCGCGAGAAATGCTCGGAGACGAGCCAGGATTCAAAGGCAGTGAACAACAGCGAAGTCGCAATGCCGCCAAAAAATCGACCAAGCATCAACACACCGTAGTCGCTCCAGTGCTTCGTGATGCATGAAGCAATATAAGTGGCCACATACGTTAATCCAGCGAGCTTACGTCCGTATCTGTCCGCTAAACTCCCCACGATGGTGCCAAAAATCATGCTTGAGCCGAAACCTGCGATGAAGAGCTTCCCGATGTCTCCCGTGTCGTAGCCGTAGTGCTTGTACAGCGCGTACACGTATGGACCTTGCAACCAATCTCCCGCCATCATGAGCGCGTAAACAACCAGATAGTTGTGTCGGAACGCCAAGAAATTCGCCGGAAGGTTGCCCGCGCCTTTTCCGCTCGGTCGTTTCTGGAGCTCCACTCCGAAACAGCCGATCGCGAGCACGGCGAACGTGACGATGTAGAACGTCTCCATGTCGAGAGATGACGATCGCGAACGATCCTAGCTCTCGAACGCTCGCGTGCGCTCGCTCGTTCGTCGCTGTGCGAGTCGCGCGCGTCCCGGAGAGACGTCCGGACGCGCGCGTCCGGACGCGCGGACGATCGGCGGCCGATTGTCGAGAGATGGAGATAGAGGGCGCAGAGTACGAGAAAGACGCTTCTGATGGCGTTGCAAAATGCTTCAACGCGTGCATGTAGCACGAGTCACAACTCAAGACGCTACCTCCTTCGGTTCGGATCTCCCCGCTGGATCTCCAGCCGCGACGGGGCGCGCGCGGGCGATTCCCGCGACGCGCTGGCGGCTCCGGCACAACGCGACCAGACGTCGAGACGAACGCGATGCAATCTTTGACGCAAACCGCGTTCACCATCAGGTGCGAACGATGTGCCCGCGCGTCGCTGTCGCGACGAATCCGACGCGACCGACGCCCGAGCCGAGGGCGGGCGGTTTTATCCATCCGCCCGTTCGCGGTCTCCGCCCGCTCGCGCGATCGAGTTCGCGCGCGATCGATGAGGACGAGGGACTGACGATATTTTTTGCGATTCATAGATCCGCCACCGTGCGCAGTACAGCGCGCCGATCGCGCACCGCGAGGTACGATCGAGCATCCGCGATAAGGTCACACAAGTATCTCTCGCGCCAGGTCTTGCGCGAGCATTCGATCGGGACGTGGCGCGCGGACGGAGACGACGGCGCAATCGGCAAGAGCGAGCGTGGGAGTTTGTACCTCGTACTTTCCCTCAGCTTCTGAGTACCCGTTGCGTCCGTGGAGCGATCGGCGTCGGGCCAATCAAGGCCCGATCGGTCAGCTCTCCCTCGGTCAAAGCACGGATGAGACTCAGCTAGGCGCTTCCCTGAGACAGTCGGATTGTTTCCACGGATGCCGTACGGCACAAGTAAAAGTAGCACGTAGACTGACCAATGAGTGTTCGTTCATCGCAGAAGCATCGTCTGCACGGCGACTACCGAAGGCCGCAAGGTGGCCCCGCTCGAGTCGGGTGGCACGCTCAAGGGCGAGAAGGCTTTTGGCAAGGCTGCCGGCGCCGCGGCCATCACCGGCAAGATTTTCCAAGGCGAAGCAAGCAAGTGGAGCGACCCGCGCTGGGTGAATGGTAACTGGGACCTCGAGCAGTTCAAGAACGCAGCGGGTGAAGTTGACTGGGATGCTGTGATCGATGCTGAAGTTGTGCACCGCAAGATGTTGGAGGACAACCCGGCCGTGTACGACGAAGACGGTCTCTTCGATACTTCCATCATTCCGTGGCACGTGTGGATGCGCCGATTCCACCTCCCGGAGGCCGAGAAGGCGAACGGCCGCGCTGCGATGATCGGTTACGCGTTTGCGTACCTCATTGATGCCGCTGGTGGCGCCGGCCTCGTGGACTTGCACAACTCTTTCTTGGGCAAGACCGCCATTCTCGTGACCATCCTCGGCGTCACCCTCATTCGATCCCTCAAGGATCTCGACATGCTCAAGGACCTCGCGGAAGAAGCCACCTTCTACGACAAGCAATGGAATGCGTCGTGGGAAGGCGTCGAACGCCCATCGGAGACGCAAAAGTGAGTGTTCCCATTTTGCTTTAACTTAGGTATCGTAGCTTGCTTGCTGTAATGTCCACCGAGTCGCACAGGCTTGGTGGATTTTATGTGCTCTTTTAAAATGAGTTCTCATTTGTTGACATCCGACAGCGATTCGTTTCGCGACACGTAGCCTCCCTGCGCCCTGAACTGCCCCTTTGCGCCCCAGAGGAGCAACTTCAAAGCGCGTTCGACGAGGCCTCAGGGTGATATTGAATCGCGCAGCATGGCTCATTCAGGAGTTTCGCTAGCTTCTTAATGCACGCGCACTCCTCGAATCCACGGGACTGCCGCGCGAAGGTTCCTCGCCGAGCGTCCAATTCCAACAGACACTCGATTAACAAACAGCCGCTCGTGCGGGCGCGCGCGCGTACAAGCGCGATGCGATTCGATGCATCGAGTGTCGCGATAAACTCTGCGTCATTCTCTCCTCACGACGCTTTGGAGACGCTGGAGAGATGCCTGAGAACAGGCGCAAAGTACCCGCAGTTGAGGAGTGTGTGTGCGAGTTGGTTTGCCAACGTTGTACACGAACCGGTAATCTTCGTCACTGAATGCATAGACATCGTGTACGATAAAATGAGTGAACATAATCAGCCTAGCGGCACGTATCACGACGATGAAGAGGACGGGGGGCTGCTGGTTTGCATGTATTTGTTGCTCGAGTGTGTCTGCCGGGTACCCGGAGTGCGAGAGGGGCGACAGCGGAAGAGGTTTGCGACAGTCGTTACGAGAGGAGTTGTAACGTGTGAGCGCGGTCGCGCACGCGCAGGGAAATTGATTCATCGAGCTGTGACCGAATCGAACACGTTTCCAGCGCGGGCAATCGTGCGCGTCATCGAGATGTTCGGGCTGGAGTTCGATGACTTGGGTTTTGTAAGTCCGCACGAAGCACACGAGGCCATGTCACGATTCACTCGGAGACTATTCGATGAGGGTAAGCAACGCGCCGCCATGGCAATCGTTTTGCACTTCAGTCTTGAAGACTTCGTGACAGTCGAGACTTTGCAGGGGTTGGTGCAAGGAAATGAATACTCGCTGGCTTTGGAGTTCGCTCAAGCCGATCCAAGGTTGGTTCGAACATGGGTTGAGATTTGCATAAACGACGGCGAGCAAAATCACAATCACGCTTCTCTGCGACATGCCCATAAAGCAGTCACCGTGTTTCAGATTGAGCAAGATTTCCCAGACGTGAGAACGCGCTATTATTCGTCGACAATTTCAAGGATGATTGCAAAGGGGCAGTTTGAGGTTGCGTTGAAGCGCGCGGGTTCTGACGTTCAGTTACAGAGACACGTGGTGGATTCCCTCGCCGCGGTAGAGCAGTTTGAGTATGCAGTTGAGTATGCGAATAGGTGTGGATTGAATTTCAACTGCGATCCGATTGAGTTGGCACGAATAGTTGCTCAGCGCCGGGCGACTTTCTTTCAGTTACCGCAAACGCTTAGCGAGGCTGTAGTATTCGTTGGTGACGAGGCAAGCTTACTCGCAGCGTCGCAGGAATTTCTCTGGAATCAGCATGTCGTAGGAATTGACACTGAGTGGGGTGCGGATATGGGCGAGGACGTGGACGATGGCAACAACGGTGAAGTGGCGACGCTGCAAATCTCCAGCAGCAAAGGTGTGCTGATTCTTGACGTACCGGCACTCCTTAAAGATTGCCCCGATGCGCTGAACAAAACCATAGGCAGCCTTTTCAGGGATGTTCAAGTGTTAAAGCTGGGATTTGCCGTGCAAGAGGACCTTCGTCGACTGGCGAAGTGCCATAAGCTGTTCACCCGAGTGCGAAGCGTCGTCGATTTGCAGTCCCTGTGGAAATTAGCGGTGGCCGACGCTCGATCGCGGAGTGACTCAGCGGCTGCATTGCCTTGGTCAACCGAAGTAGAACTATCGCGATACCAACCTATCGGTCTGTCCACTTTAGTAGCTGCTGTGCTTGGCAAACCTCTGGACAAAACAATGCGTATGTCTGACTGGCGCAAACGCCCTTTATCGCTGTCTCAAATGGAGTACGCCGCTCTGGACGCGTGGACGCTCGTGGAGGTTCACGAATCACTACTTGCAACACATCACGAAGAATATTCGCCGCTCGTCGAAAGCATGCTCAAATCCTACGAGTTCAAGCGGTGAGTTGTAATGAAAAAAGCTCTACCTAGCAGCCGGGCAACCGCCGCCCACTCGCTTCACTCGCGCGCGCTCGAGTCGAAATGACGCTCACGCTCGACGTGAGCGCGTTGAAGCTCGGCGAAGACGTCGTAACAATCGATGATGCCGTCGTGCGAGACACGGCGCGCGCGGTGTCGGCGTTTTGGTTCCCCAATCGC
>Ga0181582_10003392_pt1 | contig 12804 bp, 4 predicted proteins | sample 071ome_32_FD_132438 | JGI IMG/M metagenome (GOLD analysis project Ga0181582, IMG submission 132438) | Coastal salt marsh microbial communities from the Groves Creek Marsh, Skidaway Island, Georgia - 071405AT metaG (megahit assembly) | ecosystem: Environmental > Aquatic > Marine > Intertidal zone...
CCCGGCCGGGGCCCCGGCCCCCCCCCCCCCCGGGCCGCCGACCCCCGCCCCCCTGCCCCCCCCGCAGAGCATGAAGGCCGGCGTCGCCCGCGACGAGGAGCGATACCAGGCCAAGCTCCGGGAGCTGGGGGAGCGGCCGGGGGGGGCGCCGGGGGGCGGCGGCTAGCGCGTTGAACGCGGTCGGCGAGCCCGGGCCGGGGCCCCCGGGGCGTCGCCGAGCCCGGCGCGGCCCCGCCGTCCGCCGCGTCAGTGCCGCCAGTGCGCCTGGCGCGACGGGGCTGGGACCCGGGGCCGCGCCCGCCGCGTCGCGGGCTCTGTTGAGCGCTCCCTCCCCGGCTTGTCCCCCCACTCTCCAGGCTCCTGCGCGCCGCCTCTTGTTTCCCTGGGTTGGGCGACCGCGTCACCCCACCTCCGAGGAGTCCCCCTGCCACCGCTCCAGAGCTTGAAGCGCCAGTTGCCGGATCCGCGCGGACCTCCTGCGCCAGCCACCCCGCCCGCCATGTCGACGAGTCAGAGCGCCACCGTCGGGGCTGCCGCTCCCGGCTCCTCCCCCGGGGGAGGTGCGTGACGGGGCGGGAGTGGCGTCCGCCAAAAATCGAAATATCCCCGCCCGATTCCTCCCCGTCCCGGGGTCTGGCGCCCCCTAGGGGCCGGCGTTCCCGTACACGTCCCCCAATAGACCCCTCAATCGCGCATACGAGCCCCGGGACGCTCCGCAGACGCCCCCCGGGACGGCGTCCCCCCCGCGGACGCGACGCTGAGGCTCTTCATGGTGACCCACACCGTGCCCGTCGCGACGGCCAAGATGCCCCTGGCGATGATGCGCCTGGTGCAGCACCTGGACCGGGAGGGGACCCCGGGCCAGTTCCGGTGCCGGGCGGTGATCCCGGCCGCCGGGACGGCGTCCTTCTCCGTGTGGGACACGACGGAGGACGCCGCCGCGCTGCTCGACTACGTGGGGGGGGTGGTGAACGGGGACGCGGCGCCGGGGGACCCGATGCACTGCGCCAACGCGGCGCACGAGATCGCCGAGCCCTTCGTGTGGGGCCTCGCCCGGGACCTCCTGCACCTGCGCACGAAGGACTCGATCCAGCACGCCGTCGGGTCGGGCGCCCGTCACGCCGTCGGGTACCTCCGCACGACGGCGGGGTCTGCCGCCGGGTACGCGGGGGGCGTGATCGGGCACGTGGACCAGCGCCTCCGGGTGAAGGACGCCGCGGCCAAGGTGGGCGGCGCGGCGCTGCAGGGCGTCGGGACCGCCGTGACGGCGTCCAAGCGCGTGCTGGAGAACGAGGCCGTGGCCAAGGGCGTCGGGGCCGTGAACGACGGGGTGCGCCGGGGGTGGGGGCTCCTCTCGAGCGCCGTGAGCGGGGTGCTGGGGCAGGTCGCCGCGGCGGCGGGCGAGGTCAACGCCAGCGCCAGCGTGAGGGGCGGGGGCGGCGGGGGCGGCGCCGGGCCCCCGAGCTACGAGAGCGCCGTGGGGGGCGCCCCGGGGCCCGCCCCCGTCCCGGCCAGCGGGCTGGCGGCCCCGCTGGGGCCCCCGAGGCGGGCGGCCCTCGACCGGGCGGCGGCCGCCGCGCCGCCCGCGGGGCCCGGCGTCGCCGAGTCCCTCCTGGTCCCCGCCCCGCTCGCGGCCGCGCCCGCGGCGGAGGCCCCCCTCGCGGCCGCGCCCGCGGCGGAGGCCCCCCCCGCGGCCGGCGGGGCGCGTGGGGAGGCGGAGCCGGCGGGGGCGTCGGACGCGGTGGGCGACTTGCTCGGGGACCTCGAGCTGGACGGCGGGGGGGCGGCCGAGGGGGGCGGGGAGGGGGGGGAGCCGGGCGCCGGGGCCGGGGCCGGGGCCAGGGGGTCGGCTGACGTCCCGGGGGCCCTTTGAAGGGCCTTTGAAAGGGGGCTGGCGTCAGAACTCGGCCCCCGCGAAGGTGTTGAGGACGCGCTTGAGGACGAGGAGCCAGGTGGTGAGCGTCCCCCAGGCGCCCGTGCCCTCGGCGGCAAGGAGGAGGCCCCGGAGCCCCGGGACGGCAGACACGGCCGAGGAGAGGGCGCCGCCGAGGCTGAGGCCCGTGGCGGCGAGGAGGGGCGGCGCCATGCCGATCAGCTTGCCCACGGTCACGATCTGCCCCCCGACCCGGAGCCCGCGGAACTGCTTGGTCAGCGTCATCCCCCGGCTCTCGGCGTCCCCCACGGCGTGCATGAGGACGGTGATGTCGGACCCCTCCGTCTCGATGATGGCCACGAACTGCGAGTGCAGGCTCGTGATGAGGCCCCCCATGAGGTGCCACGCGCGCACGTCCAGGAGCGCAGGGAGGAGCGCCGCCGCGTCCGCCCGGAGGGCCTTGATGGCCACGTCCAGCATCGCCGCCAGGCCCAGCAGGGAGATGGCGCTCTCGGCCCGCTTGAGCGACGTCAGCAGCTCCTTGAAGAACTTCTCCTGCTGCTTGGTGAACTCGAACTCCTCGTGGCGGGCGCTGGCCGCGGACAGGAACTCCTTGACGCAGGACAGGTCGTCCGCCGTGAGCTCCTCCTCCTCCCGGGCGTCGGCGAACTCCTCCCCGCCGCCCTCGGCGTCCCGGGACAGGGTGCGCGCCGCGTGGAGGGTCCGCTCGCGCTTGATCTTGGCCGCGAGCGCGGAGAGGTCGCACCGGTCGTCCGTCAGGAGCTGGAAGTTGGACCGGAGGACGCGGACGGGGAACAGGAGCGCCGCGGCCCAGGGCTTCTCGGCGACCACGGGGCCCGAGAAGCCCCAGATGTCGAGCACCCGCGACGCCGCCGTCACCGCCGCCAGGGCCGACACGAGCGTGCTGGCGGCCGGCCAGTCGGCGGCCGACCGCGTGAACCCGATGATCGCCGCCGCCAGCCACACGGCCGCGAGCTGCTGGTACAGGTCCGAGATGTGCGCCACGCCCATCAGCAGCCGCTCGATGTCCGACCCCGTGTCCGTGACGATGGCCCGGAAGTGCCCCGCCCCCGTGTGGACCAGCGCAGCCAGGGCGAGGTGGTTGAGCACGTCGGTCCCCAGGCCCAGGCCGGCGCCCAGGGTGAGGTCCCCGGCGGCCCAGAGCACGACCACGTTGGCCACGCACGCGCCCACCACCCACAGGTACCGCACCGCCGCCGAGTTCATCGCCGAGACCAGCCGCACAAAGGCGGCCTCCTCGCCCGCCCCGAACTCGTACCCCGCCTGGGAGGCCGCCGCGCTGGCCTCGCGGGACCGCCCGCTGGAGATGTGGGCGCTCCTGTCCGGGAGGATGGCCCGCAGGGGCTTGCCGGTCTGCGCGCGGGGTGGGGGGGGGGGCGGGGTGGGGCTCGCGCGGGGGTGCCGCCCCGCGCCCCGGGCGAGCGCCCCCCCGGCAGCTTGGCTCCCGGCCCACGGAGCGCCCGGGGGCTCGCCGGGGGCGGCCGTCGCGGGGGCCGCGCGGCGCGGCGTGATCGCCGGGAGAAAGTCCCCCCGGGGGTGGGGCGACGGCCGGGTCCAATGGAGGGGACGCGCGCGGTTACCGCGGCCTTGTCCCGGATTGCTCCGAGGAGAGTGGAGAAGGGGTCCTCCGTGGCGGGGGCGGGGGCCAGGGGCTCCTCGGTGGCAGCCATCGCGCTATCTCGGACCGGCCGGGACCCGGGCGTCGGTGGGGTTTCCAGGACTGTGTGTCGCCCAGGGCGCGCGGCGAACGAGGGGCTGGGCGGGGTGGGGGCTCCCGAAGGCGACCGCGGCGATCGCGATGGACGCTTTACCGGATCTCTGCACCTCGGGGAGTGTGGCGCGACGGCAACGGGGCGACCGCTTCAACCGCGGGGGCCGCTCCCGCCCCGCTCCCCGACTAGTTGTCGGGTGACCCGGGGTGCCCTCGTCTGGCTCACCCGGGCGTCCAGGGCGACATCTCTCGCCGCCCCCGCTTCCCGGGGGGTCGGGGGGACGAGTACGAGGGCCGGGTGGGGCCCGTGGACGGGATCAATTCGCGCGTTTCTTGAGCCCGCTCCCGGATTCTCGCGCAGAGGAGTGCAGCGAGAGGCGGACGAGCGTCGGGTCCCAACGGTCTCTACCCACCCTCCCAGCGCGCGTATCGCCTTGTCTCGGTAGTCCATTCCCGTCCTCGGGGGAGCCTTTCGATCGATTATCCCGCGCCGCCCGTCCCGTCGCCACCCGAGCCGACCTTTCGCGACGGAGCGCGTGAAAGGCCCGGCACCGTAACACTGCGCGGCCCCCGCCCTCTGGAGCCGATTCGCTGCCGCGACAGTTCCCCGAGACCGCCGAGATGGCCGGGTTCAACGACAGCTACTCGGTCCTGGACAACACGGGCCTCTCCATGCACGGCGGGGTCTCTGAGATCCGCCAGCCCGTTCTCCAACAGGGGTGCGCGCCCTCACAACAGCCCCTCCCGCCCGCCCCCCCCGCGCCCGGCGCCCCCCTTTCCGCGCCGGGACCCCTCGTCGCGATCGAAGGCCGTAGCACCTCCCGAAAGCCGCCTCTTTCCCCGCGCCCGTCCACGGGCCGCGGCGCGTCGACGGCGCTGCCCACGAGGAGCGCCCCCCTCCCCCCCGCAGGTGGCTTTGGAAGCTGACGGCGAACGCCCCCTCCCACGAGTGGCGCAAGCTCTTCTTCGTCCTGCTCTCGGACCGCCTGTGCTACTACGCGGACCCGAACGACCGGCACCGGGTCAAGTACCTCCCGCTGGACCAGTTCCCCGTGCGCTACCTGCCGGCGTCGCCGCTCCCGGCGGCGCGGACGCCGGGGCGGGCGCGCACCCCGCGGGGGCCGTCGCCCCTGCGCCCGGGGCGGACCCCCGGGAGCGCGCGCCGCCCGCCCCTCGGGGAGCGCAACGCGCGGCCCGACGCCCCCATCCAGATGGTGGACCAGGCGATGTTCACGGGCCGCCAGGCGGGCGCGGGGCCGGCGCCCGACGCGTCGGGCGTGCTGCCGACCAACGCGGCGCGGTCCGGGTGCACCTTCTCCGTGACGTGCGGGAGCCACACCTTCTTCCTGGCGGCCGAGGGCCCCGAGGAGGCCCGCGAGTGGACCCGCGCCCTCCGCGAGGCGTGGGAGCGCTGCGCCCTGCACGCCATCCGCGGGGGCGCGGCGGAGGGGGCGGCGGCGTTGCCCCCGGGGCTGCCCCCGCCGCCGGTGGAAGCGCCGGCGCTGCCGTCGCCGGCGCCGCGGCGGGCGGGGGCCAAGTACACGGTCACGGTCAAGACGGGCTCGGCCCAGGGGGCCGGCACGACCGCGCGGGTGGCGCTGGCGATGGAGGGCGCCGGGGGCTCGTCCGGCCGGGTCGACCTGCGGGAGGCCAGGGGGGGCGCCCGGCCCTTCCTGGCTGGGGCCGAGGACGTGTTCGACGCGGAGATCGCGGCCGAGCTCGGGGACCTCGAGCGCCTCGAGATCTGGCACGACGACACGGGCCGGTCGCCCGACTGGCTCCTCGAGTGGGTGCGGGTCCGGAGCGAGCGGACGGGGCGGTCGTGGTTCTTCCCCTGCCACCGGTGGCTGTCCCGGAGCCGCGGGGAGCACCTGATGACGACCGTGGAGCTGTTCCCGGCGGTCGGGGACCTGCCCCGGGTCGAGTACCTGGTCAGCCTCCGGACCGCCGACCGGCAGGGGTCGGACTGGCAGGGGGAGGTCTCGGTGCGCCTCGAGGGGACCGAGGGGCTGGGGCGGGACCACGCGCTGCGCCCGCTCGCCGGCGGCTTCGCGCGCGGGATGTCGACCGCGCACTCGACGAAGGAGGTGGCGAGCCTGGGGAGGCTCGAGTGGCTCAACGTCACGCTGCCCCCCCACGGGCACGGGTGGGGCCTCGACCGCGCCGAGGTGACCGACCTGAGCACGGGGGACGTGTACCGCTTCGAGTGGGGCAAGACGGTCCGCGGGGGCACGTCGCAGCGCATCCCCGTGTCGCGGGGCGGCGGCGGGGCCAAGAAGACGTGGGCCCTGAGCCTCTTCACGGCCCCGACCCAGGGCGCCGGCACCAGCTCGGACGTGTGGGTCAAGATGCGCGGGGCCGGGGGCGCGGAGACGTCCGAGATCCAGCTCCCGGTGGCGGCCGGGCAGCTCGCGTCGGGGCAGCGCGCCGACTTCACGCTCAACAACGTGGACGACGTCGGGGAGCTCCAGCGCCTGCGCTTGCGGACCAACGGCATGGGCCCGCGCCCCGACTGGCTCCCGGAGAAGGTGGTGCTCACCGACCAGGCCCCGGGGGGGCGGCGGTACGTCTTCCACTGCGGCCAGCGCATGAGCCGGTCGGACGGGACCCTGGAGCGCTGGCTCGCGGAGGGGGAGCCCGACGTGAGCCACGGCGAGTACGAGGTCACGTTCAAGACGGCCGACGAGCGCGGCGCCGGGACGGACGGCGAGGTCAAGATGGTCCTGCACAGCGGGGCGCAGGCGAGCCCCGAGCTCGACTTCCTCGACACGTCCGGGAGGGCCTTCGAGGCCGGCAACGAGGACGTCTTCACCAAGCGCGGGCCCCGCCTGGGGCCCCTGGACGCCGTGACGGTCGAGCTGCGCGAGGTCGGCTCCCGGCGGCCCTGGAAGCTCCAGTGGGTCCGGGTGCGGCACGTGGCGCTGGGGAGAACCTTCTTCTTCCCGTTCGGCGGGTGGATCGGGGGCCAGGCGGGGCTCACGAAGCGCATCCCGGCCGGCGAGGAGCCCCGGGACACGGTCCCGCGGGCGTCCTACGAGCTCCACGTGACGACCGCCGATGACCGCTACCCGCCCACGACGAGTGCGGTGACGCTGGCGGTGCACGGGGAGGACGGGGAGAGCGGGAACCTGGAGCTCCTCCACTGCAAGGACGGGGGGGAGCTCTTCCGCCGCGCCGGGACCAACCGCTTCGAGCACGAGGGCCGCCGCGTCGGGCGCATGTCGCGCGTCGTGCTCTCGACGGACGGCATGGGCGCGGCCCCCCACTGGCTCCCGCAGCAGGTGCGGGTGGTGGAGCGGGACGGGGAGTCTGGCGCGGTGATCGACGACGCGTGGTTCGTGGTCCGCGGGGCGCCCCTCCTGGGCCCCGAGCGGCAGCAGCTCGAGGTCCCCCGCTCCGAGGGGCCCTACTCCCCCCCCGGCGAGCGGTACGTCGTCGCCGTCCGCACCGGCGACGAGCCCGACGCGGGCACCAGCTCCACCGTGGCCCTGGTCCTCGAGGGCGACCGGGCGCGGTCCGGTCGCCTGGAGCTCGCGCGCCCGACCACCCCGGCCCCGCCGTTCCGCCCCGGGCAGGAGGACTCGTTCGAGTTCGCCGCCGAGGCCCTCGGCGACCTCCAGGCGTGCGTGGTGGGCCTGGAGGGGGGGAACCTGGCCTGGAAGCTCGAGTGGGTCCGGGTGACGCAGGCGAGCACGGGGCGCCAGTGGCTGTTCGCGCACGGGGGGTGGCTCGGCCGGGGGGGGCCGGCGCAGGTCCGGCTGACGGCGGGCCGGCCCGAGACGTACACGCTGGCGATCGAGACCGAGGTGGGGACGACGAGCGGGGTGTTGGTCGACCTGTTCGGCGCCGAGGGCTCCACGGGGGAGGCCGACGTGGCGCACCCGGAGGGGTTCCCGAGCAAGTCGAAGCGGACCGTCCAGGTCACGGCGCCCCGCGCGGTGGGACAGCCGTCCCGGCTCCTCGTGGGCCTGCGACCGGGCGGCGGGAACGGCCAGTGGCGCCTGTCCAGGGTCACCGTCACGGCGCCCAGCCTGCCGCGCGCCTACGTGTTCGTGGCGGACTCGGAGCAGCACTGCGACGGGTGGTTCGGCCCGCAGGCCCGCGACGGCGCCTCGCGGCGCGTCCTCGCCGAGGGACAGCCCGCGCGGTCCCAGGCGACGTACCGCTTCGAGGTGCAGACGTCGGGCAAGCAGGGGGCGGGGGCCAACAACCCCGTCTTCGCCAAGCTCCGGGGCACTCGGGGGGAGACGGACTGGATGGAGCTGGCGCAGCCCGGGTTCAAGGGCTTCACCAGCGGGTCGAGGGCCGCGCTCGAGGGCCTGCGGGGGGCCGACGTGGGGACGATGACGCGGCTGACGGTGCGGATGCAGGCGGGCCACGGCAACGACGACACCTGGCACCTGGACCACGTCAGGGTGACGCACGGGGGGACCCTGGGCACGGACCGCCACGAGCGCTGGTTCTACCTCCGGGACTGGCTGAGCCCGGAGCACGGCCTGGAGCGGGACATGGCGGCGCGGGACGGGCCGATGCGCGAGGAGCCGCGGGAGGAGGGCGCGATCCGGGTGACGACCTTCACGGGGCGGGCGCGGGGGGCCGCGTGCCCGCGGGACGCCGTGGTGCTGGGCGTGACGGGGACGCGGGGCAGCAGCGGGCCGCGGCCGCTCCTGTGCCCCCCCGGGGACGAGCCCTTCCGCCCGGGGGCGATGGGCGAGGGGGTCGTCCGGGCCCGGGCCGCCGACCTGGGCCCCCCGCAGTTCGTCGACGTCGAGCTCGAGGCCGGCCCCGGCGGGGAGCCCCTCTCGTGGCAGGTCGAGAAGCTCGTGCTGACGTACCCGGACGGCGCCGCCTACCCCTTTGCGCCCCGGGCCGGGGACGGCTTCTCCCTGGGGCTCGCGCGGTCCGGGCCGGGGGGCGGCGTCCGGCTGTTCCCCCCCGGGCGGCACCGCTACCGCGTCACGGTCCGGACGGGCCCGCGCGGCGCGGCGGCGCCCCGGGCCCTCCTGTGCCAGGTCCTCCAGCCCGACGGGGCCGCGGTGGCCACGGCCTGGCACCCGGCCCCCGAGCCCCTCGCGCTCTCGCCGGCGCGCCCCTGCGAGTTCTCCTTCGCCGACGACACGTGCGTGGCGCCCATGCAGGAGCTGCACCTCCAGCTGGAGGGGCCCTTCCGCTGGCACCTGGAGGACGTGACGGTACACTGCCTCGGGACGGGGGAGACGGCCGTCTTCCCGTGCGGCGAGGTCCTGGAGCCGGGCCCGGGGCGGCCCGTGCTCCACAAGCGCCTCGTCCTGGGCGGGGACCGCCTGGCCCCCGCGGAGGCCCCGGCCCCGCCGCCCCCGGCCGCCGCCCCGGCCGCCCACCCCTTCCACTTCACCGTCCTCACGGGCCCCGAGGCGCCGCAGGCGGCCGGGCAGGACGTCTCCTTCGTGCTCTTCTCGGACGCCCTGGCCGCTCGGAACGGCACGGGCGCGACCGACTGGATGCAGGCGCACGCGGGGGTCGAGCACGCCAGCGGCCCCCGCCCCGGCGCCCCGCTCTTCGCCCCCGGGCAGACGGACAAGTTCGCCCTGACCGCCCCCGGCCAGTTCGGCCCCCTCCGCCAGCTCCACCTGGTGATGCGCTCCTACGAGCCGATCCGCTGGAAGCTCGACGAGGTGCAGGTGTCCCACTACGTCGGGGGGCAGGTCCTCACGCAGCGCTTCCCCTGCGGCGCGTGGCTCGAGAGCCAGGGGGCCCGGGACGGCGTGCACTTTGCGCAGGTGGCGGTGGAGGCGGCCGCGCAGACCGACGCGCCGGCGGGGCCGCCCCGCCTGGGCGGGTACAAGGTGACGTTCAAGACGGCGTCCCGGTGGCTCGCCGGGACGGGGTCCCAGGTCCACTTCGAGCTCGTCGGGGACTGCGGCGCCTCGGGGCTCATCCTGCCGCGGATGGGCCCGGGGAGCTTCAAGCGGGGGAGCGTGGACGCGTACGAGTTCCCGGCGCTGCGCAACCTCGGGCAGCTGCGCCAGCTCCGCCTGGGGCACAACGGCAAGGGGCTCTTCGCCGGGTGGGCCCCGCTCCTCGTGCACGTCATGGAGCGCACGGCCGAGGGGGACGCCGGGGAGCGCAGCTGGACGTTCGACTGCGCGGGGCGCTGGGTGTGCAAGGAGAACAACAACCAGATCTTCGTCCAGGCCGAGGAGGAGGCCCCCGGGGGGGGGCGCGAGGACACGGCGCCGACCGTGCGCGCGGACGGCGGCGCCGGGGGGGCGGGGGGGGAGGGGGCCGAGGGCGGGGCGCCCGCGGACGCCCGGGGCGAGGCCAGGCAGCGCAAGGAGGCGGCGCGCGAGGCCAAGCGGCTGGAGAAGGAGGCGAGGAAGGAGGCGGCGCGGCAGGCCAAGGCGCGGGGCGCCACGCCCGCCAAGGGCTGGGGGCGGGGGGCCGCGGCCGAGACGCCGAAGAAGGACCTCCAGGGAAGGCTGCGGTGACTGACGTGCCGTGCTCGGGCGCGCCCGGGGGGGCGCCCGGGGCCCTTGTGACGGAAGCGAGCCGGGGCCCCGGGCACTTCGATGCGAACGGGCTTTGAATCTGGGGCCGGGGCAGTCAGGCATCGCGCCCGCGGCAGGGGACTCGCGACGCCAGCCGGAGCCGCCGTCCCGCGGATCCCCGAGAAGACCCCCGCGTTCGGGCCATTCTCGCGGTACCTTCGGCCGCAATGATCGTCGTCAAGGCTTCTGGCGGAGGACTCCAAGGGGTCGCACAGGTGGAGCTCGAGCCGGGCTCCACGGTCGGCGTGCTCGCGGGCAAAGTAGCCCGGCTGCTCGGGGCTGACGCGTCGTCCGTGGAGCTCATCGTTGCGGGCCGCAAGCTGAAAGACGCGGCGGCCGATGTTGCCGAGGTGAGATTTCGACGCTCTGGTCCCGCCAGAACGGGCGGCTCCGGCCCCCGGCGACGAGGCATTGCCCGGATTCTGTGGGGGACCCCGCCCCTGGGCCGGAGCGGGAGGGAACCGCCCCCCGCGGCCCCGCCAACGAGCCGGAGAGGGAGGGAACCGCCCCCCGCCCCCCGCGCGCGCAGGTGGGCCTCCGCGAGGGCGCCCGCGTCTTCGTCGTGCGGACGTCGAGCGCGCAGCAGCGGGACGCGGCGGCGGCCGAGGCGGACCGGGCCGCCCGCCTGGCGCGGCTCACGGCGGCCGCCGCCAAGCTCACGGGGCGCGGGGACGGCGCGGCCCTCGGGGGCCGGCTGCCCGAGCTGAGCCTCGAGGCCCAGGACGGCCGGCGCCTCGAGCTCGGGGCCGCGGACCGGCAGGCGCTCGTCCTGGGGCTCCTGATGGACCGCGCCGGGCAGCAGGCCATGTCAGACGGGGACTTCGGCCTCGCCGCGCGGGCGCTGGAGGGCGCCTGCGAGTCGTTCGCGCTGTGCGAGTCCGACGTGGTCTCGGTGGTGGACAACCCGGCGATGGCCGCCCTGTCCCTGGCCTGGTGCTACTTCCGCCTCCGCGACGCCTCGCGGCTGGCGGCGGCCGCCGGCCTGCTCCGCCGGGCCCGGGCGGGGCTCGAGCGCGCCCACGGCGGCGGGCGGGCGGCGGCGGTGCGGGCCCGCGGGGGGCTCTCTGCCCTGGCCACGGACCCGGACGCCCCCACCTACGCGCGCCTGGAGCTCCTCGAGGGCATCGCGGCCTTCCACCGCGGCGAGCGGGAGGTGGCCCGCCGGGCGCTCACGAGCGCGCGGGAGCGCCTCGCGCGGCTCGACCCGGCGCCCGGGGACGTCGAGGCGGTGCGGGGCGCGGGGGCGACCGAGCGGGAGGCCCGGCGGGCGCTGGCGCTGTGCGGCGGGTCGGTCGCCGACGCCACCGCGCTCCTGGCGGGGGCCCGCGCCGCCCGCGACGAGGCCGCCCGCCGCCGCGAGGCCGACCGGCGCCTGTGGCGCGAGCAGCGGCGCTACGGCCGCAGCGAGGGCGGCGCCGCCCCCGACATGGACCTCGTCTCCCGCCTCTCGGCCGGCCTCGGCTTCGACCGCGCCGTGGCCGCCGAGGCCCTCAAGGCGTCCGAGAACTCGCACCGCGTGGCCCTCGAGCTCCTCCTCAACGACCACGCCCGCCGGCAGCTCGAGGAGCGCGCCATCGCCCGCGCGGCGCTGGTCGAGAGGCGCCAGGCCCGGGGCGGCGGCGCGGGGCCGGGGTCGCCGGCGGCGGCGGGGGCGCGGCCGGGGGCGCTGGGCCCCCGCTCCGAGGTGGCGGAGGCGGTGGACGGGGTGGCGCTGGCGCTTCTCCTGTCGGCGGGGCTGGACGGGGCGCCGCTGGGGTCGTATTACGCCTGCCACGCCCTCGCGGCCGGGGCGGGGGACGCCGGGGCGGCCCGGGGGCTCCTCCGGGAGTGGCGCGGGGCCGGGTGCGACCTTTCGTATGACGGGGAGGGCCCGCCGCCGGCAGCGGGGGCCAGCGGGTCCGGGTCCGACAGCGGGGACGCGGACAGCGGGGACGCGGACAGCGGGGACGCGGACAGCGGGGACGCGGACAGCGGGGACGCGGACAGCTGGGTGGGGAGCGAGGATGGGTCTGGCGGGGAGTCGGGCTCGGAGGGCGGGGACCCCGAGGCGGAGGCCGCGCTGGCGGCGGCCGTGGCGGGGGCGGGGCCGGCGGGGCTCGACGACTACGCGCTCGACCTGGCGCCGGAGCGGGCGGCCGCGGACGAGTACCTCGCGCTCCTCGGGGCCCCAGGGTGACAGCCCCGGGCGGCGTCGCGGGGGGCGGTGGCCCGGGGTTCGAAGCGCGTGCTATGCCTGGCGGGAAACCGAGATGGGAATCGGCGGGCAGTGTCCCTGGCAAACCCGGGCCTGGGGTCGGCTGCCCCCTTTGGCCTCGTTGAAGCGCGCGGACAGCTAACCCAGCTCGCTGTGCACGCGGTAATGAAACCGGGGCTCTGGCAGGTGCAGGTCCCCGCGGGCGGCGCCGCCTTTCCCCCGGAAGGCCTTGAAGTTGGGCCCCGCCGGCGGGGGGGCCGGGGACGCCGGCGGGGGGGCCGGGGACGCGGGCGGGGGGGTGGGCGGCCGCCCGCGCTTCCGCCGCGCCGCGGGGCTCCCCTCCCCCCCCCCCCCCCCCGGGGGGCCCCCCCCCCCCCCCCCCCCCCCCCCCCCCCCCCCCCCCCCCCCCCCCCCCCCCCCCCCCCCCCCCCCCCCCCCCCCCCCCCCCCCCCCCCCC
>Ga0181582_10003395_pt1 | contig 12799 bp, 10 predicted proteins | sample 071ome_32_FD_132438 | JGI IMG/M metagenome (GOLD analysis project Ga0181582, IMG submission 132438) | Coastal salt marsh microbial communities from the Groves Creek Marsh, Skidaway Island, Georgia - 071405AT metaG (megahit assembly) | ecosystem: Environmental > Aquatic > Marine > Intertidal...
AAATGAGGCGGTTTTCCAACAGGGAACAAGGAGTCGATCCGTCCGAGGTGCTCAAGATGGCAACGCTTCATGGAGCACGTGCCCTTGGAGTGGGGGAGAAGGCGGGTGGCTTGGGAGAAGGTTTCCTTGCGGATGCGGTCTGGATGGCCGGGAAGCCCCGGCTTCGGGATGTTGAGTCGTGGTTGGTGAATGAAGTGAAGCGGCCAGATGAAGTCATGGTGGACGGAGAATGGATCGAGGAGGCCATCGAATGAGTGATGAAGCACGCAGGGTGTTGATCACAGGTGCGGCAGGGGGACTGGGGCGTGCCCTTGTGGAAGCCTTTCACCAAAAAGGATGGGCAGTGATCGCCACGATGCGTCGGCCCGCCGAATTCCCTGATGGGGTCACAGGCATCGTCATGGACGTGAGTGATTCCAAAAGCGTGGATGAGACCATGGGCAAGGTTCTGGAGGTAGGATCACTGGACTGCGTGGTGAACAATGCCGCCGTCATTCGCGATGGATTGGGGTTCAAGCTTTCTGAAGAGGATTGGGACCGCGTAATCGACGCCTGTCTGAAGGGGGCATGGCGCGTTTCGAAGTTGGCCCTTCGCAACATGATGAAGGCCCGTTCCGGAAGCATCATCAACATCTCCTCCTTCAGTGCCCTTGTTGGGCACATGGGACAGGCGAACTACGCCGCAGCCAAGGCGGGGCTGATCGGCCTGACGCAGTCCATGGCTGCGGAGGGAGGCGCAAGGAATGTGCGCGCCAATGTGGTGGTTCCCGGGTTGATGGACACAGCCATGCTGGAGGGGCTGTCGGATGAGCGAAAGGAGGAGCTGAGGAAGGCGAACCTGCTTGGAAAGATGAGTGATCCAGTCCAGGTGGCAGGCTTTGTTGAGTACCTTGCGGGCATGGATCAGGTGTCGGGGCAGGTCTTTAATCTTGATAGCCGGGTGCTTCCGTGGACATGACTTGGGTTTGCCCTGATGGATGAAGATCAGTCATATGACCTGAACGAGGAACTCGGCCCTGAGCTGGAAGCCCTTGAGGAACAGAGTCTCCTACGAGTATTGCGGACACTCGACACGCCCCAGTCGGCTCATGTCTCCATCGATGGGCGGGAGCTGATCAACTTCTCCTCCAACGATTACCTGGGACTGGCGAACTCCCATCAACTGAAGCAGGTGGCGGTGGAGGCCGTGGAGGAATTTGGCGTGGGATCCGGCGCGTCGCGGTTGATCTGCGGCAACCAGACACCTCATCTGGCCCTGGAGGGAGCGCTTGCCGACTGGAAGGGTACGGAATCGGCCCTTTCCTTTTCCTCCGGTTTTGCGGCCGCCATCGGAACCCTGCCGAACCTGGTTGGAAAGGGCGATGTGGTGATCATCGACAAGCTGGTTCACGCCTGCCTGGTGGATGCAGCAAGGAATTCCGGCGCCACTCTCCGAGTCTTTGCCCACAATGACCTGAACCAGCTGGAGAAGCACCTGAAGTGGGCGGATGCGAAGCGCAGCTCCGACAAGAAGGTCCGTATCCTGGTGGTGGCGGAATCGGTCTACAGCATGGATGGGGACCTGGCCCCCTTGATCAACCTGGTTGACCTGAAGGAAAAGTATGGTGCCTGGCTGATGCTGGATGAGGCCCATGCGACGGGACTCTTTGGAAAGTCACGGAGCGGTCTCGTCGAGGAGTTTGGAGTGCAGGGCAGGGTGGAGGTTCAGATGGGGACGCTTGGCAAGGCGCTGGGTGTTTCCGGTGGTTACATCTGCGGGAGCCGTGAGCTGGTGGACCTGCTGGTCAACCGGGCCAGATCCTTTGTCTTCTCGACCGCACCACCTCCGGCCCTTGCGCTGACGGCTGCGGCCTCGGTGGCACTGGTGAGATCGGAAGAAGGGGAAGCCCTGCGGAGCCGACTCTGGGCCATGGTGGAAGAGGTCAAGAACCTGCTTATCCGCTGCAATAGGGAAGTGGGGGTGGTCCGAAGTCCGATCATTCCCATGATCGTGGGTGATGAAGCGGCTGCCGTGGAGGAAGGGGCGTCGTTCCTTGAAAAGGGGCTCTTGATTCCCGCCATCCGGTATCCAACGGTAGCGCGCGGGAAGGCCCGACTCAGGCTGAGTGTCTCCGCCGCCCATACCCTCGAGGATACGGAGGCTTTGGAAGCTGCGCTTTCTTCGGATACATCCGCAGATGCCACAGACTGACGCAGATACTTCTCTGCCAAATGGTTCCCAATCTTGCCCTTGGTTGAGGGTGCAGGCAGACTCCGCGGCTCGTGCGAGAGGCGATTCAGAGCTGGATTGAAAACACGGAAACCTTCGTTCTCGAGGTCATCTTCGAGCAGCGCAAGGGGAAGCGTGCTGCCCTTCTTCGTTTCGTCCTCTTCTGCCTTTCCAAGGTCTTCGAGCTGATCATCAAGCTGAGGCGCTTCCTCTACAACGTGCGCATCCTGCGCGACACCACCCTGGGGATCCAGGTCATTGCCGTGGGAAACCTGACCGTGGGTGGCACGGGCAAGACGCCGGTGGTGGAGAAGTTTGCCCGTGTGCTTCAGGATGAGGGGAGAAAGGTGGCCATCCTTTCGCGAGGTTACCGTTCCAAGCCGCCTCCATTGCGCTCACGCCTGATCAACAAGCTCCTGCTCAGGACGGACACCACGCCTCCCCGCGTGGTCTCGGATGGCAAGAACCTGCTCCTGGACTCCGAGACAGCCGGCGATGAACCCTACATGCTGGCCTCCAACCTCAAGGACGTCGTGGTGCTGGTGGACAAGGACCGCGTCAAGGCGGGCCGCTATGCGGTGGAGCACTTTGGATGCGACATCCTCCTGCTCGATGATGGCTTCCAGTATTGGAAACTTCGGGGGCGCCGCATGGACGTGGTGCTCATCGATCGGCAACAGCCGTTTGGCAATGAGCACATGCTTCCTCGCGGAACCTTGCGCGAGCCGCCACAGCACCTTTCCCGTGCCAACGTGATCTTCATCACCAAGAGCGATGGGGATACCGCATCCCTGCGGGCACGCATCGCCAAGCACAATCCCCGTGCGGCCGTGATCGAGTGTGTCCATCACGCACTCTATTTCGAGGATGTCTTCACCGGGGTGCAGGAGGGGCTACGCTTTCTCAAGGGCAAGCGCGTGGCCAGCCTCAGTGGAATCGCGCAGCCTGAGAGCTTTGAGGAAAGCCTGATCAAGATGGGGGCCGAGCTGGTCTATCGGCGGCGTTATGCGGATCATCACCGCTTCACCCAGCAGGAGATCCTCAATGCCATCAACCGCAGCAAGAAGAGGCAGGCGGAGGTGATCATCACCACCCAGAAGGATGCAGTGCGTTTTCCGAAGATCGACCGCAGGGATCTTCCGATCTTCTTCATGCGGGTCGAGATCAAGATCCTGAGCGGTGCCAAGGACTTCAACGACTGTGTCCGCCAGATCTGCTTTCACTGATGCAATGGATCCTCTACATCGTCGCCCGGGCCTTGCTGCTGGTGTTGCAGTGCCTGCCGCTCTGGTTGGTGGTGCGTCTTGGAAGGTTCTTTGGATGGATGGTCTGGCTCTTCGACAAACGGCACCGAAAGGTGGCCTTCTCCAACATCCAGGCCGCCATCGGGAAGGACATGTCGAAGGCCGAGATTGCGGGGCTGGTGAAGGAGAACTTCAAGAGGATCGGGGAGAATTTTTCCTGCGCCGCCAAGACGCTCTCGATGAACGACGAGCGGATACAGTCGGTCCTGGAGGTGGAGGGCAGGGAGTATTTCCGGGAGCGGGACGACGACGGGAAACTGATCAGCCGGATCGTGGCGATCGGGCACTTCGGTAATTTCGAGATCTACTCGAGGTTGGCGGATTTCTTCAATGAGGCGAGGGGGGCAACCACCTACCGTGGGCTCAAGCAACCGATGCTCAACCGTTTGCTGCAGGAGGTGAGAAGCCAGAGCCGGGTGACCTATTTTGAAAGAAGGACCGAGGCGGCAGCCCTGAAGGAATTCATGGCCAAGGGAGGTGCCATTCTTGGGCTGTTGGCCGACCAGAGTGCGGGAGTGAAGGGGGCGCGGATTGAGATGTTCGGGCGTCCCTGCTCGGCATCGACGGCACCGGCTGTCTTTGCATTGAGGTATGATGGTCCCCTTCATACTGCGATCTGCTACCGGGTGGCTCCCGGACGTTGGAAGATCGAGATCGAGCCGGAGATTCCCACCCGCGAGAACGGGCAACCCAGGGAGGTGGAGGCCATTACCGAGGATGTGCAGCGCCGGTTCGAGAACGCGATTCGGAGGGATCCGGCCAACTGGTTCTGGGTGCACAACCGCTGGAAGCATCTTGGCAAGGAACGTCGCAGGGCGGGAAAGGGGATTGAAGGCGAATGAAGCAGGCGGTCCGCTGGAATCCCAAGCGCGTGCTCATCCGCAGTTCCAACTGGCTGGGTGACGCGGTGATGAGTCTCCCGGCCGTGGAACGCATCCGTGAGGGATGGCCTCAGGCGACTTTCTCGGTCCTCGCCCCTTCGAAGCTTGCGGATCTCTGGAGGATGCAGTCCTTTGTGAACCAGGTCATCGAGATGACCCGGGATGATTCGGTGCTCGCCCTTTCCCGTCGGCTCAGGGCGGAAGACTTTGATGCCGCCATCATTCTTCCCAACTCACCTAGGACCGCACTGGAAGCGTGGTTGGCAGGTATTCCCTTTCGTGCCGGGTATGGCGGGGGAGGGCGGGGTCTGCTTCTTTCTGCATGCGTGCCGCGTCGAAAGAATGTGGTTTCGATGCGCAAGAAATCAATCGGTGAGATCCGACGGCTTGTGAAAGGTGGAGTGAATCTGGAACACCCCATCCCCGTGGCCTCCCATCATGTGGCCCACTACCTTCATTTGGTGGAGTCGCTGGGTTTTGATGGTCGATTGAGTGCTCCCTCGCTTGAGGTTCCTGCTGAAGAGGTTGAGAAGTTCCGCAGCAAGTTCCTGCAGGAGGATCAGCGGAATCGTCTGGACAAGGGGGGCAGACTGATCGGACTGAACCCCGGTGCCGAATACGGGCCTGCCAAGCGGTGGTCTCATCGACGAATGGTCGAATCGGTGATGACCGTGGGTGAGAATCAGGAATCTCTCTACGCTGTCTTCGGAGTTGGAAGTGATGAGGTCGCGAAGGAGACCGCCGAGTTGATCTCACTACAGGCTGGCAGGGAAAGGGTGGTCAACCTGGTCGGCAACACGTCGTTGGGTGAACTGCTTTGTGGTTTGAGCCTGTGCTCGGTCCTTTTGACCAACGACAGCGGACCGATGCATGTGGCGGGTGCCTTGGGCACGCCTTTGGTGGTCCCGTTTGGAAGCACTTCAGTGGAGCTTACCGGACCCGGAATGCCGGGGATGCCACCCAAGGGGATTGTTCGTTCTAATGTGCCCTGTTCCCCCTGTTTTCTCAGGGAGTGTCCGATCGATTTTCGATGCATGGAGACGATCGAGGTCGAGGTGGTCGTTGAGGCGCTTCAACAGGCGCTGAAGACCGTCAACTGACTCTGGAACCCATCCTGGGGATGGGCCTACTCAAAGGATGAATCCGAGGAAACGGGTGCCTTCTTGGAAGCCGCCTTCATGATCTTGGAGGCATCATTCTCGAAGAGCTGGAGTTCATGGATCGACCAGTAGAGCCCCTTGATCCTGCCGGTCTGCGTGATGCGGAGATGGCGGGTCTTTGTAGGCTTGAAGAAGATGTCCGTGATGGCGTCATCTCCCTTGCCCTCGGCCAAGACTTCCGTCCAGTCCTTCCCGTTTTCAGAGGTCTCCACCTTGTAGCCTTGTGGAAAGTCCTTTGGAGATCCCGAGCTGTCGAGCCGGATTCCTGCGATGGAGGTTTCCCTGGGAAGTTCCACGGTGAACCACATTCCGGGTTGCTGAAACATCTTTGTGTCAAAGCGGGTCTTTGGGTTGCCATCGATGGCGTTCTTCACCGAGCCCTCATTGTGGCTGGCGGCCAACTTCCAGTCCTTGCGGTTGGCAATGGGGGACGGAAAGGTCTCGCGAAGTTCCGCTTCGGTCCAGGTGGCCGTCCTTCCTTCGAAGGCCTTCCTGACACGTGCCACGTCCTCGGGCTGGATGATGGGGCCGGAGTTTCCAAAGCTGTTGCGGATGAAGGAGAGCACGGAGGCGATCCATCGGTTGTTCTGGCTGGCCATGGGCACCATCAGTGCCTGGTAGGTGGTGCCGTTGACCGGACCGGTCAGTCCATGAAGCACGGTGGCAATGGCGGCATCGGGATGTCCCGCGATCGTCCTGGAGCCGACAAAGGGTGGTGCGATCAGGGTTCCCTTGGGGGCTCCCTCCATCGGAGTGCCCTTGCCGTCGGCGCCGTGGCAGGAGTAGCAGAGCTGGTTGTAGATGGTCTGGCCTTGCCGAACGAGCACACGATCAGGTGAGGAAAGGTGGGTCATCCGCACCCTCACTGAGGTGGGCTTGAGGATCTGCTTGGCGATCTCCTGGAAGCCTGCGGAGGGATGGGACTTGGAATGGGTATCGATGAGTTCCCTCGCCTTCTCGAACTTGAGTAGGTTTGCCGTCAGCATGGCCTGGATGGACACGTCTGCCTCGGGGCTCTCCAGCCGTGCCACGATGTCTGCTGAGAGGGATTTTTCGCCGGCCTTGTAAAGTGTTTCAGAAGCCTGGATGGCCGCCACCTGCACCTTCGGGTGATTGTCCTTCAAGCCCTTCCTGACGAGTGCGGGTGTGAGCTTCCCAAGTCCTTCAAGCGTCCACAATGCATGAATGCGAGCCAGATGATCCGGATGGCTCATCATCATCTTCTCGAGCTGGGGTGCCACGGACTCGGCCTTCTTGAGGATCAGCTGCTTCTGGGCGTTGACGCGCCACCATGCGTTGGGATGGGCAAGGTGGTTGACGAGGTCCGCCGGGGATTCCTCCAGCATTTTCGGAAGGGGGCCGGGTTTGAAGTCCTGGTGGACGAGGCGATAGATGCGTCCGCGGGCAAAGTTGTTCTGCAGGCCATACTCCTTCACGACTTCTCGAAGGTAGGAGCCCTCGCGCACCCAGTTGCCTTCCTGAATGATGCCGCGATACATGTCGACAATGTAGAGGCATCCATCGGGCCCGGTGACCATGTTGACCGGACGGAAGTTGGGATCACGGCTCCGGATGAACTCCGACTTGTCGTAGGCGTTCTTGAGGAAGGTCAGGCCATCATTGACGGTCACCTTCGCACGCCGGATGAGGCGTCCGACCGGTTCCGCAAAAAGGATGTCTCCCACGAGGTCAGAGGGGAGGCGGTCACCCCGGAAGATTTCCTGTCCGCAGGTGGCGGTAAAGTGGTTGAGGGTCAGTTCATCCGGGCGGAAGCGTCGTTCACCACCCTGGACGTCGGGAATCTGGACGAGGGGGAAAACCTCCTTGAATCCGGGTTCAAACTGGTTGTTGATGTTGAAGGCGCCGTAGACGATCGGTGTCTGGAAGTTCACGGGCCCCTTTTCACCGCCGGCATTCACATACCAGACCTTGCCGTAGACATCCTGGGTGAGGCCCCATTGTCCTCCATTGGGAGCCGTGCGCTCCTTGAGGATCTTTCCGTTCTGATACCGATAGCGTTGGGCGTTGTAGGTGGAGTAGATCCAGTTGTCCAGTGACCAGATCAATCCGCTGGGTTGGTGTTCCAGGTTGCCTCCCCGCTTGCCTCCCTGGAAGATCATTTCCTTGGAGTCCGCCACACCGTCACCGTCCTTGTCATGGTAGAGGTAGAGATCGTTGGTGTCGGTCTCGGAGACGATCAGCCCGTCATCCACACAAAGCAGCATGCGGGGAAGGATCATGTTGTCGATGTAGACAGAGTGGGTCTCGAAGACACCGTCGCCATCGCGGTCCTCGTGACGGGATACCCGGCTGACGGCTGCCCGCGAGTTGGAACCATCGATGTCCTGCATGTAGGTCCTCATCTCGGCGACATACATTCTGCCATTGCCATCGAAGACGCAGACCACGGGCTCCTTGATCTGGGGTTCCACAAGGACCGGCTCAAGGCGGTATCCTTCCGGCAGCTCGAACATCTTCAGGCTTTCCTCGACGGAGTAGAAAGGCACCTGTTTAGATGTGGCTGATCCGCTTAGGGTCTTGAGGCCGGCATCCGGGCTCTTGTCGGTCTTGTCGAGAGCGGAGGTGTTGGAGACTGCAAAGGAGGCTGCAAGCAGGGTCGATGTGAGGATTCGATGCATCTTCTTCAATTCAAGGGTGATCGCCAGAGACTGACAGACGAAACGCCCGGATCAAGAATTCATCCGGGCGTGGATTGGAGCTTCCCGCCCGGCGTTTGTTCTTTTCAAGGAGGCGGTGAGTTCGGATGTTTGGTGCGTCCCTATGAAGAAACTTGTCCGCCTTTGCCTACTTGTCCTGCTGTTTTCCTGCCTGTCACTCCAGGCGAAGCAGCCCAACATCATCCTCATCATGGCGGATGACATCGGTGTCGAGGGCATCGGTTCCTACGGTGGGCTGAGCTACAAGACGCCCCAGATCGACAAGCTGGCCAACCAAGGAATGCGCTTCACCCACGCCTATGCCCAGCCGCTCTGCACCAACACCCGCATCCAGTTGATGACGGGACTCTACAACCATCGCAACTGGGTAGCCTTCGGCATCATGGACCCCGAGGCCAAGACGATCGGGCATTACATGCAGGACGCCGGCTACACGACCTGCATGTCGGGCAAGTGGCAGCTTCATAGCTATGACCCGCCGGATTATCCGGGTGCGGAGCTTCGCCGAGGGCGGGGCATGAAGGTGGAGGACTCCGGTTTTGATGAGCATTGCATGTGGCATACACTTCATACCGAGGATAAGGGATCAAGGTATGCCAATCCCGAGATCTTCGAGAATGGCAGGCGCGTCCCGGAGACCGAGGGCAAATACGGGCCGGACTTGTTCACCGACTTCATCAACGGATTCCTTGAGAAGCAGAAGGGGAGCAAGAAGCCTTTCTTCGTCTACTATCCCATGGCGTTGCCCCACTGGCCGATGGTCCCGACACCGGACAGTGAGGAGTGGAAGGAGCCCTCGCGCCGACTGGAGGAGGATACCCGCTACTTCAAGGACATGGTGGAATACATGGACAAGTGTGTTGGACGGATCGTGAAGAAGGTGGATTCCCTTGGGATGGGCGAGGACACATTGATTCTTTTCTACAGCGACAACGGTACGCACCTGAAGATCACCTCAAAGACGGTTGCCGGCCCGGTGGCCGGCGGCAAGGGGCGACCCACGGATGCCGGGACGCACGTTCCACTGATCGCCAGGTGGACCGGCACCATCAAGCAGGGACTCAATGAGGACATCGTGGATTCAGCGGATTTCATCCCGACCGTGATGGAGGCCGCGGGCAAGCCTCTCCCCAAGTCCCACAAGCTTGATGGAGTCAGCTTCTTCAAGGCGCTGACAGGAAAGAATCCCAACCCAAAGCAATACTTCTACTGCTTTTATGATCCTCGTCCGGGCTGGGACAAGGACCAGTTCTCCCGTCACGTCTTCATCCGCGACAAGCAGTTCAAGCTCTATGAGGACGGAAGGCTGTACGATGCAGAGGGTGACAAGCTGGAGAAGAACATCCTGCTCGCCTACTCGGATGACAAGGCCCGGAGGTCTGCTCGCCGCAAGTTGACGCGCCTGCTCAAGGAAATCACGGGCGACAAGTGAATCCCCACCTGGTCCAGTCTCTGGAGCGCATCCATGAGTCGCTCAGTTCGTGGTCGATCAAATGGGGGCTTTCCCGTCTGGCTCGGGATGTCGATGTCGTCTTTGCCGAGGACCTGAATGGGGATCTCGGTCAATGTGACCTTTCAAGCCATGAGATCCGACTGCACGGACTCCTTCTTGAGCCAGGAAGGGAAGAGCTTCTTCTTGAAGTTCTCTGTCATGAGGCGGCGCATCTGGTCGCCTATCATCGCTACGGAACCGGCATCGATTCCCACGGGCCTGAGTGGCAGGGCTACATGCGGAAGGTTGGCTACGACCCGCGTGCGGTGATCCGCGAGCAGGACCTTTGGTAGTGAGCGGTAGGCCATTGTCGTGAAACTTCCGTCGACAGCTGTGCCCAAATAGGGGACCGTCAGGAATGCCCCTCTTTTTCCAACTCATCGCCATGGGTGTGATTGTGGCGGGTCTCATTGTTTATCTCTTCAGCTGGTTCCGGAGGGAACAAAAGGCTGACCGGGAGGTGGACCTCAGCCTCGGGTTCAAGCTGGGCTTTACCGGCATATTACTGATTGTCCTCTTTCGGTATCTCATTCCCATTTTCTCGCAGGGACCCAGCCTGGCTGCGATCGGGGGACTTCTCATCCTGGTGGCAGTCCTTTTGTGCCTGACCATGATCTGGGCAAGGCCGGTGATCGGTTGGCTGATATCACCGCTGACAGGAATTCTGGACGGTGGAAACGAGGTGGCGGAAAGGGTTCCGCTGATGGGGCCCATCCTGAATGCGAGGAGCTTTCGGAACGCAGACAAGGCACTCGGATTGATCGATATCGAACTGGAGGATTTCCCTGCGGACTTCCAACTGAACTTCCTGAAGGCGGAGATCCTGGCCGAGGACAAGAAGGATGTGGCGGCCGCCGAGCAATGGCTTCGCACCATGGATGAATCCCTCGAGCTTTCCGAGGGACAGCTCTGCTCCTGCTGGAATGCCCTTGCGGGCTGGTATCTTTCGGTTGCCAAGGATGTCGTGCAGACACGTCGCGTCCTTGAGGAGATTGCAGATTCCTTTCCGAATACCCTGTTCTCCGAGAAGGCGCGGACCAAAATCTCGCGGCTTCCCACCGAGGAAGCCATGGCGAATTCAGAAAGCAGGGCACCCGTCGCCATCACCCACCATGTCAGGGACCTTGGATTGACCTCGATGGCAAGGTCCGGTCCTGACCCGACACGCGACCGTGCAGAGGACCGGGAAGAGGAGATTGCCAGGCTGGAGACGGAAGTGGAGATCAACCCAAGGGATACGGATGCCCGCGTCCGGTTGGCGTTCCTATACATCACCTTCTATCACGATTTCGATCTGGCAAAGGGGCAATACGATTTCCTGCTCAGCCGTCCACACCTTTCCCGGGGTGAAAAGGTCAAGTTGCTGGATTGCTTTGCTGCCATGCAGGCCAAGGGTGGGTGCACGGCTGACGAGATCGGAGAAACGCTTCAGAAGATCATCGACCTCGATCCGCGAGGTGGTGCGGCGGAGTTGGCCCGGCAGGAGATGATCCGGATCGGCTATCGAGGCCGGCAGGGAGCCGCCTGATCAATTCAGGGGGGACCGGTTGAAGGTGGGATTCTGCCGGAACTGGAACTGGTTGTTGAACTGGAAGCTGCTGTTGGCGGGGATCTGGTTGGGAAGTGAGGGGCCGTAGTTTGGTTGCGGCTGGGGAGCCGGAAACCGGGGGGCGACGGGTTGATAGTAGTACCAGTAGAGAGGTTGCTGTTGGGCGGGGGGATTCACCACGATGGTCTGTGGTTTCTGGCTGTTGTTGATGGTGGCGATCGCAGCCGCCTGCATGAGCTGGTCGGTCTGCCTGTCACGCATTGCCTGTTCCTCCACCCGTCTCAGGTCCGCCTGGGCCTGAAGATACTCGGCGCGCTTCTTGAGGTATTCCGCATGCTTCGACATGGCTTCGATTTGGGCTTCCTTCTTCTTTTCCAGCTGTTCCTGTCGTTCAGTTTCGCGTGCCTGTTTCTTTTCCTCGGCTTCCTTCAACTCGTTCCTGATGGCTTCTGCATCCATGCCGAGCCTCTTCAAGACATCCTCGTGAACCTCGTCGAAGGAAAAGGAAAGCGGGGCGCCTTTCTCCCTGTGAAAGACGAGGCGTTTCCCATAGCGGGCGCTGAAGGTGAGGTCTTCCCCAATCTTCCCGCCATCTTGCGAGGTAAGCGTTTCAAAGTGGACGGGGTCACCCGATTCAGTCATGCCCAGGTACGGAAGCAGGAGAAAGGTGATGAGGAAAAGAAGGGATGCTTTCATGACAACTTGAATGTTGGACCCTTGTCATAAGGACATATTCATCCCATTTCGTCAATGGGGCAGCGGATGGCTCAGAGCTGGTCGAGAATGACGGTGAAGCGCTGTAATTCATTGGTCTTGCCTGATCCCTTGGCAGCCTTGATTGCCTCCGTCAGGACGGCCCTGGCTGAATCCGGATCTCCCGCCTTGATGAGGCTGGTGGCCAGGTTGTCGTAGGCCTTGAGGTAGGCATTGCCATGGTTGATGGCCTCGATCCAGTGGTGGCGGGCCTTCTCATGCTCATCCATCCGGGCGTAGGCGATACCAAGGTTGTTGTGGGCCCTGGGGTGATCCGGCTGGAAGCGGAGGACGTCATGGTAGAGCCGAATGGCAGACTTGAGCTCGCCTTGTTCGGCCATGCCATCCGCTAGGTTCAGGTTGTTTTCCCTGAGCCTGATCGCCTGTTCGAAGTAGTGTATGGCGATCTTGCTTTCTCCAATTCTTGAATGGGCGAGGCCCAACTGGTTGAGGATCAGCGGATTCGGTCGGGTGGCCCGGCGCGCATGCTCGAAGAGCGAAATGGAATTCTTCCATGCGGCGGAATACCGGGATGCCGTTCCTGCCTGGAGGCAGCCGATGAGGACGAGGAATCCAATGAGGAGCGCTGGATTTCCCCTTCGCATTTGCGGGATCTCCTTCATGAACTGGCTGGCTGCTACCAAGAGTCCGATCAGCGGGACATACATGTAGCGGTCAGCGGGAGCCTGGATCCCTATCTTCACGGCTCCAATCACAGGCACCAAGGTGCCGAGAAACCAGAGCAGTCCCATCGTCACGGCAGGTCGGCTGCG
>Ga0181582_10003396_pt1 | contig 12799 bp, 6 predicted proteins | sample 071ome_32_FD_132438 | JGI IMG/M metagenome (GOLD analysis project Ga0181582, IMG submission 132438) | Coastal salt marsh microbial communities from the Groves Creek Marsh, Skidaway Island, Georgia - 071405AT metaG (megahit assembly) | ecosystem: Environmental > Aquatic > Marine > Intertidal zone...
CCCGCCCGCCGCGCGGCGTCGTCCGCGAGCCCGAGCACCCTCTCGCGGGCGTCCCGGTACACCTTCCGGGCCGCGGGCTGGAGCCTCAGCGACGCGCCGAGCAGCCCCCCGACCACCCCCCGCTCCTGCACCGACTGGTCCAGATCGAGCTCCCGGTACAGGCCGTAGGCGACGTACACGGCCGCCGCCACGAGGACGAGGGCGAAGGGGTTGCGGAGGAGGGCCACGAGCTCGTTCCACCCGAGGACGGCCATGGCGGCCAGGGCCCAGAGGGGGGGGGCGCGGCGGGACGCCATCTCGCGCGCCTCCTGCGTGGCGGCGGCCCCCTGCACGGCCATCTGGGTGTCCTGGACGAAGTGCCGCCAGGCGCTCCGGACGGCGGCGGGGGTGGCGAGGACGCGCTCCGGCGGGCACGACCCGTCGCCCCACCCCTGGGCCGCGGCCAGGTCGGCGCAGGGCTCGGCGCCCGCGAGCCGCTTGGGCAGCGCGGCCCCCCGGAGCCCCGCCTGGCCCAGCGCCAGGTCGAACACGCTGCGCTCCACGGCCCGGCGCCGCTCGGCGGGCATGCCGCGGGCGTCGACGCTCAGCGCCGCCAGGGTCGCGCACGCCGCGGCGCGCGCCTTTCGGGCCAGCCCGGGGATGTCCTCGCCGGGGCGCCACGACCGCAGGGCGCCCGTCTCGTCCTTGGCAAACGACTCCATGAAGACGTCCCTCAGAGTCGCCCCGAGGTTGGCGGTGCACGACGCCAGGAACGCCGACAGGGCCGCCTGGGCGCGGGCCTCGACCGCCCGGTCCACCTGGCCCAGGTCGGCCTCGCTGAGCTCGAACCCCCTGACCGCGCCGCGGAGCTCCGCCTGCGTCTCGGCGGCGGCCCGCGCCGCCAGCCCCTCGGCGCGCTCCCAGAAGTCCCCGGCTGCCGCCGTCGCCGCCAGGAGCCCCCGCAGCCCCTCCTCCAGCGGGCCCTCGCGCGGCTCGAACGCGCGGCCGATTTCCCGCAGCAGGCACGCCTCGGTGATCCGGCGGGCCGACTTGTCGAGCTTGCGGCACCCCGACTCGTGGTACTGCTCCGCCTGCCACGGGGCGCTCGCCGGCACGTACCCGGAGAGCGCCAGGCGCAGCTCCTCCTGCGCGGCGGCCTTCTCCTGGCGCATGCGCTGGGCGAACTCGCCCGTCCCGAAGGCTGCGGCGCGCCCCTCTATGGCGCGCACCCGGGCCACCATCCACCGGTCCAGCTGGGAGTGGAACACCCCGATGGCCTCGCTGAAGATGTCCTCGGCCAGCTGCTTGCGGTAGTGGGCGCGGACCTCGGCGTCGAAGAGCTGCGTCTCGTCGTCGTAGGCGCCGGAGCGCGCGGCGAAGAGCACCTCGAGCTGGCTCCCGATGTCGGAGACGGTCTCCTCGGACTCGTCGCACTGGCGGCGCAGCGCCTGCCACTCCTCGGAGGACACGAAGGCCTCGGCCTGCTCGCGCGCCACCTGCCCGCAGCGCATCTGCGCCACCAGGATGCGGTGGGCGGGGATGTTGATGTCGCGGTTCTTGGTGATCGTCTCCCACATGTTCTGCATATCGAGCGCCAGGGCCGCCCCGGGGACCCGGGACCCGTCGGGCGGGAGGAGGCAGTCGGGCGCGAAGAGCTTGCGCAGGGCCCCGCACGACTCGTCAAAGGCGGCCTCGCTGAGCTCGAACGAGGGCATGCCGAAGAAGTGCGTGTCGAAGAGGTCCTCGAAGGCGCTGTCGCGGTACCCGCTGGGCTTCTCGATCGTCTCCCAGATGGCCTGGATGTCCTCCTTGAGCACTTTCTGCAGCATGTCGAGCGGCGTCTTGGTCTTGTCTCGGATCACGAAGGCAAGCGTGGTGCGGCGCTCGGGGCGGAAGAGCTTGAGGTTGACCTGGATGACCGTGCGGAGGAGCGGCTTGCCGGCGCCGTGCTCGCGGCCAATGTCATGGCACCAGATGTTGATGAGCACCACGTCCGCCATGGCCAGCGACAGCAGCGCCGTCTTCTTCTCGAACGCCGTGTCCTCCTCCCCGCGCTCGCGGCCGTCGCTGCCCTCGCAGTCGATGACCACGACGGGGCGGTCGATGGTCGACGCCGTGGAAACCCACACCCCCTGCGTCGTCTGCTGCCGCCCCTTGAATGCGTCCATCTCTACGAACTGCGGAAGTGCGGGTGGCGAGTGGGGGCTGGCACGGGGGCTGCGGGCGCCGGGGACGCCGCCGGGAGGTGGGGTCACGAGGCCCGGGGTGGTGGTCGGCTCACCTGCGTCCCGAACACACGGTTCAGCAGGGTCGACTTGCCGCTGCTCTGGGGCCCGATGATGGCCACGACGCCGTAGTCGACGCCTGCGGGGGGTGGAGACGAGGGGCTGTTGTTGATGTCCACTCCGCGGGGGGCGCGCCGGATAAATGGGACGGTAAAAGGGGAAAGTCCTGTAAATTAGGGTCGATCGAAGGACGATTCATCGCTTCGTCGGTGTATAACTCGAAGAAAAGTCGCGTACCAGGGGATAGAGGCGGGGAAGCGTCGGCCCGCTCAAAAATGAACGAGCGAACGCGCGCGGCGAGGGGGTGCCTACGCGGCGAAGAATCCGATCCCTTCCTGCGTAATTCCGCACAATTGCGACGAAACACCCACGCGGCCACCGCTCACCTGCGTCCACGACGGCCCCGAGCCTCACGAAGCTCTCGAGGACGGAGGCCTGCATCTCCCCCTCGTGGTCGATGATTTGCACCGCCGTGCCGGGAGCGAACGAGGACAGAGCTGGGAGCTCGTTGGCGCCGAGGGCGATGCCGACCTTCGGTGCGACGAGCTCGGGTTCCTTCCAGGCAGCCATGACGCCTGTCTCGGGGGCCATCGCCCTTAGCCCCTCGCGGGAGTAACAACACGGGGTGATTCCGTCCGACCTCTGTTGCCCGCTCTGCTCTCTGCGGGCTACTCTGACCACTTTTGTAGGCCCGTCACTGCCCCGGGACCGGCGAGCGACCGGCCCCTTCCGAACTGCCCGGGACGCCTCCCCCGGGGAGGCGCGGCGCGCCCCGGGCCGGCCTGACGCGGGGAGCCGGCGCCGGCGCCAGCCCACCTTGGGAGGCGGCCAGCGACGCCTCGGCGCAAGGGTCTGGGCCCGGGCCCGCATGGCATCACAACCCCCCCAGCACCTTCGCGAACTCGATCGCCGCGCTCCGCTCGAACGCCGCGCCCTTGCCCCGTGTCGCACCCAACCCTAATCAGCGACTCGGTGCGGCCCACCGAGACACTTTCCCGGGGCACCCATGAGCACCGGGGAGCCGGAGGCCAAGCGGCCTCGCACCGATGAACCGGAGTTGGCCGTGGAGGATGCTTCCGGGTCCGGGAACTCGGCCATCCTGCGGTTCGAGAGCTCGTGAGTGCCCTAGAAGCCCCCCACTGGCCCTGGTGCTGCCAATAGGGGCCGGAATCCGCGACTTCTCTGCGCCGATTCTGAGGATGGCACCCCCTCCCCGCCTTATAATATGCGCGACAGCTGCGACGAACCCGTCTTTCCTCGGTCCCGGGCCCTCCTGCGCGCCCGGAATCCGACGCCCACCACCCCCCCCCAACCCAGCAGTTTCGGCGCGTGCGTCTCCATCGGACCGTTTTCCCCCCGCCCTTCATGTCTGCAGGTCGGGCGAGCCCCTCGACCCCCCCGTGGACGTCCCCATGGACATCACGACGAAGCAGATGGAGACGCTCCTCAACAACCTGCTGTCAAACGAGGAGGCGATGAACTTCTCCTTCTTCATTGACGGCGAGCAGATCGCTGCAGACCTCGCAAAGCACCTCAAGGACTTCAAGGTGATACGAACGTGACGAAAAACCGGGCAACTCGGGAGCCTGGGACAGGCCCGCCGCGGAACCCCCCGCCGACGCCCACGGTCGAGAGGAGGGGGAGGGAGGACGCGACTCCCGCCTGCCCCCAGGCCCTCACCGGGCGGCGCCCCCCCCCGCCCCCCGCAGGTGTCCGTCGAGTCGACGATCACGGTGGTGTACCAGCCCCAGGCGCTTTTCCACATCCGGCCCGTGACCCGCTGCACTGCGTCGATGCCTGGGCACGCCGAGAGCGTGCTGTCGGTGGCCTTCTCGCCCGACGGCAAGGAGCTCTGCACGGGCTCGGGGGACACGACGGTGCGCTTCTGGGACCTCTCCACGCAGCTCCCGAAGAAGACGGCCAAGGGCCATTCCAACTGGGTCATGTGCATCGCCTTCTCCCCCGACGGCAAGCACGTGGTCTCGGGGGGCATGGACGGCGTGGTGATTGTCTGGGACCCGGTGGCGGCGGAGCTGCGGGGGAGGTGCCCGGGGCACAAGAAAGCCGTCATGTCCCTGGCGTGGGAGCCCGCGCACCTGGCGTGGCCGAGCCGCCGGTTCGCCTCCTCGGGCCAGGACGGGACGGTCAAGGTGTGGGACGCCGACACTCGGCGTTGCTCCCTGACGCTGTCGGGGCACTCCAAGGCGGTGAGCGCGGTCAAGTGGGGCGGGGAGGGGCTCATCTACTCGGGGGGGCGGGACGGTCAGATCCGCGTGTGGGACGGAAAGGACGGCAAGTGCCTCCGCACCCTCCAGGGCCACGGGCACTGGGTCAACACCCTCGCCCTCTCGTCAGACTACGTGCTCCGCACGGGGCCCTTCGACCACCGCGGGGTCCGCCCCGAGTCGGACGAGGAGGCCCGGGCCGCGGCGCGGCGGCGGTACGAGGAGGCCACGGGCGGGCAGCCCGAGCGCCTCGTCTCCGGGTCGGACGACTTCACCCTGTTCCTCTGGGAACCCTTCCGGTCCACCAAGCCGACAGCCCGCCTGACGGGGCACCAGCAGCTGGTGAACCAGGTGGCCTTCTCGCCGGACGGGCAGTGGATCGCCAGCGCCAGCTTCGACAAGTCGGTCAAGCTCTGGAGCGGGCGCACGGGGAAGTTCGCGGCCAGCCTGCGCGGGCATGTAGGCCCCGTGTACCAGGTGGCGTGGTCGAGCGACAGCCGGCTCCTGGCGAGCGGGAGCAAGGACTCGACGCTCAAGGTGTGGGAAGTGCGGACGAAGAAGCTCAAGAGCGACCTCCCGGGGCACGCCGACGAGGTCTTCGCGGTGGACTGGGCGCCCGACGGGCAGAGCGTCGCCAGCGGCGGGCGGGACAAGGTGGTCAAGCTCTGGCGGCGGTGAGGGGGGCGTCCCGGCGTCCCGTCCCCGGCGGCGTGTTAAAAACCTTGCCGTGGTTTGCTTAGATAGTCGCACTCTCCGTCAGGTGCGCCTAAGCTGTCAAAAGACACCTGTCACTCGCTCCTCCCCCCCCCCTCCGACGCCCTACTGAGTCATCGAGATGAGGTGCGCCCCAGCCTCCCCCGGGGTCCCCATGGCCAGCTCCGTCGAGAGGGGGTGGAAGACCAGGGTCCCCCTGCCCCCCCCCCGGCGCGCCGCCACGTGGGCCGCGCCCCCCGCGACCTTCTTGGGCGCCCCCGCGCCCTGCAGGGCCCCCACCTGCGTCCCGTGGACGTCCCAGAGCTTGACGACGCGGGAGCTGGAGCTGGTGGCGACAAGGGGGGCGCTGGGGTGGCCGGCCATGCCCACCAGGGACCCTTGCGTGTGGGCACTCCACTCCTTGACCACCCCCGCCCCGCCCGCGTCGGGGTCCCCGCTGCCGCTCCTCGCGTCGTCGGCGGGCTGCTCCTTGGCGCTCGGGCCCCGCGAGAGGGAGCGCGCCGAGACGGACCGGCTCGCGGGCAGGCGGAGGTCCACTAGGGACACTTCGCTCGGCGACCGGCAGGCGAACATGCGCCCCAGGAAGCCCGCGGGCTCGAAGGCGATGGAGAGCACGGCGCCGACGCCCTTGGTGCCCCCCTGGGGGATCTCGATGGCGGGGGTCCGGGACGAGGTCCGCAGGTCGAACACGGCCACGGTGCCGTCCGCGCACCCGCACGCCAGCAGGAAGTCGCTGGTCGTGTTGGTGGCCAGGCACGTGACGCCCGGCGGGGGCCCCCCCGCAAGCCCCGCCCCAACCTGCAGGTGGTCGAAGCACATCTCCGACTGCACGTCCCAGCGGAGCACGGTGCTCGAGAGGACGCCGGCCGTGGCGAAGGCGCTCGAGAGCCCGTGGCTCCAGGCGTAGCTCAGGCCCGTCTCCCCGCCCCCCGCCCCCGTCGCGGGGAGCGACGCTGCCCGCCACGTCGCGGCGAGCTGCTGCTCCCCGCTGCCGGCCGGGTTGCGCCACACCCGCATGGCCCCGTCGCTGCTCCCGATCAGCACCAGGGGATCCTCGAACCGATTGACTAGGAACATGTCGCTGCTGGCCAGGTAGGCCGGGGGCCCTGCCCCCCTGCGGTGCCCGCGGAGGTCGAAGGCGTTCACGACAGGCCCCCGCCCCCGGTCCCCGTACACGACGCACGTGCCGCGACTGCCGGCGAGCACGAGGTGGTCCGAGAAGGGGAGGAAGACGGCGCCCGCGCAGGCCTCCCCGCCCAGGTCGAGCGCGGTGACCTTGTGGCTGAGGCGCGAGAAGGCCGCCTGCGAGCGGCAGGCGTCGGCGCGGGCCAGCCACTGGGTCTGACGCTGCTGCTGGCGGACGGGGTCCGGGACCTTGGACCACTGCGCCACGCGACACGCCGAGCCGTCCGCCCCCCGGACGAACACGTCGCTGGTCCACTGCGGGTTGAGCAGCGGGCGCCGGAAGTGGTCGCACTCGAGGCTGTAAATTTGGCTGGGGGGTGTCGGGGTGCCGCCCTCGGCCTTGCCGTTGGCGGCGGCGGAGGCCACCACGCGGGCCCACCCGGGGGTGCCGTAAAAGCCTCCCGGGGACCCGGCCACGCTCGAGGCGGCGACGCTGGCCGCCACGGTGGGGCTCGAGTCGGCGCTCGAGCCAAAGAGCCGCCATGACCGCGACTGGCCAAAGAGTCCCCGCTGGGGGCCCACCGGCACGGCCGCGGCCCGCGGGGGCGTGTGCGCGCCGGGCGGTCCGACGGCCGGGGAGCCGCTGCGCGCGCCCACGGCGGTCGCCTCGGAACCCTCGGGCGCCGCAGGCGACGCCCCCACCCCAGCGGCGCCGCCCTGCACCTCCATCCCCAGCGCTGAGAGCCCGACCTTCGCGATCTCGGCCACGCGCGGGGACGGGTCGGAAGCCAGCATGGCCAGCGCCTCCAGTACCCGCACGTAGAACCCCTCGAGCGGCTCCACCCCCCCCGCATCGCCGTTGGTGGTGCCCCCCGTGGCCCCGCCGCCTCCAGCGGGGGGCGACCCCGACGGGGAGGTGCCGAGGGGCATCTCCCCAGTCATGACCAGCGAGTTGCGCCCGCGCAGGCTGTCCTGCCGCCTCCGGGACCCATCCGAGCCCTGCTGCGCGAGGAACTGGTCCCGCGCCGTGTGGCAGTGCGAGTGGTGCCCGTGCACGAGGCGGACGAGCACCGTCGCCGTCTCGGCCCGGACGAGGGCGGAGCCGTCGTAGAGAGCGCCGTACTCGATGACCTCGGAGACGATCCCGCGCTCGTGCTCCATCCGCCCGGCCTCGGTCATGCCCGTCGTGCTTGTGGCCGCGTGTGGGGCGGCCCCCGCTGCCGCGTCGGGTCCGGCCGAGACGCCGCGCAGGAGGGTGCCCAGGGCGAAAATGGCGCAGGCCCGGACCTCCGGTGAGGAGGCCTGGAGCATCCCGAGGAGCATCCGCACGACGCCCTGGGTGATGGCAATCGCCGACACCTCGTTCATCCCGTCCCAGAGCATCCCCATGCACAGGCAGAGCCACTTGAGCAGCAGCGGCGAGCCGCTGGACGCTGCCTGCCACGCAAAGTTGAAGTGGCTCATGCACACCGAGAGGAGGTTCGACCCCGCCGCCAGCGCCTGCCCCTTGGGGTGCGACTCGCAGATCACCGCCAGCGCGAAGGCCGCCATCGCCCGCGCGTCGGCGTTGGCCCCCCAGTCGCGCGAGTCGAGGAAGCGGACAAAGTAGAGGTGCCCGTTGTCCTTGACGAGGTCGGCCTGGCAGGACGAGTCGAGCGCGAGGATCTTGGCCCAGAGGAAGACGAGGATCTCGTGGAGCTCGGTCGAGTTGGTCTGGAGGAGCTTCAGGATGTAGGGGAAGATGCCCACGGACAGCGCCAGCTCCACCGCCCAGGGGCCCTTGTCGATGAAGCGCCCGAGGAGCACGAGGGCCTTGAGGCGGTGCTGCTGGCTGAGGAGGACCTGGAGGACCACGGGGAGCTGCTCAGGGGGCTGCTTGTCCTCCGCGCCGTGGTCGAGCCAGATCTCGAAGGCCGTCAGCTGGTCGGTGAAGAAGGTGCTCTGCTGGAAGGTCGCCGACGAGTCCGCCAGGAGCCCGGGCACCTGCACCAGGCACAGCTCCGCGGCGTGGTCCCACGCGTCCCACATGTGGTGGTGGTGCGTCTGCGGGAGCACCGGGTACGACACGGGCCGACACCCGTTCGCGCGCAGGATGCGCTCCGCCAGCAGGAAGTTCCGGAACAGGGAGGCCACGAGCAGGTCCTGGCGGAAGAGCTTCTGGAAGAGGGGCCGCGGGAGCATGTTCCAGGCGATAGAGTCGGTGATCGCGGTGAATATCCAGTTGAGTTCCCCGAGGGGGGTCTTGCGGTCCGTCTGGGACCCCGGGATGCGGTCGATGGTCTCCGGGGTAAGGCGTGGGTCGTCGGCCAGGAGCCCGCGCGACAGCAGCCACTGCAGGGCTATCTTAATGGGCACGGTGAGGCACGACGTGAAGAGGTCCGCGGGGAGGCCCGGGGCCTGCGGGAGGACGCCGTCCGCCTGGCAGGCCGCGAGCAGGATGGAGTCCCGCATCGCTGCCGCGGCCGTCATGGAGTCCCCCGGCGCCGGGATCGAGTGCATGTCCAGGTGGCGCTGGTGGGCGAAGGCCTGGTAGGCCTGGACGATCTGCCCGGCGGCGGAGCAGTCGAGGACGTAGATGGCCGGGGTGCCCAGCCACATCTGCAGGTCGTATATGGAGAGCGGGATGTACTGCGTGAAGCTCTTGTTGAAGACCCACAGCTCCCCGTTGGCGGTTGGCTTTGGGACCCCGTGGCCGTTGTAGTGGAAGAGCACGCGCTCGGAGCGGGCGTTGCGGCGGCACGACATGCAGAGCCGCTTCACGTCGTCGACGGTCGGGTCCAGGGCCAGCTTGTACTTGGCCTTGGGCTGCCACCGCTCATACTGCCCCTGGAGGCCGCGGCCGATGGCGTCGAGGGCCTTCTGCGGCTGCGTGGCGAAGGGGTCGACACCGCACTCGAGGACGGCGCAGGGGGAGACCTTCGTGACGTCGGGCGGGTCCACACCGATGTTCAGGCACAGTACCATGGCCACCACGGTCGTCTTCAGGCGCTCCTTCTGCCGCCACTTGCTGACGATGCCCAGCTGCCGTGACCCCGCCGCGCGCTCCTCGGCCACCGTCACGACCGTGTGGTGGTCGTCGCAGAAGTACATGGGATGCACGTAGAACGTTCTCTGGCCCACCATCCCCGACGACATCTGCAGGCGGGGGCTGGGGTGGAGGGGCCGTGGTGAGGGCTCACAGGGGCCAGGGTGGGCAGCACCGGTGCGGCCGAGACTGGGCCGAGACTGGGCCGCACGTGGTCCTGGAACTTCGGGGGGTGGGGGGATGGGTGGCGTGAGCGGGGCTCAGGAAAACATCGCGCAGGTACTTGGAACGGTTGCAGCGCCATCGCCCCAACCCCCAGCCACGAGAGCGGGCTCCGTCCCACTCCCCTCGGCGAAAACGGAGGACCTCGGTGCTCCCTCCCAGGGCGCCATCCGTCCCATTGTTCGCGCCGATGCGGTGATTGATCGCCATTTCGTCCTGATGAACAGTGCACCAAACCGTGGTATAGTAGGGATGCGCGGAACAACGCTCATCCTCCCCGTTCCACACCATGAGGGCCCCCCGGGACCTCTGCACGCACCGTCTCTGCGAGCGAGAGCCTCTGCATCTCCGCCGTCATCGTCGATGGCTGAGGGAAGATATTGAGCTGGGTCCCGTGAGTAGATGACTCCTGGGGCTCCTCCCCCTCTGCCCGTGGTGCCGGGGGGGAGCCGAGGTCGGCCATCACGCCCACGCCCCCGGAATCCTACGCGCGGAATACCCCAGTAAGACGGACTCGAATCACAAGAATACAGCTTTACTAACGCGCAGACCTAGAAAGACGACAAAAAATAGGCCGCGTCGCTCTTCCTTGTCGCCGCAACTGCAGCTGCCCTTCCCCAGTGCGAAGACCGTCAGCGCGCCGGCAGCACGCGCGGGGCAGATACACACAACGCTCGCGGTGATAATGAGACAGATGGCCGCAGCGGCCGCTCCCGGGCACTCGTAGACCCACGTCGCCGGAAGGAGCCGCGCCGTCGACGAACAGGGCAGGGGTTTGCCTGCAGCAACACTGCCGCCGTGGCCGGGCCACGCCCGCGAGTCGAGGCTCAGCAGGCAGGGGTGAGGAGACGCGCGTCGTGGCGGGGACGCAGGGACATTGGGGTGGATTTTTCTCTTTGAAACAGTCGCAACCGATGCCGAGTAGCAGGGCTAGGACATGCTTCACAGACTTGGAGCGGGCAGCGTCGGCTCGCAAGTTAGAAGCGCGGAGTAAGCCCCGGGGGCCCCTCGACGCGTTTCACTCCATGCGGCGGCGCACGTTCCCGTTGGTCAGCCAGACGCTGGGGGGGTGAAGCAGCTTAGTACTCCTCGCCCTCCTCCTCGCCCTCGCCCTCAGCGGACTCGGCACCGACCTCCTCGTAGTCCTTCTCGAGGGCAGCGAGGTCCTCACGGGCCTCGGAGAACTCACCCTCCTCCATACCCTCACCGACGTACCAGTGGACGAAGGCACGCTTGGCGTACATGAGGTCGAACTTGTGGTCAAGGCGGGAGAACACCTCGGCGATGGCCGTGGAGTTGGAGATCATGCACACGGCGCGCTGCACCTTGGCGAGGTCGCCACCAGGCACCACGGTGGGGGGCTGGTAGTTGATGCCGCACTTGAAGCCGGTGGGGCACCAGTCGACGAACTGGATGGTGCGCTTGGTCTTGATGGTGGCCACAGCGGCGTTCACGTCCTTGGGCACGACGTCACCGCGGTACATGAGGCAGCACGCCATGTACTTGCCGTGGCGGGGGTCGCACTTGGCCATCATGGAGGCGGGCTCGAAGGCGGCGTTGGTGATCTCGGCCACGGAGAGCTGCTCGTGGTAGGCCTTCTCGGCGGAGATGACGGGGGCGTAGGACGAGAGCATGAAGTGGATGCGGGGGTAGGGCACCAGGTTGGTCTGGAACTCAGTCACGTCCACGTTCAGGGCACCGTCGAAACGGAGGGAGGCGGTCAGGGAGGAGATGACCTGGGCGATGAGCCTGTTGAGGTTGGTGTAGGTGGGGCGCTCGATGTCGAGGGAGCGGCGGCAGATGTCGTACACAGCCTCGTTGTCGAGCATGACGGCGACGTCAGTGTGCTCGAGGAGGGAGTGCGTGGACAGCACCGAGTTGTAGGGCTCCACAACGGCGGTGGACACCTGGGGGGAGGGGTACACGGTGAAGCCGAGCTTGGACTTCTTGCCGTAGTCGACGGAGAGGCGCTCGAGGAGGAGGGACCCGAGACCGGACCCGGTGCCACCACCGACGGCGTTGAACACGAGGAAGCCCTGGAGACCAGTGCAGTTGTCGGCGAGCTTGCGGATGCGGTCGAGGCACAGGTCGACGATCTCCTTGCCGATGGTGTAGTGGCCACGGGCGAAGTTGTTGGCGGCGTCCTCCTTGCCGGAGATGAGCTGCTCGGGGTGGAAGAGCTGGCGGTAGGTACCGGTGCGCACCTGCAGAGGGAGGAGGGAAGGGAGTTGTTTTGCATGGGGGTTTGAACCGAGGTGGGGGCCCACGCGGGCGTCGAGATAATCTCCGGGCCGGGTTGTCCGGATCTCGCGTTCTCTTTCGACAAAATAAAGGACATGGCGTGAATACCGGGACCGCCGGGCGGTCGTGGGCGCGCAGTCCGAAATAGGAGTCCGTGCCATGGCGGGAGGACAAGTGCCGCGCGACAGGAAGGATCCACCGGTTGCGGGCCCGCCAGCCGCGAATAATGTGGAAAGAGGCTCCGTGCGCGGAAATCCCGTGGTGCGAGGTCAGCGGGATCCGTCGGGGAGGGGTTCTCACCTCGTCGATCACGGTGGGCTCGAGGTCGAGGAACACGCAGCGGGGCACGTGCTTGCCGGCACCGGTCTCCGAGAAGAAGGTGTTGAAGGCGTCGTCACCGCCGCCGACGGTCTTGTCGGAGGGCATCTGGCCATCGGGCTGGATGCCGTGCTCAAGGCAGTAGAGCTCCCAGCAGGCGTTACCGACCTGGATACCTGCAGACCAGAGAGAACGCGGGAGCCGGGGTAAGACGCCGAAATTGACTGTGGAGGGCGACCATCGTGGCCGGGGAGGGCCGGGGAGGGCGGGATCTGGGGCGGGTCCCGATTTGAACGAGCCCATGGCAACCGCCGCGTGCACGTCTCCGGGCGATACGGGGGCACGAAGACCCATCAAGCACACAATTTCAGGCATTTACGTGCGGAAAAGGGCTGGCATGGGGCCGGAGGGGCATCCGGAGCGCAGGAAAGACCGTCGAAGGTCGCGTGCATGTGGACAACTCACAACCCGGGCCGAGTGCCCGCCGGGCGGGTCGGGGGCTACGATAACCAGTGTACGCGACAAATATCGAGTAAAATAAGCCACATGTGGCGTCTTAATCGCGTAAGCGGGCCTGGGCGCGCGTCGACAAGTTTGCGAGTTGACATGCCGGTTGCGCGGGGCCACCGTGGTCCCCCAGCGCCCCGGGGAACGGGGCCGTCGCG
>Ga0181582_10003398_pt1 | contig 12798 bp, 11 predicted proteins | sample 071ome_32_FD_132438 | JGI IMG/M metagenome (GOLD analysis project Ga0181582, IMG submission 132438) | Coastal salt marsh microbial communities from the Groves Creek Marsh, Skidaway Island, Georgia - 071405AT metaG (megahit assembly) | ecosystem: Environmental > Aquatic > Marine > Intertidal...
ACGAAGTGATACGAAGTGATACGAAGTGATACGCGATACTTCTTTGTGACCTCCTGCTGCCGGGTCCCACAGAAGAAGAAAAGAACGAACTGTCCATCCTCCGAGTCCTGGGGCATCAAGAAGACGATCAGGGCAACCCAGAGACCAGCCGTAGCAGACGAAGCATCGCAATGGGACCGAGGGCCAAGCGCAAAAAGCCAACGCATGACGAGACGACTGCAATCGTCGTCTCAAAACCAAACGGCAGCGCCGGCGGCGCAGACAAGGCCAAGCAGGGTCAACAGTATCGGACAAGTGCACTTCAAGCACCGACGATGCTGCTCACTGGCCACTTGAGCGCAGTAAACGCCGTCAAGTTTCACCCGAACGGTGCGTCGTGGTCCTCTCTCGGACGGCCTCTCTCTCCGAGCCTCCCGTTCTCTCCCTCACGCCTACGCTCCTACGCTCCTACGCTCCTACGCTCCTACGCTCCTACGCTCACGCACCCTCCCCCAACCCACCATCCAATCCACCGATAGGCTCGACGCTGGCGTCCGGCTCGCACGACAAGAAGATATTCCTGTGGAACACGTACGGCGACTGCAGCAACTACGCAGTTCTCTCGGGCCACAAGAATGCCGTCCTGTCCGTTTCCTACATGGACGACGGCGAGGGACTCGTCTCGTGCTCTCCCGACATGACGGTGCGTGCCTGGGACACGCTCACCGGGGAACAGCTGTCCTCCCTCCGGGAGCACACGGCCGTGGTCAACTGCGTCGCGGCGACGCCTTCCGGCCACGCCCTCGTCGCGTCCGCGTCTGACGACGGTACTGTCAAGCTGTGGGACACTCGGTCGAGGAAGGCGAGCAGCACGCTGGCAGAGCCGGGGAACAAGTTTGCGCTGTGTGCCGTCGGAATTGCCGAGAACGGCGAGTACGTCTACGCGGGCGGCATCGACAACGCCGTCAAGGCCTGGGACCTGCGGAAGGATAACGAGCTCTGTATGCGTATGGCAGGGCACGAAGACACGATCACGGGACTGTCTGTGAGTCCCGACGGGACACACGTGCTGACAAACTCGATGGACATGACGATGCGGTCGTGGGACGTGCGGGCATTCGTGGAGAAGGAGGACAAGCGGTGCGTGCGGATATTCAGCGGCCATCAGCACAGCGCGGAGAAGAACCTGCTGCGGTGTTCCTGGTCTGCAGACGGGAAGCGGGTGAGCGGCGGTAGCAGCGATCATATGGTGCACGTGTGGGACGTGGCCAGTGGGGAGCTGGAGTACAGCCTGCCGGGTCATAGCGGAGGCGTGAACGAGGTGAGCTGGAGCGGGGCCGAGGGGACGGTCATCTGCAGCGCGAGCTCCGACCGGAGCCTGTATCTCGGCGAATTGATGTGAGCCCACGAGCTCCTCCAAGCCGGACGCGGGCGGCGACCCCCTGGATTCTATATATCTATCTATCCATTGGCACCGAACACCGAATACCGGGAGAGCAGTGCATAGACGCCGACGACGAACAACGTGCGTTCGGTCGACTCGAATTCTTGCCACCCGGGTTTTTGCCTGCCGCGCATAGACCGCATAGATACACGATAAACCCCGCGAGCCTGTCATCCATTTCGATATGAGACACACGCTGACGCCGGGAGCGAAGCCCCGCGCTCCCTCCGTCGTGCGCACGGGGCCATCTCTCGCTTCTGTGCGGCATGCCTTCGTGGCGCTCGCGAGACGAACGCCCCACAGGGCGAGGGCCTCCGGGGATCGTCGCATCACGGCGCAGGCGGGCGAAGGGAGGGTCTCGAACTCGAACTCGAACAGGAGGAACTCGAACCGTGGTCCGGGCAACCGCGTCATCGTTCGCTCGGACGGCGAGGACCACCTGGGGTCGGCGCTCAACAAGGGGTTCCGGCGTCGTTTCCCGGGGCCGCCGCCGGGCGAGGGACCGCCGATTCGCGTGCTTCCAATCGGCGGTCTGGGAGAGATCGGGATGAACTGCATGCTGGTGGGCGTGCACGATCGGTACATTTTGATCGACGCTGGGCTCATGTTTCCCGACTTTTCCGACCTCGGTATGCAGAAGATTTTGCCGGATACATCGTTCCTTTCGCAATGGCGCGACAAAATTGAGGCAGTCGTGATTACGCACGGACACGAGGATCACATCGGGGCCCTGCCCTGGGTGGTGCCTGCGCTCGACCCGGGGACGCCGATCTACGCGGGCGGGTTTGCGATGCAGCTGATCAAGAGGCGCTTGCAGGAGTTTAACCTGTGGGATGCGTCGAGGATGCATACGCTCGAGGTGCGAAAGCCGTTCCAGTGCGGACCGTTCGAGGTGGAGCCGCTGCGCGTGACGCACTCCATCCCCGACTGCTGCGGGCTCATTATGCGCAGCGAGCACGGGACCATCGTGCACACGGGCGACTGGAAGATCGACGAGAATCCCGTGGACGGGGACGGGTTCGATCGGGACTACTTCTACGAGCTGGGCAAGGAGAACGTGACGCTGTTCATGTCGGATTCGACCAACGTGCTGTCGCCCGGCCGTACCACGAGCGAGACGGACGTGGAGGCAAACTTGGTTCGCCGGGTGATGGGACATCACGGCAAGGGGCGCGTGATCACGACGCAGTTCGCGTCGAACCTGCACCGGCTTGCGTCGGTGAAAAAGGCGGCAGACGCGGCGGGCAGGAAGATTTGCTTCATCGGCATGAGCCTCAACACGTACCTGGAGGCTGCGTATCGCGAGGGGCGGGCGCCAATCAATCCGAAGGACCTGGTACCGTCGTCTGCCATCGACGACATGGATCCGAACGAGCTGCTGGTTGTGACGACGGGCAGTCAGGGGGAGCCACGCGCCGCGCTCAACCTCGCCTCTCGCGACGCGAGCCACATGCTCAAGCTGCGCAACTCGGACCTGTTGCTGTACTCGGCGAAGATCATTCCCGGAAATGATACCAAGGTGGTGCAGATGATGAACAGGATCGCGGAGATTGGGCCGGAGATTGCGATGAGCCGGGAGGAGGGACTGCACACGTCGGGGCACGCCTACAAGGACGAGCTCCAGGAAATCCTGCGCGCGGTGAAGCCGCAGCACTTCCTTCCCGTGCACGGCGAGTACTCGTTCCTGTGCGCGCACGCACAGCTCGGACGGGAGACCGGGATCCACAACACATCGGTGATCAGGAACGGGCAGATGCTCGGCGTTTGGGACAAGAGGAACAAGAACACGGTGTCCACGGGCTCGGCGGCTATGCTCGGCGAAGCAAAGCTCGTCAATTTCTACAACGACGGCAACAAAGGAACCGGCACGGCGGCAGAGATGTCGCTGCAGCAGCGGCAGCACATTGCCACGGAGGGCGTGGTCGTGGCGGCGGTCGACGTCATCCGCGACCCGGCCGTCATCTCCGTGGTGGCCGCCTTGAGCAAACAGCAATCGCAGCAGTCGCAGTCGAAGGAGGGCGAGAACGCCGACGGCGCCACGACCGCGGCGCTCCAGGAGGCATCGAGGCGAAAGCTCAAGGCGAAGATCCGGATAACGACGAGGGCCATGTGGACGGATGGCGGCAAGCTCCTCGAGCTGCTGCACACGTCTGCGGAGGCCGCGATCGCCAAGCTTCCCGGGGACGCGGCGCTGAGCGCCGTGGAGCGCGTGGTGGGCGACAGCCTGCGTCGCGCGTCCAAGCAGTTCAACAACCGGCGGCCCGAGGTGATCATCATCGCGCATGAGGCGGACCCGAGGATGGGCGCCGCGGCGGGAGCCATGGCAAGGCGGCGGTCGTCGAGGGACGTTCGAGACGGGGAGCGTGACGACAGCCGGGGCAGGCGGGGGTCCGGGCCGGGGTCCGGGTCTGGGCCGGCGAGACCAAGGAGGGGGGGAGCTACCGGAAGCGGCAGCATGGCGGGTGGGAGGGGGCGGGGCCGTCCGCCCAAGGGACCGCCGCCGTTGGAACGGCTGTCGCCCGAGGCGCTCGCAGAGAGGAAGAAGAACAACCCGAGGGAGAAGGGGGGCGGTGGCGGGGACGTCGAGTATCCTTAACATGTTATTATTCGCACGACCACGAGAAGAGAGAGCTCTAGATATCGATTACACGTCCTCGCCGTCAAAGTACGGTACCCGCTTCTTAGCCTCCACCTTGAAAATCGCCCCCTTCGCCACCTTGTCCCCGTACGTCTTCAAGATGAGCTTGACCGCCTCGTCCAGGAAGTCGCCCTGGCACACCAGCTCCTCCTTGTTCTCCGCATTCTTCGACACCGCACACCCGCTCGCGAATTTCGTCTTGAACATCTTTGCCGCCTCCTGGTTCTTCACGCCGAACATGTCGAGCCCCGTGATTATGGTCGTCGTCTTCCGCTTGTTCCGCTTGTTTGTCTCGATGACGACGGCCGGCTCCTTGGACTTTTTCTTCTTGCTCGACTTGCTCGGCTCCTTGACCGCCTCGCCCGTTTCCCCGCCGTTCCCTTGACCCGCCGCGAGCGAGAGCTTTTCCATGTCGGCCGACGCACCGTCGGCAGTGCTGCCGGCCTCCGCCTGGCCTTTCAGCGCCTTGAACTCGGCGCAGTCCTTCGGCAGGTAGTCGTTATATTCCTCCGGGATGCCGGTGACCGGGTGGTACTCCACGACGAGCGGTGCGACCCCACCGCTGGCAATCACCTCGGCCATGCTGCTCTAGGACGATTTGAAACGGGTCGCGTGCTCGTCTCCCTGTCTCCCTGTCTCCCTGTCTCTCTGTCAATCGCCGGATGAATGACGAACGACGAACGAAGATTCGATTCTTTCAGTCAGTGCCGGAAGAGCGAAAACGGATCGACTTTCGAGTGCTTCGAAGCAGGCGACTTTTGGCTGGCCTCCCAAAAGGCCTCGATGCGACCAGTCGACTCGGCCGCGTCACGCTCCACGCTCGCATAGTGCAGACTCGACCCGCCGTTCAGCTGTTCCCGGTACTTCTTGGACGAAAACAGGCTCCCCTCGTTGCCGATCACCGCCGGGCTGTCAAACCCGTCGTCGTAGAGCATGCTGTTGTCCCGGCTCGGCGTCACGCTCTGCCGGCGTCGCGCTCTCTTCATGGCCTCCTTCTCCTCGTCCTTATTCTTCTCCCCTTCCTTCGTGGTACCGGTCGCCGTGGGACCCACGCCGGCGACCGTCACGCCGGGACACATCATCGCGACCCGCGCATCCTCGCGTCTCCAGTTCGCCTCCACCCCGTCCGCATCCCCGTACCCGTCCTCGTCCTCGTTTCCGTCCCCATCCGTATCGTGCCTTCCCAAACCCAACGCCCGCTTCAGCCCCTTCTTCATCGCCTGAAGATTCACCATCAGCTGCCCGTTTGGCTTGCGAACGTGCGTCGCCTGCTGCTGGTGCTGCTGCGAGAGGTGACGCGAGAGGTCCAACGACTCCTTCCTGGCTCCCACGTCCTTGATCCGCGACGCATTCACGGCCACGCGATGCATCAACGACGACGACGACGCCGTGAGCTGCCGTTCCCCCCGTTCCCCCCGCCGTTCCCCCCGCCGTTCCCCTCGCCCCACCTCCTGCCCGCCCCTCGCAGCAAACGGCAGCCACGTCACGGGATGCAGCCTCCCTTCTGCAATCCCTCGCGCCGTCTCGTGCTCAATCTCCTTCCCGAGAAAGTCTGCCTCCCCGTTCACCAGCCGCGCCGCCTCGGGACAAAACCCGTCGCTCTCCAGCCCCAGCTCTGGGATCTCGTTCAAATTCACGACGCAGCGCCGCCGTGGGCAATAGACCCGCTGATACTTGAACGTCCAGAGCGCCCGCTGAACCTTCCCTGCGTACTCTTTCGGCACCTTGATCCCGTCGAACCGCAGCCCGCGGATCACCCGCTCCACGCTCCTCGTCCGCCGCATGTGCCCGTGCGCCTTCTTCACGCCGATACCGGGCAGCGCCTTGACGAAATCACACCCTGCCAACACACACATCTGCTGAAACATGCCCAGGTCCCACCCAACAAAGCTCAGCTCCCGACAGTGGACCAGGTCCCCGAACTGCACCCTGTCCGCCACCACCCCGTCGAACTTGAACAGGACCCTCGAGCACCCGTAGCACAGAAGGTCGGAATCCTCGGTGAGCACGGCATCGACGTAGCCATTCAGAGCCAGGTACGCGCACTGGGCGTCGGCCTCGTACGGCGCGACCAGAAACCTGATGTTTCGGCGCTTGAGCTCCTGCACAAAGGCATTGGCAATCTCTGGCGTGATATCTACCGCCCGCTGATAGTACTCAATCGAGGCAACCTTGGACCCTTGCGACCACAGGTGCCGCGCCTTCTGCAACGCCTCGGCCCTACAGTAACGAGAATAACGAGCAACGCGCACAAAAGCGCGAGTGAGCGTCGAGTGAGCGTCGAGTGAGCGTCGAGTGGACGTCTGGCCTCGCACAGAGCACGTCGGCCGAGTCAAGTCGTACCTCGACGCCTGCCTGGCCGCCTCCTCTTCCGCCTTGTTCGGGAGCGCGCCGCCGTCGAACACAACAAAGGGGATCACGCCCGCCTCGATGAGCAGTTCGATCCTCCGGATACAGTAGTTGGTACACTTCTCCGTCGGGATGCCCTCGACGAGCTCCCGCGAGCAGGCGTAGGCGCCACGATGCAAGAGCACGTATGCGTCCACGGCCACCGTCTTGCCCCGGAAAGAGCTGATCGGCACTCGCTCCGTGACGGACCGGAGGTTGGGCAAGAGGCCCGAGATGCCCATCGTCGTGTGGGTAACCGAAGACGAACCGGAAAATGCCTCGTGTTCGTTCGTCTTGCGCCGGCGTATTCCCGCTCGCCTACCGTCCACCGTCCACCGACCGCCGTCCGCCGACCGCCGACCGCACGAATCGCCTGCTCGATACGTCGATACGTCGACACGTCGATGCGTCGACCTACCTACCCGCGTGTCTGCCCGAGGATGTCCCAGTCGACCTGTTTTTTATTTGAACTTCCTCCTCGAGAAGTTAACACATAGCGTCGTGATGATCGGCAAGATTGCTTTCAAACAGAAGCCTGGGAGCTGGGACCAGGCGAGCCTGTGCGTCGTCGTTGTTGCGACCGCTGCTTCTCACGCTTCGCTGCCCGTCCGTCCGTCCGTCCGTCCCCGATCCTCCCTCACACCACCTCCTTCACGCGCACTTCAGGTATGACGCCATCTTTACCATTCGCGTCCTGCTCGCCGTGTTGCTCGGCATCGGGTGCGGTCTGACGGGGCTGACAGGGCTGCAGACGTTCATCGCCTTTATGACAGCGAACTTCATCGTGCCGAGCTCGTGGTTTGGGTACCAGGGCGTCGACCCGGTGTCGTTCGAGGACGAGAAGCAGCCGCTCAGTATGGAAGGGTTCGGGCAGGGGATGAGTCTATTTGTCTTGTCGTGGACCGTGTCGTATAGCCTCGCCCACGGGCTTGTTGCATGACGAGTTGTAAGGCATCATGTATAGCTATACCCTATGGGGTATCATTCGAAAAACTCGTGGTGGAGGGCGCGCAGGGTGTGCGTGGCCTGGTCGTCCCGGATGATGAGGGCGATGTTGCTCTTGCTGGCTCCCTGGCTCATCATCTGGATGTTCACGCGCTCCCGTCCGAGCACGCGGAAGACGCGCTCCAAGATTTCGCTCGACTTGTCGACGTTGCAGATGAGCGAGAGGATGGAGTAGCCGCGTGCGTACCTCGTCTTGGCCACGCCCTGGGGTGAGAAGTGAGCGAGGGGAGCGATGGGGCAGCGCGCGAGTGAGCGAGTGAGCGAGTGAGTGAGCGAGTGAGCGAGTGAGCGAGTGAGTGAGCGGAAGCGTGCGTGTTGAATACCCGAGTGTTGAATCGAATACCCACCGAAAAGGCGGCCATGAGGCTCTCGAGCTCTTCGTCGATGAGGTCCCGCTCCCACAGCGTCTTTGCGGGGTCGAGCGTCAGGCTCACTGAGACCTCTGATGTGGCGACGACGTCCACGCTCAGACCTTCCGTGTTGAATATCTCAAACACTTTGGCCAGGAATCCAATCTGGCCGAGCATCCGGGTGCTGACAATGTCCACGAGGGTGACGTTGCGCTTGAGCACGATGCTGGTGACCAGGTCCTCGCCGTCCTTCATGTCTCTGGTCTTGGAGATGAGGGTGCCGGCCGCCGTGCGATTGTAGGAGTTTTTGACGCGAACCCCCATCGCGCCGTCGGTGTACTCGGCGGCGGGCTGCATGGAGAGCGGGTGGAGGACGGTGGCGCCGAAAAAGGCCAGCTCAGTTGCCTGGTTAATTGGTCAATTGGTCAATTGGTTGGTTGGGTGAGCGGGTGATGAGCACGACGCGAGGCGGGAACGTTCAACTTTTTGAACGCACCTCTTCGAAGGTCAAACGAGTGACGGGCCGGGCAGCGTCGACAATGCGAGGGTCCGAGGTGAGGACGCCGTCGACGTCCTTCCAGACTTGGACTTCCTCGAGGCCGAGGGCCTGATGCGAGGGGGATTGGAGCGAGCGAGCGAGCAAGTTATCGAGCAAACGTGAGGAGGAGGACGCAGGAGGCGCGCGATCACCACACAACGACAACGACAACGACCTACCGCCCCGAGCAATGTACACGTGAGGTCGCTCCCGCCGCGACCAAGGGTCGTGATGGCACCGGTCGCCTTTCCTCGACCGAGGAACCCGGTGACGACGGGGATCTCCGGGGGCTTGGACCCGTCCATGAGCGGCTTGAAGGTGGCTCTCACCCGGTCCAGGGTCTCCTCGTAGTCCACGTCCGCATTCGTAAAGTTGTCGTTGGTGATTACTCCGATCTCTGGTGCGTCATACTGGGAGCTCGGGACGCCGCTGGCGCGAAGGTAGGCTGAAAACAGCCGGGTGGACAGCCGCTCCCCGAACGACACCAGCGAGTCCTTGGCTCGCGGCGTCAGATCCTGCATGATGCTAATGCCCACCAGCAGCTGTGTCAACTGCAACAAAAGCGACTCCATATCGTCCACGGTGGCATCATCCACGTTCAAACGCTCCGCAGTCTCCCTGTGCAGCTCTTTGATTTCCCGGAGCGAGTGCAGCGAGCCGACGCTCTTCGGCGACGCGTGCAGCGCCTCCGCGCCCGCCTGCAGCAGCAGATTCGTCGTCTTCCCCATCGCAGAGAGCACGACGATCGGCACCGTCGGGGGGTCAAACCCGCACACGATGTCCGCGACTTCCCTCATGCGTTCCGCGGTCGCGACGGACGAGCCACCAAACTTGACCACGAGGCTGATGGGGGCGCCCGATGGGGGCGAGCCGGGGGTCGGCTGCCCCCAGGGAGCCGACAGTGGCAGGTCGACCGACGACGTCGACGCACGTGGCGCAAGAACGCGCCGGTGGGTGCGTTCGCGCCGGTGTGTCGAGGCGGGGCCGCGGTGCAGCGACGTCGAATCGAAGCGCGTGGGTGCATAACTGAGCCGCACAGCCCCACGCGCGTTGGTGCTGGTATAGAGCATTGTATACCGTATACGGTCAAGGGCTGTCCAAGTCTGATACGCGCAATCGCCGATGTGCTGAGCTCTCGAGAGCGCCAAAGAGTTTCAAAACTAACTTCCCAACAGATCGTCGCTCGTCGCATTCGCAACGGCCAACGAACTGTGTGTGATCGGGCACCATGGTCGTCGCCGAGAGCGTCGACCTCCGAGCGCGCGAGCCCGGCCTCGGTCGCCCTCGCCAGGCAACCGTGTGGAGGAGCTGCGTGGCGGTTGCACTCGTTTCGTGGTTGCTGAGCTTGATGAAGGGACAGGGACACGGCAGGATACGCGAGCGTCACGACGGGTCGTACTTCCCCGTCGGTTGCCGTTGGAGGGTGGTGGACGACGAGGTGGCGCGGTCAAGGCACAACGTGACGCACGCGATGGACAGAGGGCACCGATCGTACGTCTGGCGGCAGCGCGTCTACGACTTTGATACCATGTCTGATCCTGACGATACGCCGTCGCTCGACGCGTCGTCGTCTACCTCGATCGCCCCACCCCCGGCCTGTACGTTGGCCGGCCATAGCGTTGATGCCCGGGAGTGGGTCCGGCGCACGCCCATCGCGGCGACGACGGAGCGTCATCGTGCTCGAAACGTCGAGTCAACAGCGTCGTATCGGGTGATTGAGAATTTATGGTACGCTCGGGGGTCGTTCTACAAGGTGGTCGACGCCAGCCGCCCAGAGACGGGGTCGCCGGTGGCCCTCTCGTCCAACATCAACCTGCACACGATCGCCGTGAAGAACGTGACAGCGTTCGTGGAAAATACCAGGTCGGCGAGGTTGGTGCGCGGCGAGACGGTGATGCTCGATTTCTCGTACTTTGTGCACCCGACGGCCATCGGTCACTGGCTCGAGTACCTGCTGCCGGTGATGAGCGCGCGGCGGCTCGAGGAGCTGGACGGGAGTCCGCCGGCGATGGTGCTCGTGATGCACTTGAAGCGTGTTTTCGTGTTTGAGTGGGTTCGTGCCGCGTTCGGTGCGGCGTTCGGGCGCGGCGGGGCGACGACGACGATGATGACGCTGCCGTTTCCGCTCGTCTTTCAGGAGGAGACGGCTTCCGTTTGGGATCAAAAGGGCCAGAGGTTCGAGGGGGTGCCGGACGATGAGTGGGTGTGCTTCGAGAAGGTGGTTGTGGCCAAGGACGTCGTGGAGGACGGGCCGCGGACGGCGTTTATGGACGAGGACGGGGAGCGGGACGCCCGGGGGTTCCGGGAGCGGATGTGGGCGATGTACGGCGTTTCTGGAAGGAATGGGTCGAACGAAATAACGGGAGAGACTCCAACGACGCCTCGTCGCCGTCGGATAACCCTGCTGCACAAGTCGGCCAACCGGCGGATCGTCAACCGCGACGCGTTCCGTCTGATGCTGGCCGAGTTTGGCGACGTCGACGAGATGGAGCTTACGGAGGATGTGTCTATGGCGTCTCAAATCAACGCAATGGCCAATACGGATGTGCTCGTGTCGACGCATACCTCTGGATTGGCCAACGGGATGTTCCTGCCGCCCGGGGCGCTCGTTGTCGAGCTCCGGCACAAGTTCTTTCTCTCGGACATGGAGCGGACGTTCGAGCTGCAGATCAAGTCGCTCAAAGACGTGGATTGGATCGGCTGGAGGAGTTCGGAGGTCACGTACCTGCACGAGAACGACGAGCGCAAGTTCAAAGGGTGGGGCGACCTCGGGTGCGATGACGTGAACGAGTGCGTCGAGGCCGGGACGCTGGTCGACGTCCACGTCGACGTGGACGCCGTGCGACGGCTCATTCAGGATCGATTACAGGGTTGATGGACGTCGAGAAGGTCCTCAACGTCGGAGATAGCATCAAGGTGATGGTGTTGAGCCAGGACACGAAGCGCGGTGGTGTTGGTCTGTGCACGAAGAAGTTGGAGCCCACGCCGGGTGACATGCTCAGGGACCCTGCTCTGGTCTACGCCAAGGCCGAGGAGATGGCCGCCCTGTTCAAACAGAGGGTCGCCGACGCGGAGGCCGCTGCCGAGGCGGGAGAGGAGGAGGCCCAGGAGTAGGGCAAACAACACGCAAACCACAGACCATGGAGACTACCGATTTTCTTATTCTTCTTAGCTAGCTAGTAATGCTTGTGCAACCAGGATGTACTATTGTTGATGATGACAAACGATAACGACAGAAGCGGAGCCGTCAGGAGAGGCGCGAGCGGAGGTACGAGGCGCACTCCTCGTGGGCGGGCGTAAAGCCTTCCTCCTCTGCCACGTCCAGAGCAGTCTGCCCGCCCCCACCCCTCGCGTGAATGTCGACATTGTGCTTCTCGACCAGGTGCTTGACGGTGCAGACGCGGCCAGACATCGCTGCATTTTGGAGGGCAGTCAACCCAAATTGATTAACCTCATCCGGGTCCAACCCTTACATCTCAACCAAATGGTCGATCATCGAGTTCAGACCCGCCACAGCTGCACCAGCCATACACTCAGCATCAATACGAGCATCGAACTCGTTGGCCAAGAGATCGACCACGTCGGCGTGACCGCACATGGCCGTGGACCGTGCCGCTTCGTCGATGCCCCTCAAATCACATGCCCCAGCGAGCCCGCGAATCATAGACGCATCCAGGTCTGCACAACACGCCCACCTCAGATACTCATTCATCCGATTCGGATTCCCGGTGACCTTAACGACATTCCCCCAGTTCACGCCCGGGAACAACCTCAGCACGTACGCACCGCCGACAGCGATCGTGTACACCTCCGCCGGCACGTGCGTCAGCTCCCAGAACGCACGCACGATGTCCTCCTTGGTCTCCAGCGTGTTTATGCTCACCTTGGAAGGTGGAAAGGCATAACTGCCGTCGATCACCGGATGCGCCTCCGTCACCGCCTCCTTCATATCCTCGACCGACATATCCCGCCACCCAGCGAGCACAAACTCGTCCTTCCGGAACCCCCAAGCCTTCTCGAAGTAGCACTCCTTCAAGTCGATGTCAGGAAGCAGACCGTGAAACTGACGCAGATTCAGCACGGTCTGCAGGTCGCTCCGCTTGTACGGATTGAAGTGCTGCAGAATATTGTCCCGAGTCAGCGGAACGAGGAGCACCTGCTCCTCCGGATTCAGTTTCCGGTCGTCCCTGGCGTCCCTCTTGGCCTTGTTCTGCCTCCCCAGACGCTCCGTGCACCGCTCGGCCACCGTGAAGCCGTCCTCTCGTTGTGTTTTTGGCTTTTCCGATTTCGAAATCATCACGGAATCAGGATCATCACCGGCTGTCTTCTTCGCCCCCTGCTTCCCTCCCTTCCCCTTGCTCCTCGTAGACACTGGCATAGGTATCGTTGACACGTAGAAGGTCGCGCCGAACGAAACAAGGCGAATTCGGTGTCCGCGAGCCGCTCTGTGAGGACC
>Ga0181582_10003403_pt1 | contig 12786 bp, 12 predicted proteins | sample 071ome_32_FD_132438 | JGI IMG/M metagenome (GOLD analysis project Ga0181582, IMG submission 132438) | Coastal salt marsh microbial communities from the Groves Creek Marsh, Skidaway Island, Georgia - 071405AT metaG (megahit assembly) | ecosystem: Environmental > Aquatic > Marine > Intertidal...
TCCAGTTCCTTGTCATTTTCAGCCAAAGCCCTTGATGCATTTTTGATCATGGCCAGGCAGTCATTTCCCATTTCTGAAACGTTCAGCTGCAGACGCATCAATTCATCATCAAATTCCTTAATAATATGGTCATGAGCCATTTTTTATTTCCTTTACTGCAAAAAGAGGGGCAGGAATAAATATCTCTATTCTATCCAAACAATCCAGCCTATCCAAATCTGCCGGTAATATAGTCTTGTGTTTTGGTCTGGCTTGGGTTGGTAAAGATATGTTCTGTATCATCATATTCTATTAAATCACCTAAGTGGAAAAAGGCGGTTTTTTTGGATACGCGCGCTGCTTGCTGCATGGAATGTGTGACAATGATGATGGTAAATTTTTGGGAAAGCTCCATCATCAGCGCCTCAATCTTGGCAGTGGCGATAGGGTCCAATGCAGAACAAGGCTCATCCATCAAGATGATTTGTGGTTGAACAGCAATTGTGCGTGCAATGCACAGCCTTTGTTGCTGCCCGCCAGAAAGGCCGGTGCCAGGCTGATCCAGCCTGTCTTTCACCTCATCCCATAGACCAGATCCCTGCAGGGCAGTCTCAACAATTTCATCTAATGCCCCCTTGCTGGATGCCAGCCCATGAATTTTTGCCCCATAGGCAACATTCTCATAAATCGATTTGGGAAAGGGGTTGGGTTTTTGGAAAACCATGCCTACCTTTGCCCGCAAGGGCACAACATCAATATCAGGCTGATAGATATTCATCCCGTCTACTTTGATTTCGCCTTCAACACGGCAGCCATCAATAGTGTCATTCATTCTGTTTAGCGTTCTCAAAAAGGTCGATTTGCCACAACCAGAAGGGCCAATAAAAGCAGTAATCGTGCGTGAGGCTATATCCAGACTGATATTGTTTATCGCTTGCTTGTCGCCATAAAACACATGCACGTTCCTGCAGCTGACGATGGCTGTCTGGTGATCTTTTTCTACTTTAATCATTGCCATTTCAGGGTCTCCAATAACAAGGCTACCAGCGCCGTTCCAATTTTTTACGGATAAAGATTGCGATACCGTTCATCAATAATAAAAATCCAAGCAGAATGATAATCGCAGAACTGGTTTTTTGAATAAACATTCGTTCGGCAAAATCTGCCCACATAAAAATCTGTACTGGCAGAACTGTGCCAGGATCTGTAACCGAATTCGGAATATCCACAATAAAGGCAACCATCCCGATCATCAGCAATGGTGCGGTTTCCCCAAGTGCCTGTGCCATGCCGATAATTGCCCCTGTCAGCATGCCCGGAATTGCCAAAGGCACCACATGATGAAAGGTAGCCTGCATTTCAGATGCCCCAATGCCAAGCGCGCCGTCCTTGATGCTTGGCGGCACAGCCCTGATAGAGGCACGCGAAGAAATGATAATGGTTGGCAGGGTCATAAGCGCGAGCACAATCCCGCCTACAAGCGGGATAGAACGCGGCAAACCAAAGATATTAATAAAAATAGCCAGACCCAAAATCCCAAATACAACAGACGGCACCGCTGCCAGATTATTGATATTAATTTCAATGATTTCTGTAATTTTGTTTTTAGGGGCAAAAACTTCTAGATAGATGGCCGTTGCCACACCAAGCGGGAAGGCGATGATAAAACAGACAAATAACGTATAGATTGAACCAAAAAAAGCACCTTTTATGCCTGCCATCTCGGCATTGCGCGAGGCACTGCCAAAAAATAGATAATCAGAAAGCTCGTAGCTGATGAGGCCCTCTGCCTGTAGTCTTTCCAGAAATTCTATCTGGATGTCATTCACCCGCCGTAATTTTTCTGGCGTTTCTTTTGAAATAAACCCTCTTAAATAGCTATCTGCATCATCATCAAGTGCAAGCTTGACCGGCTGAACTGTATCCAGCAGGCCGATATTAGATTTGACTAAATCTACCAGCCTTACATCAGAGCCATTTGACAGCATCTGTCGGGCAGCCTTTTTCTGAGACCTGCCCTTTGCTTCTAGCTCGGCATAGATTGCTTCATAGACCAGTTTTTTAGCATCGCCATCAAAAAATGACTGGTCAGACATATCGCCTAATGGATCAAGACGTGATGAATCAAGAGATACATTTAAGGTCACATAATATTGAAAAAAGCCCGGAAGGCCCTTTGTGCCAATAGAAATAAACAAGGTTGCCAGAAACAATAATGCTATCGCAATTGCAGAACGGCCAAGCCAGACAAACCGGCGTTCTTTGGCACGTCTTGCCTTCAGGCCGGCCAGCAGGCGCTGTTCTGTTTGTTGTTGCTGCGATGTTTTATCAGTCATATTGTTCTCTATATTTCTTTACAATCTGCAACGCTGCAAAATTAAGGGCCAATGTTATCACGATCAGGGTCAGGGCCAGCGCAAAGGCAGAAAGGGTCTTTGCTGATTCAAATTCCTGATCTCCCACCAGAATGGTTACGATCTGTGCGGTTACAGTTGTTACCGCATCAAGCGGATTGAACGATAGATTTGCAGCCAGCCCTGCGGCCATCACCACAATCATCGTTTCACCAACGGCGCGCGATACAGCCAGAATAATACTGGCAACAATGCCTGAAAGGGCGGCAGGCAATACCACATTCTTGATCGATTCGCTTTTGGTTGACCCAAGCCCCAGAGCGGCATCTCGCAATGATTGTGGCACCGCATTTATCACATCATCTGACAGGGACGAGATAAAAGGAATGATCATGATCCCCATTACAAAGCCTGCGGCTAGTGCTGATTCAGATGCCACCGACAGCCCGATATTCTCGCCAACCCCTTTAAATAGCGGGGCCACTGTCAGGGCGGCAAAAAATCCATACACAACAGTAGGAATGCCAGCCAGAATTTCCAGCAGTGGCTTGACAATCCCTCTGGTTTTTTTAGAGGCATATTCGGACAGATAAATTGCCGATAACAGCCCAATCGGAATAGCAACACTAAGCGCAATAAGCGAAATCAGGAATGTTCCGACAAATAGCGGGATTGAACCATAGGCAGCGATGCCGCCCTGTCCTGAACCTGCGCGTGCCGCGCCTTCAAATTCAGGATTCCAAGTAAGGCCTGTTAGAAATTCAAGCGGCGGAATAAGCCGGAAAAATCTGATTGATTCAAAAATAACAGAAAAAACAATGCCAATAGTTGTCAGAATGGCAACCACCGAACATAGAACCAGAAAGACAGAAATCAGCTTTTCAACAGCAGAACGCGCTCTGAAATTAATATCAATTTTTCTGAGCGCATAAAAACTGGCAACGCAACAAATACCAAGAGAAGATATCGCCATAAAAATAAAAGATGTTTCTCTCCAGCCATCTAATTTTATCGCCAGTTCAGATACCCAGCTTTCAACCTCACCGACTGAGATGCCATCTGCAAGATTATGGATACGTGCAAGTGCCACCGAACTTGAAAAATCATCCCCTGCTTTAATTGCATCTGGAATATCTGCTAGTAACAGCCTGTCTAGCAGGATGGTCTGGGACAATTGCCATAAAATAATGGTAACAGCAGGCAGGATAAGGGCAAGAAGGGCAGGATATGTGCCGTAAAATACCGGCAATGAGTTTGGCCGCCTGCCAAGTTTGGCAGCCAGTTTTATGATATGGGATTTTCCATAAAAAAATGAGGAAAGGGCGATACAACCACAAATAAGTAATATCTCTAAATAATACATTACCGCCCCCCTTAGCAAAAACGTGCCACAAAAGCTGTGGCACGCCAATCGTGATATTTACGACTACTATTTTAGCGTGTCAGCTGTCAACTTTGGCAACTCTACCATAGCTTTTGCATAGGCTGCACGTTCTTCTTCAGGCATAGGTACCATGCCAGCATCTGTCAGAATACCATCCTCATCCCAATGCTTTGTCCATTCGTTCATATATTCGGCAATGCCGGGAATGACATTCATATGTTCGTGCTTTACATAAAACCACAATGCGCGCGAGATAGCATATTCACCAGATGCGATTAATTCGAAATCTGCTGGTGTGCCGTCAACAATTGCGCTCTGCAATGTGTCGCGGTTCTGGTCTAGATAGGAAAAGCCAAAAATACCAAAAGCATCTTTATCTTCCTGAAGCTTCTGGACAATCAGATTATCCTGCTCGCCAGCTTCAACATAGGCGCCATCTGTGCGCATGGCACGACAAGATTTTGCTTTTTTGCCTGCTGCTTTAAGTGCCGATTTAGCCAGCGCATCTTTGCCGCAATAGGCTTTTTCATTGACCATTTCAGCGAATGATGCACGTGTGCCAGAGGTTGTTGGCGGTCCATATACGCGAATCTCAATATCTGGATAGCTTGGGTTGATTTCGCTCCATTTTTTGAATGGATTTGGAATCATTTCTTCGCAATTTGCGCTTTTGCGGCCGGCGGCACAGGCAGGCACTTCTACGGTAAGCGCCATACCAAGATCAGCTTTGGAAATGTTTAAAGTTGTGCCGTCAAGCGAGTTCGCCACAGCAATCCCATCATAGCCAACTTTGATTTCTGTCAGACTAACGCCATTTTTGTCACAAAATTCAAGTTCGGCAGGCTTCATCCGAGATGATGCATTGCCGATATCAATAAATTCAGTGCCAATACCTTCGCAAACGCCTTTTTTGCCGACCGACGAGCCGCCTGATTCAACAACAGGTGTCTTGAAATTCGGGTTTTTACCCATTTCTTCGGCAATGATGGTGGCAAATGGCAATACGGTTGATGAGCCTGCCAAGCTCAACTGGTCACGCGCATGTGCTGTGCCTGCTACCAGCAGACCAGCCATAAGACAAAGAACAAATTTTTTCATAATAAACTCCACAGGATTTAACGTAGATACAGCACTAAAATTCCTGAATTGCACTTATATGACAAAAATATGACAAATATGTTACAACTGCTTCTGGTAGCCAGTTTATCTAGCAGTTACGCGCCGATAAAATCATGGTGACGCCATGCTTCATATAGACAAATGGCAACTGCATTTGACAGATTCAGGCTTCGAGACCCGTTCTGCATGGGCAGAAAAAGCTGATTCTTGGTGGTGATTCTGCTCTTTATTGCATCAGGAAGACCATTTTGTTCATTGCCAAATAGTAACGCATCACCTGTTTTGACATCTGCCTGATCAAATCTGGTGGTACCAAATTTGGTAATTGCCCACAGATTAAGCGGCTTCTGGCTAGCAAGATAGCTATCCAGATCAGGCCATCTGGAAACTGTTGCCAGCTCATGATAATCCAGCCCTGCGCGCCTGCATGATTTCTCATCCAGATGAAATCCCAACGGTTCGATCAGGTGTAATCTGGCACCGCTATTGGCGCATAAACGTATGATATTGCCTGTATTTGGCGGAATCTGCGGCTGATATAGAATAATGTCAAACATCTAAATAGCACTCCGGTCTATGAATGGGAAATTTGCAGAAATAGCTGCATTTTAGGGGCTGTTATACCGCCCTCTTTACCCCTAACCCCCCAGATTTGATACCATCTATATGCAAAAAAACAGGTGATATCACAGGGTGGTTAAACCATAACAAATCATATTTTTATCAAAGAAGGTAAATTATCTGGTTTGTGTTAACCATTTATTTACTTATCTGCCTGTACAGTAGCGTTTTCATATTTGCCTGAAGGTTAGGAGTCCTGGCATGAAAACGCATAAGTACGCAGAGCAGTATGTTTATTCTGTGATAAGCCTGTTGCTTTCAATCATGATATCGCAGTCTGCATTATCTCAAACATCAGATAATATGACAGCTAGTGACGATGCCCAGCTTGTGTCTGATGTGTCAATCGGACAGAAAGTGCGGGTAAGCCTGTCTGCCTATGATGTAAGCCGTTATGGCTCATTAGAAGGGGTGGTCACCAACATTACGAGCAACACCACCCAAGATGAGCAGCAACCGCCCTATTATGAAACATTTGTGTCTATTGAAAATCCTGTTTTCGAGATATCCAAGATACTGCCAGAGGTAATACCTGGCATGCAGGTAACAATTGATATCATTGACGGCAAACGCACGGTGCTTGACTATATTCTAAGCCCGATCAAACGTGCATCTAATGTGGCTTTCCGCGAGATTTAATCGGCTATTCATAATCTGGCAGAAATAAGGTAGTGTTCGGGCATGCGTTATATTGTTGTTATGCCCCTAGATAGAAATAAAGATGCCATCTATGAGATATCATGCTGATACTGCAATCATCATCGGTGGAAGTGATGTCGATGAGGCATTATTGCAATCTTGGTCGCGCGAATTAGGCGTTGAAATATTTGCCGCAGATGGCGGTCTTCAGCATTGTGTTAATGCAGGGCTTGATTGTCGGGCGGTGTTTGGTGATATGGATTCGGTATCACCTGAATTACAGTCACGGCTTAAGCACAAGACAGCGTGGCATGCCATTGATGAGCAAGATACCACCGACCTTGAAAAATTGCTGATCAATCTTGATGCCTGTTCTGTTCTGGGATTCGGGTTTATGGATGGCAGGTTTGATCATGCGCTTCAGGTCATGAGCGTCATGGCGCGGTATCAGCCAACCCATCATATTGTGATGGTGGGCGCAGAAGATTGCCTGATGCTATGCAGAGGGGGGCTGTCTATGCAGACCTGTCCAGATTGCCGGATTTCTATCTGGCCATTGGCAGAAATATCAGGCATGTCATCAACCGGATTGGCATGGCCGCTAGATGGGCTTATCTTATCGCCAGTTTCTCAGACAGGCTGTTCAAACCGAACTACCGGCACTGAGCTAACCATCACCATGCCAGCAACACAAACTGCGCCATATGCGGTGATCATGCCAGTTGAGATGACAGGCAATATGCTGGCAGCATCAATAGGTAACAGATAAAATTATCAACCTTCTAGCACTATTCTGTGCCATAGGTCCGTCTGCGTAGAAAATCTATTATTTCCTGACGGGTTGTAAGATGTGATAGCTCGTGGCTGAAAATCGGCCGTCTCATGGTGATGTTTACTTCACCGTTCATCTGTTTGCAGATTTCGCGGAACATCAGAGAATAGCCAAGCGTTACACTCATCCGTCTTGCCATCTGGTATAACACAGAATTCCGGCCATGAAAAAAGAATGGCAACACAGTCGTATCATGTTGCTGGGCAAGTTTGGCGGCAAAGGTTTTCCATTCGACATCAAAAGCTGGCCCAATAAAATTAGGGGCAAGCGATATGCCGCCCGCCGGAAAAATAATCACAGCTCCCCCTGCTTTGAGAAATTTCTGGGCTTCGGTGCGTGTGTTCAAATTTGTGTTAAGGGCTGTCTGGGTTTCTGCAAAATCTATAGGCAGAATTTTATCCATTACGGCGGGGGCCTGACGCAGAACCTGATGCGTGATGATCCGGTAATCCTGCCGGATTTTCGATACCATCGAGCATAGTACCAGCCCGTCAATTACGCCAAAAGGATGATTTGCAACTACCAGCAGACGCCCTGTTTTTGGGATTTGCGCTGCAGCTTCATTGTGAAGATGGTAAGTAATATTGAGGCGTTCTAACGCATCTGTCCAGAACATGTCTGATGGGCGGTTATCGTCAACATAGTCAAAATAGATTTTTTTGATCTTAGGCTGTCCTGTCACCTTTTCCATCGCACGGATAAAGCCACTGGCAAAAGGGCCCATTTCACCATTCGCGAATGAAAAGATAGGATGCTGAATCTGGTTTGTGTAGTCGGCGAGTACGGGCATTATAATTATGGTGTGCCTTGCAAACAAAACTTATAATTATATTATCTCTATCACATAAATATCGCTTCTAGAAGGTGCAAATTTGTCACGTTCAACACGCATGATATCTATCATAATGCGGTTGTGGCCAGCATCCAGATAATGCCAAGAAATGTTAAAATCCAGCAACCAGCGCTAATTTCCTGGCTACGTCCGGCCACCAGCCTGACCGCTACATAAGCAACAAAGCCAAGACTAATTCCGGCAGCAATAGAAAAGCTAAGCGGCATGACAAACATGGTTACCAGAACCGCTAGCCCAGAGGCAGGGTCTGCCCAGTCCACCTGTTTTAACGGACGCAAGAAACCAACCGCAACATAAATCAGCGCAGGGGCGGTGGCAAAGCTGGGAATAGCCTGAAATAGCGGTGCCAAGAACAGACAAAACATGAATAATACCGCGACGGTGACAGCCGTAAGTCCGGTACGCCCGCCTGCTTTTAATCCTGCTGCACTCTCAAGATAGGTTGTCATGCTAGAGGTGCCAAACAGGCTGCCAAAGATGCTGGCAGAAGTATCTGCAAGCACGGCCTTGTCGAGATTTTCAATGCTTCCGTCTTTGTTACGTTTGCCCGCAGGCTCTGAGATGGCTGTCAGCGTGCCAGTCGTATCGAAGAAATCTACAAAGAACATGACAAACACAACAGATAAAAAGGCAGGGGTAGCTAGTGCTGAGAAATCTAGCGAAAAAGCAAATTGTGATGATGGGGGCGCAGAGATTACACCGTCAAATTCTGCTAGCCCTGTCCCCCAGCCAATGATGGAAATCACCAAAATGCTGATAAGGATGCTGGCTTTAATGTTGCGAGCATCAAGACCGGCCATCATGATTAAACCTAGAAGAGATAGTAGCAATTCTGGCTGTGCCAGATTGCCAAGACTGACCAGCGTATCCGGATTATCAACAATAATACCAGCAGAGCTAAGTCCGATCATCGCAAGAAATAGCCCAATGCCAGAGGAAATGGCGATTTGCATTTGAGAGGGGATTGATAAAATCAGCCAGCTTCTGATTCTGGTCAGGGAAAACACGAAAAATGCAACAGATGAGACAAATACCGCCGCAAGCGCCTGTTCTGCAGAAAGCTCATATCCAAGCACGACTACATAGGCAAAATAGGCGTTCAATCCCATGCCGGGCGCAACGGCCACCGGCCATTTTGCATATAGCCCCATAATCAGACAGCCTAGTGCAGTCGCCGCAATGGTAGCGATAAAGGCTGAGTTAAAATCAATCGATGCATCTGACAGAATGGCAGGGTTTACCGCGATGATAAAGCTCATCGTCAGAAAGGTGCTAAGACCCGCAACTACTTCTTGCCAGAATGAAGTCTGATGGGCATCAAATGCAAAAAATCGGGCTAACATTGGTATATCCCTAAAAATCTATGGTTATCTGGCAAGGCTTGTAGCTGATTTTACAGGATTAAGATAGTCCGGCGAGCAAACTATTTTACCCTATTTGACAGGATAAAAATCCTGCTATTCGCTGAAAATACTAGCGCTTTACGCTGATACAGGATAAAAAAACAAGAAGTGGCAACTAACTGCTGAAACTTGTCAGAAAATATCACTCCTCCGATAACGGGGCGTAACAAAGGATATATCATTATGAGCGCATTATCTTTTTCACCATCAAAGCCATTATTTCATGTTGCTTTTGGTCAAGAAAGCCAGCTTCGCCTGCTGACCCAGATTATGATGTTTGTAGCAGGGATCGCAGCGCTTAGCCTGTCAGCACATATTAAAATTCCTTTCTATCCTGTGCCTGTGACAATGCAGACGCTGGTTGTGCTGATGATTGGCATGTCTTACGGCGCTCGTTTGGGTGGTGTAACTATTTTGGGATATCTTGGCGCTGGTGCGGCTGGTGCGCCTGTATTTGCGGGCGGTGCAGGCATGGTGTATATGATGGGCACAACTGGCGGATATCTGGCAGGGTTTTTCATTTCAGCCGTCATTATGGGCTTGCTTGCCGAACGTGGATGGGGTCGCAACTGGATGTCAACCGCATTGGCAATGGTTATCGGTTCAGCCATTATCTATCTATGTGGTGCAAGCTGGCTAGCCAGCTTTATTGGGCTGGAAAAGGCCGTTAGCTTTGGCGTGCTTCCCTTTATTTATGGTGATTTGCTAAAGCTGGTCATTGCCGCAGCAGCATTACCGATGGCATGGTCTATGATAGGGCGCCGCAATCACTAAGCGCGCAATCATTGGGGCGTAATCTGCGTAACAAGCAAATATAAAATCGCAGGCACACTAATGCTGGCAATAATTGTTGTCAGCATAATGGTGGTGGCTGTTCTGCCCTGATAGATATTGTAAAATTGAGACAGGGCAAAAACATTTGCCGCAATCGGCAGGCAGGAAAATAAAATCGCAACCTGAATCCATAATGGGTCAATCGGAACAGCGCTTGGCCAGCCTAGAAATAAAAGAGCAATAATCGCAGGATGCACAATCAGTTTAAGCACGGTTATTGGCACTATTTCATTCATGGTGGTGCGGATAGGCTGGCCTATCAAGGTAATGCCAAGCGCGAATAACGCAGTTGGTGCGGCGGCCCCTGCCAGCATCTGAAGAAATCTGTCTGGCATGCCTTCTATTCTAAATCCGCAAGCAGATAGAATAAATCCCGCTATAACAGACATTAATAGCGGGTTTTTCAGCATTGATTTTAGCGTTGAAATTAATGCATGAGACAGCCTTCCTGCCTTAGGGTCATGAGATAATATGTTGGTCATGATCATCAAAATGATCGTATCACAAACCATGATCATCGCCACTGGAATGGCGGCCTGTTCTCCAAACGCAAGAATAGCAAGCGGCACACCAATATAGCCATAATTTGGATAGGCAGTATTCAGACAGAACAGACCACGTTCGGCATTGGTAAGGCTAAGAAATAGGCGCACAAATAATGCAGATAGTACAAACATCATTATCGTGCCTATTTCATAGCGGATAATAAACCCGACATGAAAGGCGGCGGTCACATCTGTGGCCGTAATCGCAACAAGCATGAAGGGGGGAAGCGCAACAAAAAAGGCAAATCGTGCAAGCATCTGCCCATCCTGATCAGAAAAATAATGCTTATAGCGCGCCAGACTGCCAATTAAAATAATGGCGAAGAACGGTATGGTTAACGATAAAATTTCTAGCATATGATGATGGTGTAAATCTGTGAGAGATAGCCTGCCCATATCGGCATGAATGAATAATAGCTATAAAATATATATCAGGCAAAAATGCCAGCAGATTTTAAACAAATTTGAATCTGCCTATCACACCATCACACAGAACTGGTTAAAACAGATAATTGTGGGCGGTTTTAATATTTAGCCGGCCCGATTGTCATTATCAGCAGATGCCTGATAGCCCATTGAGAAATCTTCACAATTCTCGCCAATTGCCTCTAGCGCATCAGAGGCATCGATGACTTCTGCTTCGCCGCTAGCTTCAATCAGATTAAGTAGTTTTTCTTCAGGAGATTCGTCTGCATCATGCAATATATTCACTGCTACAAGCGCCGCGATGGTTGACACCTCAAGCTCGGATTTTTTCTTAGGGCGAGGGTGAAAGGGAATTACCAGACCTGCAAAACGATATTCATGCTCTGAAGATGACATGATCGAACTCCTGTGTTTTGAAGAAGGATAAGGGCACCAGATTGAGTGCCCGCTGATATACATGGCAGACAAATTGGTGCAAGCCAATGGATATGAGGGGTAATGCAAAAGAAAAATTATTCTGAAATTTTAGTATAGCAATGGCTGCTGGCGAGAGATAATCGCAACTTCCACAAATTGTGTTTAGCCGAGCAAATACCATACTAAATATAGTATATGCAAAAAATAACAATTTCGTGAAGAAAATAATTATTTTAATTTTTAAGATTATCAGATTGATGAAAAATAAGGCCTTTTCTGCCTGTTTTGCGTAGATAGAGATATCGTGATAAATGCAAAAAAAGGAAAGCCTGTGTCAGCGCATCAGCAAGAACTTTTTGGGGGCAGCGCACTCTCTGCCAAATTGCCACCGATAGATAGGCAGTCCGGTTTGGCGCATCTTAAGGAATTTGCGCCATATGCTGGCAAAGCCTATGCAGCGAGCAGAAATTTTGATAAAGGCCAATCCCGACATGTCGCTGTTTCGCGCCTGTCCGCCCATCTTAGGCGGCGGAGCGTAACCGAAGAAGAGGTGCTGAATGAAATTCTTGGTCATCACCATGCAGCAGATGGTGAAAAATTTATTCTCGAACTATATTGGCGTGCCTATTTCAAAGGCTGGTTGGCAAACAGACCGCAAATCTGGACTGAATTTCTAAGCTACCAGATGGCTGATACAGACCATCCAGCCTATCAGCAGGCAATTCATGGCAATACCGGCATTGAATGTTTTGATAGCTGGGTAGACGAGCTGAAAAACACCAATTATCTGCATAATCATGCACGCATGTGGTTTGCCTCTATCTGGATTTTTACGCTAGGGCTTGACTGGCAGGCAGGGGCGGCATTTTTTGCAACATATCTGCGTGATTTCTGTCCGGCGTCAAATACGCTAGGCTGGCGCTGGGTTGCCGGTTTGCACACACATGGAAAACATTATCTGGCAACAGCAGATAATATCGCCAAATTTACTGAAAACAGATTCTCGCCGACAGGACAGCTTAACGAGCAGGCAGATGCGATATCTGGTGCTGCCCACCCGCCTGCGCAGTTTGAATTTTTTGAAACAGATATAGATAGCGCCCCTTATATATTATTAGCCACAGCAGAAGATTGTCATCTTGAAAGTCTGGCATTGCCCCATATGCCAGCGGCAATAATCAGCCTGCCTGAAAAGATGGGAGATAGGGGCTGGCAGGAAAATAATCAGCCAATGCGGTCTGATAGGATGTTGTTGCTGGATAAACTGGCAATTGCCGATAGCGCAGAACGTGCATCACGTTATTTTAACTGCCCGCATCATGATCTTACCGATTATGCTGATGGTGCGGTTCTTGCCGACAAGCTGGAGGCAGTCGCAAA
>Ga0181582_10003407_pt1 | contig 12784 bp, 7 predicted proteins | sample 071ome_32_FD_132438 | JGI IMG/M metagenome (GOLD analysis project Ga0181582, IMG submission 132438) | Coastal salt marsh microbial communities from the Groves Creek Marsh, Skidaway Island, Georgia - 071405AT metaG (megahit assembly) | ecosystem: Environmental > Aquatic > Marine > Intertidal zone...
ATGGGCTGAGTGTGAGCGAGATGGACGCGTTGCGGGGGTGGGAGAGTCAGTTTCAGATGAAGTACAAGGTGGTGGGTCGCGTGGTTACATAGCCAGGTAGCTACTGTTGTTGTTGTAACTGGCCTTTGAGCCATTCCCGCACGGTGACGTCGAGTTGGGTGCACGCGATGATGGCCGTTTTGAGGGCGTCGTTCCAGGACGCTTCGGTCCACGGTCCCGAGGTGTCGATGAACGTGATGGTGCCCCGGATGGGCGACACGGCGACGACGGCACATGCGCGCTGGGACTTTTCCTCCGTGGCGCAGGGGTCGACGACGATGGTGTCGGCGTGGAGCGACACGCTGCAGCTGCTGACCATGTCGTTCATTTCGATCCCGGCGTCAATGAGCGCGAGGGTCGCCGCGTTGATTAACGCGCTCGCCACGCTGCCGTCCTTTTCGATCACCTGGCGAGCGAGCGGAGCAGAGGTGGTGGTGAGCGGTGAGTGGTGAGCGAGGAGGAGCGCGGGCGTGTGCGTATTTTACATAACGCACCGTGCAGTTGACGTCGAGGACGAGCTTGGGGAATTTTTCGAGCAGGACGGTGCTGGAGAGGGCCTGAGGAACGAGATCGGGATCGGGATCGAGAGCGAGCAAGCGCGTGAGATTGTTTGAGCGTCTGGTGCGCGGTTGGGTCAACGCCGTACCGACTGGACGGTTCGGCTCAGCCGGGTTTCCTCTGCCGTTTTCCGTGGCCCGAGTTTGGGTTTTGCGGGGAACGTGACGATGCTCACGTCGACGTTGATGCGGCCATGCGGCGTGAAGGTGTCGCGGTGCGACGTGTCCGACTCCCGGGGGCCGCAGACGCCGACCATGACTTTCGTGTTCCCGCTTTCCACGTATGCTGAGCCCTGGGCGTTGGAGAGGACACCTTGCTGGAGGTGGGGCGGGCGGAGGTGTGACGGTGCCCGGCCGTCGGGCCGTCGGTAGGCGGTGGACGACATCGTGTGCGTGGGATGGGAGGCGTCTCAGAGCATGCACGGGTCGTATCTCTCTCTTTGTCCCCCGGCCTCTCGAGTGGGCCTCAAATTGTCTGTCTGTCTGTCTGCGAAGGATCTACTGCGTATCTTCACCACTCTCCTTCTCTCGAAAAAGCTGTGTGCCGATTTCCTGTTACACGCCGACAACGAAACCTCTTCGGTCACAGCAGCCTGGGAAGCAGCCTGACGACGCCGTCCGTCCCCGACGTGATGATGCCTTCGTCGCAGACGGCGAGGCCGCTGATGGCGTACTTGGCGCTCGGCGCGCCGGCCAGGGACAGAAGTCTGGGCGTCGATGCGGCGGCCGTGTGGACTCGCTCGGACTGTTGGATGAGCGTGCCGGTATTCACGTCCCAGAGACGGACAATGCCGTCGTCACCGCCGGTCACGATGGCCGTGTCGTTGCCGGGCATGAAGTGGTGCCGCCTGGAGGCGCTCGGCGGTCGCCGCCAACCGCCAGACTCGTACGAGATGGTGTCCATCGCGCGGATGACGCCCTTGCAGGCCTTGGTAGACCATATAACTGGGTCTCTGTCGCTGCCGAGCATACGAACGTCGCTGACCGAGAGCCTGCCAGCGTCGTCTGCTGCTGCGAGCAGCCAGCCGCCCGGGAGGGTCTTCACCTTGTTGACCGCCGCTTTGTGGTTTCGGAGTCTGCCTACACACGCTCCGCGTTCGGGCAGAGACGTGTTCCACATGCTCACGTTGCCTGCATTGCATTGGCCCGCGGCGGCCACGACGGTCGAGCTGCCGCCGACGAACGACACGGAGCGTCCCTGGGCCTCGAGGCACGTGTGCCACCACTCGGAGCAAGTGGCGCCGTCGACGTCCGTGCCGACCGACGTATTGGTGAAGGAGCTGTCGAGGCTCCACACGGCGACCACGCCCCCCTGGCCGATGGAGGCAAAGCGTTGGCCGTTTTCGGAGAAGCACATGTCCACGGCCTTGCCCCAGTGGCTCATCTTTGAGGCCAACGATTGGCTCTTGGCGAAGTTTGCAGACATGGAGAACATGTCGTGGTTCATGGATGCCAGCTGCTGGAGGTCGTGGTGGGGCACCGGGGTGAACAGCCGCAGCGGTCTCGGGCCGTCGTACTGCCACAGCTTGATCCTCGCCGTGTCCTTGCAGCCGCTCAGGAAGAGCTGGCGATACGGGTGCGCGACGAGCATTTTACTGACGGTCGTCTTCGCATCGGTGGATGGTGGCCGCTGCGGCGTCGGCGACTGCGCCGACAGTGACGTCTGCAGTCGCCGAGACTGCGGGGAGGCAGCACCAGCAGCAGCACTAGGGCTAGAGCTGGCACGAGCAGCACCAGCGGCGAGTCCCACGTCGCCGTCAATCATGACAGATTGGTTCTCGAGGGGATCCGTCACCCAGGACGCTTGGTCGAAGATCTGGGACACGAGCTTGGAGAACATGCCGGCGTCGTGCCGGGGGCTCTCGTACCGCGGCGTGGCGTGGAACGGCCCTGCTCCAGGCGAGGCCAGCTCGTCCTGGCCACATCCATATCCATCACCCGATGTAACGTCAGGATGTGTCGCAAACTCCAAGATGCCGTTCTTGGGGGTCGCGATGGCGACGAGCCGCCCGCAGACGTCCGGGGCGAGCAGCGGGCAGCTGCACACCGAGTGGAGGACGTCGCCGTCGACGCGGAAAATCTCCACGCCCTTCGGATATACGATCTGGATCGAGTTGTCAGCATTGTCGGCGCTGTCGGCGTCGTCCGTCAGCCTCGACCTCGAGATCATCTTGGCGAGCTGCTGAACGAACGAATGAGCGAGCGCGGAGCGCGAGCGAGTGAGTGAGCGATTCAGGGCGCGGAGAGCGAAGCGCACGTCTCGGCCGAGTCCAATACCCACCTGGTGCTCGTGGACATCGTCGAGGCTCGTCCGGCGAAAGGACGACTGGGTCGAGTTCCGGCTTTGGCTGTCAATGGAATGCGTGCGACCGAGACCAAAGCCTCCAAAGCCCCCTGGATGGGTGGAAATGCCCGAAGTACCGGGCGACGATGACGACAGGCCGTCCGACTTGGGCGTCGCCGGGGACGCCACCGTCTGGCAGTAGGACAACGACTTGTAGATGCCCTCGATCCGGTGCAAGACGACGTTGGTAGAGACATCAATGCCGAGATTCTGGAGTTCCTCTGTGCGGGAGATGAGCTCCGCGATCCGCTGGTTGAAGTCGTCCTCGACAAACAGGTCGGGGATCAGGGACACGGGCGCCTCGACCATCGCCAGCGCGCAGGCGTTGCTCGCCTCGTTCCTCCACCGGCCGTACTTGCGAGATGACTTCGCCGTGCCAGATGCAGAAAACATCGATGATACAAACGCAACGAGCTCTGACTCGAGGCCGAGGAGCGGCATGCCGTTGCGGCTGAGCACGTCGGCGGACAGGGTCGAAGCCACCGACAGCTTCGAGACGGGATCGACGTCGCCCGGTCCGCGCGGTCTGCCCGTCTCGGCCAGCGTGAGACGCGACTTCGACAGAGGGGCGATCGAAACCAGCTGCAAGGCCGCCTGGACGAGCCACGCGCCCTCCGAAGGGTGCCGCACAGTCAGCAGCGCCTCGACCGCACCCGGCAGGTCGCCCGCCACCCAGTGCCTCAGGAATTGGGCCGCACTAAAGCGCTCGTGAGACAACAACGACTCGCGAATAATCTCACCAATATCCATGTCCTGTCCGAGCGTCCGGTACAGCACAATGGCCAGCTGCAGGTCGCCCATTTGGTGCAGGCAGACCTCGACGGCGTCGCGCAGCTTTCCGCCCAGGATGAAGAACGTGGCGGCCATCGCGTACCTGTGCTGGCCCAGCAGCACGAATGCGTTCTTGCTCGCCGCAATCTGATTCGCCTCCCGAGAAAAGTCCCTGGAGAAGAACTCGGCCTCCCTGGTCCGGTTGCAGGTCTTGTACAGCCCGCGGAGGACTGGGATTTTCCCGATGGCGGCGTAAATCAGGGCGACCGTGTCGGGGTCACGCGACTCCCTGAACCTGGACTTGGCGCTTTCCTCCAGCAGCGACACAAGCGCGTTCTTGTCCTGTTGCCAGAACGCCACGCCGGTCGCCCGCATCGACTCCCAGCTGTTGGCCCGTTCGCCAGTCGCCCGGGGGACGGCCAAAAAGGCGTTCTTGCCGTTGGTCGCGGCGGGCTTGGTGGACGCTTCATCGCCGCACATATCTCCTTGGATCCGCCTCGCAACGTCCAGCGCATGTGATCCGTCCAGACTGTCCTGGGACGAGAGGCACATCCAGACCAGTGCCTCGGGCGACAACCGCGGCCCGAGGCCGAGGGCAGCCGGGAGGCCCTGAGCTTCGGGCGCGTTGGCCCGCATCTGCGCATCCTTGTCCTGATCTTGCTTCAAGCGACCATAGTCCATGGGAACGCCCGCGGCGTTGACGAACGACGGCTTTCGGCCCGCTGAACTGGAGGGATCAGCGTCCAGATCAGGCGAGCCCGGCGAGCGACTGGCCTGTGTCGACACGCCGCCATCGCCGTCACTAGCACCCCACGCGAAGCTCACGAGAAAGACGAGCGTGGGGATGTCGACGTCTCGGCGGATGTCAGACAAGACGTCCTTCGTCCTGCGGATCGAGTCGTCCAGCCGCTGAGACTCTTCTCCACGCAGTCCCGGGATGTATCGCGCGCTGGACGCCGCGTGCGGCGACTGCATCCTGCTGATGAGCTGATCCAAGAGGGTCAAATACTCAGAGCACGATGTCTTGGCCGCTGCATCCAGCGCAATGGTACGGGTGGCGCAGGTCGTGTTGCTGGCGGTCGTCACCGACGGCAAGTGACGGGCCACCGGCGCTGCGGGTTGTCGCGAAGACGACGGGGACATCTCTGGCATCAACGTTTTTGGCGGCATCGACGGCATCGACGGCATCGACGGCGTCCCCATCCCAAACGTGGCCATGTCGAGCATGCCCGTCTCGTGAAGAGACGCCGAGGCCGCGGGTGGTGCTGCCGATGCGGCAGGAACCTCCATGCCAAACGAAGACATATCTAGCATACCACTCTCGAACGACGGAGCAGCAGGGGGGGCGGGCTCCGGCTCGGGCTCCGGCTCGATGGCCGGCATGCCCATCCCAAACGCACCAAAATCCAGCATGCCAGTCTCGTGGGATATTGTCGGATTCGCAGCTGTCACTGCCGTCACTGCCATCTCGGCCGTCTCGGCCATCGCAGTCGTTTCGGCCGTCGCAGCAGTCTCAGCCACGACCTCCCTCGCGTCGTCCCGACGGTCGCCATCAAACACCTCTCTCAGCCGTTCCAACGTCTTCGAGATGTCCGAATCCGAATGTGCAATCACGTTGGCCGGCGATATCCCCGGAAACATGTGCGGCATGGTTCTCGCCCGGTCCCTCTGCACTGCACTGGGCGACGCCAGGTCGCACGACTCTCGACTGCAGCATTCCAACGAGTCGAACGAGTCCAACGCTTCCGAGTCAATGGCCTCAAGCCACGACTTGAGCGCCCCAAGGACGTCGAAGAATGCGCGGACATGGCCGGACAGGACCAGCGCCCGCAGGACGGCCGGGTGATACAGGGGCAGCGGTCCGGCGGCCCCGAGCAGCGCCTTTCCAAGCCTCTGGATGCGTCCATCTGTCGGATCCTGCACGTTCGATCCGACGATGCCGGCAAACCTCCCCGACGAACACACCAAACACGAGTTGGCGTACGCCACGTCGACGGCCGCCGACGCCCGCCCCCCCTGGAACGCGGCCACGACCGCCCATGCGTCGACCTGGGTGTTGTCCAAGGCGTGCATGGCAACGCGACCGCGCCTGTCTCCGACAGCAAGGCATGGGAGGATTTCCTCCTCCATCCATGTGACGGCCGCCACGCCAGCCGGGCATCGGATCTCCCCGCAGGGCACGACGTGCGATGTCTCCCCGCCGACAATCTTGTACAAGGCTACCGCCTTGTCGTCCGACGCGCGCACAGCTGCCAGCAATCCGTGGACAGGATCGTATTCGAGGCTCTGGAACCGATCTATGACAAAAGAGTCCACTGTCTGGGGTTCAACCCCGGCGAGCAGCGCGTCGATGCCGACCAGGGAGACCCGGCCGCTCGACGTGCCGATCATCATCGCACGCCGCCTCTCGGCGTCTTGGACGTGCACGATGACCTCTTCGTCCTCGATCACGAGAGGAAGGGAGACGCTCGACGCAGGGCGCAGGAGACGGCCGACGCCATCGGCGTCGTCGTCATTGCCGTTCTCGTCCCGGTCTCCTGCGGCGTCAAATCCCCCCCGATACGTGTCACACACAACACATCCGCCTTCGTCTCTCACGCAAAACGCCAGCAGGCTCGCCGAGCCCGACGCCGAGGGTGCCAACGAGGACTTCGTTGTCGTCGTCGTCGTGGCCGCCGTCCTCGTCGGGTCCTTCATGACGTGAACGACGCCCCGGCTGCGCAAACACCACGATCCGACGACACCGATGTCATGCTGATCCAATCCTACAGCAATAGCGACCTGGACGACATGCCGACCGGCCACCAGCACGACCGAGTCGTGCCCGGGCGACGCACTCGTCACCTCGACCATCGACACATCCGACAGATCTTCCGTGTCCGGCAGCCGGTCTACGAGAGGCAACGACCCGTAGTACGTCATCAAGTCCCGAGCGCACTTCGCGGCCTTCGCGCCCTTTGCATCCTTCCCGCCCGTCGCACCTCGAGACCCGAGCCGCCACACATCGAGGCACCCGCTCGCATCCAACAGAACCACGAACTGCCGCATCACCACCGTCGACACGATATCCCGCCCCCGCAACCGCCCGTACCCCGACCACGCCTTCTCCAAATGGACCCCCTGCGTCGGCGCTGGCTGTCCTCGCGTCGATGACATCGATGTCATTGGTGTCATCGATGTCGTCCTCAGGGTAACCCCCGACGTCAACAGAAAATTCCCACCCGCATCCACCCCCGTCGACACGCAATCGACAACCGGAAAGTCGTCACCGTGTAACATCCGCGCCGACAGCCTCGAATACGACGTGCTCGTGTCCAGCCCCTCCCACACATGCTCACCCCATAACAGCAGCCCCGGCCTTTTCGGCTGCTGCTCGTTCGAGGCCGCCGAGGCGGTGGGCGTCAACGCGGCCGACACCACCACCGGCGCCAGCCCCCGCAACGCGTACAGCGAGAGCGTCTTGGTCTCACCGCTCGCCACGAGCAGCCACAATATCCGCTGATGCGTACTCATATGATGCGAATGACGCTGAAACGCGTGATCGACGGGCTTTACCCACATCGCAGCAGTCCCACCACGCGTCGACCCCGACCGCGGGGGGATCACGAGGTTCATCGCGAAGTAGCACTCGCAGCGGTGGTCCGGCGACATCAACATCATCTCTACCCAGATGCGCACGCACCCATCCACATCCATCGTCATGATCGCCGGATGATCCTCCGTCGTCGACGACGACGGCCAGCCGTCGTCCCCGTCGTCCCCGTCGTTCCGGTCGCCGTCCCGCTTTCGCAGCACCCCCGCACTCCACTCGACGTCATTCACGACCGCCGGATGCTTGAGCGCCTCCCGACGAACCACCGCATCGACCCCGTCCCGCGTCACCCACCACACGCTCGCCTCGGCATCCTCCCCCGTCGCCGACAGGCACGGTGAGAACCGCGTCACCCCTCCGTGCACCTTCCGATGGCACGTTTCTGTCTCTGTGGACCACAGCTGCTCGAGCGAACGCCCCACCGCGGACCACATCCGAAGCCACGAACCCCGCGCGCTCGTCGTCGACACCAACACGCCATCCCCACGTCCCGTCCACCCGATCCCCGCGACCACCTCGTCGTCTTTGTTTTCCGCAACGACCCTGGCGGCTCCCAACCGCCACCGCGATGCCCGCTCGAATCCGCTGGACGAGTACCCGGCGCTCGGATTCTCCAGGCGATCCAACATATCAAACAATAGCCCCTCCAGGGTAAAGACCGCGACGTGCGAGTCCGAAGCGGCCACAAGCAACGCCTTCGACGTGCCGCCGTAGGCTATGTGCCGCACGGGACGACAGTCGCCGTCGGGGCACAAGGGTAGCGCCAGGACCGCGTGCAGTTGCTCGCGGGCATGACGATGATGAGACGCGTCGTGCTCGCGCACGTCGTGATATCCCAGGTATACCACGCCGTCAGCACCGCCCCAGGAGACGAATACGATGCCGGGGAGTCCAGGTAGGTGAAACTCGGCGAGCGGCGAGCAGTCAGTGGTCGCACCCGACCCTCCCGCGAGGGACGTATAGGCCAGGGACAGAGAGTCCATCCCAACTGATCGTCGAAAAACCTTCCGCACTCGCGCTCTCTGTGCACGCTGAGATCCGCGCGCTCTATTGACGTTTCCCGTACTGTACACGGGCTGAACGACGCGCTGGGTGAAGCTGTGCGGATTCCGCGAGGGGCAGTTTCGCACGACTGAGATTTTAAACGGATCTCACTGCAACTGAGTCAGGTCGTCACGTTCGTCAAAGCCCGTTGCACCTCCTCCTCCCCCATCCCGCCGTCCACCAGCATCCTCCCGTACCTATCCTTGACCTGCTCCACCCGACCCCCGACGTCCACGACCCGCACACTCGCCGTCCGCATCTCCAAGCTCGTCAGGCACGTGAGCGCCAACCGTACCTCTCTAACACTCGCCCTGTCCACCCGCATCATGAACAGCACGCGGTTCCCCACGACGTTGATATCTTTCACCGCGAGACTCGCTTTCACACGCCCGACGCCCACGTCGCCGAACAGGCCCTTGGTCGTCTCAAGGACGGCCGTGAGGATGCCTTGACGGGTCACGGACTTGGCCAACCCCGGCGTGCCGTCCTTGAGCTTGAGGCTGCCGACGATGTACCGATTTCGGAACTTGATCGGCATATCACAGGAGGCCCACCATGGGTATCAATCGATCAATGCATATCTATCAAGGTCAGTCGGTCTCTAAAAAATCACTGTTCAGTTTTTTGAACAGTTTGGTCGGCGGCATTCGGCCTCACGTATTCTTTCGCGCCGTCTTCCCGTCGTCCCATAGATACTTCTTCCATAGATCTCTGTCTCTGTGCGTGCGTGTCAGGCGAAAACGAACGAACGAACGAAACGAGAAGGTTCCGCCGCAGGTACCGCCATGTCCTCCCAGCCAGCCACAGGGAGACAACCACCGGAGCCTGCCCCTCCGAGCAGCTCGTCCGAGCCACCGGCTTCGTTCGCCCTGACAAAGTCCCCACTCGTCTGTCACGGACACACCCGGCCCATCGTCGACATCAACTACTCGCAGCCCACCCCGGACGGCCTCTTCCTCGCCTCGGCCTCGAAAGACGGCCAGCCGCAGCTCCGGAACGCGGAGACGGGCGACTGGATCGGGACGTTCCAGGGACACAAAGGCGCGGTATGGTCGTGCACCCTGAACGACACGGGCTTCATCGCGGCGACGGGATCCGCCGACTTCACCGCCCGCGTCTGGGACGCGACCTCGGGCGACGAGCTGGCGGCCTTCCCGCACAACCACATCGTCCGGACCGCGGCGTTCGAGCGGGGAACGACGGCGACGAGACTGCTCACGGGTGGTGCGGAGAAGATCGTCCGCGTCTATGACCTGAACCGTCCGGGCCTTTCCAAGGAGCTCGCCAGCTCCAGCCTGGTCGCGCCGCCGAGCCCAATCACGCAGTTCGGGCCGGCGCCGGATCGGATCAGGAAGGCGATGTGGAGCATGGATAACCGTCTGATTCTGCTGAGTTACCTCGATAATCCGGGCGTCGACGTGATCGACCTGGCGAGCGGGCAGATCGTGCGGCAGATGGGGCACGCCGAGGGTCTGACGGTGGTCAGCATGGAGTTCACGCCGTGCGGACGGTATCTGGTCACGGCGGAGCGCGAGGTCGAGGGAAGCGGTCGCGAGCGGAAGCACGGCGGGTTTGTCAAGATTCGGGACGCGGTGACGTTCAATGTGGTGCGGGAGGTGGCAATGGGGGAGGCATACGAGGTGCACGCGGCGAGCTACTGTCCGGTGAAGGGACGGGTCGTGGCCGGGGGCAGCGATATGTGGGTGCACGTGTACGACGTGCGGGGGAGCGAGGCGACTGCGGAAATTGACTGCGGGCGGGGGCACCACGGGCCGGTGCATTGCGTGCGGATCAGCCCGGACGGCGAGCGGTTCGCGACGGGAAGCGAGGACGGGACGATCCGGCTGTGGAATTTCTAATGTATTACGTCGACGTCGTATACCTTTGTCAGCGGCCTAGTTCATTGCTCACTCACACCTCGTCGTTGTGGAAAAAGCCCAGGTCCCTTCGCCAGCGATCCGTCTTTATTCGGAGGGCGTTCCGGCTCATGAGCTTCATGAACCGGTTCCACTGGGTTTGATCCGTGTCGCTGGCAATCATGTCGGGCGTCAGCCGCAGGAAGGTGAAGGACCGCATGGGCGGCAGCAGCTTGTTTTCGCCGTTGCCTCCGTTGCTCATCGTCGGAGACGGGTCGTCCTCCGGGGGCCCGTTAAGCTCGCTGTTCGTGGCAGTTCCGTTTCCGTTTCCGTTTCCGTTTCCGTTTCCGTTGTCCGCCGGCCTCGCCGCCCCCGCCGACCCGGAACTCGTCGGGCTGTCGTTCGCGTCCGCGTTCGCGTTGGCGTTCCCGGCCCAGCGCCCGCCACCGTTCACCTGCATCATCTCTTCGTCAATATCGACGTCCACCGCCCTCGGCTGGGTGTTGTAGACGATGCGCTGCAGGGCGCTCTCGTCGATCGCGTTGGGCATGAAGCACGGCAGCGCGTTCTCGCCCGCCAGCGGGACGCCGACCCGACAAGCGGCCTCCTTGACCTCCCTCAGAAGCCCCTCCGGCCCACACATCGCCCCGGGCGGGTGCTGCAAGTCGCACATCTCCACGCACGTCAGTGTCAATCCCACGCCGTACTTGGCACACAGCGAGATGATCCCGTCGTACCCACGGTAGCCGGCCGTCAGCTCGGCGGGCCGGCTCTTCGTGTGGTACCACCAGTGCACGCCCGCAATCTTTATGTTGATGTTGACCCGCTTGCCGGACGGCGTCGGCCACACCCACTCCTCCATGCTGTTCAGGCCGTCAGACACTGACGCCGAGCTCTTGAACGAGGCGTAACTCGGTCCTCTCGACTTGGCAAATCCGCTCGTCGACGGTGCGCGTGGCAATACGCCAGAGCCAGACCGCTCCGCGGATCCGCCCCGTTCCCCGCGGCCGAGCGACCCCTGCCGCTGGAGAGCCTCCAGGTGGCTCGTGTCCAGCACGTTCAGCGTCCCACCGTGCTGCGACAGGTCCATCGCGTCCGTCAACTCTGTCAATTCCGACTCTTCGAGCGACAGCCCAGACTCGGAGCGCTCTGTCCGACCGGACGTCACCGAGTCGGGCGACGCGACGAGGTCCTTCTGATTCGTTCCGCCCGCCGCGTTCCCCAGCACCGTTTCTCTCGGCGTCTTCAGGTCCAGCACGTTGAACACGCTCGCCGCCGCCTGCAACATCCGCTCGCCGTGATCCAGCAACGCCGTCGAGTACCAGTCCAGGAAAAACTCCCCGTACTCCGTTTCCCACGTCCCATCCCAGCTCTTGAAAAACGACGTATCGTCCGGCATCGAGTTGTAATCCCCGACGCCCTCGGGCCCCCCGTGCCCCCACTCTGGCCGCCCGCACGCCTCTGCCGCACTCGCCAGGCTCGCCAGCGCGCGCCGGTCGTAGCACTGGAACTCCCCGATGCCCGGAAACCGCCACCCGTTGGTCTCCGCGTACGAAGGATATCGCAGCTCGCCACAAGGCCCCGTCCCGAGGACCACCTCCGAGATGGCGTCCGTCGTGCCGCTCCCCCTGCTCAAAAACGCGTCCCGAAACGCCTTCATGAAGTCCACGTAGCACTGCAGCGGGCTGCGTCCCCGCAGGATCCCGCCCTCTTCGTCCGCAAACAGCGATATACACTCCGGGTTCCGGTTCCCAGGCGACTGCTGCCGGGGCCGGTCCGTGTAAAAGATATCCGGATCCCGTTCCCCAGACGCCAGGACCCACGACGGCAGCGGCACCACCGCCGTATCACCAACGTTTCCACCACACGCATGGAACGCCAGAACGACTTGAATCTTCAGCCCGAGCGAGATGAGAAAGTCGAAGAGCTCCTCGTAGCCCGAGAAATCGTACAACCGGGGCTTCTTCTCCACGGAACCCCACCACACGTCCACGGCGACGCCGTGGATCCCGGACTTGATCAGCTCTTGCAGCGTCTGCAGGAACCACGGCGACGACTTGTATTCGAACACGCCCTCGGCGTTCACCGTATCCAATGGCAACATCACGTATACGGGCACGGAGGAGGACGGCACCCCGGCGGCCTTCTCCAGAGGCGCCGGCGCCGGCGCCGGCGCCTCTTCGCCAAACCGGGGAAATCCCACCGGGAGCGGCGGAAGACGCTGTCCCAGCGGGTCCCGGGACTCGAGGGCTTCGTTGAGGAGCTCGTTGAGGCCCGGTCGATCTGCTTCCTCCACGTCGTTCATCATCAGCGTCCCGTGCAGTTCCCCGCTCATCTATATACACCGAGATGATCTAAACGTCTTTTAGGGTAGGCGTGGGGCGCCTCGACCCGTCTGTATACTGCAAGCAGCGCTCTAAATTTGCGTGCTCCTAGAACAACAGGGGCGCTCGCTCGCTTTCCCTACAGCCAAACCCACGACTATGCACGACTGTGTGCCTATCTATGATCGTGCTACTATATATATGCGGCGGGCGGTGTGTGTGGGTGTGTGTACAGGCATCTGGGAATCGGGTTTCGG
>Ga0181582_10003415_pt1 | contig 12764 bp, 11 predicted proteins | sample 071ome_32_FD_132438 | JGI IMG/M metagenome (GOLD analysis project Ga0181582, IMG submission 132438) | Coastal salt marsh microbial communities from the Groves Creek Marsh, Skidaway Island, Georgia - 071405AT metaG (megahit assembly) | ecosystem: Environmental > Aquatic > Marine > Intertidal...
AAGCGGACATGAGTTTTTTGTAGAGGGTAAAGACACCTTGCTGGATGCGGCGATCAAAGCTGGACTGCATCTTAACTATGGCTGTGCCAGTGGTAACTGTGGTAAGTGCAAGGTGCGTGTGATTCGCGGCAGGATCAGCCCGACCCGTGAGCACGACTTTGTCCTGAGTGAGACTGACAAGCAAAAAGGTTATTGTCTGGCCTGCTCAAATACGGCGGTATCTGATGTTCTGCTCGAAGCTGAAGAAGCCATAAAACCTGCGGATCTTCCGGAACAGGAAATCCGTTGTGTAGTAAAAAAATTCGCACCGTTAAGCGATGCTTTTGCGTTGTTGACTATTCAGACACCCAAAACCAAAACATTACGTTTCATGGCTGGCCAGCAGATTTCAGTAACGCTTGAAAATGGTTTGCAACGGACATTGGCATTAGCCGGTTGTCCCTGTGACGGGCATAATTTACAAATCCTGCTTAACACCAATGATGCCGGTTTCAGTCAGCAATTAGCTGCAAATGAACAACGTCAAACGGTACTAATAAAAGGTCCGTATGGTGATTTTCTGCTGCATGAAGATTCCATGGATCCGATTGTTTTTATCACCGTCAACGAAGGTTTTGGACCGGTTAAAAGCCTCATAGAACATTCTATTTCTATCGATATCGCCTCATCGATGTACCTTTATCGGGTAGACCCTTTGCCACCGGCAAGCATGGTAGGCAATCTATGTCGTTCCTGGGATGATGCATTGGATAATTTTGTTTATCAGCGGCTCGACGCGGGCCTTGATGCAGAAGCCGTTTTACAAAAAATCAAGCTGACATTAGGCAAGATGGACAAACAACATTATTACGTTGCAGCCCCTCAAGCCTGGCTTGATGATTTTCAGCAACAGGCCGGTAAATTCTCAATTCCCGCAGAGCGTATTTTGTATTATGCCTGTCAGTGACTGAATAATTGATTTCTGGCGGTTTCGCTAATCAGTGAAATGGCCGGATTCTTGATATGGCTTTCTGCGGTAATCAGGTAGAACTGTTCGGTGATTTCTTCGGTTTCCCCAATGATCTCAACACCATATTTTTCCAATACATCATCTTTGACTACCGTCGGCGAGGTGAAAATTCCCGAACCACCTTCACCAAAAACTTTCATCAATGCACGGTCCTCAAATTCGGCAATGACCTTTGGTTTGATCTGATATTTTTGAAACCAGTTATCAAGGTTACGACGTAACAGACTACCGGCATTAGGCATCAGAAAATCCTGATCATTCAAACTTACAGGGAAATTTTTGCTCAGTTTATCGGCAACCTCGGGCACCGCAAAAAAGCTGATACCGGACTGACCTAATTGATGGTTGTAGGCCCGGATATTTAAGGCCGGATTCAGTGGACTATCGGTCAAGATAATATCCAGCTTGTGAATCGACAAGTCTGCCAGCAATCCCACCAGTGGCTGTTCATTGCAAATCAGATGAACATCATTATGCTTTTCCAGCACCGGTTGTAAAATACGATAAGCGAGTAATTTCGGGACCACCATGGCAATGCCAATTCTCAGGGTCTGAGATTTGCCCGGGTTTTGTCCATGCAGAACCTGCTGCAGTTCATTGCTCAGATTGAAAATTTCGTCAGCATAGCTAAAGACCAGTTGACCGGTTTCAGTCATCACCAGGTTACGGCCTTCACGACGAAACAATTTTTTATTCAGCTGTTTTTCCAGGTCGGAGATCTGTCCGCTGATCGTTTGAGGGGTAATAAACAATAACTCTGCAGCTTTGCTTAGCGAATTATGTTTAGCCACCATCCAGAAGTAGCGAAGATGTTTGAGGTTCAGGTTTTGCATATCAATGACATGAGTCTGCAGAAAGTCTCAGACATCATGTCATGATATGTCGACTATGGCGAGTTAAGCCGCAAGGCTCATCTGTTGTATGGCCTCATTCTGCAGTTGCTCGGCCAGTTGTGCGGGTAAATTCAACGCCTGCGCCAGTGTTTCCAGCCAGGCTTTTTCATCCGCGTGATCAATGTCAATGATCATGCAGGAAACCAGATACAGCTCCGAACGTTGCTCCAGGTTCCAGTCGCCGGCAGCAATATCCGGAATCGAGATCGGCTGTTGCATCAAATCCAGGACCATGGCTTTACTGTCATTATCGAGATCCATTTGCACAATGGCATCAAAAATCCGCTGATGTTCAGTGCTGTCGATAATGCCGTCAGCTCTGGCAGCACCAATCATGGCTTTGATCAAGGCGAGCTGGTAGTCCGCGGAAAGGATCTCGGCAGAGGTAAAGCTCTGTTCGGAAACCGGAGACTGTTGCTGACTCACTTGCCAGTTTCGATAGGCTTTATAGGCAAGCCCTCCCAGTACTGCCGCACCACCGAATTTTGCCGCGCTACCCGCGACATTGCGGGCAGATTTGCTCGTCATTAATAACGATAAAACGCCTCCGGCAACTGCACCACCGGCCAGGCCGGAGGGTAAGTTTGACGATATCCGGCTCAGGGTATCACCTATTGACCCATCTGAACCGGCTCCTGATTGTTCACTGATGGATTTGGAAAAACGATCAAACAAGGACTGAAGATTCATCTCTGACTCCTTTAAAACCATGCGAGGGTACATAAAAGCGTTTTTTGTTGCGTTCAAAACGATTGAGTCGCTGGCAAAGACGGGTAGTGGCTTTTTCCATACCGCGGAAAATCGCAACATTGATGTTGGCTTGCTTTTCCTCGACGACAATATCTTTCAGTCGCGGAAAAGAAATCCTGATTTTGCAACGCTTGGCATCGGCGCCTTTGCTCAGATTGATAGACAGTTTTTTTATCTGATCAAAGCGATTGCTTAAACGGTAAAAAATTTGTTCATCCAGATAACTCAATACTGAATCTGTCAGTTTGACGCCCTTGGATTGAATATCAATTTTCATGTTTAACTTAACCTCTGTGTTGTTGAAGTTAAGTTAATCATAAGCGTTGGAGAAAAATAGAAAATCAGAAAAAAAACTAAATTACTTCGGTTTTTTCGAAGTAACTTTTTACCCGGAAAAATTTTCAGGTGAGTTTTTCAAATATTCTGAAACCGGCGACATAAGTACCAATGGCTGATCCGAGCGTACTCAGAATGAATACCAGCAGAGTGCGCGAGACCCGGTTTTTCCACCAGCCTTTCCAGTCGGTTGTGTCTTTTCGCAGTCGACTGAAATCGGCTACTGTCGGTTTGCGCAGATAAAGCTCGACACCGGCTGTCACCATGCCGGCACCGATGGTCGGATTTAAAGAGGTTAAAGGGGCGGCAATAAAAGCGGCAACTACGGTTAAAGGATGAGCACCGGCAATCAACGCGCCTAATGCTGACAAACCACCATTGATAACCACCCAGTCAATGACCATGCTGATGCCTAGCTGGTCACTTCGCATAAAACCGATAGCAAAACCGGTGACAATCAACGCAACAACCAGCCACGGCAAGAGGCTGAGAATTTTTGATTTCGCCGGTAGTTGCTCAAGTTGAGCAATTCTGGCCGGAATGTCCTCAGGCTGGGATTTCAGGTAGCCCTCAGTGCCTTTTAAATGTCCGGCGCCTAAAACCGCGAGAATATTTTCATGTCCCTGCGACAGAACTTCCTGCTGTAAGCGCGCAGCCATGTACTGGTCGCGTTCATCAATTAACGGCAGGAACAGGTCTTCGCGTTCTTCGGCAAACTCGGCAAAGGTGGTTTCCAGCATGTCACCCTCTTTAAGTTTCTCAATCTCTTCTTCAGTGACTTCTTCACGGGAAAGAATGCTGGCAAGTAGCCCGGCAACAATGCCCATGCGTTTATACCAGGGCACATTAGCGGCAACACGTCTTAGAGTCGTACCGATATCGCGGTCAATCAGCAATACCGGCAGGTTTTTTTCGCGGGCAATTTCAATCGCCATGCGTTGTTCAGCACCGGGTTCAATGCCAAACTGATCCGCTAAACGCTGCTGATAGGCACCCATTGCCAGATTCGCCGCAACCATCGCCGCTTTGCCTTCTTTGATGACCTTGAATAAATCCATTTTTGCCAATGCATCCGGGTTAACCAGTGCCGAGTGGCGGGCCGGACAAAGCTCAACTGCAACCGCCTGATAATCACCGCTTTCGAGCATTTCTCTTACGCTGTCGGCGCTGGCTTTGGAAACATGGGCGGTGCCTAACAGAGTGATTTGGCTGTCATTGAAGGTGATTTGTTTGATTGGCTGGTTGTTCATAAATCCATATTAACCGTTAATGAATGAATCAAGGCATGTAGGTTATCATTGCTACATGCATTATAGAGATTTTTAATTATGGAAATTCCATTTAGTACTTATCCGGGACGCCATGAGCGGCATTTTAAACGCAAGCTCAAGAATCCATTGTTCCCGCGTCCTATCCATGAATACAGTAATGATGATTTACTCGCGGTGCAGAAACTTGATCACGAAGAGATTATCGATTTTCTACAGAAACTGAAGAAACTGGTCAATCAGGCAGTCAACCTGGACGCTAAAGCAGACAGTGATGTGGTGCTGGATTTAAAAGCGGAGCTCGAAAAACAGTATGAAATTGCCTGTCGCTTAGGTGATCAGCAGGGTAACAACAAAGCCGCAATTCGTGATTTGCTAAAAATTATCATGGTCACTATCAGCCGTCATGCAGGTGGTGACAGTAAAGCGGAAAATGAACTGATGCAGGAACAGATGGCCAGAGAGCAGCATTTTGCCATGTTGGAAAATGCACTGGTGGCAGATTTACTGGATCCGGATTCCGTAATCAAAGAAGATGAATTGCCGGCAGTGATGCTTAGTGAAGATGAGCAGCAGGTGAGGACGGCGTTAACATTGTTATCCGATGAACACCGGCAACTACTGTTAAGCGAAGCCGGAGCATTGTTAATCGATAAAGGGCTGGACAATGCTGACTATCAGCAAAGGCTTGAGATGATACGATCTGCCTAAAGCAGAATCTTCTCAATACCTTCATTGTTAAGACGCTGCATAAATTTATCCTGCCAGCCTTCACCGAGAAGGTTCTGTGCCATTTCGACGACGATATAATCGGTTTTCAAACCGGTTTCATCCGCATAACGGCTAAGTCCCTGTTGACAGGCAGGGCAGCTTGTCAATAGTTTGATATCGCTATTTGCAAGGTCTTTTCCGGATTTTAATGTGTCAATGCCGATGCGGATTTCATTGGCTTTGCGGAAGCGTAGCTGATTGGCGATATCCGGACGCGCAGTCCCAAGCGTTCCGGCCTCCCCGCAGCAGCGATCACTTAAAACAACCTGTTTGCCGGTAAGCTGTTGAGCGACTTTCAGCGGGTTGATCTTTTTCATCGGTGAATGACAGGGGTCGTGATACAGATATTCCCGCGAGTTATCGCCCTGCATGGCAAAGCCTTTCTCCAGCAAATATTCATGAATATCCATGATCCGGCAACCGGGGAAGATTTTTTCAAACTCGTACTTGAGTAATTGATCGATACAGGTGCCACAGGAAACCAGCACGGTTTTGATATCCATGTAGTTAAGTGTGTTGGCGACTCGATGAAATAAAACACGGTTTTCTGTGGTAATGCGTTTACCGCTTTCCGCTTGACCGGCAGCCGTTTGCGGATAACCGCAGCAGAGATAGCCGGGTGGCAGAATCACGCTGGCGCCACTTTGATAAAGCATGGCAATGCTGGCAAGTCCGACATCCGAAAACAGTCGCTCAGAACCGCAACCCGGGAAATAGAATACCGCATCTGAATCATCCGCAGAGACCTTCGGGTCGCGGATAATCGGAATCATGGTTTTATCCTCGAGCTGCAGTTCGGTGCGGTAGGAACGTTTAGGCAGCTCAACGCGGACCGGCCGGCTTAGCATGCCGGTAATCTGATCGACGGCTGTTATGCGCCCTGTGGTTGCCGGTGGCAGACTGTCGGGTTTCTTATAAAACGGTGTTTTGCGTAATAACTCATGGCCGAAGTTAATACCTTTGAAACCCCACTTCAGCATAACCTGTCGCAGGCTTTTGACCAGCCTCGGATCGGTTGCATTGAGTAATTGCATAGCTGCCCAGGTGCCGGGATTAAAGCGTTTCTTGCCGCGATCGGTCAGAATTTTACGCATTCTGACGGTGACATCACCAAAATCAATATTCACCGGACAGGGGTTGTAACATTTATGGCAAACCGTGCAGTGATCGGCGATGTCATTCATTTCATCAAAATGTTCAACGGCAATGCCACGGCGGGTCTGCTCCTCATAAAGAAAGGCTTCTATGATCAGACCGCTGCCAAGAATCTTGTTACGCGGTGAATACATCAGATTGGCGCGCGGCACATGAGTCATGCAGACCGGTTTACATTTGCCGCAACGCAGACAATGTTTGATGTCATCATTGAGCTCGCCTAATTCACTGTTTTCCAGAATCAGGGCTTCCTGCTGTACCAGTTGCAAAGATGGGGTATAGGCATCACTGAGTCCGGAGCCGGGCATCAATTTACCGCGATTGAAGTTACCGTTAGGATCCACCTGGTTTTTATAGCGGACAAATTCGTCAATACGTTGCTGGTCCAGATATTGAAACTTGGTCAGACCAATGCCATGCTCACCGGAAATTGAACCGCCGAGAGAAACGGCCAGTTGCATAATGCTGTCAACCAGTCGGTCTGCTTCTTTGAGCATGGCGTAGTCATGCGAATGAACAGGAATATTGGTATGAACATTACCGTCGCCGGCGTGCATGTGCAGGGCAATAAACAGGCGCGATTTACGTCGCTTTTCGTGCAGCTCTTTGATGCGCTGACGAATAGGCTGCATATCCTGACCACTGAAAATATCATTTAACGGGCCGGCTATTTCCTGCATGTAGGAGTGGCGCAGTTCCCGACGCAGCATCAGATCAATAATCAGGTCATTGTCTCTGGCATTCTGCAGAGCCGACTGGCCTAACAGGCAGTCACTGCTATCGGCCTTTTCATCAAGACTGTCAAGAATATTCTGCCAGCGCTCAATAGCTTCCTCGAGCAGGTTAACCGCCTGTTTTTGTTTGTCAGCCAGAATCTGACGGTTTTCATCAGAGTTATCTTCGCAGTTGCAGATATCATCAAGATTGCCCTGCAGCAGCTTTAGCAGGTCGGCTTTGATCTGCAGTTTGTTTTTAATCGACTGTTCAATATTCAAACGCTCGATACCACGGTTATAGTCGTTAAGTTTTTCCAGTGGTATGACTACGTCTTCATTGATCTTGAAGGCATTGGTGTGAGCGGAAATGGCTGCGGTTCGTGAACGGTCCAGCCAGAAACGATGACGGGCCTCGGGGCTGACGGCGATAAAACCTTCGGCATCTCTTTTGTTGGCCAGTTCGATGACTTCACGGGTGACCTGCTCGAGGCGCTCGACATCATCTGAAACCAGATCGGCAAGCAATACCATTTTGGGTAATTTGCCGGAATGTTGAGCCGATGAGGATTTGGTAGAGTATTTGACGGCGCGAATATAGCGTTCATCAAGGTGCTCAAGTCCGGGTAGCAGCACATCCTGCTGTTTTTCGACGTAGTCCTTGATTTCGACAATCGCCGGTACAGCGCGCGCAATGTCAGTGCCGAAAAACTCAAGACAGACGGTGCGCGCATGATCCGGCATACGGTGCAGGATGAAGCGGGCTGATGTGATCAGGCCATCACAGCCTTCTTTCTGTACCCCGGGAAGTCCGGCCAGGAATTTGTTGGTGACATCTTTGCCGAGGCCTGTTTGTCGAAAGGTATGCCCCGGCATGCTGATGATTTCTGCTTCACCTGTCGGTGTTTTGCCGTCAGCTTCAAAGCGCGTGATGCGAAAACGAACTTCGTCCTGCAGGTGAATTTTGCCCAGATTATGCCCAAGTCTTTCGACCAGCATCCATTTGGCATCCGGAGTCACCATGCGCCATGACACCAGATTATCAATCGTCGTACCCCAGAGAACGGCTTTTTTACCGCCGGCATTCATGGCGATATTGCCACCAATGGTTGAGGCATCCTGTGAGGTCGGGTCAACGGCGAAGGCCAGGCCATTTTGCGCGGCCAGATCAGAAACTCGACGGGTTACCACGCCGGCGCCGGTAAATACAGTCGGGTGAGTACCTTGCAGTTCCGGCAGTTCGATATGTTCGATAGCGGAGAGCATTTCGAGTTTTTCGGTATTGATGATGGCACTGTGTTCATGCAATGGCACAGCCGAGCCGGTATAACCGGTACCACCGCCTCGTGGAATCAGGGTCAACCCACAATCCAGACAGGCTTTGACAACCTGAGCAACTTCTTCTTCGGTGTCCGGTGAGATCACCACAAAGGGCATTTCGACACGCCAGTCAGTGGCATCGGTTGCATGCGATACACGTGCAAGCCCGCCGAAATCCACATTGTCCTTGCGGGTCAGGCCGGTCAAGGCGCGACGGATACGATGTCGCATCTGGGCGGTTGAATGGAAACTGTCAGCAAAGTGCTGTACAGCGGTGCGTGCCGCTTTGAGTAAATTCGCTGCCTGCTGATTGTCGTTAAGACGTGCCTCGAACTGATCGAGACGATGATTCAAGGCTTCGCTTAATGCCTTGTGACGTGACGGGTTATTGAGCAAGTCATCCTGCAGGTAGGGATTGCGATGTACAACCCACATATCGCCGAGCACTTCAAACAACATCCGGGCCGAGCGACCGGTACGCCGTGTGCTTCTTAATTCTTCGATGAGTTTCCAGTTGTCCTCGCCGAGATAGCGAATAACAATTTCGCGATCGGAAAAGGATGTGTAGTTATACGGAATTTCGCGGATTCTGTCGGACATGAGCATTCAGATAGCTAGGTTAAAAGTTATTCTAACGTATGCGATAACAAGGCGTGCAGGAGAATAATGCGTTTTTTAATGAATATTTTAAATACTATAGCTTTTTGACATGGTAATTACGCCAAAATGAACGAAACTTATAACAGGAACAGAAAATTAGAGATTAGACATGAACAACAATGATCCTGTAGAAAAAATGGTTGCTGCCTACGAAACCATGTTCAAACGCGTTAATGAAATGTCTGACAAGGCGACGCCTGTGTTGCAGAAAAGTCTGGATCAGGCACGCGAAATGGCGATTGAACTGGGTGAGTTGACGCGTGAGGAAGCCGAAAAAGTTTCGAAATATGTCGAAAGGGATATCAAGGATGCTGCCAGTTTTATTGTGGAAACGGGGCAGGATTTTCGTGACTGGTTCAGTTTTGACGTGCAGCTGATAGAAGCCAAGTTTTATGACATGTTTGCCAGCGTTGCCGACCAAACCAGTCTTGAACTTAAAGCATTAGCAGAAAGAGCTCGCCGGGCCAGTCTGTTTCATACCGGCGAGGTGACCGGGCCGGCGACTTTGGTTTGTACAAAATGCGGTGAGGCGTTGCATTTCAAGAAAACCGGCAGAGTACCACCCTGTCCGAAATGTCATGCGACCGAATTTAAACGCGGTGCTTAAAGCAGAACCAGTGTAGCCAGTCCGAGAAACGCAAAGAAGCCGACAATGTCGGTAACCGTGGTTAACAAAACTGATCCGGCAAGTGCCGGGTCAATGCCGACCTGATCAAGAAATATGGGTAGCAGAGTGCCCATGACTGCTGCGATCACCAGATTAATGCTCATCGCAACACCAATAAGAATGCTGATCTGAATACTGTCGAACCAGACTCCGGCAATAAAAGCTACCACTAACGCCCAGATCAGACTGTTGATACTGCCAACGGCAAGCTCTTTCGTAATCAGCCATTTTTTATTCGATGCAGACAGCTGCCCCAAAGCAAGACCGCGAATCGTCAAAGCCAGGGTCTGACTGCCGGCGATGCCGCCCATACTGGCAACAATAGGCATCAATACGGCGAGGGCAACTACCTTGTCGATGGTTGCTTCAAACAAGCCGATCACCCAGGATGCCATAAGAGCGGTTAACAAATTGAGCCCCAGCCACAATGCGCGTCGTCGGGCGCTCAGCATCACCGGCGCAAACATGTCCTCATCTTCAGACAGACCGGCCTGTCCCATAAACTGGTGTTCGCCTTCTTCACGAATGACGTCGACGATGTCGTCGATGGTGATACGGCCGAGCAGCAGACCTTCCTCGTTAACAACAGGCGCTGAAATCAGGTCGAGCTGTTCAAATTGACGGGCGACGTCATTTTGCGGCGTGGTAGCCAGAATCGGTTGCGGTTCCAGCGACATAATTTCAGCAACGGTTTCAGACGGGTCATTGCTGACAACCGCTGAAAGTCTCAGTGTGCCCAGATATTTATCCTGTCGATTGACTACAATCAGGCTGTCTGTATCTTTAGGTACTTTACTGCCTAGCTGGCGAAGATAGCGCAACACAACATCCAGCGTGACCTCCGGACGGACAGTCACCGTATCGGTATTAAGCAGATGACCGGCAGTGTCATCCGGATAAGACAAAACCGCTTCAAGGCGTTTGCGATGTTGTGAATCCAGTGAGGATAAAATTTCCGGCGTAATCGTATAAGGCAGGTTTTCGATCAAGTCCGCCAGATCGTCCAGATCCAGACCTTCTGTCGCATTCAGCAGTTCAGATCGATCCATCTGATTGATCAGGTCGGTACGAACTTCTTCGGTGACCTGAACCAGAATCTCGCCATCATATTCAGGATCCACCATGTTCCAGAGAATAGAACGTTCCGGTGGCGGTACTGATTCGAGTAAGTGTGAAATTTCTCCGGTGGACAGGGCGTTAATCATGCGCCGGGCTTTTTTTACTGAACCACTGTCCAGCAGGCCTCGCAGACTATCGAGCTTATCTGTCTCATTGGCGCTCAGGGACATGAATTACTCGCCTTCACCAAAATAATCATTGACCAGATCAACAATAGCTTGCATGGCTTGCTGCTCATCCTCGCCATCAATCTCCAGAGTCAGTCGGGTGCCTTGACTTGCAGCCAGCATCATGACGCCCATGATGCTTTTGGCGTTGATGGACTGGCCTGCCTTGCCAAGTTTGACTTCGGCAGTGAACTGAGCGGCAGTAGAAACCAGTTTGGCAGCTGCTCGCGCATGCAAACCCAGTTTATTGATAATTTCGATTTCACGGGATAACACACGATTTCCTTAAAATGGATGTTTCAGTTCAGGGTAATTGCAAAATGCTGCGGGTACTACCTTCAATCACCAGATCGCTGAGCTCAGGTAATGTCTTGTCTGCGTAATTATAAGCTTTAATTAACATCGGCAGGTTAAGGCCGCTTATGCGAATAACGGTATGTTCAGAATCATTTTGAGTCATGTTACAAGGTGACGCACCAAGTATGTCACATAAAACCAGCACGCCATCGCCATCATCAAGTGCATTGATTTTGTCGATACTGGACTGGTGAACGGTTTCAGCATCACTGTCAAAAGGCACTTCCAGGATATCGATCTGCGTATGTGCCTGTTGCCAGATACGATTAGCGTTATCCAGAATGGCGGTGGCGATGCCGGGATGGCTGATAAGCAGGATTCCAACTGACATGGAAATTATTGCCCAAGTTCACGATGACTATGAATCATAACAATATCAAGTTTTTCAAAATATGCCCGTAATTTTTCGACCATATACACAGAACGGTGCTGGCCACCTGTACAACCTACCGCAACTGTCAGATAGGAGCGGCCGTCAGCTTTGAATGCGGGTATCCATTTTTCGACAAAATGTCGAATATCATGGTAGAGATCGTCAGCCTGTTGCTGTGCTTCGAGGAACTCGATAACCGGCTGGTCCTTGCCGGTCAGTGGACGCAAGTTGCTTTGCCAATGCGGATTGGGCAGACAGCGAACATCAAAAACAAAATCTGCATCTTTGGGCGCACCGTATTTGAAACCAAAGGACTCAATTTGCAGGGTCATGTTGTCACCGTCGACTCTGGCAACCCGGTCGCGAATCTGTTTGCGTAACTGATGCAAAGTGGTATTGCTGGTATCAATCCGAATGGTACTGTTGTCTGTCAGCGGTTTGAGAATTTCGCGCTCACGTTTGATGGCAGCAGTCAGTTTGGTATTCTGGTCAGTCAGCGGGTGTTTGCGCCGGGTCTCGCTGAAGCGTTTGATAAGGATGTCATCCTCGGTTTCGAGACTGACTATTTCGGTCTCAACGCCTGCCTGTTTAAGCGTTTTGACTATCTCCGGGATTTCATTAAAGCCGTCATGATCGGCTCTGACATCGAGACCGATGGCGCTGAGTTTGTAGCCGGGAGTATTCTCCCGGATCAGTGATTCGGTAAAGTGTCTGACAAGGAAAACCGGCATATTATCAATGCAGTAAAAGCCTTCGTCTTCCAATGCATGCAGCGCAATGGTTTTACCGGATCCTGACATGCCTGTGACTATGATAAATTTCATGATTTTCGAGTCTGTTTTTCAATGGCACGACGCTGACGTTCGATAAAGTCGGCAGATGCATCGTAGCCTTTTAAACGCATAATATGATTTCTGACTGCCGCTTCAATCAGGATAGCAAGATTGCGGCCGGGAGCAACAGGCACCGTGACCTGTGGAATGTCGAGTCCCAGAATTGGTGCGCTCGCATGCGTACCGGTCAGACGGTTGACGGTGCTCAGTGTTTCACTGTTCATACGTTCAAGTTTAATGATCAGACGCAGGTATTTATTGCGTTTGATCGCGCTGTCACCGTACATCTTGCGTACATTGATAATGCCTAGGCCGCGAACTTCAAGAAAGTCCTGCAATAAAGGCGGACATTTACCATCAATAATGTCAGGAG
>Ga0181582_10003416_pt1 | contig 12763 bp, 10 predicted proteins | sample 071ome_32_FD_132438 | JGI IMG/M metagenome (GOLD analysis project Ga0181582, IMG submission 132438) | Coastal salt marsh microbial communities from the Groves Creek Marsh, Skidaway Island, Georgia - 071405AT metaG (megahit assembly) | ecosystem: Environmental > Aquatic > Marine > Intertidal...
AGCCAGTGGGAGTTTAGGTATTGCTGCTTTAAGCCAGCATGCTGGTCAGATGGAAGATAAACTCTCAAAAGATCAATCGCTTAACGAAGAAGAACTCAATACGCTGCAAAAAGCCCTGATCTCAACATTTGAGCAGATAGACGATTTTATTAATCTGCATCAAATTGCTGATAGTGCTGATAATAATGTTGACAATAGTCCGGAAAAAGCCACCCCCGTGTTGAACAAACTGATTATGTTGCTGGAACAAGATGATCTTGATGAAGCCGAACTATGCCTGACAGAGCTTGAAAAGCTGATTTCGCATGATCTCTATGATCCTGTTAAGTCGGCTATTGATGATTTTGACTTTAAACAGGGACGTCAGGCCATTCAGCACATAGCCGATACCCTAGCCATTCAGCTGGAGATTTGAAATGGAAAAAATACAAATTCTTATTGTCGATGATGAACCGATTAATCTTGGTGCCTTACGTAAAATTCTTGGCAAAGAATACAAACTTTATTTTGCCAAATCAGGCCTTGAAGCTCTGGATATGGTAGAAAAACATAATCCATCATTAATACTTCTCGATATTCACATGCCCGGAATGAATGGTTATGAAGTCTGTCAGGCTCTCAAACAAAATTCGGACACTGAAAATATTCCGGTTATTTTTGTCACTTCGAGTAGTGAAGAATTCAAAGGGCTGCAGTATGGTGCTGTTGACTACATTACCAAACCAATATCTTCTGAAGATGTTGTTCTTGCGCGTGTCAGAAATCATTTATCACTGGTGAATGAAAAAACCCTGCAAAACAGTCATCGCGCAGCCATTCATATGCTCGGTGAAGCCGGTCACTTTAACGATGAGGATACAGGTGTTCATATCTGGCGTATGTCAGCATTCTGCAAAGCCATGGCAATTAGATTAGGCTGGGATGAAAAAGATGCAGAACAGCTGAAACTTGCCGCAGCCATGCATGATACCGGTAAAATAGGTGTGCCCAGCAACATACTTAGAGCAGAAAGAAAACTGACCGATGAAGAATGGGTAACCATGCGTAAACATACTGTTTATGGTTATGAAATACTTTCTCAAAGTGATGCCCCGTTATTTAAATGGGCGGCTGATATTGCCTTGTATCATCATGAAAAATGGGATGGCAGTGGCTATCCGCATAAACTAAAAGGTGAAGATATCCCTATAATCGCCAGAATAGTGGCTATTTGTGATGTCTATGATGCATTGAGGGCTAAACGCCCTTATAAAATACCATTTTCTGAAGAAAAAACTTTTGCCATACTTAGAGAAGGGCGCGGAACTCACTTCGATCCGGTGCTGCTTGATCTGTTTTTTGACATTCACGATGAAATCCGGGATCTAAAAGAATACTGGGATAATAAGGAAGCGAATACAAATATTGAAGTTAATCAGACTGTTGCAAAATATGGATAATAATAACAAAAACCGGAGACCGTTTTGATTAGCAGGACTGATTACAGACTTTTCAGTCTTGTCATTACAACGATAGCGTTTTTATTGCTGTATGCATTCTTGACAACCATCACCTGGCAGGGTTCCGAGGTCATCCATACAGTCATGGAAAGCGTCGCAGCGACATTATCATTGACTGTCGGGCTGATGGCGCTGGTAAAATTTTTTTCATACCAGCAAAAACTCACGATTCTGGTAGCTGTTACTTTTCTGGGTACGGCCTTTCTGGACGGTTACCACGCGGTAGTCACTTCAATATGGTTTAAAGATCATTTGCCATCGAATATGGATACGCTGGTACCCTGGAGCTGGTCAGCTTCCAGAATGTTTTTAGCCTCGGGGCTTTTGTTTGCCTGCTGGATTACTGTTTTTTCCAAAGAAGCTATTGCCGATAAAACTTTTAATTTTCAAGTCTATTTAACCGGATTTGCAACCACTTTATTCTTTTTTATATTTTTTATCTATATTCCATTGCCGCAAGCTTATTATCCTGAGCTAATAATGGGTCGTCCAGAAGAACTCTTGCCCGGTATTTTATTCATTTTCGCTTTCGCAGGGTTATTGAAAAGAAATCGCTGGCGTGAAAGTTATTTTGAGTTCTGGTTATTACACGCGATTCTGGTCAACATCATTGCTCAGATACTGTTTATGTCGATGTCTTTCTCACTTTTTGACATGCCATTTGACATGGCTCATCTGCTAAAAAAAATCAGTTACATCTATGTCATGATCGGCTTGCTAGTCAGTATGCATTTTACGTTCAAGCGGGAAAGAAAAGCCAAGTTACTCGCTGATAATGCGACCACAATGAAGAACGATTTTCTTGCCAACATGAGTCATGAAATTCGCACACCCATGAATGCGATTTTAGGCTTATGTCATTTACTCGATAAACAGCAGATGCCTGCAGCCTCCAAAGTGATGGCACAAAAAATCCATAAATCAGCCAAGCAACTGTTGATGATCACAAACGATATTCTTGATTTATCAAAAATTGAATCTCATCGTTTAAAACTGGAATATTCACCTTTTGTACTATCGCAATTAACGAGTCAGATACAGTCTCTGACAGCTGATATGCTTAAAGGCAAATCGGTGAAATTTATCATCGATTCATCATCTGAAAACCCGAACTTTTTAATCGGTGACGAAGCACGCCTGACACAGGTCTTAATCAACCTGGTCAGCAACGCTATAAAATATACCAGCCGCGGTGAAGTCATCCTGAGAATTTTCCAGGAGGATTATCAGCAAGAAGATGGGGTTGTCCTACTTAATTTTGCAGTTATTGATACCGGCACAGGTATGTCAGCGAAAAAAATTAACAGTATTTTCAATGCTTTCACCCAAGATGATGCATCTAATGCGAAGAACTTTGGCGGTAGCGGTCTAGGGCTTTCTATCAGTAAATCTCTGGTTGAAATGATGGGTGGTTCACTTAGCGTAAAAAGTGCACTGGGCCAAGGCTGTCATTTTTCTTTCAGTCTAAAGTTTGATCTGCATGAGGCATTAAAAAATCATATCCTTGAAGTCCAAAGGCAACGCGTATTATATGTTAGCAGTGATCAAAGCAGCTTTAATACGATAGACAATCTGGTTAAGAATCTCAAATGGGAGGTCATTCAGGTTGCAAATACTGGCGAAGCCTTGCGTCTTTTTACTGAAAAAACATATAAAACGTTCAATTTTTTCATTGTTGACTGGGATCTTTCATCCATGCAGACCTTGAATGATATTGAGAAACTCAAAGCGTTAAATCATAAAGCCCCGCGGGTGATCGTAGCAACCACACACCACCACTATATGTATGCAGACATGGAGAATTATTATCAGGTCGATCGTTTTGTGCTGAAACCTGTCGAAGAAACACGGCTTCATAACGCTATTCTCGATCTTTATTATCAACATGAGACAAGTTCTGAAATTAATGAATCAGCCCAGGGTTCGACTAATCGTCTTGCCGGATATCATGTGCTTGTAGTTGATGACAGTGATATTAATCGCGATGTTGCTGAAAAAATTCTTAACGAAGAAGGCGCAACGGTTCGAATTGCAACAGACGGTGAGGATGCTATTGAAAAACTACAAAATAATCAGAAACCCTTCAATCTGATATTAATGGATATTCAAATGCCCATCATGGACGGGTTTAAGGCAACACAACTGATTCGACAAATGTCCCAATACCATGATTTACCGATCATCGCCCTGACAGCAGGTTCGCAGACAAATCAGAGACAAGAGGCATTGCAAAGTGGCATGAATGCCTTTCTAAACAAACCATTTGAGGTCGATGATCTGGTTAACTGTATATTAGCTTTAAAAAATGGTGACATGGACTTTTACCAGCAGCTGAAAAAACCGCTTGATCATAACAATCTAACGCTTGAAATTGACTTTGAAAAAGGCTGGAAAGTTTGGAAAAACGATGAGGTTTTCTGTCGTTACCTACAGAAATTTATCGATGACTATGGTAACTATCCTGCAGAATTCGAGCATCTGGACAATGATGAGGCCAAATCGCGACTCGCACACAAAATCAAAGGTGCCTGCGGTAGCATGGGTATTGAGCCGCTTATGCATATCACAGCCAGGGTAGAAACGGCATTAATTGAAAAGCATTTTAATGCCAGTCTCCATGCGGAAATGAACAGCATCCATGCCAATGTGATTGAACAGATAAAAAATTATATTGCCGATAAACAGTCTGCAGGGGAGGCTGATAGCGCGTTAACAGCTAACAGTATCTCAGGGGACAATGAATCGCAGGCAAAAGCCCCCCTTCAGCAACTTAGCCAGGCTCTCGAAGCAGATGATCTGGATAAAGCTGAAGAATTACTCGAACAACTGGATCAGTTAATCACAGGTAAACTGTTTGAACCCGTCAGACTAGCTATCGTAGATTTTGATATGGATAAAGCCAGACATGAATTAACTAAGATTGCTGCAACCCTCAACTTGCCTTTAGGAGTTTAGAATGAACAGCGTTGTTAAGAAAAAAATTCTCGCTGTAGATGATGACCCCAATGTTCTTGGTTTTTTGCGTGAGGCGTTAAGACAGGATTATGCTTTCATGTTCGCCAAGAATGGACAGGAAGCACTCGAAAAAGCCGCCTCCAATCTTCCTGACCTGATTTTACTCGACCTTGATTTAGGTAATGAAAGCCGGGTAGAGGGACTGGAAGTTTGCCGCAAACTCAAAGAAAATCCGGCGACTCACGCTATTCCGATTATTTTTGTCACCGGTAAAATTGATGCTGATGTTGAAACCGAAGGATTTGCTTTAGGTGCTGTAGATTACATCACCAAACCACCACAAGTTGAGGTACTGCTTGCGCGAGTTCAGACCCATTTATCTCTGGTTAATGTCAAACACCTAGAGAACAGTTACCTCGAAGCCATTCAGATGATTGGTAAAGCTGCGCATTACAATGATGCCCAGTTTTTTATTGATACCGGTTTAATGCAAAATTACCTGCAGATTATGGCTGAAAAATTTGCTGATGAAATCAGTGATATCAGCTTACTCAAGTTGGCATCGACTATCTATGATGTTGGTAAAGTTGGCGTATCAAGTGTCATTCTTAATAAACGGCAAGATCCTGTGATGGGAGAGACCGACAGATGTGGCGGTACCTGGAATGAACTCAGTGAGGAAGACTGGGAGCAATTTAGAAAACATCCTTATATTGCCGAAAAATTACTCGATCAAAGTCCAGCACCGGTATTCAAAATGGCCTGCAAAATTGCATTGAATATTCATGAAAATTTTGATGGATCAGGATATCCCAATGGCAAATCCGGCAAGGAAATTCCTTTTGAGGCCCGATTGGTAGCCGTAATCGAGACATTTACCAGTTTGACCTGTAAGCAGTCTTATCGTGAAGCCTGGGATTTTGATAACACACTGAGTTACATTCTTTCTCAAAAAGGTAAGCGATTCGATCCGGACATTGTCGACCAACTGAGTCTGATGATGCCCTATATTGAAAAAGCGCATCTGGAATGGTTACAGAATCAGTCATCTGCTGACGATCAAACCGCGTCCAAAATAGTGCAAACAACCAAATAACGCACCAATAGGGTGCAATTATTTCAACACAATGCATCAAATACCGGTTTGAATGCTGACAAATAAGACTTTTCAAGGGCGGCACGTAATTTGCTTTTTGTGCGCAAGCATTTTCGCCATAACTTAAAATAAGAGGTAGAGGTAATGACCAGGAGCATCAAGACCATCTTGATAAGTTTACTCGTGTTTCCAGGGCTGGCGACAGCAGGGGAAGCATCACTCAATGAGGCTAATACTGCATGGATTTTAACCTCTACAGCATTGGTTTTATTTATGACGTTGCCCGGGCTTGGGCTTTTTTATGCCGGTCTGGTTCGTTCGAAAAATGTTCTTTCTGTTTTAATGCAATGTTTTGCGATAGCCGGAGTCGCCTCGATTCTCTGGTTAATCATTGGATACAGCCTCGCATTTGGCGAAGGTAACAGCTATATCGGTGATCTATCCAGAGTCATGATGGCAGGTGTCGGAAGAGACTCTTTGTCCGGTGATATTCCAGAATCACTCTTCATGTTATTCCAAATGACTTTCGCGATCATTACGCCGGCACTTATCATCGGTGGCTTTGCCGAACGTATGAAGTTTTCGTCGATGCTGATATTCAGTGCTTTATGGCTGTTGGTTGTTTATGCACCCGTAACCCACTGGGTCTGGGGCGGTGGCTGGTTAGGCCAGATGGGTGTTTATGATTTTGCCGGTGGTATTGTTGTCCATATTACAGCCGGCGTTGCAGCCCTGGTTGCAGCTATCGTACTCGGCCCCAGAAAAGGATTTCCGCGAACCGCCATGCCGCCTCACAATATGACAATGACGATTACCGGAGCCGGCATGCTTTGGGTAGGCTGGTTTGGATTTAACGGCGGCAGTGCCTTAGCGGCAAATGGGGATGCTGCAATGGCTATGCTGGTGACGCATATAGCGGCCGCAACCGGTGCCATGACATGGTCGGCTATCGAATGGAAAAAATTTGGCAAGCCCAGTGCTTTAGGTGCAGTGACCGGTATGGTCGCCGGCCTTGGAACGATTACCCCGGCATCCGGATTTGTCGGTCCCGGCGGTGCACTGATAATCGGTCTGTTAGCCGGTGGTATCTGTTTTTCTGCAACACAATATATCAAACGTGTGCTGAAGATTGATGACTCGCTTGACGTTTTTCCCGTTCACGGAGTAGGCGGCATTCTTGGAACTCTCCTCGCGGGAATTTTATCCTCTACCAGTCTGGGCGTGTTTAGCGGTTTCGGTTTTGCCGAGGGCAATGCAAGCATGACAGACCAGTTAACGGCTCAGTTCAGCGGTGTAGCCTCGGTGATCGTTTTCACGGCTATAGCTACCTGGGTTATTCTAAAGATCGTCGCTGTCTTGACCGGTGGTTTACGTGTTTCTGAAGAGCAGGAAGTTGAAGGTCTGGATATCACTTCTCACGAAGAAACCGGTTACAATCTTTGAAGCTAAAGATGCTCTGAAGTCTTCTGATCAGCTCCGCTTTAAGCGGGGCTGTCTGTTATAGGTCAAGGTTTTCAGGGAATCAATACGCCTTCTTTCTCAAAGAGCTGAATCAGTTTGATCAAGGGCAGGCCGATCAATGCATTGGGATCATCACCTTCGAGTCTTTCAAAAAGGCTTATTCCGTAACCTTCAGACTTGAAGCTACCGGCACAGTTATAAGGTTCTTCTTTTTTCAGATAACGACTGATTTGCTCATCAGACAAGTTGCGAAAGTGCACCTTGAAAACATCTACCAGCGTTTGCTTTTGACCGCTTTGAGCATTAAAAAGACACAATCCGGTGTAAAAATCGACGGACTTGCCGGATGCTTTTAACAGTTGTTGCATGGCATTATCGAAATTGCCGGGTTTACCAAGGATTTCTCCATCGATACAGGCAACCTGATCAGAACCGATCACCAGACCCTGTGAATGTTTAGCGGCAATGCAGGCGGCTTTGCTCTCTGATAGACGAAAAACCAGTTGTTCTGCAGTTTCACCGTCAATCGGAGATTCATCGATATCAGGTGAATCTGTGGAAAATTCGAGATCCAGTTTTTCCAGAAGGGCTCGACGAAAAACTGAAGTGGAAGCGAGAATGATTTGAGCAGTCATAGCGGGTATTTAAAGATTTTAATGAGGTTTAATGTATGTATAATTGTCGACAATCTATGAGAAAATATAATTAATAATCTTTATACAGATTTCTAATAATTAATAAAATCATAGCGTTAACTTTCAACTACGGGTTATCCCTGTTGACACGGACAGGGGCTTACACTAGAAAACAGCCTTCAAAATATTCCTGAAAGGGGGAATTATGCCAATTTCAGACTTAATGTTAAGCGGTGTTGAATTAATGATCACCGGTATGGGTATTGTATTCATTTTTTTAACGGTTTTGGTATTCGCTCTTGGCATAATGTCACGCATCAGTCATGCATTGGATAAATCTGAGCATGAATCTGCAGTTGCAGAAGTTTCGCCTCACAAACCTGACAATACCGCTTTGATTGCTGTTATTTCCGCCGCAGTTGCCAAATTCAGATCTACTCACTAATTCTTTCTCATATCGACACAATCACTATGACAAATAAACTTCACATTACGGATGTAGTCCTCCGCGACGGTCATCAGTCTTTGCTTGCCACCCGCATGCGCACTGAAGATATGTTGCCCATTGCAGAAAAACTTGATCAGGTCGGCTACTGGTCGCTCGAAACCTGGGGAGGGGCAACTTTTGACTCATGCATTCGTTATCTCGGTGAAGATCCCTGGGAAAGACTACGAAAATTGAAAAAAGCCATGCCAAATACCCGTCAGCAAATGCTTTTGCGGGGCCAGAACATTCTCGGTTATCGTCATTATGCTGATGATGTCGTCGACAAATTTGTCGAGAAAGCTGCAGAAAACGGCATGGATGTATTCCGTATTTTCGATGCCATGAATGATGTGCGTAACCTGCAAACGGCCATCAAAGCTACTTTGAAAACCGGCAAACATGCGCAGGGGACCATTTCATATACCGTAAGTCCGGTGCACACTGTCGATGGTTATGTCGATATGGGTAAACAGCTCGAAGATATGGGGTGTCATTCAATCTGTATCAAAGACATGGCCGGTTTGCTTCGTCCTTACGTCGCCGAGGAACTGGTCAGTAAACTCAAAGCCAGTTGTAACATTCCTATCGCTATGCAGTCTCACGCTACTACCGGTATGAGCACAGCAACTGCGGTCAAAGCCGCTGAAGCCGGCATAGATATGATTGACACGTCAATTTCCTCGATGAGTATGACCTATGGTCATTCTCCTACTGAAGCGCTAGCCGCCATCTTCGAGGGCACTGACCGGGATACCGGACTGAATCTTATCCTGCTCGAAGAGATTGCCGCTTATTTCCGTGAAATCAGAAAAAAATACGCAAAATTCGAAGGCGCTTTAAAAGGTATTGATTCTCGAATTCTGGTTGCCCAGGTTCCCGGCGGCATGTTGACAAACATGGAAAACCAGCTGCGTGATCAGCAGGCTACCGATAAACTCGACGATGTTCTCAAAGAGATCCCGCGTGTCCGTGAAGACCTTGGCTTCATACCACTGGTTACGCCAACATCCCAGATTGTCGGTACTCAGGCGGTTATCAACGTTCTTTCCGGTGAACGTTATAAAACTATCACCAAAGAAACAGCCGGGGTATTACGCGGTGAATATGGCGCTGCACCGGCTGCTGTCAATAAAGATCTGCAGGCTCGCGTTGTTGACGCTGATCATCCGGTTATCGATTGTCGCCCGGCGGATTTAATTGCCGATGAATTTGACGCTTTAACCGAAGAGCTCAAGAATACAGCGGCTGAAAAGGGCATCGCATTATCTGAAAGACTTGAAGAGGATGTGCTCATCTATGCGCAATTTCCGCAGGTCGGTCTCAAGTTTCTGGAAAATCGTAACAATCCCGATGCCTTTGAACCTGTACCATCAGCCACGGATGTCACACCTGCGCCAGCTTCTGAAAAAGCGGTTAGCGGTCAGGCTGAAGCTTACACAATCGCGGTTAATGGTCAGCAATATCACGTCGTCGTATCTCCCGAAGGTGCTGTTGAAGCTATCTCAGCCGTAACTGCTCCAGCAATTATACCGGCAGCCGCTCCGGCACCAGTTGCTGCTGCACCATCGCCATCCGCGGCATCTGCCGACGTACCGGCGCCACTGGCGGGCAATATATTCAAAGTTATGGTTTCTCCGGGTCAACAGATTGCCTCGGGGGATGTGATCATGATTCTCGAAGCCATGAAAATGGAAACTGAAGTTCGTGCACCTAGCAGCGGTACTGTTTCACAGGTACTTGTCAAAGAGGGCGATGCGGTTCAGGTCGGACAATCTCTAATCAAACTGGACTAATTCGATGGAAGCTGGATTTTTAAGTCTGTGGAATTCCATGGGCATTACAAATATGGAGGCTGGTCAGCTTTTTATGATGCTGGTTGGCTGTCTGTTAATTTATCTCGCAATAGGCAAAGGCTTCGAGCCATTGTTGTTGCTGCCCATCGGTTTTGGCGCAATTATGACCAATATTCCGCTTGCCGGCATAGGTGGTCCGGACGGTCTTCTCGGTCATGTTTATCATGTTGGCATTGAAACCGGTGTTTTTCCTTTGCTGATTTTTATGGGGGTAGGGGCACTGACCGATTTTAGTGCTTTGATTGCAATGCCCTCAACACTGCTTTTAGGTGCGGCTGCCCAATTTGGCATCTTTGTCACCTTACTGGGTGCGCTGGCTCTGAATCTGTTTCCGGGGTTTGATTTTACTTTGGCAGATGCTTCGGCGATTGCAATTATTGGCGGCGCCGACGGACCCACTGCTATTTTTCTGGCATCAAAACTGGCTCCTGATCTTTTAGGTGCGATTGCGGTTGCTGCTTATTCCTATATGGCACTGGTGCCTATCATTCAGCCACCTATCATGCGGGCATTGACCACTGAAGCGGAGCGTCAGGTTGTGATGTCACAATTGCGCCCGGTGAAAAAACTGGAAAAGATCCTGTTTCCATTCACCGTGCTACTGCTGTGTATTATTTTTCTGCCCTCTGCAGCGCCGCTGATCGGAATGTTCACCTTTGGCAATCTGCTACGCGAAAGTGGCGTAGTTGATCGTTTAAGCAAAGCTGCTCAAAATGAAATCATCAACATCGTCACGATATTTCTCGGTCTGGCGGTAGGCTCGAAACTGTCTGCAGATAAATTTCTTACTGTCGAAACCCTCGGTATTCTGGCATTAGGGGCTTTTGCATTCTGCATTGGTACTGCAGCAGGCATTTTGATGGGCAAAGCCATGCATAGATTCACCGGTGGTAAAGTGAATCCCCTGATTGGTGCTGCCGGTGTTTCTGCAGTACCGATGGCTGCGCGTGTCGTCAATAAAGTCGGCCTTGAAGCTAATCATCATAATTTTCTGTTGATGCATGCAATGGGGCCTAATGTTGCTGGCGTTATCGGCTCAGCAGTTGCTGCCGGTGTTCTGCTTGCTCTGGTCGGTGGCTAACGATTAGATTTTTTTATATCAAAAAGGTATGGCCGGAGACATTCACCATGCCTTTTTGACTCTTTGATCCCGCTACATGCAGGTTTTCACGTCTGAGCAGAGGATTTTGGAACGGGGATAATTTTTCCTCTAAATCATAGATTTATCTTTTGACATAAGACCACTCTGATAATAGACTTGCGCGCTTATGTCGCTGACGTTGAATGACTGTATAGATCCCTGGAAAGAAGCCGGCCGGTCCACTCTGGTCAAAGGTGAGATTTCTATTAAGCAGCTGCCGCGTCTGGCTCAGGTTGTTCTGGAGAATGACGAAAGTATCTCAGCTCAATTGAGTTTTGAGAAAAATCATCTGCACTTACCAACCCTGACCGGAGAAATTGCAGGTTTGTTAACACTAACCTGCAATCGTTGTCTGCAATCCATGCAGTTACCCGTTACACATCAGTTCGAGCTGGTTTTCAGTCGTCGTGGATTGACTACCCAGGAAGTCCTCGAGCAATTTGATGTTCACGAAGTTGCAGATGAGCGGGTTTGCTTAAGCGAAATTATTGAAGACGAACTTCTGCTGTTGATACCGCAAGTACCTATGCATTTCGACCCGGTTTGCATCATAGAAACCGAATTTGGTGAAATATCGGATACCCAAAGTACACAGGAAGAACGTGAAAACCCGTTTGCAGTGCTGGCTTCGTTAAAAAAACACAGCTAAGCCGGTGCTGATTTGAATTTTGACAATATTGGCTGTGGAGACTAGCAATGGCTGTTCAACAAAATCGTAAAACTCCTTCGAAACGCGGCATGCGTCGTGCTCACGACTCTCTGTCTGCAGAAACGCTCTCAATTGATCCGACTTCCGGCGAGACTCATCTGCGTCATCATGTTAGTGCTGATGGTTTTTACCGCGGTAAAAAAGTTATCGATAAAAACCCAGGCTAATTGAACGGATCCGTTCATGGCCGATAACATCACTATTGCTCTGGATGCTATGGGTGGCGATTTCGGGGTAGAAGTTGTTGTTCCTGCTGCACTGAATTATCTCAAACGGGATAATTCAGTGCATCTTATACTCTGTGGTAAAACCGAAGTCATCGAGTCTTATCTGCCACATAAATTACCTGCGGGATTATCCATTCAGCATGCTTCAGAAGAAGTCATGATGGATGAATTACCTTCCAAAGCGCTTAGAAACAAAAAAGACTCATCAATGCGTGTTGCCATCAATCTGGTCAAAGATGGTAAAGCCAAAGCGGCTGTCAGTGCCGGTAATACCGGTGCTTTGATGGCCACTGCTCGTTTTGTCCTGAAAATGCTTGATGGCATTGAACGGCCTGCCATTATCACGAAATTGCCTTCCATTCAGAACGATACCTGGGTTCTCGACCTTGGCGCCAATGTAGATTGCACAGCAGAACAGTTATTTCAATTTGCTGTCATGGGTTCTGAACTTTTAGCGACCACCGGTAAAAGCAGCAATCCTAAAGTCGGCCTACTCAATATTGGTCAGGAAGAAATCAAAGGCAATGATCAGGTTAAAGGCGCGCATGCTTTACTGGCCAAGTCGGACCTTAACTACATGGGTTATGTCGAAGGTGATGATATCTATACCAGTGACATCGACGTTGTCGTAACAGATGGTTTTATAGGCAACGTTGCTCTGAAAAGTAGTGAAGGTGTTGCCAAGATGATCAGTCACAAA